>Ga0102590_1000394_pt1 | contig 102346 bp, 90 predicted proteins | sample AraplaMF_Col_mMF_FD_76859 | JGI IMG/M metagenome (GOLD analysis project Ga0102590, IMG submission 76859) | Arabidopsis root microbial communities from the University of North Carolina, USA - plate scrape MF_Col_mMF | ecosystem: Host-associated > Plants > Roots > Endosphere | place: USA... | reverse complement strand
TCGAAGTCGTTCGCCGCGGTAAGGTCCGTCGCGCCAAGCTCTACTACCTGCGCGACCGTCGCGGTAAGTCGGCTCGTATCGTCGAGAACACCGGCACCCGCGCCCGCAAGCTCAACGATGCAGAGCGTCAGGCCCTTGCCGAGGAAAAGGCACGGATCGAAGCTGAAAAGGTTGCAGCAGCGCAGGCTCTCGCCGCCGAGAAGGCAGCAGCCGAAGCCGCTGAAGCAAAGGCCGCCGCAGAAGCAGCAGCCGCTGCTGAAGGTTCGGCTGAGTAAGCTTCTCGCGAAAGCGAAAATCATTGCATGGGGAAGGCGGTCTTTGGGCCGCCTTTTCTTTTTTGCGCGGGTCGGCGATGCCTGCAGCCTTGCCATGAGCACATCTTCCATGACAATTCTGCCACTCAAATATTGGGGAGCCACATTATGTTCTTTCGCCGCACCGTTCTTGCCGGCCTGACCGCCGTCATGTTTTCGCCGCTCGCAGCCTTCGCCGCCAGCCTGCCGGACCTCGGCGGCAAGACAGTTGTCGTGGTGACGGAAAATGCTTATCCGCCGCTGCAGTTCGTCGATCCCAAATCCGGCAAGGCGATCGGCTGGGAATATGACGCGATGAACGAGATCGCCAAGCGGCTGAATTTCAAGGTCGAGTACCAGAACACCAGCTGGGACGCGATGATCCAGGCCGTGTCCGACGGCCAGTACAATATCGGCATGACCGGCATCACCATCAAGGACGACCGCAAGCAGAAAGTCGACTTCTCCGACCCCTACATGCGCTCGCAGCAGTTCATGCTGGTTCGTGGCGACGAAAAGCGCTTCACCGACGCCAAAAGCTTCGGCGCCCTCAGCGATGGCCTGATCGGCGCCCAGCCCGGCACTTCGCCTTTCTATACCGCCGTCTACGAAATCCTCGACGGCAACGAACAGAACCCGCGCATCAAACTCTTCGAAACCTTCGGCGCAACCGTACAGGCCCTGAAGACCGGTGACGTCGATCTGGTCCTCACCGACAGCGTCGCCGCCAAGGGTTATGTCGATTCCTCGAATGGCGGTTTGAAGGTCGTCGGCGAACCGCTCGGCACCGAAGACTTCGGCTTTATCTTCCCCAAGGGCTCCGATCTTGTCGCCCCCGTAAATGCCGCCATCGCCGACCTGAAGGCAGACGGCACCTTTGATACGCTCAACAAGAAGTGGTTCCTCGACTACAAGATGGGTCAATAGTCCCCGAGCGATCGCAGATGGCATTACCCCCATCCCCGCGACACGAAAAGGACGACCGTCCCTGGTGGCTGGTCGTCCTTGTTCTGATCGGCATCGTTCTCGCCGTCGTCATCGTCACCAACGATATCTACGCGCAGGTCTTCCGGACCGTCGTGAATGGTGCCGGCATTACCGTGTTCGTGACGCTTGTCGCCTTTGTGCTGGCGACCGTGCTCGGTCTGGGCATCGCGCTGCTGGGTCTCTCCGACAATATCGTACTGCGCCAGATCGCCCGCTTCTATATCGAGATCATACGAGGCATTCCGATCCTCGTGCTGCTCTTCTATATCGCCTTCGTCGGTGCGCCGGGCGTTGTCGCAGCCTATAATTTCTTGATCACACCTCTGGTGCAGGCAGGTATTGCCGAGCCTATCCTCGTGCGTGATCTGTCGCTGATGTGGCGCGCCATCATTGCCCTGATGATCGGTTATTCCTCCTTCATCGCCGAAATCTTCCGCGCCGGCTTCCAGTCGGTCGATATCGGCCAGATCGAGGCGGCCAAGTCGCTCGGCCTGTCGCGTTACCGCCGCTTCCGTCTCGTCGTCTTTCCGCAGGCGATCCGGGTGATCTTTCCGCCGCTTTCGAACGACTTCGTCTCGATGGTAAAGGATTCATCATTGGTCTCCGTTCTCGGGGTCGCCGACATCACGCAGATGGGCAAGGTCTATGCCTCTGGCTCCTTTCGCTTCTTCGAGACCTATTCGATCGTCACGTACATCTATCTGATCCTGACGATCGGTCTGTCGCTCTTCCTGCGACGGATCGAGAAGAAGATGAAGCAGATGCCGCGGCGCTAGAGCGCATGTCGATTCGAATTGCCGTTTCGATCAAAAATCGCTATATCCAGCGCCATGGAATCCAAGTTCAGATGCATCGGTGCGCATATTTTCGTGCTGCAGGACCATTATCGCCTGCCGGCACGTTTCTTTGCGTCCGTTTCCGGTGCGCTCAACAGCCGACTTCGTTGATCGAATGACGGCCTGCGGAGCCTCTCCGCCACATCCTTTATTCCACGCTCCAGCCAAAACGGACGATTAGCCATGAGCGCACCGCGTACCCTTTACGACAAGATCTGGGCCGACCACCTGGTAGACGAACAGCCTGACGGCACCTGTCTTCTCTACATCGACCGTCACCTGGTCCACGAAGTTACCTCGCCGCAGGCTTTCGAAGGTCTGCGCATGACCGGCCGCAAGGTTCGCGCGCCGGAAAAGACGCTTGCCGTCGTCGACCACAACGTTCCGACCTCTGCTGACCGCCATCTTGGCATCAAGAACGAGGAAAGCCGCATTCAGGTCGAGCAGCTCGCCAAGAATGCCGCCGAATTCAACGTCGAATATTATTCCGAGAACGACAAGCGCCAGGGCATCGTCCACATCATCGGACCGGAGCAGGGCTTCACTCTGCCGGGCATGACCATCGTCTGCGGCGACAGCCACACCTCCACGCACGGCGCCTTCGGCTCGCTGGCTCATGGTATCGGCACGTCTGAAGTCGAGCACGTTCTTGCCACTCAGACGCTGATCCAGAAGAAGGCCAAGAACATGCTGGTGCAGGTCGACGGCCAGCTGCCGCCGGGTGTTACCGCCAAAGATATCGTCCTTGCCATCATCGGCGAAATCGGCACTGCCGGCGGCACCGGCTACGTCATCGAATATGCCGGCGAAGCAATCCGCGCGCTGTCGATGGAAGGCCGTATGACGATCTGCAACATGTCGATCGAAGGCGGCGCCCGCGCCGGCCTGATCGCGCCTGACGAGATCACCTTCGAATATATCAAGGGCAAGCCGCGCGCGCCGAAGGGCGAAGCGCTCGAGCAGGCGATCACCTACTGGAAGACCCTGAAGACCGACGAAGGCGCTCACTACGACCGCGTCGTCACGCTCAACGCTGCCGAACTGCCGCCGATCGTCTCCTGGGGCTCCTCGCCCGAGGACGTAATTTCGGTACAGGGCATCGTTCCGAACCCGGACGATATCCAGGACGAAACCAAGCGCGCCTCCAAGTGGCGTGCGCTCGACTATATGGGCCTGAAGCCGGGCACGCCGATGACTGATATCAGCATTGACCGTGTCTTCATCGGCTCCTGCACCAACGGCCGCATCGAAGACCTGCGCGCTGTCGCCAAGGTCGTTGAAGGCAAGACCGTCGCCTCGACCGTCAACGCCATGATCGTTCCGGGCTCCGGCCTCGTGAAGGAACAGGCGGAGCAGGAAGGCCTCGACAAGATCTTCAAGGCAGCCGGTTTCGACTGGCGTGAACCGGGCTGCTCCATGTGCCTCGCCATGAACGACGACCGCCTGAAGCCGGGCGAGCGTTGCGCATCGACCTCGAACCGTAACTTTGAAGGCCGCCAGGGCTTCAAGGGCCGCACGCATCTCGTCTCGCCGGCCATGGCCGCCGCAGCCGCGATCGCTGGCCACTTCGTCGACATCCGCGAGTGGAACTGATCTTTCGCTCCCATCCAGAATGACAAAAGCCCGGCGCAGTCGCCGGGCTTTTTTTGCGCATGGGCAAAGGAAACGCCGCTTAGAACGTTGCGGTGTAGGGATCTGGCCCCATGCGAGCGCCGGCGCTATCGAGCTTGGCAATCGCTGCCATGTCTTCACCATCAAGCTTGAAATCGAAGACATTGAAGTTCTCCTCGATGCGCGAGGGCGTCACCGACTTCGGAATGACGACAAGGCCGGTATCGATGTGCCAGCGAATGATGACCTGCGCCGGCGTCTTCCCATGCTTGGCAGCAATCTGGCCGATGACCGGGTTGGAAATGAAGCGGCCCTGGCCGAGCGGGCTCCAGGATTCCGTGACGATGTTCAGCTTCTTGTGGGCTTCCTGGGCCGCCTTCTGCTGGAAGTCCGGATGCAGTTCGATCTGGTTGATAACAGGAACCACGCCGGTATCGCCGACGATGTGGTCGAGATGGTCGGGATAGAAGTTGGAAACGCCGATGGATCGTACGCGGCCCTCTTCCCGCAGCCGCACGAAAGCTTTCCAGGTTTCGCGATAAAGCCCACGGTGCGGCGACGGCCAGTGGATGAGATAGAGATCGATATAATCGGTTCCGAGCTTCTTCAGGCTGACCTCGAAGGCACGCAGTGCATTGTCGTAGCCCTGGTCGGTATTGCGCAGTTTCGTGGTGACGAAGATATCCTTGCGATCGGTTCCGGAGGACCGGATACCCTCCCCGACGCCCTCTTCATTGTCGTAGCCGGACGCCGTATCGATGTGACGGTAACCTGCGGCAAGTGCGGTGCGCACGGTCGGAGCCGCGATATCCTGCGGCGTCTGCCAGACGCCAAGACCGACCTGTGGAATGGAGTGTCCGTCGTGAAAAGTAATGATGGGCTGAGTGGTCACAGTAGATCTCCGGAAGTTTGAAGAATTGGCCAAAGATATGAATTGAATGGGGCATGAATTGAAGCCGCGAAGCGGTTTTCCCTGGACACATCGAAGCCCTCGCGTCCGGTCAAAAATCCATATAGGACAGGTTGTCGGCAATACAATCAGAGAACGCGGACGATCGTTCCCTTTCTGAGATGGGGCAGAAGACGGCGCATGTCGCGGGCGCTGATCGCAACGCAGCCCGCAGTCGGCTCATATCCGGGCCGGATGAGATGGAAAAAGATCGCCGAGCCGCGATTGCGCGCCCGAGAGGTTATGTTCCAGTCGAGCACCAGACAGATGTCGTAGAGCCCGTCCTCACGCCTCATCTCTTCATGGCTCGGCTTGAACGGCGCCTTCACCAGCCTGTTGTAGTTTGGATCATCCGATTGATCACACCACAGCATATCGGTGCGGACGCGCCGGATCGGCAATTCCGAGGGAAGATGCCCGTTTCGTTCGCCGCGCCTGAAACCGTAAAGAAGTCGCATGGCAGCAATCGGCGTTGCCCCGTCACCTTCCCGCTTGATCACGGTCCGGCCGCTGCGGCCGATCGCGGCAGGCAGGGTAAGCGGGCCGCAACGGATGATAGCCCTGCTCTTTTTGCCCGGAGCAGCACGCACAACGAGCGTAGGAGGCCTGCCGTTTCGCTCTCGCCTTGCTTTTTCCATTTTTCTCGCATGTTCTTGAATTGCCTTGGGCTTCGATTGAAACCATATGAAGCCTTAGGCAGCAACAGCAGCAGATCGCCAATCCTTGCCAAATGTGGAATTTGGCGTAGGAGTATCTGACCAACGCAAGGACGCACCCGCATGACCGCACGCACCATTCTTCTGGTGGATGACGACGACGACCTTCGCCAGACGCTGACGGAGCAATTGTCGTTGTATGAGGAATTCACGGTCCTGCAGGAAGCGACCGCGGGCAAGGGCGTCCAGGCCGCCCGCTCCAACCCTGTCGATCTTCTGATCATGGACGTCGGCCTGCCCGATATGGACGGCCGCGAGGCGGTGAAGTTGTTGCGCAAGGGCGGCTTCAAGGCGCCGATCATCATGCTGACCGGCCATGACACGGATTCCGACACGATCCTCGGCCTTGAGGCCGGCGCCAACGATTATATCACCAAACCCTTCCGCTTCGCCGTGCTGCTTGCCCGCATCCGCGTGCAGCTTCGCCAGCACGAGCAGAGCGAAGATGCCACGTTCACCGTTGGTCCCTATCTCTTCAAGCCGAGCCAGAAGCTGCTGACCACCGATAACGGCCAGAAGATCCGCCTGACGGAAAAGGAAGCGGCGATCATTCGCTACTTGTACCGCGCCGAACAGAAGGTGGTCACCCGCGACGTGCTGCTGGAAGAGGTCTGGGGCTACAATTCCGGCGTCACCACGCACACGCTGGAAACCCACGTTTACCGTCTGCGCCAGAAGATCGAGCGGGATCCATCCAACGCCGAGATCCTTGTGACGGAAAACGGCGGCTACAAGATTATCCCGTAGAATGTCTCTTTCCGACGATATCCTCCTGCTGGCGCAGTTGCCGCTGTTCAAGGACATGAACGACGACCAGCTGCGCCTTATTGCCTTCGGCGCGGACCGTCGCGTGATTGCGGCCGGGCAGATGCTGTTCCGTCAGGGCTCGCCCGCCGAAAGTGCTTATGTGATCACCAGCGGCAGTCTCGAACTCAGCGTGACGGGCTCGGATGGCATGGGGCGGACCGAAGCCATTGCCGAATCCGGATCGCTGATATCGGAACTTGCATTGGTGACGCAGGTAGAGCGCAAATTCACTGCGATCGCGCGCGAAGATACCGGCATCATCCGCATCACGCGGGCCCTATTCCATCGCCTGATCGAAGAATATCCGTCAGCGGCACGCATTATCGAAAACCGCATCCGCGATAGCATTGCCGATCTTGCGGCGCAGGCCGCAAGCCAATTTCACCGGTTCAGTTGAAGCTTCTCAGAGATTGAGATGCACGGTTACCGGCACATGGTCGGACGGCCGGTCCCAGCCGCGCGCTTCCTTCAGCACCTCGATGCGCTGCAGAAGCGGGCCAAGGTCGGGCGAGGACCAGATGTGGTCGAGACGCCGGCCCTTGTCGGCAGCTTCCCAATCCTTCGCGCGGTAACTCCACCAGGTATAAAGCTTTTCATTGGCAGGCACGTGCTGGCGCATGAGATCATGCCAGCCGCCGCGCTTCATCACCTCGAGCAGTCCGTCGGTTTCGACAGGCGTATGGCTGACGATCTTCAGAAGCTGCTTATGCGACCAGACATCATGCTCCAGCGGCGCGATATTGAGATCGCCGACAAGGATGGCAGACGTGTTCGGCTCGGCGCTCGCCTTGAGGTTCTTCATCTCCTCGATGAAATCGAGCTTGTGGCCGAATTTCGGATTGATCGTGCGGTCCGGCTCGTCGCCGCCGGCAGGAACATAGAAATTATGCAGGCGGATGCGCCGGTTGCCGCGCTCGAAGACCGCCGAGATGTGGCGCGCATCGCCGACATTGCAGTAATCCTGCCGGTGATCCTCGGTCAGCGGCACGCGGGAAGCGATGGCGACGCCATGATAGCCCTTCTGGCCGTGGATGATGATGTGCTCGTAGCCCATGGCGCGCAGCGGTGCCAACGGGAAGAGATCGTTCGTAACCTTGGTTTCCTGCAGGCAGAGAATGTCGGGCCGGTGCTTCAGCACCAACTGCTCGACGATCGGCATGCGCAGCCGCACCGAATTGATGTTCCAGGTGGTAATGGAAAAGCTCATGCCATGCCCTTTCAGATCCCTCTGAAACGGCTTTAGAGCAAAGGGCGCAGCGAGAAAACCGGCCGCAGGCAAAAGCGGCCGGCGATCAACCGAAAAGCATCAGTCGCGGTTCGCCGAGGTGCCCTTGATATCCTCGTAGGGCACACGGAAGACGCGCTCGTCGAAGGCCATGCCGGTTTTTACGTTGAAGATCATGACCGACGTATCCTTGCCCTGATTATCGGTGATCGTCCACTGGCGCAGGTCATAGGTCTTCGGGTCGAACATCATGGTGATGGTCGAGTTGCCGAACACCGTATTGTTGCCGAGCGAGATCGTCGTCAGATCGGACTCTTGCTTCACGCCCTTCACCATGCCGGCAGAAAGGTCAATACGCGGCGCAAGCAACAGGCTGAGCGGCGTCTTGGAAAGCGGATAGAGATCCCAGGTCTTCAGCTTAATGTTGCCGATCGCGACATTCCTGCCGTCGGCAATGACGCGCATCGGCGACGGATCGTCATAGTTGAAGCGCAGCTTGCCGGGACGCTCGATGAAAAATTTGCCACCGGTCTGTTCACCCCGAGGACCAAATTGGACGAACTCGCCCTGCATCGTGGCAACGGCGGAGAAATGATCGGCGATCGCCTGTGCCGTAGCGTTGTTGCCAGCGGGTGCGGCCGCCTGTGCGACCTGAGCGAGAGCGGGAAACGGGACGGCGCTTGCAACGGCCGCAGCGGCAAAGACGCCAAGGACGTCGCGGCGGCTTACCGGCAGGCCGGAAAAAATGGATGCGGAGTTGGTCATATGAACCTCCTGTATGCGATCTGCATGCCGCCGAAAGGCGGCGTCTTCAAGGCACCGCGATCGCCCGGTGAAAGGTAACGGATTACACGGCCCAGGGTTTCCGTCGGACGGACGGCGCTGCAAAATTTTCCTGTATCAGCGGTCGAGAATATCCCCGTCCGTGGGCACGAGAATCTCGCGTTTTCCGGCATGGTTGGCAGGGCCGATGATGCCCTCCTGCTCCATGCGTTCAATCAGCGAAGCAGCACGATTATAACCGATGCCGAGCCTGCGCTGAACATAGGAAGTGGAGGCCTTTCCGTCGCGCAGGACAATGGCAACGGCCTGATCGTAGGGATCCTCCGAATCGGCGAGATTTGCGGTGCCGGCCGGACCGCCACCATAATCACCATCTTCGTCGTCATCAGCAGTGATGGCATCGAGATATTGCGGCGAGCCCTGCGTCTTCAGATAGGAGACGATCTCTTCGACCTCGACGTCGGATACGAATGGACCATGGACGCGCTGGATGCGGCCGCCACCGGCCATATAGAGCATGTCGCCCATGCCGAGCAGCTGCTCGGCGCCCTGCTCGCCGAGGATCGTGCGGCTGTCGATCTTCGACGTGACCTGGAAGGAGATGCGGGTCGGGAAGTTCGCCTTGATCGTGCCGGTGATGACGTCGACGGATGGGCGCTGCGTTGCCATGATGACGTGAATACCGGCCGCACGCGCCATCTGGGCAAGACGCTGCACGGCGCCTTCGATATCCTTGCCGGCGACCATCATCAGGTCGGCCATTTCGTCGATGATGACGACGATATAGGGCATCGGCTGCAGATCGAATTCCTCGGTCTCGTAGACTGCTTCGCCGGTCTGGCGGTCGAAGCCGGTCTGCACCGTGCGCGAGATCGTGTCCCCCTTGGCAAGTGCCTGCTCGACACGCGTATTGAAGCCGTCGATATTGCGAACGCCGATCTTCGACATCTTCTTGTAGCGCTCTTCCATCTCGCGGACGGTCCATTTCAGCGCAACGACGGCCTTCTTGGGATCGGTGACGACAGGCGAAAGCAGATGCGGAATGCCGTCATAGACGGAGAGTTCCAGCATCTTCGGGTCGATCATGATGAGGCGGCACTGCTCCGGCGTCATGCGGTAGAGCAGCGACAGGATCATCGTGTTGATAGCGACCGATTTACCCGAGCCGGTGGTGCCGGCAACGAGCAGATGCGGCATTTTCGCGAGATCGGCGATCACGGCCTCGCCGCCGATCGTCTTGCCGAGCGCCATGGCGAGCTTCGCCTTGGAGCTTTCGAAATCACGCGAGGCAATGAGCTCGCGCAGATAGACGGTCTCGCGTGACTGGTTTGGCAGCTCGATGCCGATCGCATTGCGGCCCGGCACGACGGCAACGCGGGCGGCAATCGCGCTCATCGAGCGGGCGATGTCGTCGGCAAGACCGATGACCCGGGATGACTTGATGCCGGGTGCCGGTTCCAGTTCGTAGAGCGTGACGACGGGGCCGGGGCGAACGTGGATGATCTCGCCCTTGACGCCGAAATCCTCGAGCACGCCCTCCAGCATGCGGGCATTCTGCTCCAACGCATCAGCCGAGAGTGTGGAATCGCGCACCACGTTCTTCGGCTCGGCAAGCAGATGCATGGAGGGAAGCTGGAAGCCCTCCGGCCGGATGAACGAGCCTTGCGCCTCGCGTTCGACGCGGGCGCCGGGCTTCGGACGAGATGAAGCGGGAATGACGCGCGGCTCGGGTTTGCCGGCCGACTTGGCCGGCGCGCGGATCATCCAGTCGTCATCATCGTCATCAGGCAGGATATCGGCCGGACGCGGAGGCAAGTCGGTATCGAACGGCGGATCGTCATCCTCGTCCTCATCGTCGTTCAGCGAGATGGAAGGCGCAGAAACGACGCGGCGAGCGGATACGGCACGCGGCTCCATGGAAGGATCCGTGCGCTCGCCACGCGCTGCGGGCTTGGCACGCACCGGTTCGTTCAACGTGCCGAATTCGTCATCGTTGAAATCATAGGGCGATTCGAAGTCGCTCTGGCGCCGCTTGCGCGGTCCCATGCCGAAGAGCCGCCGGAAACGCGCCTGGTTCATGTACCAGGCATGCGTCATGGCACCGCTAAAGGCCATCCAGCGGGATCCATCGTCGTCCTCATCCTCGTCGCCGACGACACGCACCTTGCTGCGCGTCTCGACATAATCCTCTTCTTCGTCCTCTTCATCGAGCTCGCTGCGGCCGACGATACCGGCCGCAAAGAGCATCATCCACGCCGTCGGGACAGAGAAGATGCAGCCGACGGCGGTTGCGAAGACACCGGTCGGATAGGCGCCGACGAAGAGTGCCGGAAAACGCAGGATCATGTCGCCGATGACACCGCCGATGCCATTCGGGATCGGCCAGGTGAGCGGCGGCGGAAAACAGCCGATGACGGCTGAGGAAAGCACGGTGCCTAGAAGCCAGGCACCGGCGCGCGCCGGAATGCGGCTGATGCGACGGCCGGAAATCAGCGCCAGCGCCCAGGCGACGATCGGCAGCATCGAAACAACACTGGCAAGCCCAAGGAATTGCATGGCGACATCCGCAAAGGCAGCGCCGCTATAACCGAGAATGTTGGTCGGCAGGTTGCCGGTGGCGTAGGAATAGCTGGGATCGGTGACGTTCCATGTCGCAAGCGCCGCAACCGCGAGCGCCAAGACGAGGAAGACCGCAAAGCCGGCGAGAGCCTGGATCTGTCGCAGCATGAATGCCGAGAAGGAGAACCGGTCAGGACGGCCGTCCATCGCCGGCGACGTGCTTCTTGCCATATGTCAAACCCGTCCAATGCCTGGGGGCACGCGAATCGCCAATGCTTCGCTGCGCCAAATGCGTCCGCTCTACCTAATCAAAGTAGGGTTAAAGCGATGTTAACCATGCATATGCCGGATCGCTAAAAAGAAAAGGGCCCGAACCTTGAGGGGTCCGGGCCAAGAGCGGCTTATGGTTAGATAGGCCGCGACGGGCTGTTCGGCGGCGCCGTTGTGCCGGGCGCCGCAAACCCTTTGATCAGGCGTGATAGGCAGCTTCGCCGTGCGTTGCGAGGTCAAGACCTTCGCGCTCGGCTTCGACGGAAACACGCAGACCGATGATGACATCGACGATCTTGTAGAGGATCGCAGAGCCAATGCCCGACCACAGGAGCGTGACCAGAACGCCCTGAAGCTGCTTGAATACCTGAGCTCCGGTGCCGAGATAGGTTGCCGCAAAGTCCGGTGTCCCATAGTCAACGATACCAGCGCCGCCGAGAGCCGGGTTGACGAGGATGCCGGTGCCGATGGCGCCAAAGATGCCGCCAACGCAATGGACGCCGAAGACATCGAGCGAGTCGTCATAGTTGAACTTGTTCTTCACGACATCGACGAAGAAGTAGCAGACCGGCGAGACGATGAGGCCAAGAACGATCGAACCCATCGGACCGGCAAAACCGGCTGCCGGGGTGACGGCGACGAGACCGGCGACGGCACCAGAAGCAGCACCGAGCATGGAAGCCTTGCCGCGAGAGAAGCTTTCCACGATGCACCAGGAAACAGCGGCAGCAGCCGTTGCGACGAAGGTGTTGATCATGGCGAGCGATGCATAGCCGTTGGCTTCTAGGTTGGAGCCGGCGTTGAAACCGAACCAGCCGACCCACAGGAGCGAGGCACCAACCATGGTCAGGGTCATGGAGTGCGGAGCCATGATTTCCTTCTTATAGCCCGTGCGCTTGCCGAGCATGATAGCGCCGACGAGGCCAGCGATACCGGCATTGATGTGAACGACCGTGCCACCCGCGAAGTCGATCGCGCCAAGCGAGTAAATGAAGCCAGCCGGAGCAGTGTAAGCGCTCGGACCGCCCCAGAACCAGACCATATGCGCCATCGGGAAGTAGACGAAGGTGACCCACAGGATGACGAAGAGCATGACAGCCGAGAACTTGATACGCTCGGCGAACGCGCCGACGATCAGGGCCGGCGTGATGCAGGCGAAGGTCATCTGGAAGCAGATGAAGGTGAGTTCCGGAATGGCTACACCCTTCGTGAAGGTTTCAGCCAGCGAAGACGGTGTGACGCCGGCCAGGAAAGCCTTGGAGAAGCCGCCGACGAAGCTGTTCAGCGAGCCGCCATCGGTGAAGGCGAGCGAATAGCCGTATGTGACCCAGATGATCATGACGACAGCCGTGATCATGAAGACCTGCATGAGCACCGACAGCATGTTCTTGGCGCGGACGAGACCGCCGTAGAACAGCGCAAGGCCCGGGATGGTCATCAGCAGAACGAGCACCGTGGAGATGAGCATCCACGTATTGTCGCCCTTATCCATCGTCATGGCCGGAGCAGCAGCGGCTGCAGCATCGGCGGCGGCCGGGGCGGCTTCCTGCGCGAAAGCGACGACCGGCGCCAGGAGGGCGGCCGAAAGGGCGCCTATCCGTGCGATGTTGGAGGAAAATTTCGAAATTGACATTGGAAATGGCTCCTTGATCTGCCGTTCTTTACAGCGCTTCTGAATCGGTCTCGCCCGTACGGATGCGCACGGCATGGTCGATCGAGTAGACGAAGATTTTGCCGTCACCGATCTGGCCGGTCTTGGCAGATGCTGCGATGGCCTCGACCGCCTTGTCGACGATCTCCGATGCGACCGCGATTTCGATCTTGAGCTTCGGCAGGAAGCTGACCGCATATTCAGTGCCGCGATAAATTTCAGTGTGCCCCTTCTGACGACCGTAGCCCTTCACTTCGGTCACAGTCAGGCCTTGGATGCCGATCGCCGTGAGGGCTTCGCGGACCTCATCGAGCTTGAACGGCTTGATAATGGCCATCACAATTTTCATCTGGTTTCCCATCCTTCGTTATCCTCGGCGCGGAGCCGACTCTCCTTGCCGCTGACGGTTTCCTGACCAGCGACCGGCGATAGACATTCAAAGGGCGTGCCAGATTCGTGACAACTACATAAGTTATTGAAATATAAAGACTATAATTGAAGACGCCAATAAACAGGCAAATGATTGGCCAATAAGCGCACAAATAATGCGCAAATTTATAAATATGCACATTATTTATTCATTTGCCTTTTTCCGAATCAGGCCCTCCTGCGCCACCGACGCGATCAGGACACCGGATCGGGTAAACAGGCTGCCGCGGGTCAATCCCCGTGCGCCCGAAGCCGACGGACTGTCCTGCGTGTAGAGCAGCCAGTCATCGAGCTTGTCGGGACGGTGGAACCACATGGCATGGTCGAGACTCGCAACCTGCAGGTTCTGGTCGAAGATGGACGTTCCGTGGGCATGCAGCGATGCATCAAGCAGCGTCATGTCCGAGAGATAGGCAAGCACCGCAGCCTGATAGAGCCTGCTGTCCGGCACCGGCCCGGTGGCGCGAACCCAAACGTCCTGCCGCGGTTCGAGCTTCTCACGCGTAAAATAGTGCTTGAGCGAGACCGGACGGATTTCGATCGGCCTTTCGCGCTCCCAATATTTGCGCACCGCCGCCGGAGCGTGAGCAAGATACTGCTCCTTGATCTGCTGTTCGCCGAGCAGCGTTTCCGGCATCGGCACTGGCGGCATCGGGATCTGGTGGTGGAATCCCGGCTCTTCCACCTGGAATGAGGCGGAGAGCGCGAAGATCGCCTTGCCGTGCTGGATCGCGACGGCCCGGCGTGTGTTGAAGCTCGCCCCATCCCGGATGCGCTCGACCTGGTAGATGATCGGCACGGAGGGGTCGCCGGGACGCATGAAATAGGCATGCAGCGAGTGAATGAACCGGTCGCCGTCCACAGTGCGCTGCGCCGCCATCAGCGCCTGTGCGATCACCTGCCCGCCAAACACCCGCTGCCACCCCACCTGCGGACTGCGGCCACGGAAGATATCGACCTCGATCGGCTCGATATCGAGCGTCGAAATCAATGTTTCCATGGCGGTAGACTTGCCCGTTTGCTCCGTCATTTTGTTCAGCTCCCGGCGGTAGGAAGTGGTAACCTGATGATCTATATAGATCGCATCTGATCGCAGAAAGTAAGAGGAGCGGGCTATGCTGGACATGCTGGTTGTGGGCGGAGGTTATGTCGGCCTGTCCGTGGCCGTGGCGGTCAAGCAGGCAGCCCCGCATCTCGCTGTCGCGGTCGTCGAGGCCGCTCCCGAACATGCCTGGAAGAAAGATATGCGCGCTTCCGCCATTATCGCGGCCGCAACGAAGATGCTCGAAGTCTTCGGCATCTGGGACGAGATCCAGCCGGAGGCTCAGCCGATCACCAAGATGATCGTGACAGATTCCAAGATGTCCGATCCTGTTCGCCCGATCTTCCTGACCTTCGACGGCGAAGTTGCCGAAGGCCGGCCCTTTGCCCACATGATCCCGAATGTCGTTATGGTCGGCGCGCTGCGCAGCGCCTGCGAGCGGCTCGGCATCGAGATCCGCCATGGCCTGAGCGCCACCGGCCTGAAGACGAGCGATATCGATATCGAAGTCAGCCTGTCCGATGGCAGCGCGTTGCAATCGCGCCTGCTGGTTGCCTGCGACGGTGTACGTTCCAGGCTGCGCGATTTTGCCGGTATCAAGACAGTGACCTGGGAATACGGCCAATCCGGCATCGTCACCACCGTCGAGCACGAGCGCCCGCACCACGGCTGTGCCGAAGAACATTTCCTCCCATCCGGCCCCTTTGCCATCCTGCCGCTGCGCAACAACCGCTCGTCGCTGGTCTGGACCGAGCGGACAAATGACGCAAACCGCCTTGTTGCCGCCGACGATCTGGTTTTCGAGGAGGAACTGGAACGCCGCTTCGGTCACAAACTCGGCCCCCTCAAGGTGGTCGGCGGCAAGCGCGCCTTCCCGCTTGGTCTCACACTCGCGCGCTCCTTCGTCGCCCCGCGCTTTGCGCTTGCCGGCGATGCCGCACACGGCATTCACCCGATCTCCGGCCAGGGTCTCAATCTCGGTTTCAAGGATGTGGCCGCCCTTGCTGAAACCATCGTGGAAGCTGATCGCCTTGGGCTCGATATCGGCGCCATCAACATCCTGGAGCGTTACCAGAGCTGGCGCCGTTTCGACACGTTCCGCATGGGCGTCACCACGGACGTATTGAACCGGCTGTTTTCCAATGACGCGACGCCGATCCGCATCGCCCGCGATTTCGGGCTCGGCATTGTCGATCGCCTGCCCGGCCTGAAGTCCTTCTTCATCGGCCAAGCGGCAGGAACGACTGCCAAGGACAATCCGAAGCTGCTCGCAGGTGAGGCGATCTAGAGCTGAAGCTTAGTCTTCGAGGCTTCTGGCTTCCGAGACCAGCATGATCGGAATGCCGTCCCTGATCGGATAGGCAAGACGCGCCTTTTCCGAGACCAGCTCATTATGCTCGCGGTCGTAGGAAAGCCGCCCCTTGGTGAGCGGGCAGACGAGAAGTTCGAGAAGCTTGGGATCGACCCGACTGAGTTTTTCGTCCATCCCGCCCTCTACTGCAGCACGGTATCGGAATCGCCGAAGACGCGGGCAAGCACGATTTCGGTGATGGCGATCAGGGTTTCCGCTCTCGTCTTGAGGTCCGGCGCTTCGAGCAGCGCCTGCTTTTCGGCCGGGCCGAATGGCGACATCATGGCGAGCGAATTGACGAGGGTAAGGTTGCTAGCCCGCTCCACGCTCTCCCAGTCCGCCTCGAGTTTGTTGGCATCGAGATAGGCCTTGAAGGCCGTCAGCAGCGCGCCGCGGTCGACGGCTTCTTCTTCATTCTCGGCAGAAAGATCCGATATGAACGGCGCGATACGGAAGCTGCGGAACGGCTGGCCATGCGATCGCTCCTCCAGCAGCCGGAAGCGGCAGACGCCCGTCAGCGAGACGATATAACGCCCGTCACCGGTTTCGGCATAAGAGGTAATCCGGCCGAGGCAACCCACAGCCGCAAGTTCCGGAGCATGCGTCTTGTCTTCGTGCTCGCCGTGTGCCGGCTGCACCATGCCGATCAGACGGTTTCCAGTCAGGGCGGAATCGAACATCGAAAGATAACGCGGCTCGAAGATATTGAGCGGCAACTGGCCGGCGGGCAGGAGAAGCGCGCCGGTCAAGGGAAAAACTGCAATTTCATCCGGTAGATCGCCGGGCTTCAGGTATCTCGCATTGCCGACTTGCATGAAGACTAGTCCCGCACTCTTTCGGCGGGCGCATCTTCGGCGCCCGTCCTCACGAGAAATGTGGTGCCCTTGCGCAAAAACGCAAGGGTGGATGCGGCAAACTCAGGAAAACAGGATCGAGGACAGCTTCCGACGGGCAGAAACGGTCGCCGGGTCCTTGAAGCCCCAGACCTCGAAGAACTGCAAAAGCTGGCGACGCGCACCATCATCATCGAAGGCACGATCCTTGCGCATGATGGTGAGGAGGTGTTCAGCCGCCTCCTCACGCCTGCCCTCTACATTGAGGATCTTGGCAAGCTTCAGCCGAGCCTCGTGATGGTCGGGGTTCGATGCCAGCTCGCGCTCCAGGGCGACGGGATCGCCGAGCTTGCGGGCCTCTTCGATCTGGTCGAGCTTCTTCAGGACCGCCTGGATTCCCGCATCCTTGCCAAGCTCTTCCGGCAGCTCGCTCAGCATCTGGCGGGCCTCACCGTGCTGATCGGCTGCGATCAGGCATTCGGCCATGCCGGCGAGAGCCTTGGCATTTTCCGGATCGGCCTGCATGACGGCACCATAAAGCTGGCCCGCTTCATTGATGTTTCCGGCAGCGAGCAATTCGCCAGCCTGCGTCAGATAAGCCTCAATCTCTGCGGTCTGGTCGGCATCCGCAGGACCTGCGAGCCGATCAATAAACTGGCGAACCTGGCTTTCGGGCACCGCACCCATGAAGCCGTCGGCCGGACGGCCGTTGACGAAGGCGATGACGGCCGGAATGGACTGGATGCCGAGCTGGCCGGCGATCGAGGGATGATCGTCGATGTTCATCTTGACCAGCTTGACGCGGCCCTGACCTTCATTGACGACCTTTTCCAGAACCGGCGTCAGCTGCTTGCACGGGCCGCACCATGGCGCCCAGAAATCGACCAGAACCGGCTGATTGCGCGATTCCTCTAGGACGTCCTTCCCGAAATTCGCCGTCGTCGTGTCCTTGATATGGCTGCCGCCCGCCTCAGGCTGGGATACTGCGCCATAACTTGCCGTTGCCGACATCTGGTTGCCGAAGGAACCGTTGTAAGGATTGTCGCTGCCGCTCATAGGTATCTCCCGCCGCGCCGATCTGCCGGCGTCTTTGATAGCGCTAAAATCGTATGTCAGGACGTCACTTTCAAGACAAGCGGCTTATGCCCTGTCGCTTCCATGAATCGTATCAGATCGGCGCTGGCAATCGAAGTCGTCGCGTCATTGGAAAGCGGATGGCAGTTGATGATCTCGTCATGCATCAGATCCGCATCGAGCACGAAAGTGACATCGTTGCCGGTATCGTTGATCGCGCCGAGCGCGGTGACAGCACCCGGAACGACGCCAAGATATTCCATCAGCTTCTCGGCCCTGCCGAAGGAGACCCGGCCGGAAGCGCCGATAAGCGTATGGACCTGCTTGAGGTCGACAACGGCATTTTCCTCCACCGTCAGCAGGAAATAACGATCCTTTTTGTCCTTCACGAACAGGTTCTTGGTATGGCCGCCCGGAATCTCGTCCCGCAGCGCCACCGATTCGGCCACCGTAAATACTGGTGCATGGTCCTTGGTCGTGTGGACGATGCCGAGGCCATCGAGAAAAGCGAGAAGATCCTGGCGAGTCCTGGGCTTGTTTTCGGTCATCGTCATTCCGTCAGACAGGAGAAAAGCAGATTGGACTGTCTGCTTACGTCCGCCTCATGCGCTTGGCAATCATCAGGACCGACGCTTTGCCCTGCATTCGCGGCGTTTTCGAAGCCTGTTTTCCACCGCCAGAACTTTTCTTCGTTTTTCCGTCATTTCCCTGTTGCATTTGAAAATCGTTTGGGCGATATAGCGCCCGTCGCCGCAAGGTGGCGCCCACGGTCCGCTACTTACTACCCCGGACCGGTGCGGATTTGAGCGGGTGTAGCTCAGGGGTAGAGCACAACCTTGCCAAGGTTGGGGTCGAGGGTTCGAATCCCTTCGCCCGCTCCAGTTTCTCCTTTTACGTCAGTAAGTGTTGTTGCGTCACATGATATTGTGATGCATCCGGTGTTTTCATCACCGGCGGTCCGCTTCTGCCTTCGCGAGATATTGGCGACGCCGATCTCCCTGACAACGTCCGCCCAAATCACTCCTCATCGCGTTATCGGCTATCGCTCCCGGTACAAGTTGCGGCGCCCGATTGATCTTACTCAATGCAAACCACGCCAGTATCTGGCTAGGTTTTCCTGGCGCTGGCGAATGAGGTTCACATCGTTCGGCCTCGAGAGGCGTTGCAGACATTTTTGCCAGATCGCCGAGATGAGTTTAATGTAGCCGGAGCTAGATCGACATGCTTGTCAAAGATGTCATGACGACAGCGGTCGTCACATTGTCACCTGACAATAGCGTTCGGCATGCGGCCAAGCTGATGTCCGACCAGCGGGTGAGCGGTCTTCCCGTGGTCGACAATGAAGGGCACTTGGCAGGCGTCATCAGCGAGGGTGATCTGATCCGTCGAACGGAACTCTCAAGCGGCGCGTTCGCCCCGAATGCGAACATGGAACTTGGTCCCGACGACAGGGCAAACGCTTTCGTTAAGCGATGCGCATGGAGAGTGGGGGATGTCATGACGCCCGACGCTGTCACGATCGACGAAGATGCCCCCCTTTCCCGTGTTGCCGAGCTCATGCAGAACCGCAACATCAAGCGCATTCCGGTTCTTCGGGCCGGCAAGCTGATCGGCATCGTCAGCCGCGCCGATCTCCTGCAGGTGATTTATTCGGCAAAGCCGGACGATACGGCAACTGGTGACGAAGCGATTCGACGCAGCATTCTCGTTCGGCTCGGCGAAAACACCGGCCTGGAGGGATTGGATCTGTCCGTCACGGTCGCTGACGGTATCGTGCATTTTTGGGGCAACCTCGAGACGGCAGCTCGCCGCAGGGCTGCGCGGATCCTCGCGGAGGGCGTCAACGGTGTCCGCGGCGTGGTGGAGCATTTCCCGGAATCTCCTCCTCAATAGTGCAGCCGTAACGACCGGAGACTGCACCGGCCCGAAACGGGCCGGCGAATTCAGCAATGTCATTTTGATCGGAGACTCAGATGGCTTCACCTGAAACGGCAGTGATGAAAAAAACCGCCTCGGCGGCAGCGCATGGAAAAGCACCGCTTTCGTCCGAGGAACTCCGCCTGATGGATGCCTACTGGCGGGCATCGAACTATCTGTCGGTCGGACAGATCTATCTGCTCGACAATCCCCTGCTCAAAAAGCCTCTGGCGCGCGCGCATATCAAGCCGCGGTTGCTCGGCCATTGGGGAACGTCTCCCGGCCTGAACATGCTTTATGTGCATCTCAATCGGGTGATCAAGCGCGACAATCTCAACATGATCTATGTGATCGGCCCTGGCCACGGCGGACCGTCACTCGTTGCGCATGCCTATCTGGAGGGAACCTACAGCGAATTCTACCCGAATATTGCCCAGGACGAAGAGGGCATGAAAAGGCTGTTCAAACAGTTCAGCTTTCCAGGCGGCATCCCGAGCCACGTCGCTCCGGAAACACCGGGGAGCATCCATGAAGGTGGCGAACTCGGTTATGCGCTCAGCCATGCCTATGGTGCAGCCTTCGACAATCCTGACCTGATCGTCGCCTGTGTCGTCGGTGACGGCGAGGCCGAAACCGGCCCTCTTGCCACCGGATGGCATGGCAACAAATTCCTCAATCCGGCCCGCGACGGATGTGTTCTGCCGATCCTGCACCTCAATGGCTACAAGATCGCCAATCCCTGCTTCCTTGCGCGTATTCCCAAGGAAGAATTGATGAAATTCTTCGAGGGCATGGGGTATGCACCCCTCTTCGTGGAGGGCCATGAGCCCGATCAGGTACAGCAGCAGCTTGCCGAAGCCATGGATACTGCCGTCGCGACGATCAAGAAGATCTGGGCAGAAGCGCGGGATAAGAAGATTGTCCGCCGTCCGGCGTGGCCGATGATCGTTTTCCGCACACCGAAGGGCTGGACCTGCCCTTCCGAAATCGACGGCAAGAAATGCGAAGACTACTGGCGCTCGCACCAGGTCCCGATGGGCGACATGGACAAGCCGGAGCATATCAAGGTGCTTCAGCACTGGATGAAGAGCTACAGACCCGAAGAGCTTTTCGATGACGAAGGCAGGCTGCGAGCCGAATTGGCCTCGCTGGCGCCGGCAGGACATAGACGGATGAGCGATAATCCGCACGCCAACGGCGGCCTGTTGCTTCGCGACCTCAAGATGCCGGATTTCCGCGATTATGCCGTCTCGGTGCCCAAACCCGGATCGGTGACCGCAGAATCCGCTCGTGTCATGGGCAAGTTCCTGCGCGATGTGATGAAGCTCAATCTTAACAGCAAGAACTTCCGGCTGTTCAGCCCTGACGAGAACAATTCCAATCGCTGGCAGGACGTGCTGGAAGTGACGGATCGCTGCTACATGGCCGAGATTTATCCAGAGGACGATCACCTGTCGCCCGACGGACGCATCATGGAGGTGCTAAGCGAGCATCAATGCCAGGGCTGGCTCGAAGGCTATCTGTTGACGGGGCGGCATGGCTTCTTCTCCTGCTACGAAGCCTTCATTCACATCATCGACTCGATGTTCAACCAGCACGCCAAATGGCTGAAAGTGTGCAACCACATTCCCTGGAGACGGCCGGTCGCATCGCTCAATTATTTCCTGAGTTCGCATGTGTGGAGGCAGGATCATAACGGCTTCTCTCACCAGGATCCGGGCTTCATCGACCACGTGATCAACAAAAAGGCGGAGGTCATCCGGGTCTATCTACCGCCGGACGCCAATACGCTCCTGTCCGTTACCGATCATTGCCTGCGCAGCCGCAACTATGTGAACGTCGTTGTCGCAGGCAAGCAGCCGGCACCGCAATGGCTGACGATGGATGAGGCGATCAAACATTGCGCCGAAGGTCTCGGCATCTGGGAATGGGCAAGCAATGATCGCGGCTCGGAACCGGATGTGGTCATGGCCTGCTGCGGCGATGTGCCGACCCTGGAGACGCTCGCCGCTGTGCAACTGATCCGTGAGCACCTTCCTGATTTGAAGGTGCGCGTCATCAATGTCGTCAATCTGATGAAGCTGCAGCCCTCGAGCGAACATCCCCACGGGCTTTCGGATCCCGACTTCGATGCGCTCTTCACGAAGGACAAACCGATCATCTTCGCATTCCACGGATATCCCTGGTTGATCCACCGGCTGACCTACCGGCGAACCAACCACAAAAATCTGCATGTCCGAGGATACAAGGAAGAGGGAACGACCACGACCCCATTCGACATGGTCGTTCTGAACCAGCTCGATCGCTTTCATCTCGTTGAGGATGTCATCGATCGGTTGCCACAGCTCGGAGCCCGTGCGGCCTATTTCAAGCAGGCAATCCGCGGCAGGCTGATCGAGCACCGGCAATATATCGAGGCGCATGGCGATGACATGCCACAGATCAGCGGCTGGACATGGGGCGTCAAGAGCACGGGAAAAGTGAAGGCAGCGACCTCCACTGAGGGAGACAATGCCTAGACGACACGTTGCGCACAAATCATGCCGGCAGGCGTCCGATCAGAGGCGCCTCCGGATGCTCGACGAAACCATCTGACTTCCTCGGTTTGCTTATGATGTCGGAACTGCTGTCCACCGATCCCGAACTGAACCGGATGCCGACGGATGAAGATCTCGGTCGCCTTCAGTTCACGACGTTGCTCTACTATCTGCAATGCACGAATCCGGATAACGGGTTGGTGCGCGACAAGACGCAGGCCGGCGCCCCGGCAAGCATCGCGGCTGTAGGTATGGCGCTTGCCACCATTCCCGTCGTCGTGGAACGCGGTATCGTCATTCGTGAGTTTGCCGCCAAGATCGCCCGGCGGCGACTGGAATTCCTGATCTCCTGCCATCAAGGGCCGGAACCGGACGCATCAGGTTACAAGGGCTTCTTCTACCATTTCCTGGACATCGAAACGGGACGGCGGGTCTGGCAGTGCGAATTGTCGACGATCGATTCTGCCTTTCTCTTCGCCGGCGCTTTGACCGTCGCGGCATATTTCGATGCGGACACCGAGGACGAGGCGAAGGTACGCGCACTTGCCATGTCGCTCTACGAGCGCGTGGACTGGAACTGGGCGCGCGACAACGGCGCCACGCTTACCCACGGCTGGCGACCGGAAAACGGCTTCATTCCCTATCGTTGGCGCGGCTATGACGAAGGCCTGCTTCTTTACATTCTTGGTCTGGGCTCACCGAGCCACCCGCTGCCTCCGGAAAGCTTCAAAGCGTATACCGAGAGCTACGAATGGCGGAATATCTTCGGTCGCGAACTACTTTATTCCGGACCGCTTTTTACACATCAGCTCTCGCATATGTGGATCGATTTCCGTGAAATTCGCGACGAATTCATGCGCGAGCATGACAGCGACTATTTTCGCAACAGCCGCCACGCCACTTTCGTTCAGCAGGAATACGCAATCCGCAATCCGCTGAACTTCAAAGGCTACGGCGAATATTGCTGGGGTTTCACGGCAAGTGACGGGCCGGGTTGGACGAAGCGGACTGTCGACGGGATCGACAGGGAATTCTTCGACTATGTTGCGCGTGGTGCACCTTATGGGCCGGATGACGGAACCGTATCTCCCTGGGCCGTGGTCGCCTCACTGCCATTCGCTCCGGAAATCGTCATCCCGACGGTACGAAATTTCGCTCGAATGCAACTCGGCATGACGCGCCTCTACGGGTTCAGGCCATCGTTCAACCAGACCTTTGCGATGGAAGACAGGAACGAGGGATGGTGGGTCAGCCCCTACCATTTCGGGATCGACCAAGGTCCCGTCGTCCTGATGATTGAAAACTATCGAACCGGCTTGCTGTGGAACATTATGCGTCGATGTGAGCCGGTGGTGGTCGGACTAAGACGAGCGGGGTTCTCAGGCGGCTGGTTGTGACTGCCGTGCAGTCGCCCGAGCTTCCCGACGCGCAACGGACGTGCCGTGAACGACAGGTCTAGGGCGGCTCAAGTCTTCAAAAACCAGGCTGCGCGGCAGTCAGGCCTTCTGTTTTTGATCGGTCCACGTCCAGGAGCCGTCAGAACCATATTCGAGAACTGCATCGTAGGCCGAGCGCGGCGCACCCGGCTCGGCGAAGTTGACGCACGCGATCCTTCTTTCAGCCAAGAGCCCGAGGATTGCGAGCAGAAGCTCGTGACCGAAAATGGTATCGGCCTTTTCCAGAACAATGTGTGACGGAGCGGCTATGATCGCGCTTGCAAGTACGACGAGTTGCTGTTCGCGCGGTGACAGCAATCTGGACCAGTCCTGCTCGCTATCCAGGTCGGCGAGTGTCAAATCGTGTGCAAGGCCGAGATCTCTCAGCAAAGCCAGGATTTGCTCATCCGTTGTCTCGATCGAGCGCTTCGGTGGCGCAAGAATCTGGCGGAGAGTTCCCGGACCCGCACAGGCCCGCTGGCCGAGAAACCGCACATGCTGACGAGGTGGGCTGACGATGCGCCCAGTCCCCGGTGTACCCAGTCCTGCCGTGGCCCTAAACAAGGCAGCGCCCGCAGCATCGTCTTCTCCGGCAACGATCACTCGTGTATCGGGCGGGATGAGAAGGGACAAATCCTTCACCAGTACCGTTCCTGTCCGCGACGTCAGCGTCAGGCGTTCATAGCCTAGGTTCCCCTCAGCCTCGATGAGTTCGACACTGTGATCGGACTGGCGGCGGGTCTCCTCGACCGCTTCCAAAAAGGAACTGATACGCGCGACGACGGTCGCGAAGTTCGAGATCGAGTTGAATTGTGCGACAATAAACGAGAATGCACCGACAAGCATGGCAAATGCTGCCGCCGACTGCGTGATGACGCCAAATTCCATGTCACCGCGCATGAAGGCCGGCGCGATAATGACGACCGGAATGATCTGTATCATCCAGTTGTAGCCGGTGGCGAAGAAGCCGACATTGCGATTGATGCCAATGATCCGCCTGAAGTTAGTGGCAAGGCTATCGAACTGCCTCAGCAGCCGATCTGCGTGGCGTTGCTGCGAGCCCTCGATCATGATTGATTCTGCGTTTTCCCGAACTTGGATCAGCCCGGACCGGAAGGCGGCTTCACTGTCGAGCTGATTATAGTTCAACTTGATCAAGGGCCGTCCCAACACGATCGTCATAAACGATCCGAAAGCCGCGTAGATAACAGCCGTGAAGAAAAGAAGCGGACTGATCAGCCACAAGACGCTCGAAAAGGTGAAGACCGTCAGCACGCTGCTGAGCAGCATGAGCAGGAAGGAGAGCGTCGTCGTCGTAAACGCTTTGATATCCTCGGCAATCCGCTGATCAGGATAGGAGACTTTGCCCTGAACGCCGAGCCGGTAGAAAGTACCGTCGGCCATATAGACGCCGATCGCACGACGGGTGAGGTATTCTCGCCAAAGCAAGGCCAGTCGCTCTTCGGCAAAGCGGGCAATCACCGACGCGATCGTCGAAGCAGCAAAAGCGCCAGTGTAGAGGATAGCCTGGCGAACAAATTCGGCAGTCTGCCGTTCCGCGATCGCAGTCATGAAGTGCCGCCCGACGAAACTGTTGACGACATTCAAAGCACTGATACTGCCAAAAAGAACAATCAGGGAGACAAGCAGGAACCGGGCGCTCCCGGCGACATCGGATGTCATGAACAATTTGATCGCGCGGACGAACCGTATTGCCGTCACCCTGAGCGGAATTTCCTGCTGGCCCATGCTCGTCTCCCCCGCTTACCCCTGGAACGAATTATAGCGTGAAATGCAGGCGACGAAGAGACGTCAGGATGGCGCGCGAGGGCGACCGAACCAGCGCGATATGTTACGCGCTGCATCTATTTGCTATTTCGCGTCTCAAGCAGATCGCGCCGACGTTCAACCCACCAGGCCGTTTGATGTCCGCGCTCCAGCGACGGCACAGCTCAATATGAATTGGCGTGCGAACAAATCTCTTGCGAATGATTTCCATTGGTTCACTCTGTCGTTGATTCTTGAAACCGGCCAATCGATGGCTTGATCAATTTTTCGTAATTTATTTCAGTTGATTAGTTCATTTTGTGAACTTATTGTCAGTGTGAGATCACGGGCGACAGGATCAGGATTTTTATGTTCAATTCATCGCAGCGCGAGCTTCTGCGGGTCATAAGTGAGTCCGGTCCCCTCAGCCGGACCGATCTTGCCTCTGCGATCGGGCTCAGCAAAGCGGCGATGAGCGGCATTGCCCGCGAGCTCATTGATCGCGGCGTTCTGCACGAGACGGAAACCGTCTACGGTCAGGGCCGGCCCTCCGTGCTGCTCGACCTGAAACCGGAATGCGCGTTCTTCATCGGCATTTCGCTTCTGGAAGATCCGGCCCCGATGATCCTCAGCGATCTTAACGGCAACATCATCGCCCGTCAGCAGCTGCCCTACTCCCGGGATCCCAAGGTCATTGCCAACGCGATCGCCTATGGCTTGCCGGAAATCCTCAGGGCCCATCCTCAGGCAAGCTCGAAACTGGCCGGCATCGGTGTGGCGCTATCGGGCTTCGTCGATGAAAGGCAGGCAACCTGCGTGCAGTCGACCCTGCTCGGCTGGCAGGATGTGCCGCTTGCCGAAATCATCCGCCACGCAAGCGGCGTCGATACCTTTATCGAGAACGATGCCAAGGCTGTTGCCGTCAGCGAAAAGCTCTTCGGCATTGCTCGCGACACCCCGAATTTCTCGGTCGTGTCGCTCGGAGACGGCATCGGCTGCGCCCACGTCATCGACGGCAGGCTTTATCGCGGCAATCATGGCGGTGCGGGCGAAATCGCTCATGCGACGATCGAGCCCGGCGGCGCCCCCTGCCGCTGCGGCAAGCGCGGCTGCCTGGATACGATCGCCTCCATGAAGGCGATCAAGGAGATGGCGCGGGCCGCCGGCCTGAAATGCACGTCACTCTCCGATCTGGAAGCGGAAGCTTCGCTCGGCACAGCCGAGGCGATCTCCATCATCCACAAGGCCGGCGCAGCCCTCGGCCTTGCTATCTCGCACCTGATCCAGATGAACGACCCGGGCATGATCCTGGTGACCCATGTCGACGGCTCGTTCGACGGCCTGTTCGGCACGGTCGTGCAGCAGGCGATCGAAGCCAATGTTCTTCCGCGTTATGCAGGTCAGACCCCGATCCGCACCCGTCGCGTGGATAGCGACGTCTGGTCGCGCGGCGCAGCCAGCATTGCCGCTCACAATTTTCTGATTGGTCCCAATATAAGCTGAGGTTTCCCATGCGCATCGCTGTCGGTGGCATTCACATCGAATGCAGCACGTACAACCCCGTCCTGAACCAAGAGGCAGACTTCCGGGTGGTACGCGGCGAGGACCTGCTGGCAGCCCCCTATTTTGCCTTTCTGAAGGATTACGAGGCTGAATTCCTGCCGACGATCCATGCCCGCGCCATTGCCGGCGGCCCTGTCGCCCGTCACACCTACGAAGCCTTCAAGGCTGAATTCCTGGAGCGCTTGAAGCCGCTCCTGCCGCTCGACGGACTCTATCTGGCAATGCATGGCGCCATGTATGTCGAAGGCATGGAAGATGCGGAAGGCGACTGGATCAGCGCAGCCCGTGCGCTCGTTGGCGATGATTGTACGGTCTCGGCAAGTTACGACCTGCATGGCAATGTTACCCAGCGCATCATCGACGCGCTCGACATGTATTCCACCTACCGCACTGCGCCGCATATCGATGTCGAAGAAACGATGCGCCGCTCTGTCGCCATGCTGGTCAAGAGCCTGAAGACGGGCGAAAAACCCACCCTGCTATGGGCGCCAATCCCGGTCGTCCTGCCGGGTGAACGCACCAGCACCGTCGATCGACCGGCAAAGAGCCTTTATGCCGAACTGCCCGGCATCGATGCGCTCGACGGCGTCTGGGATGCCTCGCTGATGGTCGGCTATGTCTGGGCCGACGAGCCGCGGGCCACGGCTGCCGCCATCATGACCGGCACGGACCGCGCGATACTGGAGCGCGAGGCAAAACGTCTGGCAAAGGCTTATTGGGATGTGCGCGAAGAATTCGTCTTCGGCTGCGAAACCGGTTCGGTCGAGGAATGCGTCGCCAAGGCGATCACCAGCCCGACCGGCCCCGTCGTGCTCGCCGAATCCGGAGACAATCCGACCGGCGGCGGCGTCGGCGACCGAGCGGACGTACTGGCCGAGCTGATCGCAAGAGGCGCCACCGGTGTGGTTTTTGCCGGCATCGCCGACAAGGCAGCAACGGAGAGATGTTATGCGGCGGGTATCGGCACGACGCTGGAGCTGACTGTCGGCGCTTCGCTCGATGCCAAAGACAGCAAGCCGGTGACGGGACAGTTCACGGTGAAGTTCCTGCACGAGACCACCGACGCTACCGACCGCCAGGCTGTCGTCTCCATCGGCGGCATCGATCTGGTCCTCTCGGCCAAGCGCCGCCCCTACCACAATATCGTCGATTTCACCCGCCTCGGGCTCGATCCGCGCACGGCAAGTATCGTTGTCGTCAAGTCAGGCTACCTGTCGCCGGAAATCGCGCCGATTGCCAATCCGAGCCTCATGGCACTGTCCCCCGGCGTTGTCGATCAGTTCGTCGAGCGACTTCCGCGCCTGCGCAAAGCGCACCCGACCTATCCTTTCGACAAGGATTTCAGCTTCGACCCGCAGGCCTTCCTTTCCGCGCGCTCCACGAACCGCTGAACCACGACAAGCGAACCAATTGATTTTTGGTATCGGGGCTTGCTCAGCATCCAGCACGCAGGAAAACGTGCATCCACTCCTTATGTCTGCTCTAAATCTGCGCGATGCGATCAAAAAACGTGCAGGTATTTATCTGCACAAAAAAGCGCTTGACGATGCAATGGATTTGGTTTGCATTGAACCAATATCAAATTGGTTCAGACAGCCATGGACGAAGCACAAGGCAATTCGAACTATGCGCTGGAGAAGCTGAGGGCTCTCCTGCAGTCGGATAGTCTCGATGCCGATGGCAAGCTGCCAACCGAACGTATGCTCTCCGAAATCCTCGGGGTCAGCCGCCGCTCCATCCGCCGTGCACTGGAAGTACTGGAAGCCGAAGGCCGCATCTGGCGCCGGCAAGGCTCCGGCACCTTTGCCGGCAAGCGGCCGGATGGCTGGAGCAACCATGTCGATTCCATCATCGCCGACACCGATCTCATGGAGATCATGGAAGTGCGCTTGCGCGTCGAGCCGCAGCTCGCGCAGCTTGCCGCCATACGCGCCAAGGCAGCCGATATGGAGCGCATGTATGATCTGGTGAAAAAGATCTACGAAAGCACGGATGCCGACGGCCGCGAACTCTGGGACGGCGCGCTGCATCGCCAGATTGCCCAATGCGCCGGCAACTCATTCTTTCTCACGATCTTCGACGTCATCAACCGCGTGCGCCAGGACGAAGCCTGGCAGGCGATCCGCGAGCGCGCCCGCAGCGCCAGCCGGACGCGCGAAGTCACCCATGGCCAGCACACGGCCATCGTCGACGCTATCGCCGCGCGTGACCCAGGAAAGGCCGGCGAAGCCATGCGCCAACACCTGCTGACGCTGCAGGAAAGCCTCGTCCGCATCACCTCTCTCGACCATGGCGAATTGGTGGCCGAGAAGGAGCCCAGCTGAGCGGAGAAATCGGCACGGCAGAGATAACCGCCGGCTCGACACGACAGACGTGAAACAAAAAACATAAAAGAGGAGAATGGAATGAAACTCGCCAAATTGCTGACGACCGCCGCAGCAGCAGCGCTTTTTGCGCTTCCCGCTTTCGCGGTCGAACTGAAGATCGGCCTCCAGGACGACGCCGACGTGCTCGATCCCGCACAGTCGCGCACCTTCGTCGGTCGCATCGTCTATACCGCGATGTGCGACAAGCTCGTTGACGTCTCGCCGGACCTGAAGATCGTGCCGCAGCTCGCAACCGAATGGAACTGGTCGGCTGACGGCAAGGAGCTCACAATGAAGCTCCGCCAGGGCGTGAAGTTCCAGGACGAAACGCCCTTTAACGCCGAAGCCGTCGTCGCCACCATCGAGCGCAACATGACCCTGCCGGAATCGCGTCGCAAGAGCGAGTTGAGCTCCGTGCAGAAGGTCGAGGCGTCAGGCGAATATGAAGTCAAGTTCACGCTGAAGAGCCCAGATGTCACCTTGCTCGCCCAGCTTTCTGACCGCGCGGGCATGATCGTCTCGCCGAAGGCTGCAAAGGAACTCGGCGCAAAGTTCGGCGACCATCCTGTTTGCGCCGGCCCGTTCAAATTTGTCGAACGTGTCCAACAGGACCGTATCGTGCTCGAGAAGTTCCAGGACTACTGGAACAAGGACAATGTCTTCATCGACAAGCTGACCTATCTGCCGATCCCGGATTCGACCGTACGCCTGGCCAACCTGCGCTCGGGCGATCTCGACATGATCGAACGCCTGGCCGCCACCGACGCCGAGACGGTCAAGAGCGACGCGAACCTCGTTTACAAGGATGTTGTCAACACCGGCTGGCTCGGCATCTATGCCAATGTCGGCAATGGCGCGCGTGCAGACAATCCGATCGGCAAGGACAAGCGCCTGCGCCAGGCCTTCTCGCTGGCAATCGATCGTGAAGCCGCCATGCAGATCGTTTTCGAAGGCACGGGCGTTGCCGGTAACCAGCCTTTCCCGCCGAGCAGCCCCTGGTTCGACAAGGATGTCCCGGTACCCGCTCGTGACGTCGAAAAGGCGAAGGCCCTTGTCAAGGCTGCAGGCTTCGACCGTGTGCCGGTCGAAATGCAGGTTCCGAACAGCCCGGTCACGATGCAGATGATGCAGATCATCCAGTCGATGGTTGCCGAAGCCGGTTTCGATGTCAGCCTGAAAGCGACGGAATTTGCGACCCTGCTCAATGAGCAGACCGCCGGCAACTACCAGCTCAGCCGCTCGGACTGGTCCGGCCGCGTCGATCCGGATGGCAATATCCAGCAGTTCGTCACCTGCGGCGCGGGCCTGAACGACAGCAAATATTGCAACGCTGACGTCGACAAGCTTCTGACCGAAGCGCGCCAGTCCACGGATGACTCCGTGCGCAAGCAGAAATACGATGCCGCGACCGCAATCCTCAACGACGATTTGCCGATCATCTTCATTGGCCACCAGTCCTGGATCTGGGCGCTGCACAAAAACATCACCGGCTTCGTTGCTTCTCCCGACGGTATGATCCGCCTCGTCGGTGTGAAGAAGGAAGGCTGACAGCCACACGCTTCAGGTACGCGGCGCCTGTCGCCGCGTACCGCTGATGGTATCGGAGCGCCTATGTACAGGTTCATCGCCAAGCGGCTGCTGGTCGCCATTCCAACTTTGCTGATCATTTCGGTCTTCGTCTTCTCCCTGCAGAAGCTTCTGCCGGGCGACCCGGTTCTGGCCATGGCCGGCGAAGAGCGCGATCCGCAGGTGCTGGAATTCCTGCGGGAAAAATATCATCTCAACGACCCTGTTCCCTATCAGTATTTCTACTGGCTGGGCTCCGCGCTTCAGGGCGATCTCGGCATATCGCTGCGTACCAACCAGCCGGTTCTAGAGCTCGTGGCCGAGAAACTGCCGGTCACCATTCAGCTCGCGATCATGTCGATGATCTTCGCATTCGTGATCGGCGTGCCGATGGGCATTCTGGCAGCCGTCAAGAAGAACACGATCATCGATTATCTCGCCAACATCATCGCTCTCTCAGGCCTGTCGATCCCCAATTTCTGGCTCGGCATCATGCTGATCCTGCTGATCTCGGTGAACCTCGGCTGGCTTCCGGCTTCGGGTTACGAGCCCTTCTTCTCCAATCCGCTGCGCTCGATCGAAACCATGATCATGCCCTCCTTCGTGCTCGGCAATGCGCTCGCCGCCACCTTGATGCGCCACACCCGTTCGGCCATGCTGAGCGTCCTGAGCGCCGACTATATCCGCACGGCCCGCGCCAAGGGGCTGCCGGAGAGTTCGGTGGTGCTGGAGCATAGTTTTCGCAATGCCGTATTGCCGATCGTAACGCTCAGCGCCCTGCTCTTCGGCGAGTTGCTCGCTGGTGCGGTTCTCACCGAGCAGATCTTCACCATTCCCGGTTTCGGCAAGCTTATTGTCGATGCCGTCTTCAATCGCGATTACGCCGTCGTCCAGGGCGTCGTCATCTGCACGGCGATCGGCTTCATTCTGATGAACCTCGTCGCTGACATCCTCTACGTTCTCCTCAATCCGCGCATGAGGGCTTCGCTATGACCGCCATCGATCAAGTCGCGGCCACACCCGTTGTCTCGACCGAGCAACGCTCGCCAAGCCGCGCCTGGCGCAAGCTCAAGGCCAACAAAGGCGCGCTCGTCGGCCTCGCCATCATCGCCTTCTTCGCAATCCTTGCCATCATCGCGCCACTCCTGCCGCTCCCCGACCCGAATGCGACAAGCTGGTCGACGATCCGCAAGGCCCCGTCGGCCGCCCACTGGCTCGGCACGGACGACATCGGTCGCGACATCCTCTCCCGCATGATCTGGGGCGCGCAGGCCTCGCTGATGGCGGGCGTCTTTTCCGTAGCGATTGCCGTCCTCATCGGCGTACCCTTTGGCCTGATCTCAGGCTATTTCGGCGGCTGGATCGACATGATCATCTCCCGCATCACCGAGGCCTTTCTGGCAATGCCTTTCCTGATCACCGCGATTGCGCTCGCGGCCTTTCTCGGCCCGAGCCTGAGCAATGCGATGATCGCGATCGGCCTTTCGGCCATGCCGATCTTCGTACGCTTGACGCGCGGGCAGGTGCTGGCGGTCAAGACCGAGGAATATATCGAAGGTGCGCGGTCCATCGGTCTGCGTCACTCCAGCATCATCACCCGCTACATCCTGCCAAATGTCTTCGCGCCGATCCTCGTACAGGCGACGTTGACGATCGCAACCGCGATCATCGCCGAAGCCAGTCTCTCTTTCCTCGGTCTCGGCCAGCAGCCACCGGCACCAAGCTGGGGCTCGATGCTGAACGTTGCCAAGAACTTCCTGAGCCAGGCACCGTGGATGGCGATGTGGCCAGGCATTGCCATCTTCCTCGTCGTTATCGGTTTTAATCTCTTGGGCGACGGCCTGCGCGATGCGCTCGATCCGCGCGAAGCATGACCTTTCGAAAGGACATATGAAATGACCGTATTCACGACCCGCCCCGAAATTCTGGGCACATTCGGTGTCGTTACCTCAACGCACTGGATCGCTTCCGCAGTTGGCATGAGCATCCTGGAAAAGGGCGGCAACGCCTTCGATGCGGCGGTTGCTACCGGCTTCACATTGCAGATCCTGGAGCCGCATCTCGTCGGCCCCGGCGGCGACATGCCGGCGATCATCTATTCCAAGAAAAAGGACAGGGTCGAGGTTATCTGTGCCCAAGGCCCTGCGCCCGCCGGCGCCACTATCGAACACTATACGTCCGAGGGCCTGAAACTGATCCCAGGCGACGGCCTGCTGGCAACTGTCATTCCCGGCTCCTTCGATGGCTGGATGCTGATGCTACGCGATTACGGCCGGCTGAGCGTGCGTGACGTTCTGGAACCGGCGATCTATTACGCCGAAAACGGCCATCCGCTGCTGCCGCGCGTCTCCGCAACCATCAAGGGTCTTGCCGAATTCTTTGAAAAGGAATGGCCGACCTCCTACGAAACCTGGGTGCCCGGAGCTTCCGTTCCCGAACCCAATTCCAACTTCAAGAACCCGGTTCTGGCCGAGACCTGGAAGCGCATCATTTCCGAGGCCGAAGCCAAGCAGGGTCGCGAGGCCCAGATCGAAGCCGCCCGCGACGCCTTCTACCGCGGTTTCGTCGCCGAAAAGATCGCAAGCTACTTGAGGACCGCCGAAGTGATGGATGCGAGCGGCAACAGCCACAAGGCGGTGCTGACGGCCGACGACATGGCGAATTGGTCGGCAACGATCGAGGAACCGCAGACCTACGACTATCACGGCTGGACGGTTGCCAAGATCGGCCCCTGGGGCCAGGGTCCGGTCTTCCTGCAGACCCTGTCGATCCTCAAGGGCATGGACATCGCCGCAATGGCGCCTGATGGAGCCGACTTCGTCCATACCGTGACCGAAGCCATGAAACTCGCCTTCGCCGATCGAGAGATCTACTATGGTGATCCCAAATTCGCCGAGGTGCCGCTCGATCAGCTTCTGTCGGACACCTACGCCGCCGCCCGCCGCAAACTCATCACAGACGAGGCCTCCTTCGACCTGCGTCCCGGGAAGCTGCCCGACTTCGAGCAGCAATACGATGTGACGATGGACATGCTCGGCGCCGATTCCAAGACCGGCGCCGTCTACGAGCCGACCATGGCGCACCTGAGGGAAAAGCGCGGCGACACTGTTCATATCGACGTCATCGACCGCGAAGGCAACATGGTGTCTGTCACGCCCTCGGGCGGCTGGCTGCAGTCCTCGCCGATCATCCCGGGTCTTGGCTTCTGCCTGAATTCGCGCGCCCAGATGTTCTGGCTGAAGCCCGGCCTGCCGACATCGCTCGCTCCCGGCAAACGCCCGCGCACGACGCTGACGCCCTCACTTGCCCTCTACGAAGGCCGGCCGACACTCGCCTTCGGTACCCCCGGCGGCGACCAGCAGGAGCAGTGGCAGCTTTCGTTCTTCCTGCGTTATGTCCACCACAAGATGAACCTGCAGGCGGCGATCGACCAGCCGCTCTTCCACACCTCGCATTTCCCTGGCTCCTTCTATCCGCGCACACGGGAGCCGGGCGGTCTGATGGTGGAAGGCAATTTCAGCGCCGATGTGCTCGAGAACCTGCGCGCCCGCGGCCACGCGCTCACAGTCTCCGACCCCTGGACTATCGGCCGCCTGACCGCCGCGCGCCGCGATGCAGATGGACTGCTGCGTGCCGCTGCAACGCCACGCCTCATGCAGGCCTATGCGATCGGGAGATAGACATGACATGGTCCATCGTCGCCCGTGATCCCGGCACAGGCTATCTCGGCATTGCCGTCGCCACCCGCTTCTTTGCGGTCGGCGGCTTGGTGCCGCATATCCGCGGCGCTATCGGCGCGGTCGCCACCCAGGCCTTCGTCAGCCCGCTCTACGGCACCGACGGGCTTGGCATGCTTGCCGAGGGCAAGGCGCCGGATGAGATCATAGCCGAACTGACCGGCCGAGACGCCGGCCGCGATCAGCGTCAGCTTCATCTGATCGATGCCCAGGGCCGCAACGCGGCCTTCACCGGCGCCAAATGCATCGATTGGGCCGGTCACCTGGTCGACGATAATGTTTCCGTCGCCGGCAATATGCTGACAGGTCCTCAAGTCGTCGCCGAGACGCTTGCGACCTACAAGAAGGCAATGGACAAGCCTTTCATCGAGCGCCTACTGGAATCCATGCAGGCCGGCGAGGATGCCGGTGGCGACAAGCGTGGCAAACAGTCTGCCGCCCTCCTCGTCCACCGTGATCAGGATTATCCCTGGCTCAGCATCAGGGCAGACGATCATCCCGATCCGCTCGCGGAATTGCGCCGGCTCTATGCAGTAGCGCAGGAACGCTACATGCACGTCGCCGAGACGATGGCGACGAAGGCAAATCCTAATGGAATGATCGACAGGCGCGAGATCGATGAAAAGATCGCGGCGCTGGAAGCCGCGCGCATTGCGGAAGGACGACCGTCCGCCTCACTTGCCACGTCTTTGAAGACTTGAAGCCTCTCCGGCAAAGAACCTGCCTCCGGCACAAAAAGAACACGGGAACGATATGAGTGATCAGCCTGCAGCATCCGTCTCTCCGGTCCTTTCCGTCCGGAACCTGACAACTTCCTTTCTCTCCGATGGCGAGTGGAGATCAGTTGTTCGTAATGTCTCCTTCGATGTCATGCCGGGGGAAACGGTCGCCATCGTCGGAGAGAGCGGTTCCGGCAAAAGCGTCACCTCGCTTTCCATCATGCGCCTGCTCGCCAAGGGCTCAAGCCGCGTCGAAGGCAGCATCACGTTGACCGGCCGCGATGTCCTCTCCCTCTCTGATCGGGAGATGCGGGCCGTGCGCGGCAAGGATGCCGCGATGATCTTTCAGGAGCCGATGACCAGCCTGAACCCGATCTTCACCATCGGCCGGCAGATTTCCGAAGCGCTGACATGCCATGGTGATATCAGCAAAGCCGACGCGCGCGCCGAAACAATCCGACTTCTCGAGAAGGTACGCATTCCCAATGCTGCATCCCGTTTCGACGAATATCCTCACCAGTTTTCAGGTGGCATGCGCCAGCGCGTCATGATCGCCATGGCGCTCGCCTCCCGGCCTAAGCTGTTGATTGCCGACGAGCCGACCACCGCGCTCGACGTCACCATTCAGGGCCAGATCCTCGATCTCATCAAAGTGCTGCAGGAAGAAGAGGGCATGTCCGTTCTCTTCATCACCCATGACATGGGTGTGGTCGCCGAGATCGCCGACCGCACCATCGTCATGTATCGCGGCGAAGCCGTCGAAACCGGCACGACGGACGATATCTTCAATCGCGGCAAACACCCCTATACGCGTGCCCTGCTCTCCGCCGTGCCGCGCCTGGGCTCGATGGATGGCCGCAAATGGCCGCTGCGTTTCCCCGTCATCGACACGATGACCGGCGAACGATGCGATCCGGTGGAAGTCGCCGAAACCGTCGATCGCCGAAAGACGCCGATCCTCGAAGTAAAGAACCTCGTCACCCGCTTCGATATTCGCGGCGGTCTCTTCGGCCGCAGAACTGGCGCCATCCATGCTGTTGAGGACGTCTCCTTCGAACTCTTTCAGGGCGAGACCCTGTCGCTCGTCGGCGAATCCGGTTGCGGCAAATCCACGACGGGCCGCTCGATCACCCGTCTGGTGCAACCAAATGCAGGCTCCGTGAGCCTTGATGGCTATGATGTCCTGAACCTCGATGCGGTCAGCCTGCGCAATATGCGCCGCAGCATCCAGATGATCTTCCAGGACCCCTTCGCAAGCCTCAATCCGCGTATGACGATTGGTGCCGCTGTCGCCGAGCCCTTCACCGAACATGGGCTTGGCAGCCGCGCCCAGGCCCGTGAAAAGGCTGCCGACCTGCTCGAACGTGTTGGCCTGAAGCCTGACATGATGAAGCGCTACCCGCACGAGTTTTCAGGCGGCCAGCGCCAGCGCATCTGCATCGCCCGCGCCCTTGCCCTCGACCCGAAGGTGATCGTCGCCGACGAGAGCGTGTCGGCACTCGATGTTTCCATCAAGGCGCAGGTGTGCAATCTCATGATGGATCTGCAGCAGAGTCTGAACCTCGCCTTCCTCTTCATCTCTCACGACATGGCGGTGGTCGAACGAGTCAGTCATCGCGTCGCGGTCATGTATCTCGGCGAGATCGTCGAGATCGGTCCGCGCGAAGAGCTCTTCCGCAATCCGCAGCATCCCTATACCAGGAAGCTGATGGCGGCTGTGCCCGTGCCGGATCCTGCTCGCCGCGGGATCCGCCGCAACCTCGGCACCGACGAATTGAAAAGCCCGGTCCGCCCTGTGGGTTATATTCCGCCCAAGCGTCAATATCGCGAGGTCGCTGCAGGCCATCTGGTGCGCCTGGAGCAAGCCGCTTGAGCTAGTCCGGGAGGTTTAGGCGACGGCCAAAGAGCGCAAGTATTGCAGGAAGTGGATAGCATCCGAGGGGGTGCGGTTAATCCATTTTGCTGCATCGCTTATATTATTTATTCCAGATATTATTTCACTGACGATTATTAACGCCAACTGCGGCCGTTTGTGATCTCTTATCCCTGCGAATCAAAAAGGTTTGATTTGCATGGGGACAGCCACCATGTTGAAGCATGGGGCGATCAAACAGTTGGGCAGGAGCACATGCTGCAACGGATTGAAGACATTGATGCCGCGCTAGTCGACAGGCTGCAGCACTCAGCGTTCAAGTATTTCCTGAAATATTCCAATCCCGAAAACGGCCTCGTGCCGGATACCTCGATCCCTGGCGTGCCGGCAAGCATCGCCGCGGTCGGCTTCGGGCTTTCCTCCTATCCCGTTGGTGTGGAACGCGGCTGGATCAGCCGTGAGGAAGCCGCCGAGCGCGTCTTCAATACGCTGCATTTCTTCGCCAATGCCAAGCAGGGTACGGAACGTCACGCGACCGGACATCGCGGCTTCTTCTATCACTTCCTGCACGTGGATACCGGCAACCGCGCCTGGAATAGCGAGCTTTCGACGATCGACACTGCTCTGCTCATTGCAGGCATCCTGACCGCCGCCCAATATTTCGACGGCGAGGATCAAACCGAGACCGAAATCCGCTCGCTCGCAACATTCATCTACGAGCGCGTCGATTGGCGCTGGGCTCTGAACAAGGGCGATTGCATCTCGATGGGCTGGAAGCCTTCTTCCGGCTTCCTGCGCTGGCGCTATCACGGTTTCGACGAAGCCATCATCCTCTATACGCTGGCGCTGGCATCGCCGACGCATCCGATCCCGCAGTCGTCTTACGATGCCTTCACGGCAAGCTATTCGTGGATGATCTTCAACGAACAGCCCTATCTCTATGCCGGCCCGCTCTTCATTCATCTCTTCTCCCATGCCTGGATCGATTTCCGCGGCATCCAGGACAAGCCGATGGCCGAGCGGAACTGGGATTATTTCCGTAATACGCAGGTCGTCATCAACGTCCAGCGCGATTATGCGGAACGCAATCCCGGTCAGTTCGTCGGCTATAGCAAGGACATCTGGGGCTTCACGGCCTGCGATGGCCCGCCGCCGACACGCCGCATGCGCGGTGGCCGTAGCCCGAAAGTATTGGGTTATGCCGCACGCGGTGCTCCGCTCGGCCCCGATGACGGCACGATCGCACCTTGGGCGCCACTCGGCTGCCTGCCCTACGACCGGCAGGCCGCCCTCGATGGCACCAAGGCTCTGCTGACCACCTATCCGAACCTGCTTCTGGAAGGCGGCTTCCCCGGTGGCTTCAACCCGACGGTCCAGACCAAGCGGCCGGAAGGCTGGGTCGACGACCGCACCGTGGCTATCGACCAGGGCCTCCTCGTCATGACGGTCGAGAACGACCGCTCCGACTTCATCTGGAAGCTGATGCGCAAGAATCCGGTCATCCGTCTCGGTCTCGAGCGTGCCGGCTTTACCGGTGGCTGGCTGGCCGGTGAGGGATCCGAAGAGCTGGTTCTGAAGGCGGGCTGAACTTACCGCACGAAGACATGCGCCTTGCCGGCGATATCGAGGCGAACGAGATCGCCTCGCGTCGGCAATGCCACGCTTGATGTCTTGATCAGGATCGGCGGCAGGGCGACAGCCGCAAGCGACACTGCCACCGTGCAAGTCGCGCCGCCGAATTCCACATCCACGACACGCCCGCCGTATTTCGCGTTGGCCTCGTCGACGACGACACGGATCTGCTCCGGCCGCAACATGATTTCCGCTTTGCCCTGATGGGCCCCCTCAACCGGCACGCTGCCAAGCGCGCAATCGGCAAAGCCGTTCTTGATGATAGCCGGCAGCATCACCGCATCACCAAGGAAAAGCGCCGTCTCGCGATCCCGCGGCTTGAGATAGAGCGTCTGCGGCGTGCCGGCCTGTACCAGCTTGCCCTCGCGCAGTACCGCAACCTGGTCGGCAAAGGAGAGGGCCTCGCCCTGATCATGGGTCACGAGAACCGCGGTGATGCCAGCCGTCTGCAGGACGCGGGCAACCGCCTTGCGCATATTTTCCCGAAGGCCTGTATCCAGCGCGGAAAAGGGTTCGTCGAGCAGCATGAGCCGCGGACGACGACCGAGCGCGCGGGCAAGCGCCACACGCTGCTGCTGGCCGCCGGAAAGCTGATGCGGCCGGCGATCCAGCATGCTGTTTTCCAGCTCCACCATTTCCAGAAGGTCGCGAATACGCTTTTCGCGATCGGGCGCCCCGCGCTCGAAACCGAAACCGATATTTTCAGCGACACTCAGATGCGGAAAGAGAGCGCCATCCTGCGAAACGATGCCGATGCCGCGCTTGTGGGCGGGAACACAGGCCGGCCCGTCGGCGAGCACCTCGCCATCGAGCATCACCCGGCCGACATCAGGCTGTTCGAAACCGGCGATGATGCGCAGCAGCGTCGTCTTGCCGGAACCGGAGGGACCGACGACCGCCGTGCGGCTGCCTGCCTGAACTTCGAGCGTAATATCCTTCAGGGCCTGAACTGGGCCATAACGCTTGCTGATAGTGTCGATGGTAAGCAGCGTCATTGGCCGGCAGTCCGTTTCGATTGGGCATAGAGCATGAGGGTGAGCGGCAGCGACAACACGACCATCATGAAGGCGTAGGGTGCTGCCGAGACATAATCGATCTCGCTGGTCAGCGACCAGAATTTCGTCGCGAGTGTATCGACGCCGTTCGGCGACAGCATCAGCGTGGCCGTCAATTCATTGGTGATGCCGAGCGCGGCAAGGGCCATGCTGGCGGCAGCCCCCGGCGCTGCAAGACGCATGGTGATCTGGCGCACTGCCTGTCCCGGCGTGCGGCCAAGCCCCATTGCTGCGCGCTCCAGCTCGACAGGCGCCTGGGCGATGCTGGCGCGCAAGCCCACCATGGCGCGCGGCAGGAACAGCAGCACATAGGCAACGAGCAGCGTTGCAAAGGTCTGGTAGAGCGGCAGAATAAGCCGGACAGTGATGGAAACCAGCGCAAGCGCCACGACGACCCCGGGCAGCGAACCGACATAATAGTGGCAGGCTTCGAGAATACGCTGGAGGCGGCCCGGCGCGCGCACCGAGAGCCAGGCCATGGGGGCAGCGGCGATTGTCGTCAGCACGCCGCCGGCAATGGCGAGAACGATCGTCTGCACAAAGGCGCTGACGACCTCGAGACGCCAGATGCCGAGCCCACCGAGATAAAGCCAGCGACCGAGCGTAATCAGCGGCACGCCGAGCGTCAGCACTGCGAGGATGATCGGCAGTGCCAAGGCAGGCGCCACGAACCAGCCGAGCCGGCGGCGATCGGCAGGGCGCGCCGAACCGGAGCCGACGCGCGCATATCGCTCATTGCCGCGCAACAGGATCTCGAGGCCGAGCAGGAACAGGCAACAGGCGACGAGCACGCCACCGAGCATGTTGGAAGCCGGGCTGTTGTAGGAAGACTGGAACTGGTCGACGATCGCGGTTGCAAACGTGTCGAAGCGGATCATCACGAACAGGCCGTATTCCGACAGCAAGTGCAGCGCGATCAGCAGCGAGCCGCCGCAGATGGCAAGGCGCAGCTGCGGCAGGATCGTGCGGAAGAAGACGCGCCACGGATCGAGGCCAAGCGAGGCCGCAGCATCCTCGATTGCCGGATCAAGCCGGCGAAGGGCGGCGGCAACCGGCAGGTAGAGGAAAGGGTAATAGGCGAGCACCGAAACGAAAACGCCGCTCTGCAACCCGCGCATGCCCGGAAGCAGGCTCACCCAGGCATAGGAATGCACGAAGGCGGGCACGGCGAGCGGGGCGATCGCCAGCCATGCCCAGAACCGTGCGAAAGGGATGTCCGTCCGCTCTGTCAGCCAGGCGAGGGTGACGGCAAGCACGATCGACAGCGGAATGGTGATCGATTCCAGGAGAACCGTATTGACGAGAAGCTCGCCGACGCGCGGGCGGAAGACCAGCGTCTTCACCGTTTCCCAGCCGACATCATAGGTTACCCAGGCAATGAAGCCGAGCGGCACAAGGCTGAAGACCGCGACGATGGAGGCAAGCAGAACGACGGAAGCGTGCGGCATGCGCCCGCGCGGCAAGCTCATTCGCGCGGCCCCTGGCGTCACCGGCGCATTCTTGCCGGATGCAAGCAATCTATTGTCCTGCAGCAAGGCCGATGCCTTCACACGCTGAAAAAGGAAGGCAACCGCTTTTGAAGAGCGGTTGCCGGATTTCGTCATGCCCTAAGGTTTTCTTGAGCCAAAAGCAATAGTTTTGGCCGGAAGAAGCCTGCGGCAGAAAGGTTAGATGAGGCCGGCGGCCGTCATCAGCTCCACGACCTTCTTGCTGTCCAGCGTCGAGGCTTCGACCTTCGGCGCGTCAAGGTCGGCAAGCGGAGTGAGCTTGTCGTTGGAAGCGGCGTCCTTGCCGACGGCGTATTCATAGGAATCGCCATCCTTGAGAACCGCCTGACCGGCCTTGCTGGTCAGATACTTGATGAAAGCCTGAGCTTCCTTCATGTGCTGCGTGGACTTCAGGACACCGCCGCCGGAAACGGAAACAAAAGCGCCCGGATCCTGATTCTTGAAATAATGCAGGCCGACATTCTTGCTGTTCTCGCCGGTCTTGGCCTGATCGCCGAACCAGTAGTAGTGATAGATGATCGCGCCTTCGACTTCGCCGGCATTGACGGCCTTCATGGCGACGCTGTTGCCCTTGTAAGGCGTGGCATTGTCCTTGAGACCCTTTAGCCAGGCCTTGGTGGCGTCTTCGCCCTTCAGCTGCAGCAGAGCGGCAACGATGGCCTGGAAGTCGGCGCCGGCGGGAGCTGCGCCCCAACGGCCTTTCCAGGCCGGATCCTGCAGTTCGAGCATCGACTTCGGCAGCTTGTCTTCCGTCAGCTTCGTCTTGTCATAGGCGAAAACGGTGGTGCGGGCAGCAATGCCGGTCCACATGCCGTCAGCCGGTCGATACTGCTCGGGAACCTGATCCAGCGTGTCCTTCTCGATCGGCGCAAACAAGCCGGCACCGTCGACCAGCGTCATCGCCGGCGAGTTTTCCGTCAGGAATACATCGGCAGGTGAAGCATCGCCTTCCTGGATGATCTGGTTTGCGAATTGCATGTCGCTGCCCTGGCGCATGGTGACCTTGATGCCGGTCTCCTTGGTGAAGGCGTCGATCCATTCACGGCCCAGGCTTTCGTGCTGGGCATTGTAAACGACGATACCTTCGGACTCCTGCGCATAGGCGCTGCCTGCGAGCGCGGTGGCGGCGAGAAGTGAAGCGGCAAGCGCGAACGCGCCGGAAAGACGGTTAAGAGCAATTTTCATGATGGCCTCCGTGGCGATGTCACCCGAGCTCCCAAGGGTGATGGCAGGCGTATATTTTTGTTGACTGCTTAGTTCAAGTTTCGAAGTCAAAAAAATCATCACATTATCTTGACTCAATTTTTCATCTTCGCAGGGAATAAATCCGGATTTCGTCAAAAAAAAGCGACGCCGGTGAGGCGTCGCTTTTGTGGTTCCAATGCGTCAGCTTATTCGACGTCGAACTTGACGCCCTGCGCCAGCGGCAAGGTCTTGCCGTAATTGACGGTGTTGGTGGAACGGCGCATGTAAGCCTTCCAGGCGTCCGAACCCGATTCACGGCCGCCGCCCGTCTCTTTCTCCCCGCCAAAGGCTCCGCCGATTTCAGCACCGGATGGACCGATATTGACGTTGGCGATTCCGCAATCCGAGCCACGCGAGGAGAGGAAGGTTTCCGCTTCGCGCATATTGTTGGTGAAGATCGAGGACGACAGGCCCTGTGGGACAGCGTTGTGCAGTTCCAGCACGGCATCGAAATCGCTGTACTTGATGACGTACAGGATCGGTGCGAAGGTTTCGTGCTCCACCGGGCCGGTCTGCTCCCGCATTTCGACGAGCGCGGGGCGAACATAGAAGGCTTCTGCCGAACCATTGTCGACACGCTCACCACCGACGACGGCGCCACCGGCAGCCCTTGCCTGGCCGAGGGCCGTCTGCATCTTCTCGAAGGCCAGACCATCGATCAACGGGCCGACCAGTGTACCGGTTTCCAGCGGATTGCCGATCGTCACGGAACCATAGGCCTTCTTCAGCCGCGGAACGAGCTGGTCGTAGACGCTCTCATGCACGAAGAGACGGCGTAGCGTCGTGCAGCGCTGGCCGGCCGTGCCCATGGCCGCGAAGGCAACACCGCGCAGCGTCAGGTCGAGATCGGCCGTTGGGCAGACGATCGCGGCATTGTTGCCGCCAAGTTCCAGGATCGCGCGGGCAAAGCGCTGCGACAGGCGCGGGCCGACGGCGCGGCCCATGGCGGTGGAGCCGGTCGCCGAAACCAGCGGGATCTTCGGATGGTCGACCAGCACTTCGCCGATCTCGCGGCCGCCGATCAACAGAGTAGAGAGATTTGCCGGTGCCTTGCCGCCTTCGGCGACGAAACGCTTCAACGCCTTCTCAAACAGGGCCTGCACAGCAAGAGCCGTCAGCGGCGTCTTTTCGGAAGGCTTCCAGACGGTGGAATTGCCGCAGACGATGGCAAGCGCGGCATTCCACGACCAGACGGCAACCGGGAAGTTGAAGGCCGAAATGATACCGATGGCGCCAAGCGGATGCCAGCTTTCCATCATGCGGTGCTCGGCCCGCTCGGTGGCAATCGTCAGGCCGTAAAGCTGGCGGGAAAGACCGACGGCGAAATCGCAGATATCGATCATTTCCTGTACTTCGCCGAGACCTTCGGAGGTGATCTTTCCGACTTCGATCGAAACCAGGCGGCCGAGCGCGACCTTGGAGGCGCGCAGTTCCTCGCCGAGCAGGCGGACCAGCTCGCCGCGCTTCGGAGCCGGAACGGCCCGCCACTCGAGGAAAGCCTTGTGTGCCGCATCGATCGCCGCCTTGGCGTCGGCGACGGAATGCTCCTTCAGCTTGCCGATTTCCTTGCCGGTGATCGGCGAGGTGACGGACAGCGTGCCGCCCGTATAGCTCCTGGCATCGACGCCGAGATCGGCGAGCAGCTTGGCAGTTTCGGTGGCGAGATCGAGGACGGCGATGTTCATTGTCGTGGTTCCAGTCTTGTTGTTCTCAGAAACGGGCATCGGCGAAATGGGCGACCTGAGCGCCGGCTTCGTACCATAGTTCCCTAAGCGCGCGGAAGCTCTGCTCACGAGGGTCGGTCAGCGGCAAAGGCAGATCCGCTTCACCAATCCGGCCAAGAATATGCTCCGCCAGGGTGCGGCCGAACACCGTGCCGGGCGCAATCCCGCGGCCATTATAGCCCGAAAAGCCGATGACATTGGGGGCGAATTTGTGGAAACGCGGCAGGGCGTTGTCGGTCATGCCGATCTGCCCGTACCATTCGCACTCGAATTCGGCATCGCCGATCTCGGGGAAGAGCCGCTTCAGCGCGCGCTTGGCCCAGCCCTTGTGCACGGACAGGCCGGTATTGCGCAGCGCCCCGACACTTCCGAAGACCAGGCGGCCAGCCTGATCCATCCGGAAGGACGAGAGAATTTCCTTCGTATCCCATACGCCCTCGCGATTGGGCAGGATCGACTGACGCAGATTATGGCCGAGTGGGACGGTGGCAAAATTGAAATAGGGCAGAAATACCTGTTCGTTGCGCACCTGTTCCCAGGGACCGGTGCTGTAGGCATCCGTCGCCACGATGATCCAATCAGCCGTTACCTGCCCATGCCCCGTCTTCACCACCCACCGACTGCCTTGCCGCTCGGTCGCAATGACGGAGCTAGCCGTGTGCAGCGCAACGCCCGCCTTTTGGGCGGCCTGCGCCAGCCCGCGCACATAGGCAAGCGGCTGCAGCGTGCCGGCCCGCATGTCGAGCAGCGAGCCGGCATAGGCATTCGTGCCAATGCGTTTTGCAGTCTCATCGGCATCGAGCAGTGCGACAGGCGCACCCCGCGCCGACCACTGCTTGAAGCGCTCCTCGACTTCCTTCAGACCATCGGCGCCGACGGCGCAATGAAGCGTACCCTGCTTTTCGAGCTCGCAGGCGATCCCGTGCTTTTCGATCAGCTCCATCACCAGCCGCGGTGCATTGCCGAGCAGGTCGAGCAGCCGCTCGCCATAGACGGGGCCGAGCACCCCGGGCAGATCATCAGGCATGACCCACATGCCGGCATTGATGAGCCCGACATTGCGGCCTGCGCCGCCGAAGCCGATCTCCTTCGCCTCCAGGAGCACAACCCGCGATCCGGCCTCGGCCAGATGCAGGCCGGAAGAAAGGCCGGTATAGCCGCCGCCGACAATGACAACATCGGCATCGACGGCGCCTGACAGTACAGACGTGACGGGTGGCTGGGGAGCAGTCTTTTCCCACAGGCCGTGGGAGCGCGGATCATTGAGCATCGGACAGTCCAGTCTGGATCGAAATCGGTACTCTAGCGCCGCTCCCGCCCCTGCGGAAGCGGCCGATTGTCAGGCGACCGTCTTCAGCCTCAGGCCCGAAAGGCCGAGCTCTTCCATGGCCATATCAAGCGATGCGGCCTGGCGCTCGGCATAAAGCGCGAGCTCGTCCTGCACGTCGGCGCCAAGCGCCTCCTCGAAAGCCGCCCTGTTCGAACGTGTCGCATAATTCTGCTGCTGGTCCGTGCCGAGATTCGACTGGAAGATACCGGCCGCGCTGACGGGCAGGAAATCCTCGTAGATGACAGGATCGAAACGCAGATAACCTTTGGCGATCAGGGCCTCCGGATCGGACGGCAGTTGGCCCTTCACAGCAAGACCTTCAGGCGTCGCCGAATAGTGGAAGAAGGCCAGTCCTTCGCGCCGCAACTCGTCCCAACCGTCCGGCAATGCCTTGAATCGTCCCGCGAGCTCGGCACCATAGTCGCCGGCCTTGGCCCCGGATGCGCCGACCTGCACTTCGCCGCGCACCGAGGCGAGCAAACGATCGTAGAGCGCCCGGCCCTTGGCCGTCAGCGCAACGCCACGCTGTTCTATCTCGCCAAATCGAGCCGTATGCGTGCCTGCCTTCGTGCCGGCAGCATCCGTGAAGGCAATCGGCTCTTCCAGCGCCTTGAAACTCGTCTGCCGCAGCAGGATATCGCAATTGCGCCGCGGCGGTCCTTCGATGACGGCCTTCGGCGTGATGCCACGCTCCGGCATGCGCCGCTGCACTTCATCAATATCGAGCGTGCGCGGAGTGAGATGGTTGATATGTGGGCCCTTGAAGCTGACGACATCGGCAATGAGGCGGTGTGCGTCATGCAGGCGCTTGTAGGTCTCGGCACTGACGGTTGCCTCGCCATGCCAGCGGAAGGTTTCCAGCGCCTCGGCGACAAAATCTGCAGCTTCCGCTTCCGTCAGTCCACCAGCCTTCTCATGCTGCTCGATGAGTTTGATGGCGCGGGGCGTATAGATCTGCCGCTTGGCCAGGATATCAGCGGCTTCGGCGCGCAATTCCGCGTCCTCGATCAATTCCAGCCGCAACAGCGAGGTAAAGACGCGGAACGGATTGATGTTCAGCGCCTTTTCTTCGACAGGCCTGAAGCAGGTAGAATGCACGGGAACACCGGCGACCGAGAGATCGTAATAACCGACCGACTGCATCCCCATGACGGCAAAGAGCCGTCGGATGGTGAAGAGTTCCTCAGCCGTTCCGAGCCGGATCGCACCGTGGCGCTCGACATCGATGCGCTCGAGCTCACCTGCACGCCGAAGCCGCTCGCTAAGTTCCTGGTCTTTCGCGAGGACTTCGGCGTTGACCTCCCCCACAAGCTCGATCAGCGTCCCGTATTGCGGCACCTCCGTCCGGTACATCTGTGACATGGCTTCGGTGAAAAGCGAACGGATGCGGTCCGTGGAGACGAAAGCGCCGGGCATTGAAGAAAACTCCGCGTTCATTCCGATTTTGCAGGATGAAGTTCTTTACAAGGGCTCCTAGGCGGTGAATATCGACGTTTCGGAAACAGCTCATTCTAAAATGGAATGATCATGCTTGCACCAAGGCGCTTTCTGCCATCGATTGCTCATCTTGCCGCCTTCGAAGCGGTCGCCCGCACCGGCAGCGTAACATCTGCCGCCCGCGAGCTTGACCTGACACAGAGCGCCGTCAGCCGCCAGATCAAGGCGCTTGAGGAACATCTTGGGGTCGAACTGTTCCTGCGCGAGCGCCAGACCGTGCGCCTTACCCTTGCCGGCGATGCCTATGCCCGCGAAATCCGGGAAGCGCTGCGACGCATCTCCAGCGCCTCGCTAAACCTGCGCGCCAACCCGCACGGCGGCACGCTGAACCTTGCGATCCTGCCAACCTTCGGCACACGCTGGCTGGCGCCACGCCTGGGCCGTTTTCTTGGTGCCAACCCCGGTGTCACGATCAACCTCGTCACCCGGCTCTCCTCCTTCGATTTCCGTCTCGATTCCATCGATGCAGCCATCCACTTCGGCCATCCGCACTGGCCGGGCGCCGAACTCGCCTTCCTGATGTCGGAGCGCACGCTGCCTGCCTGCAGTCCCGATTTCTTCAAGCGCAATGAGATCACCCGGCCGGAAGATCTGCTCTCGGTGCCGCTTCTGCATCTGACGACCCGTTCCGACGCCTGGGAGCGCTGGTTTGCCGATAACGGCGTTGCCTTCGAAAGCGTGCATGGCATGCTGTTCGACCAGTTTGCCACCGCAGCACAGGCGGCCATCGCCGGCCTAGGCGTCGCCCTTCTGCCAACCTTCCTCATCCAGGATGAGCTGGAGCGCGGCGATCTCGTTGCTGCCGTCGACCGCGAGATGGAGAGCCGCGAGCGTTATTATCTCGCCTTTCCGCCGGAGCGTGCCGATTACGCCCCGCTTGCCGCTTTTCGCGACTGGATCGTCTCCGAAGCCCATTCGGGTTCCGACACGTAAGGAAGGCTTGCATCGCGGACGCGCTTTCGACCATTATGCGTGCCATCAGAATTCGATGCAGGAAATTCCCATGAAGCCGATTTTCGTCCAGCTCCAGTGCGCGCCCGGCAAGACCTACGAGGTCGCCGACGCCATCTACAAGACCGAGCTGGTCTCGGAGCTCTATTCGACATCAGGCAACTACGACCTGCTGCTCAAGGTCTACATCGAGGAAGGCCAGGATATCGGCAAGTTCATCAACGACAACATCGCCAATATCTCCGGCATCGTACGCTCGCTGACGACATTGACCTTCAAGGCATTCTGAAGCGATTAACCATCCCCCCAATAAAGCCGGAAGGGTCACTTCCTCATATACCGCACCTTAAGGCTCGGTATGGCTGGTCATTCCCATAGAGAACAGGTGGGAAATGTCCCTCTCCGTGGTAGAGACCGTCGAGAACAGCCCGCAGCCGAAAGCTGCGCCCCTCATCGTGCACGTCGTACGGCAGTTTCTGCCCAACCGTGGCGGCCTTGAGGATGTGGTCGCCAATCTTGCCCGGCAAACGTTGAAACGCGGATACCGCGTCCGTGTTGTCACGCTTGATTCCCTCTTCACCGCTCCCGACGACAAGCTTCCCGCGCGCGAAACCATCGACGGCATCGAGGTTGTCCGTATCCCCTGGTCCGGCAGCAGTCGCTATCCGGTAGCACCACAGGTCTTCCGCCATATCGGCGACGCCGATCTTATCCATGTCCATGCGATCGACTTCTTCTTCGACGCGCTCGCTTGGGGCAGGTTCCTGCACCGTAAGCCCATGGTCGTCACGACCCATGGCGGTTTCTTTCACACGAAGAAATTCCTTGTTATCAAGAAGATATGGTTCCGAACGTTGACACGCTTCTCGGCGATCGCCTATCGCCGCGTCGTCTGCTGCAGCGCGTCGGACCTCAGCCAGTTCATCCAGATCGTCCCCGATGGCATGACCATCGAGAATGGCGCCGATATCGGCAAATTCGCCGATGCCGCCTCGCGCACGCCCGAGCGACGCATCATCACGATCGGGCGCTTCTCGGTAAACAAACGGCTCGATCTTCTGCTGGATGCGATGGCAGCACTCGTAAAACGCAATCCCGATTGGCATCTGGACGTTGTCGGCGCCGAATCCGATCTTGATGCTGCTGATGTCAGGCGGGAGATTGCCGCGAGATCGTTGGAAGCATCCGTAACCCTGACCATTTCGCCGGACAATCACGCGATCCGCGGCATCATTGCCAAGGCATCACTCATGGCTTCGGCATCGGAATATGAAGGCTTCGGCATCGTTGCGCTGGAAGCGATGAGCGCTGGCCTGCAGCCGATCCTCAACACCAACGAGGCCTATCGCGCGCTCGCAGGACGGCATGAGGAAATCATCCTCGCCGACTTCACGAAGCCGGAATTCGCGGCGGATGCGATCGAGAAAGCCTATCGCGACGTCACCGTCGAGGGTTCGTCCCTGCGGGAGAGCCTCATGCAGGCCGCCCACGCCTATTCGTGGGATGCCGTTGCGAACCGTTATATCGACCTCTACCGCTCAATCGGCATTGCCACTTAAAAGATCCGGAACTTCCTAAGCTTTCGCCAGCCGGACGATCTCGTCCAGTACCAGCTTGCGCGATTCCGGCGGCGTCAGATTGTGGTCTGCATCCTGCAGCATCACCAGACGCACGTTCGGATGCCGGGCGAACTTGTGGCCACGCGGACCGAAGTGGAAATACATGTGGTCGAGACCGACATCGCCTTCGCTGTAGATCAGCGTCAGCGGCACCTTGCGTTTGCCAAGCGCCGCAAAGGACTGACGCACCTGGCGTGCGATATGACGACGGCCCGGAATGAGTTCCACGAGCGGCGCGATGCGCGGCGAAAGCCGGCGGCCGACCGCGATAAAGATATTCTGCAGAGCCGCGAAGACATCGACCTCACCGCGGAACAGCCGCCTGACCGTGTCGAGCCGCATCATCCGCTGGCCGTAATCATCGACGCTGCGAGGAACCGAGACGACATGCTCGCGCCGCACCGGCATTTCCGGATCCCAGTAGTAAACGAAGGGATTGATGGAAACGATCGCCTTCAGGCGCTCGTCCTCGATACCCGCGCGAAATGCCACATAACCGCCGCTGCAGCGACCCGCGACCATGATCGGGCCGGCGACGAAGCTTTCCAGCAAATCGATGGAGGCCAGTGCATCGTCCGTCTGCGTCGCTGAATAGAGAACCTGTTCCGGGGCATCCGGACGCGGAACACTGTCGCCGACATTGGCAGAATCGAAGCGCAGTGAAACGACGCCCTGGCGAGCGAGCTCGCGCGCCATATCGACAGTCGTCCGCCCCCAGCCGGCATGGCGGTCATAGGCCGTCGACATGAAGAGCACGGCGTTGCCCTTGATCTCGCCCTGCGGCCGGCTGACGACGCCGATCAGATGCTGGAAGGCGCCGAAACGAACCGGGATCTCCTCAAAACCGTCACCTGCGAGCGGCCGGTTTTCGACCTCCTGCGAAGAGCGACCGACGGACGGGGCAGGAGCGGTTGTCTCGACAAGCCATTCGGCAAGCAGCTCGATGACTGCCATCGGCGTCTTGGCAAACAGCGGGTTCGTGACCAGTTCGTCATAGCCTTCGAAAACGCGCTGCTCGACATTGCCGCCGAGTGCCTTCAGGGCGTCCGCGAAACTCGTGTCATCAACCCGAGCCGGGCGTTCGAGGACAAGGTAATTCGGCGCCGCAAGCTCCTGCGGCGAACCGATATTGAGTTTGCCGATTTCGGCAGCAATCGTGTCCGGCAGGGTCAGGCCGGCGATCTGAACCCGGGCGCTTTGCGCATGCTCCTTGCCGAGACCGAGGTCGGCATGAATGATCCGCGACCACATGTTGATTTCGCGCAGATGCCCCCTGCCGCTGAGGACAGGCGCAAGCAGCACGATGCTGTCGACGCCCTCGATCGTGTGGCCGGTCAGATGAGCAAGCGTGCCGCCGAGACCCTGGCCGACAACAATGATCTGCGAGCAACCGCTGAGCGTCTTCAATTTTGAAGCTGCCGCGCGGATGGAATTCTTCCAGATTTCCAGACCGGGTGCCTGATCGCCGAAATCGAGCGCGTCACCCGTCCCGGTATAGTCAAAACGCAGGCTCGGCACGCCAATGTCAGAGAAATGCTCCGCCGCGACGCGATAGAATTTCCGCGTGCACATTTCTTCGAAGCCCCAGGGGCTTACGAAAAGAACGGCAGCCGAGCGTTTTTCAACATCAGCCTTTTCCGGCATGAAGAGACCGATCGTCCCGTCGAACACGACAGGAAGGGCAGCGGCACGGCCGGCGCCTTCGGCCGGCTCGCGCGAGAACTCTTCTTTATCAGGCTTCTTCTCCCCACGTTCGGGGGTCGGCGTAGAGATGAAATTGACGACACGCCTTGCTGGTCCCTGCAGGAGAGCCGGTATCTTGTCGAGGATCGAGCGCAGCACCTGGATATCTTCGACCGGAACGGCACGGAGGACTTTCAACGCAGCGAAGTAAGCAAACGCGCCGGCGATCATCGCAGCGACAAGACCGATCGGACCCTGGATGAGCTCAAGCGCAGTGATGGCGCCGCAAGCACAAAATACCGCCGCAAGCGCAATCTTCGCAAGGCTGAGATAAAGACCCGAAAGCTGAGTTCCGAAGCCCGTTTGTCTGACCATCATTACCGACATCGCAACAAATACGGCGATGCGCACAAGTGCGGCACCCTCGGCGGCCAGCCTAGGTACGATGAGTAAACAACCCACTACCATAAGAAGGCCACCTATCACACTGATTTTCAACCGTACATTGGCCTTGTCGATTGAAAGCAGGTATAGGCTGAGAACCTGCATGAGCGTGTAGGCTGGCGCGACAAGCGCAAGCAGCGCAACAACTCCGCCGCTTCGATCGAAGGCTTCGCCGAAGACCACGTGCACCAGTTCGCTGGAGATTGCGGCGAGCCCGAGGCTCATGGGCAGCACGATATAGGCCATGCTGCGGATGACGGCTGCAAAGGCCTCGACCGGGAACTTCGAGTCGGCGCTGGTGTGCCGCCGTTCCGAATAATAGGGCAGCAGGCTGCCGCTCATCTGGATCGGAAGCTGCAACGCTATATTGGCGATCGACAGACCCGCCGCATAGAAGCCGACCATTTCCACCGACCAGAACTGCTGCAGGAAAAGCAGTTCGATACGATTGAGGAAGATCGAGTCGATGATGAATTGCATCGACAGGATCACGGAAGACGAGGCCAGATATTTGAGCGATACGCCGCAGCGATCGCGCCGGGCAAAAAGAATCGGCAAAGTAGCAACGAAAAGCACCAACTGGCCGAGCGCGTAGCCGACGAGCACGCCCTCCACCCCGTAGAAGACGGCACCGACCGCCACGCCCGCAAGCTGGAAAACCGAGACGATCAGCGTCAGCTGGAAGAACGTGCCGAGCCGTTTTTCACCGATCAGGTAGAATTTGACGAAGGAGCCGATCGCCTGGATGAAGAAGAGCATACCTGTCACAAGCGCCACAGACGGCGCGGTGTCGGCCCAGTGCATTTCCTCCGATGTCAGGAAGAACAGGGCGTAGAGCCCCAGCAGCACCAACGTGGAACAGACCATGAAGGCGACCAGGATCGAGGCAAACCCCTTGCGTTGCTCGAAACTGTAGCCCTGTGCCGAAAGCTGCGGCAGCGTCTTCAGCAGCGTGATGCTGGAGCCGAGTTCGGCAATCGAGGCACCCGTGACGACGAGCCAGAGCGAAAAGGCAACGATGCCGTTCGCCTCCGGACCGAGCAGACGCGCGGTTATGATCGAGGAAACGAACCCCGTTACCAGAAGCAGCATGCCCGCCGCCGCATTCATCACCGAATTTGCAATAATGCCCTTCGACATCCGTCCATCCGCCAGAAGCCGCACCGCGGCCGAAAACAAGTCATCACTAAATTGGAAATGTTAAAATAAAGGGGAGTAAAGCGCTCAGCTTAGCTCGCCTGCATCGCAGAAAGCCGTGAAAGCGCCTTGTCGTAGCTATGCTCGGCGAGGTGGCGCACCAGATAGGTCCGCGCCGCCTCTGCTTTCTGCTTCGCAGCCTCGGGATTGGAATAGATGCTCTTCAAATGCGCCGCCGCGGTCGCGGGTGAAGGATCGGCCCAGACGGCATTCGTGAGATCGGCAAATTCCGGATGGCTGTCGACGACGGGAATAAGCGACGGCTCGACCAGCCATATATTGTCGGGATCGCAGAAATCAGCCGTGCCTGACCAACCGGTCGAGATGACGGGCGTGCGATGCATGATCGCTTCAGCCACCGTCAGGCCGAAACCCTCCGAACGATGCAGCGAAAGATAGACATTGGAATCGCGAATGATGCCGTTGATCTCCGAACTCGCCAGATTGTCGGTAACGATCCTGATGTTGCGGTCGCCTTCCACGGATTGCATGAGCGCGCGAAGTGCCTCGTCCCGGACCGGATTGCCACTCGCCTTCATCAGCAGGAAGGCATGGGGGCATTCGGCGCTGAAGAGCCTGAAGGCCTTGATCGCCGCCTGCGGGTTCTTGCGGTTGATCGAGGAACCGGCGCTGAAGACGAACGATACGAGGAAAGCATCCGCGGCAATCCCGAACTTCTGCCTGATGCCGTCAGCAGCCGGCCGCTCGGTCACCGGGTGCGGCACGACAATGACAGGTGCAGCCGTATGTGGCGCGATTGCCCGCCTGGTGAATTCCGAGGGAACGAAGACAGCGTTCATATAGTGCATGGCATTGCGCCATTCCGCCGGCACCACTTCCAGCTCCCAGGCCCAATAGCCGATATTGAAGGCACGGGTGAAATTGCCGAGACCTTTCTTCAGGATCGCGCGCGGCAGCATGGGCGGATTGAGATGCCATATACGACTTCCGGACTGCCCGCCGGAGATTTGCTCGGACGTCCACTCGACCAGCTTGCCTTCATCCGGATGGGTGCTGACATCCGCAAGCATGATCTCACGGCCTGCTTGGGAGAGAGCGGCAGCGCAAAGCCGTGCGGATTCGCCTACACCTGCCGCCATCGATAGATAACCGACGATCTCGACCGGTCGGCGCGGATTGAAGGCAAGCCGCGATTTGACAATCAGCCGCTGCAACAGATGCCCGCGCATGCTTCGATAGACGCCCCGCAAAGCCTCTTCCGCCTGCACCCTGATCGTCATGACCGCTCCCTGGTCCCTAAAGCGCGAAACGGCGCAAGGCGCCGACGCTCCTGATTTCGCCTGTCGGCAATGCATCGCGATCAATGCCCGCAGCGGCGATGAGCTTCACTCGCTTGGCAGGGCCTGGTGCCAGATGGAACCAGTCCTCTTCGGCCCGGTAGCCTTCGACGTCGATATGTACCGACTGGGCAAGCCTGTCGGTCGCAAGCGTGATAAACCAATCATCGTCCTCACGCAGGAAGGACGCCTCGATCGTCGGGTCGTGGAAGGCTTTCGCCCGGCCACGCGGGAAATGAAAAGCCTGCGCCAGCAGCGCGCCGTCCATCGCCGAGCGCAGCCACGCCACGCTGACGTCATGCGATGGCGCACCGAAACGAAAGGCATAAGTGGCATCGAAGAAGCCGCCGAAGAGATCGGTGCAGGCAATCCGCTCCACGCTTCTTGGATCGAGATTGAAGGCCTTGCTACCGCTCGCGACCTGCTGGCGCCCCTCACGGAGGCAGGCGACATCGAGTTCGAGAGCCACCACCTTGTCGGTTTCATTGATGACATGGACATAGAGGCCATTCGTCCCCTCGTCCGTAAAGACTGCCTGCGCGGGACGGAAGGCCCGGCGCATCGCATGCCAGACAGGTTTGGGCTCGCCAGTGGAATCGATCACGCCCCAGCCGGGACCCGGCAACAGATCCTGCAGGGTCCAGACAAGCGCGCCGTTGCAGGTCGATCCCTTGCGCCGCCATTCGGCAAAGGTTTCCTCCAGCACCTCACCTGTGACGGCGCGCGACAGGTCGAGATAACGTTCGGGATCTTCACGGCGAAGCTTGGCGGGGTCGACGTCATAGAGAAGCCCGAGATAGAAATCCCTGACATCCTCGAAATCCCAGGAAGCGCCGCGGTCGCGCGGCACCCGCTCTTTCCAGAGCGGACTGTGAACTGAGGGCACGTCGAGATGCCGTTGCAAGGTCTTCTTCTGCGGCACATGCGCGAAGGCGAGGCTTTCCGCCGCAAAGCGCACCTCCGCGCGGCGCGCATCCTCAAGCGGCCGCATATAGGCGCCGACGCCGTAATAATGCGTGACGCCCGCATTGGGCGAAAAGGGCATCGCTCCGCCATAAGGCGAATTCGGCACGTAAGGGACGTCAGGCCGCATGCGCTGGCAGATCGCCGGGATGATCTCGTCGGTAATCGGCCCGCTCCAGAAATCCGAGGGCAGGCCGAACATCGCCGCCTGCTGGTGGATTTCGTTACCGCCGCAGAGCACGGCGAGTGACGGCGAAAGCTGTACGCCGTGGAGGAATTCCTCCACCTCGGCATGCACATGGCCGATAAAGGCCTTGTCGTTCTTCGGATAGTCGAAATTGGCGAACATGAAGTCCTGCCAGACCATCAGCCCAAGTTCGTCGCAGAGCGCGAAGAATTCCGGCGTCTCATAGGCCATGGTCCCGCCGATGCGGATCATGTTCATGCCGGCTTCGGCAGCAAGCCGCAGAAAGGGCTCATAATCGGCGCGCTCGCCCGGCAGCCGCGCTATGTCGGCAGTCGTCCAGACTGCGCCACGGCAGAAGATCCGTTCGCCGTTGACGCAAAGCGCGAAATCACTGCCGTCAGCGCCGTGGTCGACCTCGATACGCCGAAATCCCGTCCTGCCGAGCGACTGTTCCTCGCCGTCAAGAACCAGCGTCACATCGTAGAGATGCGGTGCGCCATGCGTATGTGGCCACCAGGCCTCGACCTCGGGCAGCTTGAGGATTGCCGAATAATGCCTGTCACCGATCTTCTCGAAACCCTGCTCGATACCGGCGCAGCGCAGCATCATCACAGGCTCTTCGCCATCGGCATGAAGAGAAACGCTGAGCCGTCCTGTTCCGTTTTCCTCCAGAACGGCACGCACCGTGACATTGTCGACAGAGGCAACGCTTCGGCGCACGAGCGAGATCGGCCGCCATGGCCCGACCGCATGGATCTCCGGGCACCAGCCGGGCATATGCCCGAGCAGCGTCGTGCGGACGTTCTTGAGCCCTTGCGGCGTGGTCATCTGCGGGCGCCAGCGGGCTCGCGGTCCGGGTTCGCCAAGGCGCGGGGCGAGCGCCCGGAAGCAGAGCGCCAGTTCATCACCGCCTGCGAGCGTCACCGGTATTTCATGGGCGGTGAACATGCTCTCGGAGAAAAGGATCTCAACGCCGTTCAGAAAAACATGGCAGATCGTCGCCAGCCCCTGAAAACGCAGGAGCGCCTCGCCCGGCTCCGCATCGAAGAGGCGGGTCAGATACCAGGCGTCCCTGGTGTTGAGCGCCTGAGGACTTTCCCGATCGAAAAGCCCGGCTCTTTCCAGCGCAGCTGCGACAGTGCCCGGAACGGGTGCCGGAATAAACTGCGCCGACAGATGGATATCGTGCGGCGTCGCACAAGCATCAGGCTCGGTCAGAACCAGATTCCAGCCTTCGGTAAGAAGGCTTTCCTCAGCCCCTATGCTTGCCAACCGCCCCCGCATGGTCAGATCTCCGGCTTCAGGCCCGCTCCGCGAGCGATGCCATCATCGAATCCCATGCATCGGCAGCCGGATCAAGGGCCGCTTTCAACGGCTCGAACTTGCGGCGGGTGACAGCACGCGCCAGCTGGAACTGAACAGACTTCGCCACCTCCGAGATGCGGCGTGCTTCATCGATCGCGACCCCGAACTCGCCGGCTGAAAGCCAGGCCAGATGATCGGCCGCTAATTCGAAATTCGCCCCCACCTGTCTGAGCGTGTTGAAGGCATATTTGTGGAAGAAGCCGAAGGACCGATCAGCCACCGCTTCAACCTGCAGCGGGAAGACTTCTGCAAAGGCGCGGATTGGATTGGCACCCGGGCGGCGGGCAAAATGGAAGTGAAGGAGTCGACGGGAAACCTCACGCAGATGCGTTTCACCTACTGGCTGCTCCGGAAACTTGGCGAATTCCGTATAGGGCAGGAATGGCGCATCCTCAGCTGTCAGATGCGACTGGAACAGCCCGTCGAAATCCTCGCCCTCGATACGGAAATAACCGGCATTGTGGAAATAGTCGACGCGCTTGCCGGCAAAGTCCAGCCGGTTGATCGCAACCGTGGTCTTGCCGTGCTCCTGCCGGTAGGCGGTGCCCCGCGTATCCGGCATATAGAAGGAATCCATCTCGATCAGGCAGAGCCGCCCGCGGGCGATCTGCACTTCGGCATGCCGCTCCACGCGGTCGTAGATCGCAAGTTCGGTGGTGCGGATGCCATAGAGCGCTTCGAGATCCTCCAGCGGTACCTTGAAGAAGGTGAACTGGTCGCCCTCGAAATCCTGCGTCAGCGTAAAGCCGAGCATCGCTTCCGGTGCGGCGCCGAAAGTCGAGAGCACCTCGATCCAGAGATCGATATAACAATTGGTCTCCGGCCACATGCGCTCGCCGGAATGCAGCGCATGCGGCTTGTAGGTATCGGGATCGATACCCGCAAAAACCGAGGTCATGGAACCGCTCAGCCCCACAGGACTTTCCGTACTCTGGCCGGCCATTCCTTGACGTCGAGGCCGTGGTGATGGAAGAGCGCGAGCGCGATGCGCTCGAGGCCGAAGCCGACGCAAGCCGTGTGAGCCACGCTGCCATCTTCGAGGTTCAGGCCCCATTTCACACCGAAAGAGTCCTGATGGTAGTTGAAGCTCATGCACGCGGTCGGGTTTGCCGACGAGGTGATCGGGATCAGCAGCTCGAACTTCAAGTTCTGGTCGCGCTGGTTGTTGACCATCATCTTGCCGGCGCGGCCGAAGAACGGGTCGTTGGCAACATCGATCGTCACATCGAGGCCGACCTGCTTCATCATTTCGACGCCGCGGTCCATCCAGCTCTGACGGAAATCGGTGACATGCTGCTCTGTGCCCATGCAGACATATTCGCGCATGCGGAAAAGCTGCTGGCGAGCCGGATCCTTGGACGGCTCATGGCGGAAGCAGTAGGACTGGAGATCGAAGAGGCCGCCCTTGGCCGGCAGGTTGCCGCGCTTGGCAACTGTCGGATAAAGCGGGTAGCAGGCGGCCGGCGTCAGAACGATATCGGTTGCCTTCTGATCCTTGGTCCAGTCCTCGCCGACTTCCATGCATTGCAGCAGGCTCATATGGTCGAGTTCGCTGCCGCAGAAGCTGTGCACCGTGCCGGCAAGCTGCGGGAAGCTCTTCATGTAGCCGCTCTTTTCGAAGAGCGCACGGTTCATGCCGGGCGGGAAACGCATCGCTTCGGCGCCATCGGCGCCACCGAACCTGTCGATCAGCCGTTCGAAAGCGGCGATGACGTCTTCGAACTGGCCGCTGCGGCCATAAAGACCGTCAACGCCGGTATCGATCAGCAGGCCGGACTCGAAGAGCCGGTCCAGAAACGAAGTCTGCATATCCATGGCTTTACCCCAGTAGGCTAGTGTCCTGCTTATGGACAAGGAGCATGCTCGACGTATTGCCGAGGATGCGGTCGTTCGAGATCATGAGCTGCGCGGAATGCGCATCGCGCAGATGGCGTCCGAGGCTGAAGGGCGTACCGTTCTTGTAGCCCATGATGCCGCATATCAGCATGGCATGATTGACGATCTCCAGGATCGTTTCCGAGGAAGCGATCTTGACGTTGTTCATCGCCACGGCAAAGCCCATCGAGGAAAGCTTGTCGCCGTCAGCCTTGGCGTCCTCATAGGCCTTGAGGCCGGCAACCACATTCGACTTCACCATCTGCAGGAGGTTGGAAACCTCAGCCAGGCGAAGCGCGCCGGGCGGGGTAGCATCGGGAGACTTGCGGGCAGCAGCGCGCACGAAAGCTTGCGCGCGGGAAACGGCGTCAACCGCGATACCATACCACACGCCGCTCCAGAGCAGATGCGAAGAGGCAAGCATCGACTGGGCAGCGATTTCAGCGAAGGGTTTGGGCAGGATCTGTTTAGCCGGTGCTTCGCCCTTGAACAGGAAGCCGTCGGAGCAGGTACCGCGCATGCCGAGCGTGTTCCAGGCATGCGTCTTTTCGAGCGTGTACTGATCTTTCAGGAAGGCGGTCAGGGCCTGATCGGAAGAGGCGGCCTGCGGGTGGCTGCGCGAAGTGATGAGAATAGCGTCGGCATGCGAGCCATAGGAAATGACGGTCGCGTCCTTTTGCAGCCTGCAGATATCGCCGTCGATTTCGATCGCGCAGATGCTGTTGCGCAGGTTGCCGCCAATTCCCCCTTCGGTGGTGGCGGAAGCGATCAGAAGCTGTTCGGCGGCGATACGGCGCATGAAGGCGCTATGCCACTCGCTGTCGACGCCGTGTTCGACGAGGCTCGAAAGCTTGATATGGTGCATGGCGAAGACCATGGCGCTTGCCGCGCAGGCCTGGCCGAGCATCGAGCACAATTCGGCAATATCGGTCGTGGAAGCAGCCTCGCCACCAAGATGGCGGGGGATCTGGATACCGAGCAGCCGCTCGGCCTTCATCGCGTTGACGGCTTCCTGCGGGAACCGGCCTTCGAAATCGACGGCATCCGCATGTCTTGCCGCAATTTCGGCGACGCGGGCAGCCCTTGCGACCAGGCTGTCTTCCGTGATCTTGACCGGGAAATTCATCAGGCGACCTTTCGGCTATCCTGGATGAGATCGACCGTCTTGACGATCGCCGAGATGCTCGCGAAGGACTTGCGGTTCAGGAGATTATCGGGAAACTCGATGTCGAAGGCCTCTTCGATGCCGAGCATGAGTTGCACGGAAGCAAAGGACGTCAGACCCGCGGCGTAGAGATCCGCATCGTCGGCAACCTGATCAACGGGCACAGGAAGCTTACCGAACTTGGCTACGAGGTCGCGGACTGTCTTGTTCATCCCATTCACTCCAGATTTTCATGATCCTGAGCCGGCATGCATCGCCTTTTCATGGGAGTGCTTTTAGTGCGGAAAACAGAACATTCCGCTAATATAATTAGTTAAATATGACTAAGACTCATACTTTGCATTTTACGGATTATGCTTATTTGAGGCCTAATACTTCATTTCTATCAATAGTTTGATATAGCCCGAGAAATCGGGCAGCAAGTCGCTCAAGCCGTGCGAAGTGCAGAAATGGTACGCCAGGAGCCCGCTGCTACGTCAATCTGCGGGCGGATAGGGATGCTCGTTGCCACGATAGTCCGAAATCGAATAGCAACCCTCGCCGGTTGCCTGCACGGCGCTTTCGCCGATCACGGCCTTGCCGTAGCCGCCGGGAATATCGAGAATATAGGTGGGCTGGCAAAGACCGGAGATACGACCGCGAAGCGAGGAGACGATTTTCTGCCCCTCCTCTATCGACAGGCGGAAATGACTGGTGCCGGGCGCAAGATCCGGATGGTGCAGGTAATAGGGCTTCACCCGCGCCTCGACGAAGGCTCGCATCAGTTCCGCCAGAACATCGGGATCATCGTTGACGCCTTTCAGAAGCACCGACTGGCTGACCATGACGATGCCGGCATCCACAAGACGGGCACAGGCGGCGCGCGCTTCCGCAGTCAGCTCGCGCGGATGGTTGGCGTGCAGCGCGACATATACTGTCTTGCCGCTCGCCTTCAGTGCGGCGATCAGCGCCCCATTGATCTTCTGCGGGTCGACAACCGGCACCCGCGTGTGGAAGCGCACGATTTTCACATGCTGGATTGCCGCAAGCTCGCTTAGAATGTCGCCGAGACGACGTGGTGAAAGCACCAGCGGATCGCCGCCAGTCAGGATCACCTCCCAGATCTCGCTGTGGCCGCGAATATAGTCGAACGCGGCAGCCAGCGCCGCCGGATCGAGAGTGCCAAGCCCCTGCGGCCCCACCATCTCTCGCCGGAAGCAGAAGCGGCAATAGACAGGACAGACATGCACGGCTTTCAACAGCACGCGGTCCGGATAGCGATGCACGATGCCTTCCACCGGGCTATGCGCATGGTCGCCGATAGGATCGGCCCGTTCCTCCGGCGTGGTCACCAGTTCCGCCGCATCGGGCACAAACTGCCGGGCAATCGGGTCGGCCGGATCAGCATGATCGATCAACCTTGCCATGGCAGGCGTCAGCGCAATGGCATAGCGTGCAGCAACCTCATCGAGCGCCAGTCGCTCAGCGTCCTCGATCAGGCCTGATCTGACGAGATCGTCGACACTCTTGATCGGCCGCAAGACGTTCATCGACCATACTCCGCAACAGGCGCCCAGAGCACCTGATCGATCCGCGATGCTCCCGTCGCCAGCATCACAAGCCGGTCGAAGCCGAGCGCGATGCCGCTCGCTTCCGGCATGATCGCCAGTGCTGCCAGAAAATCCTCGTCGAGCGGATAGGTCTCGCCATAGACGCGCATCTTCTCGCTCATCTCGATCCCGAAACGCCGACGCTGTTCGGCGGCATTGGTCAGTTCGCCGAAGCCGTTGGCAAGCTCGACCCCGCAGGCATAGAGCTCGAAGCGCTCCGCCACGCGCGGATCGCCTGCCGAAGGTCGCGCGAGAGCCGCTTCCGAAACAGGATATTCGTCGAGAATGGTGACGCGGCCGAAGCCGAGATGCGGCTCAACCTTTTCCACCAGTACCCGGCTGAAAAGATCGGCCCAATGATCATCATCGGCAACTCGCATGCCGATCCGCCGCATTTCGGCGGCAAGATGCGCGCGATCGGTCGAGCCGTCAGCAGATACAGAAGCCAGAAGATCGATGCCGGCATGGCGGGCGAACGCTTCTGCGACGCTGATACGCTCCGGCCCGGCGAAGGGATCGCACTCGGTCCCGCGATAGGCAAGCATTGCGGTCTTGACCGTCTCGGCAGCGAGCGCAAGCATGCGCACGCAATCCATCATCAGGCTCTCATAGCTTTCACCCGCCCGATACCATTCGAGCATAGTGAACTCAGGATGGTGCAGCGGCCCGCGCTCGCGGTTGCGGTAGACATGCGCAAAGCAGGCAATGCGTTCTTCACCGGCGGCAAGAAGCTTCTTGCAGGCAAATTCCGGCGATGTGTGTAGGTAAAAGGGCGCAGCCTGTCCGTCCGTCGTCAACGCCTGCGTTGCAAAGGCATGCAGATGCGCCTCATTGCCGGGAGACACCTGCAGCGTCGCCGTATCGACCTCAATGAAGTCCTCACGAGCAAAATAACCCCGCAGCGCTGACTGGATCGCGTTGCGCCCGATAAGGAACGGACGGCGATCGGCATGCACTGATGGTGTCCACCAGGGAGACGCCTTGGCGCTCGTGAGGTTCATACAACGCTTCCTTGCCGGATTCGGCGGGGATGGGGTGGCTATTTCCGCGATTTTAGGTTAGTGCCGCCCCGAAGAAAAAACATTTTGCGTCTTCAGGACTATTCTGACTGTCCTCTACGACGCCGAAAGCCGACTTACAAGGAAGTCTTATGGTCAAGGTCATCGCCTCTTCGGTCCGCAAGGGCAACGTTCTCGATGTCGACGGCAAGCTCTACGTCGTTCTCACGGCTCAGAATTTCCACCCGGGCAAGGGCACGCCGGTCACCCAGGTCGACATGCGTCGCATCGTCGACGGCGTGAAGGTTTCCGAACGCTGGCGTACGACCGAACAGGTCGAGCGCGCCTTCGTGGAAGACGTCAATTTCCAATACCTCTACGAAGATGGCGAAGGCTTCCACTTCATGAACCCGGCCACCTACGACCAGGTCGTCGTCAGCGCCGAAACCATGGGGGACCAGAAGGCTTACCTTCAGGAGGGCATGACCTGCATCCTGTCGATCCACGAAGGCAATCCGCTGGCGCTGGAACTGCCGCGTCACGTCACGCTTGAGATCGTCGAGACCGAACCGGTCGTCAAGGGCCAGACGGCGTCTTCTTCCTACAAGCCGGCCATGCTCTCGAACGGCATCCGCACCTCGGTTCCGCCGCATATCGATGCCGGCACCCGCGTCGTCATCGCAACAGAAGACAATTCCTACGTCGAGCGCGCCAAGGACTGATTGCATCAGTTTTCAGAGTTTAAAACGGCCTGAGGCAACCGCTTCGGGCCGTTTTCATTTTTGCCCGATGGCCAGACAGCAAATAGACCAGCAGCATGCCGGGCTATTTGCTCAGAGATGAGGATTACGCGGCCGGTACTTCTTCACCAGCTTCTGATTGATCTCAGCGGCACCCGGCATATTGGCGCTGAGATAGACGGGCGCGTCACCGGATTTCGAAAGCTGCGAAGCAACATCTGCGAAGATGGCGTTGATGACCGTCACCCCGACCGCCGTAGACACCGGACCGACACGAAGACCCGTGCCTTCGAGATCGAGGACGGCGTCACCCGGCGGCAGCCCGTTATCCAGAACCACGTCGGCCACATCGGCAAGCCGCCGGCGGCCATTGGCAATCGCCGTCGAATAGGCGATCGAGGTAATGGCTATCACCTTTGCGCCGATCTCGCGCGCATAGTCGGCCGCCTCGATCGGCGCGGCATTCACACCCGAATTGGAGGCGATGATGATGACATCGCCCGGCTGCATGCCGTAGCGCTCCAGCATCGGCCGCACCAGGCCCTGCGTGCGCTCATAGACCGAGCTAATGACCGCCCCCTCATGCAGCATGGCCGAGCCGACGAGGACGGGCACCGTGAAGGCAAGCCCACCAGCCCGATAATGCACCTCTTCCGCCAGCATATGCGAATGGCCGGTGCCGAAGACATAGACGCGCTTGTCGCCACGGGCCGCCTCGAGGATTACAGCGGCAGCCTGCGCCATCGGGGCGGCAAGCGCCCGCTTCAGCTCCTTAAGCCGGCCGATGAGATTGGAGAAATAGGCGTCCGTAATATCAGTCATCGGCCACTCTCCTTCACGCCATTTCGCCGCTGAGCCAGGTTGCCGTCACTTCTATCGCATCGGTGAAATGCACGAGATCAGCGCGCGCGCCCGGCGAAAGCTGACCACGATCGGCAAGCTTCAGGAAGCGCGCCGGATACAGCGTCGCCATCCTCAGTGCCTCGGCAAGCGTCAGCTCCAGATAGGTGACGCCGTAACGGATCGTCGAAGCCATATCGACATCCGAACCCGCCAGCGTGCCGTCCGACAGCACGAGTTTGGAGCAGAATCCGCCCCTTTCGCGCCGCACGGTACGGCCGTTCAGCGTGAACGTATCCATCTCGGAGCCGACCAGCGACATGGCATCGGTCACAAAGAAAAGCTTCCCTTCGCCGCGCTTGGCACGCAGTGCCGTTCGCAACGCCTTCGGATCGACGTGATGTCCATCGGCAATGATGCCGCACCAGACGGACGGATGATCGATCGCGGCACCAACAAGACCCGGCGCGCGGTGCGCCAGCTGGCTCATGGCGTTGAAAAGATGCGTGACACCACGTGCGCCCGCATCGAAACGCGCTTCGGCTGCCTCACTCGTGCTGTCGGAATGGCCGATGCTGACGATGACCCCGGCTTCGCTGAGTTCACGCACCTGAGAAACCGTCACCTGCTCCGCGGCCATGGTGACGAGCAGCGTACCGATTTCCTCGCGCGCGGCGATGAAGGATTTGACATCCCTGTCTTCGACCGGACGCATCAGCTCGGCGAGATGCGCACCCTTGCGCGCCGGCGCCAGATGCGGACCTTCGAGATGCAGGCCGGCAACGCCCCGGTTCGTCTTCACCGCAATCTTTGCCGCCGCGATCGCGGCAGCCGTCGCTTCTGTCGTATCGGTAATAAGCGTCGGCAGCAGGGCCGTCGTTCCATACGGCCGATGTCCGTCGGCAATCATGTACATCGAGTTCGGCGACGGCTCGTCGTTCAGCATGCGGCCGCCACCGCCATTGACTTGCGCATCGATGAAACCGGCAGACAATATGCCGCCTGCCAACGTCACGACATCGCCCTCGGGCAGATCATTCAGGCCGACGATCGCCTCGACGCGTCCGTCCTTGACGATCAGCGCCCGCTCGTCATGGAAGCGTTCGCCATCGAAGATACGAGCGCCGGTGAAGATCTTGTGGGGCATCAGACGGTCTCCGTCACCTTGAGCAGGTTTGCCGGCTTGTCGGGGTCGAAACCCTTGCGACGCGTGACGGACTCGATCAGACGGTAATAGACGAGCAGCGAAACCAGGGGATCAACGAGACCGTTGCCGGTCGTCGGAACCTGCAGATTAACGCCGGCAAGAGGCTTCGTCGAGAAGGGCACGGTGGTAGCGCCGAGCTTCTGCAGCCGATCGAGGGCCTTCACGTTGTTGTCGAAGGCCGCATCTTCAGGCACGAAGCCGACAATCGGGAAGCCCGGCTGCACCAGGCGCATCGGCCCGTGCATCAGTTCCGCAAGAGAGAAGGCTTCGGCATGAAGGCCGGCAGTCTCCTTGGCCTTCAGCGCAGCTTCGAGAGCAATGGCGAAAGCCGTGCCGCGGCCGCCGGTATAGAGCGAGGCGGCGTTGAACAGAACTTCCTCGGCAGCAGCCGTATCGATGCCCGATGTCGCAGCGAGTGCGGCCGGCAGTTTTTCGAGCGCCGCCTGCAGATCGGCCTTGCTGCCGATCGCAGCCGTCACACCGGTGAGGGCTGCGACAGATGCAATGAAGGACTTGGTCGCTGCAACGCTCTTTTCGGCGCCGGCGTTGAGGCCGAGGACGATATCGGCCTGGTTCGCAAGGGGGCTGTCCGTGACGTTGACCACGGCAATCGTCGTTGCGCCGCCCTTCTTGGCCGCATCCTGCAGCGCCACGATGTCAGGGCTCGCGCCCGACTGTGAGACGGTGAAATGGATGCCGCCCTTCAGATGCAGGGGCGCGTTATAAACAGAGGCGATAGACGGGCCGATCGAGGCGACCGGCACGCCGCAGGTGATCTCGAACAGATATTTGAAGAAGGTCGCGGCATGGTCGGAAGAACCCCGCGCCGCCGTCGTCACGACGCTCGGGCGAGCGGACGAGAACAGCCGGGCGATTTCGGCAAAGGCCGGCTTTTCCTTTTCGAGCAGGGTGGCGACCACCTCGGGCGACTGGCCCGCTTCCTGCAGCATCAGCGACTGGTTCTCACTCATAGGTCATCTCCAATTCTCAATTCGGCAACGAAGTCATAGGCGTCACCACGATAGTGCGAGCGGGTGTATTCGACGACACGCTGGTCTTCCAGGCGTGAAACGCGTTCGATCAGAAGCGCCGGCGCACCGGCCTTCACGGCAAGAATAGCCGCCGATGAAGGATCGAGCGTGACGGCGGTCAGGCGCTGCATGGCGCGCACTGGCTTGTGGCCGCTCTGGGCAAGCGCATCATAGAGCGAGCCTTCGCCGCCGGCGTCCTCGCCGAGAAATTTGACCGGCACGACGGCGCGTTCGATCGCAAGCGGCAGCCCGTCGGCCAGACGAAGGCGATCGAGCCGCAAAACCGGCTCATCCACACCGAGACCGAGCAGGAAGGATTCTTCCGGGGAGGGATTGTTGATGGTGCGCGACAGGATCTTCGCCGCCGGCGAGCGCCCGCGCGAGCGCATGTCCGCCGAGAAGGAGGAAAGCCGCCACAACGACTGCTCCATGCGCTCCACCCTGCTGGAAACGAAAGTGCCGCTGCCATGGCGCGATTCCAGCGCGCCCGATGTCATGAGGTCGCGATAGGCTGTCCGAACCGTCACCCGGCCAAGCTTCAGGGCTTCCGCCAGGTCGCGTTCGCCGGGCAGCGCTGTTCCGGGTTTCAGCAGACCTTCCTGGATGAGACCGGTGAGCGCCTGTGCCAGCCGCTTGTAAAGCGGTCCAGTTGCCGCCTCGTCGCGCAGCCCACGGCCATTCAGTTCCGCTATCAGACTGGTTCTATCCATAGACACACAATAGAACCTATTTAGAACCAATCGGCAAGCAGATTCATTCCGCCGAAAAAGAAAAACCCTCGCGAGACACCGCGAGGGTTTCATTGATCTAGGCCGGAAGGCTGAGCTCAGCTCTTCGTGAAGATGTAGTCCGTTTCCTGCCGCAGCACCTCACCGGGACGCAGAACCGCGTTCGGAAAACCCGCATGGTTGAGGGCGTCAGGCCAGATCTGCGTCTCGAGGCAAAAGCCGGCGAAAGGACCATATTTGCGGCCGCCAAGACCAGGCACCGGCACACCGAGCTTGAAACCGGCATAGAACTGTACGCCCGGCTCGGTCGTGCGTACCTCCAGCGAGACGCCGGAATGCAGGCTGCGGGCAAGCACGACCGAGCGCTTGGCCGTGCGCTCGCGCGAGAAGCAGAAATTATGGTCATAGAGCGCCTGCTCCTGACCGTCGAAACGCTTCATCGGCGCCATCACCCGGAAGTCGAACGCGGTGCCCTCGACGGAGCGGATCTCGCCGGTCGGTATCTGCTTCTCGTTGGTCGGCAGGTAGTGGTCGGCGGCGATCATGATGTCATGCGCCAGTGCATCGTCCCGGCCGTCGAGATTGAAATAGGAGTGCTGGCAGACATTGGCGATCGTCGGCTGATCCGTCACCGTCTCGTAGTTGACCGAAAGCTCGCCGTTGCCATGCACGCGATAGGTCGCCTGGATCGTGCAGTTGCCGGGATAACCGGCGCGGCCATCGGGATCGACGATCTTCAGCACGACACGGTCGCTCTCGTGCTCGACGATCGTCCAGACGAGCGTACCGATATTGTTGCTGCCGCCGTGAAGATGCGTGACGCCCTTCTCGTTCAGTTCGAGCTGGTAGTTCTTGCCGTCGAGCGAAAACTTTCCGTCGCCGATGCGGTTTGCACAGCGTCCCGGCGTCGCGCCGAAGAAGGGCGAATGAGCAAGATAGCCTTCGAAATCCTCGAAGCCGAGCACGAGCGGTGCGTCATGACCCTCCAGCCGCGCATCCTGGATGACCGCGCCCCAGCTCAATACCTTGACCGTCAGTCCGCCGCCGCGGATGACGACACGATGGACGGTCTCTCCGTCCTTCGTCTGTCCGAAAACTTCCCGTTCCAATTTGTCCGCCATGATCGACGCTCACTCCATCCCTACGATTCAGGAACCGGAACCTGCCCCCATTCGCCGCAAACCGCAACCGGGCAAGGCCGGAAAACAAAACGCCGTCGCAGAAATGCGACGGCGTCATTTCTAAACCTGACTGGTGACGCTCAGATGTCCCAGCCGATCTCTTCGATATCGTAGGATGTCGTCTGGTAGATCTCGTTGATCCAGTTGCCGAAAAGCAGATGCGCATGGCTGCGCCAGCGGTTCTGCGGCGCGATCGCCGGGTCGTTATGCGGGAAATAGTTGTGCGGCATTTTGATCGGCACGCCGGCATTCACGTCGCGGAAATATTCGTCCGAGAGAGACGTGGAATCATATTCGACGTGATTGAAAATATAGAGCCGGCGACCCTTCGGCTCGTGCACGAGACAGACACCCATCTCACTCGATTCCATCAGGATCTCGAGGCCGTCGATCTTCTCGATGTCGGCCCGGCGCACCTCGGTCCAGCGCGACACCGGAACCTCGAAATTGTCGGAGAAACCGTTGAGATAAACCGAGGACGGCTTGAGATTGCGGTGGCGGTAAACGCCGAAGGCCTTTTCCTTCAGTTCATACTTCGGCACGCCGTGGAAATGATAGATCCCCGCCATCGCGCCCCAGCAGACATTCATGGTCGAGTGGACATTTGTCTGCGTCCAGTCGAAAATCTGCTGCATTTCCTTCCAATAGGTAACGTCCTCGTAAGGCAGCGTCTCGATTGGCGCGCCCGTGATGATGAAGCCGTCAAACTTGCGGTGCTTCACTTCCTCCCAGGTCTGGTAGAAGGCGAGCAGATGTTCTTCAGACGTATTCTTGGCCTTGTGGTTGCCGACGCGGATCAGCGAGAATTCCACCTGCAGCGGCGAAGCGCCGACGAGGCGCGCCATCTGCACTTCGGTCTTGATCTTGTTCGGCATGAGGTTGAGCAGCCCGATCTGCAGCGGGCGGATATCCTGACGGATCGCCACCGTTTCGGTCATCACCCTCACGCCCTCGTTGACGAGGGTTTCGAAGGCTGGCAGCGTATCGGGGATTTTGATGGGCATTGCGGTCAACTCGATCAAAATAAAAAACCGGCGGCGAAAGAATCGCTACCGGTCCGCACGCGGCCCTTTAGCGACTTATTTAACGTGGCTGCAAGCCGGCCGGCCAAATCACCACGAGACATCATAATTAACGCCAGTGCGCCCGCGAATCAACTGTCAATAAGAACAACTGTCCAAACCATCACGCTTTCTTTATGGGTGGTGGAATCTGTTGATGGACCAGTGACGCCCCCATGGTATTAATGGTGTGATGGGCGATTTTGGAAAAAATAATGAAAACTGACGTCAAAGGGGGGAAGGGCATCCAGAATCAGGACCGGGTGGGATACGATCTCAGCCTGACATATCGGCTTGGAGTGATGTTCTCCGCATTCTGGAATTCGCAGGTCCGCGGCAAGGTCGTCGCGCTTGCGATCCTGCTGGTGGTCATCATCCTGGCGACCGCCTATGGACAGGTGATCCTCAACGAATGGAACGCCCCTTTCTACGATTCCCTCGAGCGTCGTGATCTTGGCGAGTTTTTCCGCCAGCTCGAAGTCTTCGCGATGATCGCCGGTGCGCTGCTGCTGCTGAACGTGCTGCAGGCGTGGCTGAACCAGATGACGGCCCTTTACATGCGCGAAGGTCTTTCGCGCGATCTCGTCGATCAGTGGCTGGAGCGCAAGCGTGCTCTCAAACTCTCCACCATCGGCATCCTCGGCGTTAATCCCGACCAGCGCCTGCACGAAGATTCTCGCAATCTCGCTGAAAGCACGACCAACCTCGCCCTTGGCCTCCTGCAGTCGACCATTCTGCTCGTCAGCTTCATCGGCGTGTTGTGGGAGCTTTCGAGCGGTTTCATCTTCCGGATCAGCGGCTACAACTTCACCATCCCCGGCTATATGGTCTGGGCGGCAATCTTTTATGCTGCATCGGCCTCGGTATTGAGCCAGGTCGTCGGCCGCAAGCTCGTCAAGCTCAATGCCGACCGGTTTTCCAAGGAAGCCGAGCTGCGCTTTGCGCTGATGCATGCCAACGAAAATATGCCGGCGATCACAGTAGCGCGCGGCGAAGAGAACGAGCGCAAGCGGATCAACAACGATATCAGCAACGTTCTCGCGGTCATCAAGCGGCTCGCCATGGCCAATACCAACCTGACCTGGGTTTCGGCAGGCTATGGCTGGCTGGTCATCGTCATTCCGATCATCGTCGCCGCGCCCGCTTATTTTTCCGGCGGCCTGACCTTCGGGCAGCTGATGATGTCGGTCGGCGCGTTCAACCAGGTCAATACCGCGTTGCGCTGGTATGTAGCGAATTTCGGCCCGATCGCCGAATGGCGCGCGACATTGATGCGTGTCACCGACTTCCGCCAGGCGCTTCAGGAGATGGATGATGGCTTCGATTTGAAGGATTCCATCGTCTATGAGAAAACCGCACCTGATACGCTGACGCTGAAGGATATCGTCATCGTCGCCAAGCTTGGCGAGGAGATCGATGATTGCGGCGGCTTCCGCTTGCGTGAGACGGACGTGGTGATCAAGGCCGGGGAAAAGGTCATGATCAACGGCGATCACAGCGTGAACCGCCGCCTGCTCTTCCAGGCCATGGCAGGCCTTTGGCCCTGCGGCAAGGGCACGATCGGCCTGCCCCCGATTGACGACATTCTGTTCATCCCCCAGGTCGCCTATGTACCGGGCGGCACGCTGCGCGAGGCAATCGCTTTCCCGGGAAAACCCGAGGCCTTTGATAGGACGGCCATCGAAGCCGCGCTTGAGGCTGCGGGCTTGCATTCGCTTGTAGCCCGCCTTGATAGCCGCGCACGCTGGGACAAGCTTCTCGATGCCGATGAGCAGAAGGCAATCGCTTTTGCCCGCCTGCTGCTCGTGAAGCCGCGCTGGGTCGTTTTCGACGAAGTGCTCGAAGGCATGGAGCCCGAATGGCAGCACACGATGACCAAGCTGCTCACCACCATGCCGGAGACCAGCATGATCTATATCGGCCGTTCGGAAACCTATATGGAGGCACTGCACCCGCGCACGCTGCACCTGCAGGCATTGCCTTCCAAACCGGAGGAGCAATCACCGGCAACCGCGGCCGGATCGAGCGCCGCGGCAGCTCCTGCCCCAGCGCTCTAGCAAAATTCCTGCAAAATGTGCGGCGTTTGGTGTCCGGGAGCTCCGGGCGAGCTCACATTGGCGGCGTCACACCATTCACGCCGACGGTGACCTGCGAAGCCGAGATGGCCCCGTCGGCTGCCTTTTCCGCCATGACGATGACACCGGCACCCGGCTTCAGATCAGCTTTCGTCGCCGGAGCAAAGGTGACGATCGGCGTGCCGTCGGCAATCGAGACGGTCTTTTCCTTGCCCTGATAAGTCAGCGTGATCGTATGTCCATTGACGGCCTTCACCGCATTGCTGACGGTCGCATTCGTCATCGAGCTATTCGGCTGCAGATCCCACGGACGGTTGCCTTCACCGGTGCCTTTCATCGACGCGGGGAAGATCAGTACTTCGATGGCACCATCGGGACCGGTGCCTTTCGGCAACGAGGCAACTCCGACGAAATCGCCGACCTTGATGTCGTCGACCGATGCATTTTTGATACCGGCGACTTTCCAGCCCGATTTGAGCGCAACCGTCGCATCGCTGCCTTCGCGCGTCTTGACGACAAGCGTATCGCCGTTGAGGCTCTCGATCGTGCCCCGCACGCGCAAGCGCTGGCTTTCCTGCGCACTCGCCGCCTGCGAAAGGCCAAGCACGAGGAAGCTGCTGGCTGCAAGCGCCATGATTATTCTGGTATAGGATTTGCGAGACATGTGACTCTTCCTTATCGCCATTGATCGGCACAATCCCCGGCTGCCGGAAAGCAGTGTATGCCGCGTGTCGCGACACGTGCGAATCAAGGAAAAGTGAGGGAGCGGACCCCGGCAAACCGGTCGTTGCCCGAGTCCGCAGAGACCGCCTCAGCCGGCCGCGGACATATCCATATACATGATTTCCCAGACATGGCCGTCGGGGTCTTGGAAGCTGCATCCATACATTGGCCCCATATCGAGGATCGGCTTCCAGGGCTTGCCGCCGGCCGCTAATGCCTTTTTCAAGTAGTCATCCACTTCGCCGCGACTGCCGGCCGAAAGGCAGGTTAGGACTTCCTTACCCTTCGACGTATCGGCGATATCGCCTTCGATGAACTGCTGGAAGTGGGCGTGGGTCAGCAGCATCACATAGATATTTTCCTCGACGATCATGCAGGCGGCATCGTCAGTGGTAAAATTCGGATTGTAGGAAAAGCCGAGCGCCGAGAAGAATTCCTTCGACTTGACGAGATCCTTGACCGGCAGGTTCACGAAAATCATGCGCATGAAAAATCTCCCTTTGGTGTAACGGCGCCATGCCGTTGATCACGTTCGGCTCAAGGACGGACGAAAGCCACCCGATCCGACAAACGGAAGAATTTTTTTCGGATCAGCCTTCCAGCTCCTCGCGCAACATTTCGAGTTCCAGCCATTCCTCTTCCATCTTGACCAGACTTTCGCGCAGCTTCTCCATCTCGCCAGCCAGCCGATTGAAGGCCGCCGGATCCTTGGTGAAGAGGTTCGGATCAGCCATCCTCTCCTCCCGCTTGCCAATCTCCGCTTCCGCCTTGGCCATTTCCTTCGGCAGGTTTTCGAGCGCGAATTTCTGCTTATAGGAGAGCTTGCCCTTTGAAGCCGAAGGAGCGGCAGCCGCAACCTCCTGCGCCTTCGGCTTTTCCGCCGCTTTCTCGGCCCGCCTACGCTCCTCGGCCGCACCCTTGCGCTGTGCCAGCATGTCGGAATAACCGCCGGCATACTCGATCCAGCGCCCATCCGGTGTTTCCGGATTGGCAGGCGCAATCGTCGAGGTCACCGTGCGGTCGAGGAAATCGCGATCGTGGCTGACGAGGATGACGGTGCCGACAAAGCCCGTGACGATCTCCTGCAGCAGATCCAGCGTCTCTATGTCGAGGTCGTTGGTCGGTTCGTCGAGAATGAGCAGGTTTGCCGGTCGTGACAGGATGCGCGCCAGCATCAGCCGGGCGCGCTCGCCGCCGGAGAGGTTCTTGATCGGCGTGCGCGCCTGCTCCGGCTGGAACAGGAATTCCTTCATATAGCCGGTCACATGCCGCTGCTCGCCATTGACCAGCAGATTCTCGCCGCGCCCGTCCGTCAGGTAATTGGCAAGCGTATCGTCAGGATTCAGATCCTCGCGCTTCTGGTCGAGGGTGGCGATTTCGAGATTGGTGCCGAGTTTCACCGTGCCGCTGTCAGGCGAAAGCTGTCCCGTCAGCATCTTCAGGAGCGTCGTCTTGCCGGCGCCGTTCGGCCCGACGAGACCGATGCAATCGCCACGATGCACGCGGATCGAAAATGGCGTGACGATCGGCCTGTCATCGTAACTCTTGGTGATCTTGTCCGCTTCGATGACCAGCTTGCCTGATTCCTGCGCGTCGGAAGCACTCGCCTGGACCGTTCCCTGCGGCCCTTTGTGACCGCGATATTGCGCCCGCATCGTCTGCAATTCGCCGAGGCGCCGCATATTGCGCTTGCGCCGCGCGGTTACGCCGTAGCGCAGCCAGTGCTCCTCACGTTCGATCGCCTTGCCGAGCTTGTGCTGTTCCAGCTCTTCCGCCTCCAGCACCTGATCGCGCCAGGCTTCGAAAAACGCAAAGCCCTTGTCGAGCCGCCGCGATGTACCGCGATCCAGCCAGACTGTCGCCGTTGAGACTTTTTCGAGGAAGCGACGGTCATGCGAAATCAGGACCAGCGCACTGCGCGTCTTCTGCAGCTCGCCTTCCAGCCATTCGATGGTCGGCAGGTCGAGATGGTTGGTCGGCTCGTCAAGCAGCAGGATATCGGGCTCCGGCGCCAGCACGCGAGCGAGGGCCGCGCGGCGCGCCTCGCCGCCGGAAAGGTTATTCGGGTCCTCTTCCCCGGTCAGTCCGAGATGCGATAGCAGGTAAGTAACGCGATAGGGATCGTCGCCCGGTCCGAGCCCAGCCTCGGCATAAGCCTGCACGGTCTGGAAACCGGCGAAATCCGGCGCCTGCTCCAGGTAGCGCACCGTCGACGCCGGATGGCGGAAAACGTCGCCCGACTGTGCGTCGACGAGGCCGGCAGCGATCTTCAAAAGCGTCGATTTGCCCGAGCCGTTGCGGCCGACAAGGCAGATTTTGTCGCCGGCTTCCACCTGCAGGGCGGCGCCTGCCAAGAGCGGTGTGCCGCCGAAGCTTAGGAAGATGTCGTCAAGTTTCAGAATGGGGGGCGCCAAGTATCAGACTCCGGAAAGATCATAAGGCCGCGCGAGCACGATGGCCCTGCCGCTGGCGAGCGAAAAGCGCACAGGGCCCTCCGCCACGTTGGAAATGGTGCGCGACGAGCCGAAGGGCAAATGGAAGTCAGCGAGCGGATAGCGGGCATTCTCTATGAATAGCCCCTTCAATTCGCTGAACCCTGGCACGGAAAACAGGCTGCCTTGGGGAAGATCGATCTCTAGCGAGCCGGGAAGCAAAGGCACTGCCTCCTCGCTGCCCGACGTGAGCAGGACGTCAAAGCCTTCCTGGGCCAGTTCGACGCCGTATAGCAAATGTTGAAGCGCGTGGTCGGAGCGTTCGCCACCCAGGGCGCCGGCAAGGATCAGGCGTTTGGCGCCACGATCGATCGCCGCGGAAACGGCGATTTCACCGTCAGTCGCGGCCTTTGCGGCCGGATAGGCCTGGCGCGGCACGTCAGGAAATGCACCGTCGAGATCCGGCGGTGTGGAATCGAAATCGCCAACCCACAATTCCGGCACCACCCCCAACGCCGCTGCGTGGCGCATGCCGCCGTCAGCCGCGATGAAGCGGCTGTCCCGCACGGCGTCACGCAGACGATCCGTCAGGCTGAGTGCCCCGCCGAGCAGGATGGTGAAGGTGGATTGGCTCATGGGCATTGCCCATAGCGCAAACGGGGGGTGAAGGGGAAGAGGCGGCGCGAATCCGGCGCCTTCAGTTTAGAAGCGGTAGGTTACACCGGCGCCAATCAGCCAGGGATCGAGTTTTGCCTTGCCGCTGACATCGGCGCCGCCGACTGTCGCATCGAAATCCGGGCGCAGGAATATCTTCTTCACGTCCAGGTTCGCCCCCCAGTGTTCATCGAACATGTAGTCGAAGCCCGCCTGCAGCGCCACGCCGAACGTGTTCTTCACGTCGAGCCTGTCGGCGCTCTTGCCGGACTGGTTGTAGAAGACCGTATAGTTCACACCGGCACCGAGATAGGGCTGGAAGGCACCGAAATCGGTAAAATGATATTGAAGCGTCAGCGTTGGCGGCAAAAGCCACGCCTTGCCGATTTCTCCGAGGCCGGCAATCGAGCCTTCGCCTTGCACATTGGCATAGGTCGTGCCGAGAATGAGCTCCGCCGAAATATTGTCGGTGATGAAATAGGAGATATCCACTTCCGGAACCACTGTGTCCGAATAGGACAGACCGGATCCGGAAATGCCATCGACCGAACCATTGTCGCGCGTGATCACGCCGAGCGCACGCAGGCGTATCTGCCATGCGCTTTGTGCGGTCACCGATGACGAGCTAGCCGGAGGCGCCAGATCGGCGGAAAACGCCGCATGCCCGAAGGACGCGAAAACGATGGCGGCGAAAATACCCCGCAGCCGAAGCGGATAATGTTTCATGTGAATCTCTCCTGATGTCGTCGAACGGAGAGAGACTTAGGCTTGCCTCGGACGGGTCAGCTTGAGCGAGATCAAACGCCGGGACTATTTCTCAGCCCGGCGTATCCTTGTCGCGGGAAAGGAAGATCGTCTCGTAGCCGCCGATGAATTTCTCGAACAGCCGCGAGAAGGTGTCGATTTCCTCCTGTGGCCAGTCCCGCACGACCTCGGAAACGAAGGCGAGCTTCTGAGCCTGGATTTCTGCCAACAAATTCTGCCCGACCGGGGTCATGACGACGACGATCCGTCGTGCATCCGCCTGTGAGGCCTCGCGGCGCAAGACGTTGCGGCCGACCATATCGGACACGACCCGGCTCGCCCGCGATGGATCGATGCGCAGCGTCTCGGCAATGGCACCAACAGTTGCTTCGCCGTTTGCCTGAGCCCGCCTCACGGCATCGAGCACATCGAGATGCGAGAGCTCCAGATCGGGCGCCACGCTCTGAATCGCCAGCCGGCCAATCAGCCGGCGGCCCGTCATCATGCGCATGCGTGTCATGGTGCGGCCGATGCGCGGCACGCTATCCATGGAAGGATCATCAAGCTCAGTCGTTCTTGTCTTGGTCAAGGTTTCATTCATGACGGAACCATAACAGACGGGAATCAAAATTAAAATATGCCAATGTCAATAACGTGCCATTGACAAATACATGACATTAGCACATAAAAAGCCGACCTAATGAAAATGGCATCCCATGGATATGCAACTCACCCCCGCACCGCTCGTAACGGATCCTCGTCGACGGCTCATCCTCTTCTTCTTCCTGATGACCGCCATGTTCATGGCCACGCTGGATAATCAGATCGTGTCGACCGCACTGCCGACCATCGTCGGCGAATTCGGTCACCTGGATCGCTTCGGCTGGGTCGGTTCGGCCTATCTGCTTTCACTGAGCGCCGTTATGCCTCTTTATGGCAAGCTCGGTGATCTCTTCGGCCGCAAATATGTGATGATGACGGCAATCGCGATCTTCACGATCGGGTCGACGGTCTGCGGTCTCGCTGTATCCATGAACACGTTGATCGCTGCGCGCGTGCTGCAAGGTTTCGGCGGCGGCGGCATCATGGTTTCGATCTTCGCCGTCAATGCCGACCTCTTCGAGCCACGCGAACGCGCCCGTTATCAAAGCTATTCCAGCCTTGTACTGATGGCTTCAGGCGCGATCGGCCCGGTCCTCGGAGGCACGATGAGCGATCTCTTCGGTTGGCGCTCGATCTTCCTCGTCAACGTGCCGATCGGCTTCATCGTGCTTACCGGCCTCGCCTTCATGCTGCCCTACCGCAAGCCGCATCGCCGACCGAAGATCGACTATGCCGGCGCGCTCCTGCTGGCGCTGACGACAACCAGCATCGTACTTGCGACCGACAGCAGCGAGCTTTTCGGTGCGCTGATCTCGCCGCAGAGCATTGGTATCGTCACCTTCGGCGTGATCTGCGCCATCACCTGGGTTTTCGTCGAGCGCCGCGCGCCGGAGCCGATCGTGCCGCTGCCGCTTTTCCGCAATTCCACGTTCAGTCTGCTGCTGGTGATCTCGATAATGGGTGGTGGCATTGCCATCGGCATGGTCAATTACCTCGCCCTTTTCCTGCAGACGACGACGGGTCTATCACCCTCGGGCGCTGGTCTGCTTTTCATCCTGCTGACGGGCGGTCTCGTCGTCGGCTCTTTGAATGCCGGCCGCATCATTTCGAAGACCGGCCGCTACAAGCCTTTTGCGATCGCCAGCATGACCTGCAGCGCCATCGCCTTTGCGCTGATCTCTCAGGTTCATGCCGGTACGCCGATTGTCTTCATCGGCGCGATCATGCTGCTGCACGGCATTGGCATCGGTCTTGCCCAGCAGGTTCCAGTCATCGGCGTTCAGAACGCCGCACCGGCCCGCGATGTGGGTGCTGCGACCGGCTCGGTGACGCTGTCGCGCATGGGCGGCGCATCGATTGCCATCTCCATCTACGGTGCGATCATTGCATCGCAGCTCGGCAGACTCGGCTCCTCCATACCGGGTGTAGCCAATATCGAGGAACTGACACCGAAAATGATGGCAGCGCTTCCCGACGCCAGCCGACAGGCCGTGGCTGACGCCTATGCCTCCGCCTTCTCGCCGCTGTTCATGACCTCGTGCGGCATTGCTTTGATCGGTCTGGTCGCCGCCATCATGCTGAAGCCTGTACAGTTGCCCCGCGCCGGAGAACAGAAGGCCAGCCCGGCCAGCGCCACCGCCGAAGCTGCGGAATAAGCAGGAGGCGCACGACCACCCGTGGGTCTGCTCAACTCAGTCAAACCAGAGCAACCATTAATTGCATTCTTCGCGCAGGCGTTATAGTTGCCCGTATCGGTCGCCGTACTGACCGATTTTTTCCGCAGTGCGGCCGGAATCTGCACTTGCGATGGAACTTTCGCCATAATTTCATCGGAGCCAGAAGTGCCTCGACAAGCGAGGCATTGCCGAAATGCAACGGCGCCACATTTAGATAGAGTCTCGCTATGCAACCCATGCGGAAATCGGCTACAGCAAAGACTTGGATGGGCCGACTGTGCAGTGCGAGAACCGAGGCGGAAGCCTATTGAATTTTCCTGGCAACGGCCGGCCCGAAGACGCGGCAGACCGGCGACTTAAGATGGTGCGGAGAGACAGTCTGGACAGCATGACGACGTGGAAATCGCCCGCGCTTTCCAGTGATGCCATTTTTGCGCCGCTCCGTTGGGGGCGCCGTCTTCTTTTGCTGTCGGCCTGTGCAGTCGCACTGAACAGCTGCGAATCGCTGATCGAGCAATCCTATCAGCCGACCGTCGGTCCTTCGTCCAATCCGCAAATCGTCGATGAAGTGCAGAAGAATGACCCGCGGGCCGCCATGGGCGCCCGCGAGCATCCGCGCATCGTTGCGAGCTATGGCGGCGAGTACAAGGATGCCAAGACCGAACGTCTTGTTGCCCGCATCGCCGGCGCATTGACGGCGGTGTCGGAAAATCCGAGCCAGTCCTACCGCATCACCATCCTGAATTCACCCGCCATCAACGCCTTCGCGCTGCCGGGCGGATATCTCTACGTCACGCGCGGCCTGCTGGCGCTCGCCAACGACGCCTCGGAAGTCGCCGCCGTGCTGTCGCACGAAATGGGCCACGTCACCGCAAACCACGGCATCGAACGGCAGAAGCGCGAAGAGGCGGAAGTCATCGCCAGCCGCGTCGTCGCCGAAGTGCTGTCGAGTGATATAGCCGGCAAACAGGCGCTTGCCCGCGGCAAGCTGCGTCTCGCCGCATTCTCCCGTCAGCAGGAACTGCAGGCAGACGTTATCGGCGTGCGTATGCTCGGCGAAGCCGGCTATGATCCCTATGCCGCAGCCCGATTCCTTGATTCCATGGCTGCCTATAGCCGCTTCATGTCGGTCGATCCCGAGGCCGACCAGAGCTTGGACTTCCTGTCGAGCCATCCGAACTCCGCCCAACGCATCGAGCTTGCCCGCAGCCATGCCCGCGCCTTCGGCCAGGAGGGCTCGGTCGGCGACAAGGGCCGTAACTACTATCTCGATGGCATTGATGGCCTTCTCTATGGCGACAGCCCGGAAGAGGGATATGTGCGCGGCCAGACATTCCTGCACGGCGGCCTCGGCATCCGCTTTGACGTGCCGCCCGACTTCAGCATCGACAACAAGGTCGAGGCCGTCATGGCAACCGGCCCGAACGATATCGCCATCCGCTTTGACGGTGTGGCGGACAACCAGAACCAGAGCCTGACGAATTACATTTCCAGCGGCTGGGTTACCGGCCTCGATCCTTCGACCATCCAGCCGATCAACGTCAATGGCATGGAGGCTGCGACCGCGCGCGCCACTGCCGACCGCTGGGACTTCGACGTCACTGTCATCAGAAACAACAACCAGATCTTCCGCTTTCTGACGGCAGTGCCGAAGGGAAACCCTTCACTGGAGCCGACGGCAAACGTTCTGCGCACGAGCTTCCGCCGTATGACGCCGGATGAGGCAGCTTCGCTGAAACCCCTGCGCGTGCGGGTGGTCACGGTCCGCCCCGGCGACAATATTACCACGCTCGCCTCCCGCATGATGGGCACCGATCGCAAGCTCGATCTCTTCAAGCTGATCAACGCCCTGCCGACGGGCGCTGCCGTTTCTCCTGGCGACCGCGTGAAGATCATCTCCGAATAAAAAAGGCCCGGCTTATGCCGGGCCAGTCTGTGCTGCTGGGGAGTAATTCCTGATCAGGCATAGGCTGCCATGTGCGGATCGGCGCTGACGAGTGCCGTACGAAGCTTTTCCATCGCCCTGCTTTCGATCTGGCGCACGCGCTCCTTGGAAATGCCAAGGTCAGCGCCGAGTTCTTCGAGTGTCGCCCCGTCTTCGGCCAGCCGGCGCGCGCTGATGATCTTCATTTCACGCTCGTTGAGATGCTTGAGGGCAGATGCAAGCCAGATCCGGCGACGTTCGCCATCGATCATGTTGGAAACCTGCTCATCCGGCAGCGGTTCATCGCTGACGAGGAAATCCATCTTCTCGGCACTGTCGGCATCACCCGAAACGGAAGGCGCCTGCAGCGAGGCGTCGTTGCCGGAAAGGCGCGCATCCATGGTCTGCACGTCGGCAAGGCTGACACCGAGAGCAGCGGCAATTTCCTGATGAATGGATTGCAGCGTCAGCTGCGTGTCGCCCTTGGCAAGCTTGGCGCGCAGACGGCGCAGATTGAAGAACAACGCCTTCTGAGCCGAACTCGTGCCACCGCGCACGATCGACCAGTTGCGCAGGATATAATCCTGGATCGAGGCGCGGATCCACCAGCTTGCATAGGTGGAAAAGCGAACATCGCGTGCCGGTTCGAAACGAGCTGCTGCCTCCAGAAGCCCGACATAACCTTCCTGTACGAGGTCGCTCATCGGCAGGCCGAAATTGCGGAACTTGCCTGCCATGGAAATGACGAGGCGCATATGCGCCATGGCAATCTGGTTGCGAGCGCCACGGTCCTCGTGATCCTTCCAGCGGATCGCCAGATTGTGCTCTTCTTCACGGGCAAGATAGGGAGCCGCCATTGCTATTTTGATCATGCGCCGATCTGCAGACATGTTCTTCATAATCGCTCTCCTAAATGGGCCACGTGCCTAAAAATGAACAAGCAAACACCGTTTCCGGAACATCACTGAACCAGAGCAAAACAGGGTCTTGAATGCATAAAGGCCTCCTCCTGGACTTTTCAGGAGGAGGCCCTATCTCTCTTCATGTGCCGGCAAGACGGCAGGGTTGGATCTGTTTCTTGAGGTTGCCGCAAAGGCAAATTCTGGAAATCATGATCCGCTCCTCATCGAACGCTGACAGCTCCAGCGGCTTCAGACCGAGCTTCATGAGCTCTGGTGAGTCCGCATTACTGTGTATGAACGTCGCAACGGCAAAAAAGTTCCAATAAAAAACCCGGCTCCAAGGCCGGGTTTTTTTGTCAGCAAAAACAAAGCTCTATCAAGCGGCTTCGTCCTGCGAGTCGTCTTCCTCGATTACCTTGCCACGCTTCGGACCCTTGTTAAGGTTAGTCTCGACGAGGCGAACAGCTTCGGTTTCAGACATCTTGTTGACGGCAGCGATTTCGCGAGCCATGCGGTCGAGAGCTGCTTCATAAAGCTGGCGCTCGGAATAGGACTGCTCCGGCTGGTTCTCGGCACGGTAAAGGTCACGAACGACTTCTGCGATGGAAATCAGGTCGCCGGAATTGATCTTGGCATCATATTCCTGGGCGCGGCGGGACCACATGGTGCGCTTGACGCGAGCCTTGCCCTGCACGACCTTGAGGGCGCGCTCGACGAAGTCGGTCTCGGAAAGCTTGCGCATGCCGATGCTCATGGCTTTCGCGACCGGAACCTTCAGACGCATCTTGTCCTTTTCGAAATCGATGACGAAAAGTTCAAGCTTCATGCCGGCGACTTCTTGCTCTTCGATAGCCGTGATGGTACCGACGCCGTGTGCGGGGTACACGATCGATTCACCAGTCTTGAAGCCGTGACGTGCGGTAGAAGGTTTTTTCTGCTGGGTGGTCATTCTAATCAAAAACTCCCTGTTACGCTTCCGGCGGCGGCCGGAGCCGGGTCAGTCAGGCCCGGATGAGACGGTTAAATCCGTCGGGTGACTTCACTCTGGTTCCACCAGACAGAAGCAAAAGGTCTCCTTGCGCGCGATCTTGGGATCCGACAGCTCAAGTTATTGATATGTCACGGAAACCGCGTGCGGATTTGTTTTACTTTCGTGATGGTTTTGGGCATGCGTCATGCCACAAATGGAACAGTGTGGTGAACGTATCACAAAAATATGAGGAAATCAATAATTTGCTTAACGTGAGTCATGTCGGCAACACATAGCCTCCATGTGACTCACGCGTAATCTGAAACGTTTAACCTGCCGCTGAACCCGGTTTCAACAGCATTGCACGCCGCGATTTTCAGTCGCCGCTGCCAGGCTTTTCCGAGAAGTATTTCTCGAATTTTCCAGCCTCGCCGTCCAGTTCCTTGGCCTCGGCCATCGGCTCTTTCTTGACGGTGATGTTCGGCCAGATGCTCGCATATTCGGCGTTGATCTTCAGCCATTTGTCGAGACCCGGCTCGGTATCGGGCTTGATCGCCTCAGCGGGACATTCCGGCTCGCAAACGCCACAGTCGATACACTCGTCGGGATGAATGACGAGGAAATTCTCGCCCTCGTAGAAACAGTCGACGGGGCAGACTTCAACACAATCGGTGTATTTGCAGCGGATGCAATTGTCGGTCACGACATAGGTCATGAAGAACTCCAGGATTTTCCATGCGGGCGGGGCCGGGCAACCTGGAACGTCGCGCCTGTCCCCTAAGCCGGAGATAAAGCGTGTACAGGCTTGGGAGGCAAGCACGCTACCCGGCAGGTTGTGTGTGACGTATCGACTTTACGGCAGGATTTCAAGGACAAACGATCTTCGAAAAGCCCACGGCAGGAAGAGTTTTCTAATCCTCGTCCGACATAAGCCTGTCAATTGCGCGCCGTTCCTTTTTCGTCGGTCTTCCGGAGCCGGTGGCCCGAATGGCCTGCTCATAGGGGGTGAGGCGTTTTGCCTCATCCGGAGGTGGCGACAGATCCTCATAGAGCAGCTTCGCCTCCTCATAGGGTCCGCGCCGGTCGCCGGGCAGGCGAACGACGAGAACGACGTCCCTTCGCTCCAGCGTCAGCTCCACCCGATCGCCTACCTTGACCGTCTGGCTCGGCTGCCCACAGCGCGTACCGTTGATGCTGACGTGCCCGGACTGGATGTGGCTCTGCGCCAGCGAGCGCGATTTCACCATGCGCGCGAAGAACAGCCATTTGTCGATGCGCTGGCGCGAACCGCTTCCTGGCTGTGTCTCTGCGCCCATGATTACTTCTTCATCTGCTCCTTGAGAGCTGCAAGCTTGGCGAAGGGTGAATCCGGATCGATCGGCTTCTCCTTGCGCGGCGGCTTGGCTTCGAAGCGCAGCGGCTGCGAATTGCCGCGATTGTTGTTACGGTCGTTGCGATCACCGCGATCCTTGCGGTCACCACGGTCCTGGCGATCGCCGCGCTGCTCGTTGCGGTCATTACGCGCGTTCTGAGGCCTGCCCCCATCACGATTGCCGCCGTCCCGGTTGCTGTCGCGATTGCCGCCATCCCGGTTGCGGTTTTGATTGCGATTGCCGTCCCGGCCCTCGCCGCCTTCACCACCTTGACGGCGATTGTTGCGCTCACCGCGGTCCTGGCCCTGGCCCTGGCTCTGTCCGCCACGGCGATCGCCATGGCCGCGTGCCTGCCGCGGGTTCTCGTTTCGGCCACCAAGGCGCCACAGGAGAACCGGCTTCGGTTCTGCAGCCTCGGTCTCGCCGGCTTCTGCCGAACCTTCGGCGACAGCAGGCGTTTCCGCAGCCACAGAAGCAGCTTCGACGACCGGCGTTTCTTCCGAAGCACCGTCTGCGTCGTCATGGTCGGCCTTTTCAGCCGTTTCTTCTGCCGCGGGTTCCGCCGTCGCCGCCGGGGCAGACGATGCATCCTGTGTTGCAAGGAATGCGGCCGCTTCCTCAGCCTTCACGGCATCGGCGCGGTAGCCGAGACCCTTGAGGATCTCTTCCATGTCTTCGAGCGTCGCGCCGAGAATAGACAGCATCGCCGTCGTCGTCGTGAAGCGGCGACCGTCATATGCGCCTTCCGGGCGCGTGCCCTGACCCGGCTTCCATTGCAGGAGCGGACGGATGAGGTCGGCCAGACGCTCGAGAATATCGATGCGCACGGCGCGCTTGCCGAGGAACCGGAAGCCCGCCAGTTTGTAGAACATGCGCTCGAAGCTCGGATCCGTGACCACTGAGGTGCGGCCGGCAGCGAGCACCGGAATGAGGTCGCCATAACCTGCCTTGTCGAGGCCATCGTTCTTCAGCGCCCAAAGCAGGGTGATGAGCTCTGCCGGTGCCGGCTTCAGAAGCGCCGGCACGAAGATATGATAAGCGCCGAAGCGGATACCATAGCGACGCATGGAGGCGCGCGCATCCTGATCCAGAGACTTCACTTCTTCCGTCACGTCGCGGCGGAAGAGCACGCCGAGATTCTCGACGAGCTGGAAGGCAAGCCCCTTGGCAAGGCCCTGCAGGTCTTCGGCACGCGACAGATCGTCGAGCGGCTTCAGGACCGTGCTGATATGATGATTGACGAAACGTTCGATACGGGCGGCGACATGGTCGCGCGCGTTGCCCGTAAGCTGGTCGTCGGCAAGCAGGATGACGCGCGGACGCATCACATGGTCGCTGCCCGAAAGACGGCCAACGGGATCGCCGAGCCAACGCACGAGTCCATCCGAGCCGATCGCCAGATCGGCATTGCCCGCGGCATGCAGGCGCGCGGCGCGAGCTTCGAATTCGAGCCCAAGCGCCTTTTGCGACGCAGCCTGAACCGCCTTGGCGTCCGGCCCGTCCGTTCCACCGACAGGCGTAAAGCGGAACCCGGTCAACTGCCCCACATGATGTCCTTCAACAAAGACATCGCCATTCACACTGATTTCAGCTTCCAGCATCGCATTCTCTCTCAGGCGCTTCATGAGCACAGATGTCCTGCGATCAACAAAGCGTTTCGTCAACCTTTCATGCAACGCGTCGGACAATCGATCTTCGATTTCCCGCGTCTTTTCCTGCCAGTGTGTCGGATCGGCAAGCCAGCCGGGCCGATTCGATACATAAGTCCAGGTTCTTATCTGCGCGATTCGCGCCGAAAGCGTGTCAATTTCTCCATCTGTCCGATCCGAGCGATGAACCTGCTCCGCGAGAAACTGCTCGTTTACCGTGCCATAGCGCACCAGATCGGAAAAGAGGGTAGAGATAAGATCGGCATGTTGCGCAGGCGTTATGCGCCGATAGTCCGGTAGAGCGCAAGCCTCCCAGAGCTTTTCGACGCGCGCCGGCGTGTTAGCGAGATCGGTGATTTCCGGATAGCGCGATAAATGGTCGAGCGCCTGCTGGTCGACCGCCGGCAGCGCCCGCGTCAGACCCGGCACGCGGGGTCCGGTCTCAAGGCTTGCCCGCAGGGATTGTATCGAGGAGAAATCGAGATCCTTGGTCCGCCACTGCAGAACCTTGACATTATCAAATTCGTGGCCCTCGATGCGCTGCACCAGCTCCTCGTCGAACGGCGAGACCTGGCCGGTTACACCAAAGGTCCCGTCGCGCACATGACGTCCCGCGCGCCCGGCAATCTGGCCGAGTTCACCAGGATTGAGATTGCGGAACTGATAGCCGTCGAACTTCCGATCCTGCGCGAAGGCCACATGATCGACATCGAGATTGAGACCCATGCCGATCGCATCGGTCGCAACCAGATATTCGACGTCGCCCGCCTGGTAGAGCGCAACTTGCGCATTGCGGGTGCGCGGGCTCAGCGCCCCGAGCACCACGGCCGCTCCACCACGCTGACGACGGATCAATTCGGCGATCGCGTAAACCTCGTCCGCCGAGAAGGCGACGATAGCCGAACGCTGCGGCAGCCGGGTGATCTTCTTCTGTCCTGCATAGAGAAGGTGAGAAAGCCGCGGCCGCTCCGTAACGGTTATCCCCGGCAGAAGCTGCTGCAGGATCGGCCGCATGGTGCCGGCGCCAAGCAGCAGCGTTTCGTCGCGGCCGCGCAGATGCAGGATACGGTCTGTGAAGATATGGCCGCGCTCGAGGTCTCCTGCGAGTTGCACCTCATCGATAGCGACAAAGGCGGCTTTGGTTTCCCGCGGCATCGCCTCGACCGTGCAGACGGAGAAGCGCGCATTCGGCGGCGAGATCTTTTCTTCCCCGGTTACCAGCGCAACATTCTGGGCGCCGACTTTTTCCACGACCCGCGTGTAGACTTCGCGAGCGAGCAGGCGGAGCGGCAGGCCGATAACACCTGTGCCATGCGCCACCATGCGTTCGATCGCATAATGGGTCTTGCCGGTATTGGTCGGCCCAAGCACCGCGGTCACGCCGCGCCCGCTCAGTATCATCGGCTGCGAAGTCAGGGTCATGGTCCATGCAAGTGAGGCGGGGACGCCCCGGGTCAAGTCGGCTCCTGCGGGTAAGGCAGAGAACACATGGACAGCCGAAGCTCCAAACGCAAGGGCAGATTTGAAATAGACTTTGGATTGAGCATGGAAGTCACAGTCTGCTAAGTCCTTGATTTAAGATTCGGAACAGCTTGAGAACGAATCGGAGACGAATCGCCGACTCCGGCTGATTCAGCTTTTGTTCACGGCTAAGTATTGATTTTGAATCGTCTTTTTACACTAGATGCAGAATCGATAAATTCATCGGGGGAGAGATTTCATCAACCGCGATTAACGCTTCCTGCTGAACCGTAAAGACCGCAAGATCCGATCCAGAATTAACGCTTCGACCAAACCCGGAACGAATCGGAGACGAATCGCTGATATCGAGACTTTCCCTTTTTGTTCACGGCGAGATGTTGTGAGCCTTTTGCCGCCGGCACCAAGATACGGTTCCACCAACTCGGCTGAGCCGGCCTGAAGCGCCAGATCGCGTTAATCTCTGTACATGCCGAATTTACGATGCCTTAATCGCGCGCGCGCAAACCGATGGACGATCGACACCGATCAAAGCCGGAACGAATCGCTGACGAATCGGAGACATCCCCGTTTTCATGCTTTGTTCACCGCAACCTATTGTATTTAAACATATTTTTAACCATACGAATAAAAGGCCGCAGAGTTCTTTGCCGACTTGGCTTTTGACGAACCGGCTAAGCTCCGCTTTGGAGAAATGAACGATAACGCCGCCGTGACATTCCGAGAGATTAGCCGGGAACAAAAATCGAAGATGCGTGTTTCTAGTCCAATCGAAATGAGGATGAGACAGGACAAACACCATGGGCACGATACTTCTTATTGTCCTTATTCTGCTATTGATCGGCGCCTTGCCGAATTGGGGTTATAGCCGCGGCTGGGGCTATGGACCTTCCGGTGGTTTAGGGTTAGTTCTCGTCATCATCATCATTCTTGTGCTGATGGGCCGAATTTAAAAGGCCGGCAACCTGGGGAGTTAGACATGAAAAAGATTGTTCTTAGCTGCGCTCTCATCGGCGCTCTCGCATCCTGCACCCCGACGGAGCAGGGCACGGCGATCGGCGCCGGTACCGGCGCCATCATCGGCGGCGCCGTCACCAACAGCTGGGGTGGCGCAGCAGTCGGCGCAGTCGCCGGCGGTCTGACCGGCGCTCTCATCGGCCATTCGGTCGAGCGCCAGGGTTACTGCATTTATCGCGACCGTTACGGCCGCCGGTACGAAGCGCGTTGCCGCTAATCGACCCCGGTCCATCGGAAATTTTGAACGGGCGCTTCGGTGCCCGTTTTTCTTGCCGCTTTTATCGTCAACATGGCGTTGACGATTGGTCGCTGAAGTCAAATCTACCGTGCCGCTGAGGCCAGGCGCATATTCCTTTCAAGATAGCAAGGGCAAGGCACATGCCGCCCGCGAATGGAAAGGAACGCCATCATGGCCCAGATTCTGCTCAATTCCGCCGTCGCCGTCCTGATTGCCACGGCCTTTCTCACTACAGCAATCGCCGCTCTCCGCAGCCAGGACCGCGCCCTTCAGAAGATGCCCGTCAAGGCCAACAGACGGCATCATCCAAACGCCTGACACCATCAAAGAAACCGAAAACCGGGTGACGGCAACTGTTTGAGCGGCCGTCCGCGGGAGACACGACCATGAACAGGATCATCGTAATCGCCGCCCTCATCACCACTGCCTTCCCGGCCTATGGTGCATCTGCCGGCCCTATGACGGCACCGGCAGCTATGCCCACAATCAGAAGAAACAGGCTCAGACGAAGAACTGACCGCCATTGGCCGTCAGCGTCGAACCGGTGATGAAACCGGCGTCGTCCGAAACGAGGAAAGTCACGCAACGCGCGATCTCCTCGGGTTCACCGAGGCGCCCGACCGGGATTTGCGGAATGATTTTCTCATTCAGCACTTTTTCCGGCACAGCCAGCACCATCTCCGTACCGATGTAACCGGGGCAGATGGCGTTGACGGTAATGTTCTTGACAGCGCCCTCCTGAGCGAGCGCCTTGGTGAAGCCGAGGTCACCGGCCTTGGCGGCGGAATAATTCGCTTGTCCCATCTGGCCCTTCTGGCCGTTGATGGAGGAGATATTGACGATGCGCCCGAAGCTGCGGTCGCGCATGCCGCTCCAGACATGATGCGTCATGTTGAAGAGGCCGGTGAGGTTGGTATTGATCACCTCGTGCCACTGCTGCGGCGTCATCTTGTGGAACATCGCGTCACGCGTGATGCCGGCATTGTTGACGAGGATTTCGACCGGGCCGAGCTCGGCCTGGACCCTCGCGATACCCTCGCCGCAGGCGACATAGTCCGACACGTCCCACTTGAAGGCCGGAATGCCGGTAACATCGTGAAATGCCTTGGCCTTTTCGTCATTGCCGGCATAGTTGGCGGCAACCTTATAGCCGGCATTCTTCAGCGCCATCGAAATTGCCGCGCCAATGCCGCGCGTACCACCAGTGACCAGAGCCACCCTGCTCATGTTCCGCTCCCCTGTTGTTGTCAGCCTGCTCTCAGGCAGGTCTCAAGAAACATGCATCGTACGCTATTTATATTGCCTCAAAGCACATCGCGACACCCATGCCGCCACCGATGCACAGTGTAGCCAGCCCCTTTTTGGCGCCTCGACGCTTCATCTCGAAGAGCAGCGTATTGAGGACGCGTGCACCCGAAGCGCCGATCGGATGACCGATCGCGATCGCGCCACCATTGACGTTGACGATATTGGGATCCCAGCCGAGATCCTTGTTCACGGCACAGGCCTGGGCCGCAAAGGCCTCATTGGCTTCGACAAGGTCGAGGTCGCCGACAGACCAGCCGGCCTTTTCCAGCGCCTTGCGTGAGGCAGGGATCGGGCCTGTGCCCATGACCTGAGGATCGACACCGGCTGTTGCCCAGGAAACGATGCGGGCAAGCGGCTGGATGCCGCGTCGCGACGCTTCCGCTTCGCTCATCAGCACGGCTGCAGCAGCGCCATCGTTGAGACCGGAGGCATTTGCCGCAGTCACCGTGCCGTCCTTGTCGAATGCCGGCCGCAGCTTGGCCATGGCCTCCAGCGTCGCGCCGTGGCGGATATATTCGTCGGCATCAACGGTCACGTCACCCTTGCGGCCCTGAATGATGAAGGGAACGATTTCGTCCTTGAAGCGGCCAGCCTTCTGCGCGGCTTCGGCCTTGTTCTGCGAACCGACGGCGAACTGATCCTGATCATCACGCGAAAGCTGCCACTGGCGTGCGATATTTTCTGCGGTAACGCCCATGTGATAGCCATAAAATGCGTCGGTGAGACCGTCCTTGATCATGGTGTCGATCATCTTCATGTCACCCATCTTCACGCCGCCGCGCAAATGCGCTGCATGCGGCGCCATCGACATGGATTCCTGGCCGCCGGCGACGATGATCTTCGCATCGCCAAGCGCGATCTGCTGCATCCCGAGTGCGACAGCACGCAGGCCGGAGCCACAGAGCTGGTTGACGCTCCAGGCTGTCGCCTCCTTGGGAACGCCGGCCTTCATTGCGGCCTGACGGGCCGGGTTCTGGCCTTCACCGGCCTGCAGGACCTGGCCGAGAATGACCTCGTCCACCTCTTCAGGGGAAACATTTGCCCGCTCCAGCGCGCCCTTGACGGCGGCCGCGCCGAGCTCGTGAGCGGGAATTGTGCCGAAAGCACCGTTAAACGAACCGACAGCGGTGCGCGCTGCAGAGGCTATGACGACGGATGAACTGCTCATGGGGTGGTTTCCTCGTTTCTCGTCACACATATAAGTGGAAACTGACAAAGCTGCAGGCGCAAGTCAAATGCCAAGACTGTCCCGGCATTTGCTGCAGCGCCCTCGAATGGATTTATCCGTACAGGTAAAGGGCTTGCCGCATCGCACAAAGAGATTGTCACCACCCTTCTTTTGCGTCTACAGTCACAAGTGGAGGAGTATCCATACAATCAGACGGGGTTCGGGAGACTGATATGGCGAAGACCGAGGGTCAGATCGTAATCAAGAAATATGCCAATCGCCGCCTCTATAATACAGGCACCAGCACCTATGTGACGCTGGAAGACCTGGCGGAGATGGTGAAGAAGGGGGAGGAATTTGTCGTTCAGGACGCCAAAAGCGGTGACGACATCACGCATTCGGTATTGACCCAGATTATTTTCGAGCAGGAATCGAAAACCGGTAACACACTGCTTCCGATCTCCTTCCTGCGTCAGCTGATCACCTATTACGGTGACCAGATGCAAATGGTCGTTCCGAGCTTTCTGGAACATTCCATGCGCGCCTTCACAGAGCAGCAGTCGCAGATTCGCGAGCAGGTGAACCGCGCCTTCGGCGAAACGCCGCTCGGGAAAAATCTTCAGCTTCCCATGCAGATGATCGAGGACCAGGTGCGCCGGAACACCGAGATGTTCCAGAAGGCCATGCAGATGTTCTCGCCCTTCATGACGCCGCCGCCCAAGGAAACCCGCAAGGCGGAGGCCAAGGACATCGACGAGCTGAAGGAGCAGCTTCGCGCGCTGCAGAACAAGCTCGACAGCCTATAGACCGATCGAGACGTCCCGGCCGGCGCTGCGGATCGACACTGCAAAGCCGCCGATCACGTCGATCAGCGCAATGGTCATCAGGATGAAGAAGACCTGGGTCGCCGCGTCCTGGACGAGAAGAAACTCGACCAGGAAGGCGATAAAAACCAGCATCGACAGCATGTGATTGATCAGGTTGCCGGAACCGTTCCGGGTCGCCTTCAGGATCTCGAAGAAGAGCACGACGAGCGCCACGACGATGAAGAGATCGCCGAGCGCCATGCTCCACATCGCGCCTGAGAGCATCGACAGCACGATCACGTCGTGCTGGAGCGAGGGAATTCCGCCACCACCCATCAGGCCCAGCATCGCTAGATTGTAAAGAATAAATGGAATAACCATCAGCGGTATTGTGGTAATCATGCAGAAAAATCTCCCTGGCCTCCAGGGAATACTGCCTGACATCACCGTCTCACTTCAAGGCATCGAAAATTATAATATCTTGAAAAGAAAAAGGCCGGCATCGAGCCGGCCCTCAAAACTTTCATCGGACAAGCCGCATGGAAATTATGCGTTTTCCTTCGGCGTCAGAACCTGACGGCCGCGGTACATACCGGTCTTCAGATCGATATGGTGCGGGCGGCGCAGTTCGCCGGAGTTCTTGTCTTCGACGTAAGTCGGAGCCTTCAGTGCATCGGCCGAACGGCGCATGCCGCGCTTGGACGGGCTCGTTTTTCTCTTCGGTACAGCCATTTCTCTTACTCCACTTGCGGGCAAAACACTCCCACGGCCAGACTGGCGGCCGAAACGGACATGTCGCGATTTCGGAAATTTTGCGCGCTTATACATGCAAGGGGCGGGCTTGACCAGTCCCCATGCGTATTTTTTGCGAAGCCGACGATTCGAGCCTCAGACCTCGACTTCCGCGACGATCCAGGGCTCGGCGCGGGCCGCTTCTTCCCATTTCCGCCAGGCCGGATGCGCCTTCATCGTCTTCATATAGGCGAGCGTACCATCCTGGCTGACGAGATCATAGACATCGAAGCGGTTGACCACAGGCGCAAACATCGCATCCGCGCCGCTGAACGCGCCGAAGAGAAACGGTCCGCCGGATTTCTGCAGAAGATCGCGCCAGATCGCCTCGATACGGCCGATATCAGCTTCGACGCCTTCCGGCAGCACGATCTTGCTCTTCGGCCTGCGGATATTCATCGGGCAGGCGTTGCGCAGGGCCTGGAAGCTCGAGAGCATCTCCATCGAAACCGAACGGGCGAGCGCCCGGTCGGCGCGATCTGCGGGCAGGAGGCCCGCATCCGGATAAAGCTCGGCGGCATATTCGATAATCGCGTAGGATTCCCAGATCTTCAGCGCACCATGCTGCAGCAGGGGCACATGGCCGCTCGGCGAGACCGCCTTGATGTTGGGATTGCCACCCGGATAGTCGAAGGGGATCAACACCTCCTCGAAATCGATGCCGACGCCCGCTAGCGCCATCCACGGCCGGAACGACCAGGAAGAGTAGTTCTTGTTGGCGATGTAAAGCCTCAGCTTGTCCATGGTGTTTTCCTGTCAGGGTTCGAAATCGAAAATCAGCACTTCGTGGAAGTGGTTCATATCCTCGAACACGCAGAAGGCCGGCGGATTGAGTTCCAGCACAGGCGCCTTGGTGCGGATATACTCTGTCACCTCGTCAAGCATTGCCTGCCAGCGCGGCAGCGCCTCATCTTCCAACCGCTCGATCGGGTAGGCAAAGGTCATGTGGAACTTGTAGTTCTCATGGTTGGGCTGACGATAACCCAGGAGATCTGCGAATGCGTCGCGCCAGGCGCGCACCACCTTGCGGTCACCCTCTGTCGCGCCCTCGAGAAGCAGACCGGACGGACGGGCTTCGACGATTGCCACCTTGAAGGGATCGAACATCGTGAAACCTTCGAGCCGCGCCGCCATGAGCTCCGTCATGTCATCGATCGGCGCATCGAGTGGAATATCATCGGGCCAGTGGTTCTTCTTGCGGCTGGTCTCGATCACGCCTTCGAAAAGCGTCATGTGAAGGCTGGTAATCGGCGTGAAGATGAATTGCGCAGCCTCGGGCATCGCCAGATATTTCTCACGCGCTTCGATCAGCACCTGCAGCGTTTGTGAGCCCTTCGGGGGATGGCAGACGATCGTGTTGCCCTGCTCCGGCAGGAAGCCCCCGAGTTTGCGGTAGCGGTTGCCGAGATGCGCTGGCGGAGCGGGATTGTGGGTCTTCGAATAGTGGAGAAGCTCGAGCGAAAGCGTCGTAGATGTCATGGGCGTCTCGGGGCTTTGGTTGCTGATGCATGGCCCATATGGCAAAACCAAGAATGTCAGATGACGCTTGCCGCTTCCAACGACAAGTTCTGATGTCAATCATAGATGCACTTGATGTAATCGCCCGAGCCCTGCGCCCGCCGTTCGATGAGCGCTGCAAGCCTGCGCAGCCCTCGTCCGGGTTTTCCGGCATTGCGATCGATCGGGTTCGGCAGCGAAACCGCAAGCAACGATGCCTGGCGGCGCGTAAGCTTCGAGGCAGGCACCTTGAAGTGATATTGCGCAGCCGCCTCGATGCCGTAGATGCCCGGCCCCCATTCGGCGATATTGAGATAAATCTCCATCAGCCGCCGCTTGGACCAGACGAAATCGGAGCCGACCGCCAGCGGCAGTTCCAATCCCTTGCGGATGAAGGAGCGACTATTCCAAAGGAAGAGGTTCTTCGCCGTCTGCATGGGGATCGTGCTGCCGCCGCGAGTCTCCTGGCCCTTCAGCGTGTCTTCGACCAGCATGCGCATCTCGCCCCAGTCGACGCCGCCATGAAAACAATATTGCCCGTCTTCCGACATCATCACCGACTGCACGAGAACGGGCGCGACGTCGTCGATCGACACCCACTGCCGGTCGTAACCGCGCAGAAGCATGAGATCGCGCAGCATCAGCGTCGAAACCGGATGGATGAAGGGCAGCAGATAGACAAAAATCAGCACATAGGGCAAAAGCAGCACCGCCAGAACGGCAAGAACAATGCGTTTCAGCACCTGGCGGTCTCCAAGCCAACGCCGGTGAACCGGCGCCTCGACGCTTTCCTCTGTCTCCGGCGCTATATCCAATGTCCCAGTCCGTTTTCGCCCTCTTCGCTGTCATACCGCCTGAAAATCAGCATTGCCAGAGTGCAGCGGAAATCTTGGCTCAGTGATCGACAATTCCGTTGCCAGCAGCCGCTCCGCCGTGCCAAAGAGCGCGCATGGACGCCAAACGGGAAACATTCGAGACACGGTTGAAAAACAGCGCCGCCGAGATCGAGGCGCTGCTCGATCTCCTGCTCTCTCCCGCCGTGCTATCCGATGAGATTGCCCGCCCGGACCTGCTGCGTAGCGCGATGCACTATGCAGTGCTCAATGGCGGCAAGCGACTGCGCCCTTTTCTTGTCGTCGAAAGCGCCACGCTTCTCGGCGGCAACAGGCAGGCGGCGCTGCGCGTCGGCGCGGCCCTCGAATGCATCCATTGCTATTCGCTTGTTCACGATGACCTGCCGGCCATGGATGATGACAACCTGCGCCGCGGCAAGCCGACCGTTCACATCAAATTCGACGAGGCGACCGCCATTCTGGCCGGCGACAGCCTTTTGACCTATGCCTTTGACATCGTCGCCGCACCGGAAACGGATCTGCCGGACCGCAGCAAAACGGAACTCGTTCTGGCAATTGCCCGCGCGGCTGGCCTCGGCGGAATGGCCGGCGGCCAGGCGCTCGATCTTGCCGCGGAAAAACAGACGCCAGACGAAGCAGGCATCGTCCGCCTGCAGGCGATGAAGACAGGCGCGCTGATCCGCTTTGCCTGCGAGGCAGGAGCCATCATCGCCGGAGCGTCTGCAGAGGACCGTCAGCGCCTGCGCCGCTTCGGCGAAAAAATCGGCCTCGCCTTCCAGCTTGCCGACGATATTCTCGACCTGACTTCCGATTCCCAGACGATGGGCAAAGCGACCGGCAAGGATGCGGCCCGCGGCAAGGGAACGCTCGTGGCGCTTCACGGCATGGAATGGGCAGAAAAACAGCTGCGCCAGCATGTCGCGGACGCGGAAGAACTGCTCGCCTCCTATGGCGAGCACGCTGCATTGTTGATCACGGCAGCCCACTTCATAGCCGAGCGCAAGAGCTGAGGCTGAGGCTGAGGCTGAGGCTGAGGCTGAGGCTGAGGAAAGGCGGCGCCGTTCGCCTCTTTGCAAGAGGTCATCGAAAAGCGGAGTGATTACTCCGCCGCCGTCTTCCGGCCGAAGCGCTTCTCGATATAGTCGATGACGAGCGCCTCGAAATCCGAAGCGATATTCGGGCCGCGCAGCGTCAGGGCCTTCTTGCCATCGATGAAGACGGGGGCAGCCGGCGTCTCGCCGGTGCCCGGGAGCGAAATGCCGATGTCGGCATGCTTGCTTTCACCCGGTCCGTTGACGATACAGCCCATGACCGCGACATTGAGCGCTTCCACGCCCGGATACTTCTCGCGCCAGATCGGCATATTCTTGCGGATGTCACTCTGGATGTTCTGGGCGAGTTCCTGGAACACCGTCGAGGTCGTGCGCCCGCAGCCCGGACAGGCCGCAACGACAGGCACGAACTGTCGGAAACCCATGACCTGCAGCAATTCCTGCGCCACCTGCACCTCGCGGGTGCGGTCACCGTTCGGCTCCGGCGTCAGCGAAATGCGGATCGTATCGCCGATGCCGTTCTGCAGCACATAGCCCATGGCAGCTGAAGAGGCGACGATGCCCTTCGTACCCATGCCGGCTTCGGTGAGGCCGAGATGCAGAGCATGGTTGGAGCGTTCGGCGAGCATGGAATTGACGGCGATCAGGTCCTGAACCTGGCTGACCTTGGCCGACAGGATGATGCGGTTGCGCGGCAAGCCGATCTCTTCGGCAAGCTGGGCAGACAGCAGCGCTGACTGCACGATCGCCTCATGCGTCACCTGCCGGGCAGAAAGCGGCGATCCCTCGGCCTGGTTCTTGTCCATCAGCTGCGTCAGCAGTTCCTGGTCCAGCGAACCCCAGTTGACGCCGATGCGCACCGGTTTGTCATAGCGGATCGCCATCTCGATGATTTCGGCGAACTGCTTGTCCTTCTTGTCCTTGAAGCCGACGTTGCCCGGATTGATGCGGTATTTCGCCAAAGCCTCGGCGCAGGCCGGATGATCGGCAAGCAGCTTATGGCCGATATAATGGAAGTCGCCGATCAGCGGCACATCCATGCCGAGGCGCAGCAGGCGCTCGCGGATCTTCGGCACGGCGGCAGCACTTTCGTCGCGGTCGACGGTGATGCGGACAAGCTCAGAACCGGCGCGATGGAGTGCGGCCACCTGGGCGACGGTGGAATCCACATCCGCCGTATCGGTGTTGGTCATGGATTGCACGACGACCGGCGCACCGCCGCCGACGATGACGCCGCCGACATCAACGGCAACGGAAGCACGGCGCGGTTTCGGATCGAAATCGAAAGCAGACATGAAGAGCTCTTACACCCGGAAAACAGAGCCTTTCAGGTGGATCAAGCCCGCAGGCTTGTCAACCGCCCCGTATATCACTTTTGTTTGGAAGCGGCTCAGTGGCCGCCACCGGAGACCCCGTCGGCATAATGCGCCAGCCTGGAGAATGCGAGAACGACAAGCAACAGCGCCGGCAGCGCCATGAAGACAGCCGCAAAGCCGACATGTTCAGCCACGAAGCCGATCACCGAAGGCGCAACCAACATGCCGGAATAGCCCATGGTTGTCACGACGGAGATACCGATGCCGGGCTTCAGGCCGGGAATATTGCCCGCCGCCGAAAAGGCGATCGGCACCATGTTGGAAATGCCGATACCGCAGAGCGCGAAGCCGAGGATGGCAATTTCCGCATTTGGCGCAAGGCTCGCAAGCAGCATACCGGCAATCGCAAACAGGGTGCAGATACGCAGCGTCTTGACGCCACCGAGACGGTCGCGAACCAGGTCGCCGGCGAAGCGCATGGTCGCCATGGTCGCCGAGAAGGCCGCAAAGCCGAGGCCGGAGAGGGCGACCGACGCACCCATTTCCTGCCTGAGATAGAGCGCGCCCCAGTCCAGGACCGCACCTTCCGGCACCATGCAGAACAGCGCCATAATACCGATCAGCCACGGCAGCGGCACCATCGGCAGCTTCGTCTTCTCCTTCTTGGCATCAGGATGCGGCGGGTCGGCCAGGATCATCGGCCAGGCGATGGCAAGGAAGATCGCAGCAAGCACGGTCGCCAGTTCCGCGTGACCAAGAATACCGAGTTTGGAGATCACCAGGCCGCCGAGACCGGAACCGATCAAACCGCCGAGACTCCAGAAGGCATGGCAGGACGACATAATGGCACGGCGCATGGATTTTTCCACCGCCACGGCATTGGCGTTCATTGCCACGTCCATCGCGCCGATGAAACCGCCGAACAGAAAGAGCGAGATCGCCCCTGTGATGACGTTGGGAGCCAGCGTCAGCGCCAGAAGCATCGGCAACAGGCAAACGGCCAGTACCTGCACGACAACCCGCGAGCCATGCTTGGCGATCTGCGCGCCGGCGATCGGCATCATGACGAGCGAACCGAGGCCGAAGACCAGGATCATCAGCCCGAGCTCGAACTTGGAGAGTGCCAGCCGTTCGGCAAATTCCGGAATCTTCGGCGCCCAGCCGCCGATGACGAAACCGTTCATGAGAAAGAGCAGCGAGACCGCCGCTCTGTTCCTGGTGATGAAGCTGCTCCGCACCCTCGGAGCCACGCTCACGTTATTATCCATTTCCTTGTCTTTCCTCTTGATCAGGCTTGCCTGCCCGATCCCCGTAAAAAGCGGAACGGTCTCAAGCCGTCTTGCCCGCAATGATCGTCCGGCACCCGCGTGCACGGTATTGTTCGAGCATGGCGGCATCCGCATCGTGCTCGACGACAAGGCATTCGCAATGCGCGACCGGCAGAACGCTGTGTGGCGCAGCCGTACCGAATTTTTCCGATGTCGCCGCTACCAGAACCCGTTTGCTCCTCGACGTGGCGAACCGCTTGAACTCCGCGTCTTCGAAGCCGAAAGTCGTCAGTCCCGCCTCGATATCGACGCCGCAGGCGCCCAGGATGCAAAGGTCGGGCGAAAGCTGCTCCATGTCCCGCAAGGCCTTTGCGCCAAGCGATCCGCCGGTCTGGCGGTCGACCAGACCACCGATCAGGATCACGTTGACACCGGGCTTCTCGATCAGGGCCGCAGCAATCGCCGGCGCGTTTGTAGCAGCGGTCAACGGAAGATCCGCCGGCAGAGCATTGGCAATCGCCAGATTGGTGCTGCCGGCATCGAAGAATACCGTCGTACCTGCGACGATTTCCTCTGCTGCGGCGCGGGCCAGCGCCTGTTTCCTGTCGGCAGCAAAGCTCATGCGCTGGGTCAGGCTTCCGTGCGCCGGCGAAATCGGCAACGCTCCGCCATATACCCTCTCGCAGAGCCCCGCTGCCGCCATCTCGCGCAGATCGCGCCGTACCGTATCCTCCGAGACCCCGAATTCGACTGCCAGTTCCGCAGCCAGCACGCGGCCATGCGTCTTGAGCCGCTCGGAAATGACGGTCTGGCGTTCTCGCAACAAGAAATCTTGCATGTTTATACCGGATCAATCCTTCAGAATCTGAAAACATGCATAAACACTGAAGACCGTGCACGCAACATGCACGATCACACGTTTTCTGACGCTCTGAAACAAAGCTCCTACGATCAGGGCGAAATCTCGCATGTTGACCGGCTTCAGGGGCAGGACTATCGATCAGTCATTCCCGATTCCCGCCGGCATAGCCCGCCTCTGGTACATCCCCCGTGAAAAACTCCGTCAGCCTGGGCATCCTGCTCACGACCGCCGCCTATATGGCGTTCACTTTCCATGATGCGATCGTCAAGGTTTTGACGGCGAGCATTCCCGTCTGGCAGATCCTGTTCTTCCGCAGTCTCACCATCCTTCTCGGCTGCCTCGCCTATGGCCGCAGCAAGCTTGTGCATCAGGCGATTACCTCGCCGATCATCAAGCCGATGATTGCCCGCAGTATCCTTCTGCTCTGTGCCTGGCTTTCGTACTACACCGCCGCAAGTCATCTGCAGCTCGCCGAAGTCACGACGCTCTACTACGCAGCGCCTGTCGTCGGCACCTTGCTCGCCTGGTTCATCCTGAAGGAAGAGGTCACCCCCGCCCGTTGGCTTGCGGTCGGTGTCGGCTTCGTCGGCGTGCTCATCGCCTGCAATCCGGTCAGGCTCACGATCTCCTGGCCGGTCTATCTGGCGCTGCAGGCAGCTGTGCTCTGGGCTTCCGCCATGGTATTGCTGCGCAAGACCTCGCTGCATGAGAAGACTATCATCCAGCTTGTGGTCTCCAACGTCTTCTTCCTCATCATGACCGGTATTGCCGTGATCTACACCTGGCAGACGCCGACCCTCACACAACTCGGCCTGCTCATCGGCACCGGCGTCGTTGCCGGCTGCGCCCAGTTCGCGCTTTTCGAAGGCATGCGTCAGGCGCCGGTTTCGGTGCTCGCACCCTTCGAATATACCTCGCTCGTTTGGGCCTTCATCCTTGGCTACCTGATCTGGGCCGACATTCCGACGCATAATGTCGTCGTCGGCGCGGTCATGATCCTTGGAGCGGGTTTCATCATTATCGTCAGCGAGAGACTGCGCCATCGCGCCACGGCATGATACCGGTTTCAGCCGGATTCGTAACCAGAATGGCAGCTTGAGAAAAATATTCGCAGTTGCCGCTTTTATTTGCAGTTTTCTACGCTTCCGATGCCGCAATTTTCTGCGATGTATCAGCCATCCGAACACACTCTTCCCAAGGATGGATAGAACAATGAACTGGTTGAAAACCGTCGCCGCTGCTGCCCTCATTCAGGCTGCAGCCTTTCTGCCTGCCCATGCCGGCGAAAACCTCAGCGCCATCAAGTCTGCCGGCGTCTTCAAGATCGGCACGGAAGGCACCTATGCCCCGTTCACCTTTCATGACGAAAGCGGCAAGCTCGTCGGCTTCGACGTCGAGATCGGCGAAGCAGTCGCCACCAAGCTCGGCGTCAAGGCAGAGTTCGTTGAAGGCAAGTGGGACGGCCTGATCGCTGGCCTCGACGCCAACCGCTATGACACGGTCATCAACCAGGTCGGCATCACCGATGCGCGCAAGCAGAAGTACGACTTCTCCGAGCCCTATATCGCTTCCAAGGCCGTTCTAATCGTCCGTGACGGCGACGACAGCATCAAGACCTTCGCCGATCTCAAGGGCAAGAAGTCCGCCCAGTCGCTGACCAGCAACTTCGGCAAGATCGCCACAGAAGCGGGCGCCGAACTCGTCGGCACCGACGGCTTCGACCAGTCGATCCAGCTCGTCCTGACGAAGCGCGCCGATGCGACGATCAACGACAGCCTTTCCTTCCTCGACTTCAAGAAGCACAAGCCGGACGCTCCGGTGAAAATCGTCGCCCAGCAGGAAAATGCCGATTATTCCGGCATCATCATCCGCAAGGGTGAGCCGGAACTGCTCGAAGCAATCAACAAGGCGCTCGCCGACATCAAGGCTGACGGCACCTACAAGAAGATCGCCGACAAGTATTTCGGCCAGGACGTTTCCAAGTAAGCCCTGATACCGGCGGTTTCGCGCCGCCGCCATATCATTTATAGCTGCAGGAGAAAGCGTTCGGCGAACCCTCGCCGGACGCATCTTTTCTTGAGGACACGCCCTTGCCGCACTGGCTTCAACTGATGGCGGAATCGCTCCCTTCGCTCCTCTGGGCGGGGCTGATCTTCACCATTCCCCTCACACTGCTTTCCTTCGCCTTCGGCCTGATCATGGGCCTGATCACGGCGATTGCCCGTCTCTTCGGGCCGGAGCCTGTTGCCGCCATTGCCCGCTTCTATGTCTGGGTTATCCGCGGCACGCCGCTGCTCGTCCAGCTCTTCGTCATCTTCTATGGCCTGCCGAGCATCGGCATCTTGCTCGATGCCTTTCCGGCGGCCCTGATCGGCTTCACGCTGAATATCGGCGCCTACAGCTCCGAGATCATCCGCGCCGTCATCTCCTCCGTGCCCAAGGGCCAATGGGAAGCAGCCTATTCGATCGGCATGAACTGGCGCCAGGCCATGAGCCGCACCATCCTCCCGCAGGCCGCCCGCGTTGCGGTGCCGCCGCTGTCGAACACTTTCATCTCGCTGGTCAAGGATACCTCGCTCGCGGCCGCCATCACCGTGCCGGAGCTCTTCCAGGCCGCACAACGCATCGTCGCCACCACCTATGAGCCGCTGATCCTCTATATTGAAGCGGCGTTGATCTATCTTGCCCTGAGCTCCGTGCTCTCAACGCTGCAGCAAAGGCTGGAACGCCGCTTTGCGCGTTATGGCGGCATGCTGGAGGCAAATGCATGATCGAGCTTTCCAATATCGAAAAGCGCTTCGGTGACGCCGTCATCCTGAAGGACATCAGCATCCGCATTCCGGAAGGCAGTGTCACCGCTCTCGTTGGCCCGTCCGGCGGTGGCAAGAGCACGCTGCTTCGCTGTATCAATCTCCTGGAAATCCCGACCGCAGGCGTAATCCACCTCGGCGAAGAAACGCTTTCCTTCGCACCCGGCAAGCGTGTCGGCTGGCAGGCAATCCAGAAGATCCGTCGCCAGACGGGTATGGTCTTTCAGAACTTCCAGCTCTTCCCGCATCAGACGGCGATCGAAAATGTCATGGAAGGTCTGGTCACAGTCCTGAAATGGCCGAAGGAAAAGGCGCGCGAACGCGCGATGGAACTGCTGACCAAGGTCGGCATGGCGCACAAGACCGATGCCTGGCCCTCGACGCTCTCGGGTGGCCAGCAGCAGCGTGTGGCGATCGCCCGCGCTCTTGCGCCTTCGCCGCGCGTCCTGCTCTGCGACGAACCGACATCGGCACTCGATCCCGAGCTTTCGGCAGAAGTGGTCGATGTGCTGGGCCAGCTTGCCCGTGAGGGAACGACCATGGTTATGGCGACCCATGATCTCCGCCTCGCCTCCAAGATCGCCAATGACGTGGTCTTTCTGGAGGCCGGCAATGTTGTCGAAACGGGCAGCGCCAGGGCGATTTTCAATACGCCGGAGAAGGAGCGCACCAAGCGCTTTATCTCCACCATCAATGCGGCGCACACTTACGATATCTGAGGCAATGCCGGGAACCCGGCATTGCCGAAACTGCGATCAGGCGGCAGTGACAACAGCGCGTGCTGCCTTCAACGCATTGCCCCACCAGATCAGCTGATCGAGCAGGTTCTTGGCAGCTTCGTTCAGATGCGCGTAGTCGCCGAGGTTCTTGCCTTCCTTGAGAACCGAAAGATATTCGCCGAACGAGATGTGAACGGCCGTCTTGACGGAAGCCGCGCTCATTTCGACGAAGACCAGGCGAAGATGCTCGACCGCGCGTGCGCCGCCAACGCCGCCGTAACCGACAAAGCCGACCGGTTTCTGGATGAATTCGCCGAGATCGATTGCGTTCTTCAGAACAGCCGTCGGGGCATGATTATATTCGGCGGCCGTAAAGATGAAACCATCGAATTCGCGCAGCTTCTTCTTCCAGCGCTCGGCGGTTT
>Ga0102590_1000390_pt1 | contig 103711 bp, 89 predicted proteins | sample AraplaMF_Col_mMF_FD_76859 | JGI IMG/M metagenome (GOLD analysis project Ga0102590, IMG submission 76859) | Arabidopsis root microbial communities from the University of North Carolina, USA - plate scrape MF_Col_mMF | ecosystem: Host-associated > Plants > Roots > Endosphere | place: USA... | reverse complement strand
AAGAGCGGTCCCGAGACGAGAGACGCCGCCAGGTTGGGCGCCGCGAGGCGCTTTTTGTTCTGCGCCTTTCGGCGCCCGCCTCCCTCTTTGGAGGGAGAAGGAAAATGAAGGCGGCGCCCCGCGCCAGACTTTTTCAGGGGCCGATGAATCACGTCTGTATGAGTCAAAGTGACGGAGCTGTTTGACAATTGAATCCGAAAATCGAAACCGCGCCGGTGCAGCACGGGTCTCCCTCCCCGCCAGGGGAGGGTGGCCTCGCGTCAGCGAGGTCGGGTGGGGAGATGCATCAACAACGGAAAGCTCTCGCGTGGCAGCATCTCCCCACCCGGCGCCTTCGGCGCCACCCTCCCCTCGCGGGGAGGGATGGCACCGCCCGAGTTGCCGATTGTGAACGGCAGGAATTTTGCTAGGGGAGCCTGATGCAAGCGACCGTTTTCAGACTCTCCATGGCCCACCCGGGCGACGTCTCTGCGCTGGAGGCGCTGTTCGCCAAGGGCGTGGTCGCGCCCGAGCACATCTCCGCCGTCATCGGCAAGACCGAGGGCAACGGCGGCGTGAACGATTTCACCCGCGGCTATTTCACCCAGAGCCTGATGGGCCTCATGGGCCGCAAGCTCGGCGCCGAGCCCGAGGAGCTTCTCAAGCACATCCCCTGCGTGCTGTCCGGCGGCACCGAAGGCGTGCTCAGCCCGCACTACGTCGTGCTGGCGCGGAGCGGCGACGCGCCCAACACACCCGATACCAAGCCGCCTTATGCCAAGCCGGCGCTGGCGATCGGCACCGCGATCAGCGCGCCGTTGCCCGCCGAGCACGTCGGCCGTAACGCCCATGTGCAGAGCGTCGCCAGCGCCGTTAAGGCCGCGATGGCGGACGCGCATATCGCCGACCCGCGCGACGTGCATTTCGTCCAGGTCAAATGCCCGTGCATCACCTCGGCCCGCGCCGAGGCCGCCAAGGCGCGCGGGCAATCGGTCGTCACCACCGATCCGAACCGCTCGATGGCGCTGGCGCGCGCCGCCGGCGCCTTCGGCACAGCGCTGGCGCTCGGCGAGATCAACGCCGTGGACGAGACCGCGATGCTGCGCGACTTCGATGTGCTCTCGAACTGCGCCAGCATCTCGTCGGGTGTCGAGGTCGAGGCCAACGAGGTCATCGTGCTGGGCAACAGCCGCTTCTGGTCGGGCGATCTCGTGATCGCGCACCGGCCGATGACCGACGCACTCGACATCGGCGGCGTGGTTGCGATGCTTGCCGATCTCGGCATCGAGGCGAAGCCGCAGGTGAGCGCCCGCGATCTTGCCCGCCTGCGCGCCGTGTTCGTCAAATGCGAGCCGGACCGCCGCGGTCAAATCCGCGGCCAGCGCCACACCATGCTGGACGACACCGACATCAACGCTCAGCGCCATGTGCGCGGCGCGCTCGGCGGTCTCGTGGCCGGCGTGATCGGCGACGGGCGGATCTTTGTCTCGGGCGGTGCCGAGCATCAGGGCCCAGACGGCGGCGGGCTGATTGCGGCGATTGCCGAACGCGCCACATCGGAGGCCCGCTGATGCGCATCGTCATCGTCGGCGGGGGCGTCGCCGGCTGCATCATGGCGCGCACGCTGTCGCGGCTCCCGGGCGCCGAGGTGATCTGCCTGGAGCGCGTCGCGCAGGGCGATCACGCCGAGTCCGGGACCGGCCTCAACATCGGGCCGAACGCGCGGATGGCGCTTCAGGCGCATGATCCGGTCCTCACCGGCATGATCAGTGCGGCAGGACTGCCATGGCGCAACTGGCGCATTTCGCTCACCGACGGCACCGTGCTGTTCGACCTGCCGCTATCGGAAGTCGCGAACAACCACGGCTGGCGCATCCGGTGGTCGGAGCTCTATCGCGTGCTGCGAGACGCCGCGGCGCCTGCGGTGTCTTACGATTGCGCCATCACCAACATCGCCCGCAGCGGCGGCGCCACGTCGATCGCATGGCAGCAGGGCGGCGTCGAACACCGTCTCGACAACATCGATCTCCTGATCGCGGCGGACGGCCGCTACTCCCAGGTGCGCCGCGCGCTCGCGGGCGAAGCGCAGAGCCGCATGGTCGGCGTTGCGATCTCGCGCGTGCTTGTGCCGGATTCGAGCCGCGGACTGATCGACGATTATGAGCAATGGTTCAACGGCCCGAACCGCTTGCTGGCGTTTCGCGTGCCGCCCGATCACGTCTATGTGGCCACCGCCTTTCCGATCCCGCCCGACCAGCCGATCCCGGAGCGCCTGAAAGAGCCCGACGCGCTGCGCGCGGCCCTCACGCCGCCCGGCGGTCGCTTGAGCGATCAGGGCCGCTGGCTCGTTGACACCGTCTGCGCCAACGTCGCCGACATGCATTGGGCGCGGATGCAGGAGCACGGCGTGCTCTACACCGATCCGCTGAGCCCGGTGCTTTACCTCGGCGACGCCGCCCACGGCATGGTGCCGACGCTCGGGCAGGGCGCCACCCAGGCCATCGAGGACGCGGCCGTCGCGGCCGGTCTCATGGCCCGAGCATGGGCGGCCGGCCGCCGCGATCCGCGGGCCTGGCTCACCGACATCGAAGCGCTCCGCCGCGAGCGGATGCGCTTCACCATGGAATTCTCGCTCGAAGCCACCGACACCATGCTGGAGGGCGCCGATCCGGTGGCAGGAAGTTTGCATAAAAAACAGCCGGACTTCATGGCGAAGCTCCGGCGGCTCTACCAGGAGGTGCCCGGACTGCCCGCCATGGCGAAAAGCTGAAGCTTTCCAAAGGAGAAGCAAAGATATGCGACGCCGCCATTTTCTCTCGCTGATCGGAGCCGGCGCGCTGGCGCTCACCGCCGCGCAGCCCGCTTTTGCGGCCGACAAGGTTTCGGTCGGCGTCTTCCCGATCTCGTCGTCGCTGCCTTATTTCGTCGCGATCGAGAAAGGCTACTTCAAGGAACTCGATATCGAGCCCGAGACCATCAAGCTGATGGGCGGCCCGCCGAACGTCGCGGCGCTGATGACCAACCAGATCGAGGTCTCGGCCGTGCTGGTCACGCTCGAAGGCCTCAACGCCAATGTGAAGAAGCCGGGCGTCGCGATGTACGTCGCCATGCACAGCCAGACCACGACCTACGTCATGGAGCAGTTCGTGGTGCGCGAGGGCCTCGCCGACAAGGTGAAGACGCTCGCCGACTTCAAAGGCTTGAAGCTGATGTCGGCGCCCGGACCGGCCAACCTCAACACCGCCAAGGGCGTGCTCGCAAAAGTGGGGCTGAAGGAGGGCGACTACACCATCGACCAGCTCGACATGGGCCAGCACGTCAACGCCATGAAGGCCGGCACCTTCGACGGCGGCTACACGCTCGAGCCGAGCGCCACCATCATGCACAAGATGGGCATCGCGAAGACGCTGGAAGCCGGCGTGATCGCGAAATACATCCTGGGCGGGCCTGATGCCGACGCGTTCGCCGCCGGCTGCGCCTTCACCACCGAGTTCATTACCAAGCGGCCGGATGTGGCGAAGCGCTTCGCCGCCGGCTGGGCGAAAGCGGTCGACTTCATCAAGAAGAATCCGCAGGAGGCCCGGAAGTATCTCGCCAAGAACACCCTGACGCCCGACGACCTCGTCGATTCGGTGCCGATGCTCGGCTACACCATGGTCAAGGACATGAACGACAAGCAGCTCGGCTATCTGCAGACGTTCACCGACTTCGGCACCCAGATCGGGGTGGTGCCGGAGAAGATCGACGTCAAGAAGTACCTGAAGTCGTTCTGATCGATGGCGCCGGGAGCCGCGATGAGCGCGACACATGCATTGCGGCCCGCGCCGGCGGAGGTGCCGACATCGGCGCCGGTCGGCGGCGCGGGGCTTAGGCCCCACGTCACCATCCGGGGTCTGAGCAAGCGCTTCGGCGAGGCGGTGATCTACGACAAGTTCGATCTCGACATCCCGCGCGGCGAATTGATCTCGGTGTTCGGGCCGAACGGCTGCGGCAAGAGCACGCTGATCAACATGATCGCCGGACTCATTCCGCTCGACGAAGGCCAGGTGCTGTTCGACGGGATGCTGCTGTCGGAGATCAAGTTCGGCTACGTGTTCCAGAATTATCGCGAGGCGCTGTTTCCGTGGCTGCGCGCCTTCGACAACATCGCCTATCCGCTGAAGCTTGCGGGCGTCGGAAAATCCGAGCGGCGCGCGCAGGTCGAGAAGCTCGTGGCGCGGCTCGGCGTGCGGCTCGATCTCAACAAGTATCCATACCAGATGTCCGGCGGCCAGCAGCAGCTGGTCTCGATCATGCGGGCGCTGGTGGTCGAGCCGGAGATTTTGTTTCTCGACGAGCCGTTCTCGGCGCTCGACTATGAGATGACGCTGTTCATGCGCGAGCAGTTGCAGAAGCTGTTCATCGAGACCAAGACCACCACGGTGTTGGTGTCGCACGACCTCGAAGAGGCGGTCTACCTCGCCGATCGCGTGCTGCTGCTGTCACGCTATCCGGCTCGCGTCGCCGATTTCGTGCGCTATGACGGCGCGCGGCCGCGCACCGACGTGACGCTGTCCGATCCGGATTTCGTGCGCACCAAGGCGCATTGCCTCGAGGTGTTCCAGCGGGAGGTGCGGCGCGCATGAAGAGACTCGAACCGTTCCTGCCGGTTGTCGGCGTCATCGGCCTGCTCGCAGTGTGGTCGATCGCGGTGCATAGCGGCTTTGTCGATCCGGTGCTGCTGCCGCCGCCCAAGGCCGCGTTCGACGCGCTGGTGAAGGGCATGGGCGGCGTGCTCGGCTTCGACTTCGTCCGCACCGTGGAGCGCACCGTTTGGGCGACGCTGATCGCGGCCGTGATCGCGATCCCGCTCGGCATCGTGCTGGGCTCCTCCGAGCGGCTCTACCGGTCGCTGGAGTTCGTCATCGACTTCTTCCGCTCGACGCCGGCCTCGGCGATGTTCCCGCTGTTCCTGGTGCTGTTCGGCGTCGGCGACAAGACGAAAATCTCGGTCGCGGCTTTCGGCGCCATGCTGGTGATCCTGTTCAACGTTGCCTATGGCGTGATGAACGCACGCAAGACGCGGCTTCTCGCCGCCAAGGTGATGGGCGCCTCGCGGCTGCGCGTCCTCTTCGACGTGATGCTGCTGGAATCGTTGCCGCAGACGTTCGTGGGCCTGAGGAACGGCGTTTCGCTCGCTTTGGTCATCATCGTGGTCGCCGAGATGTTCATCGGCTCGCAGGACGGCATCGGTCACAGCGTGTTCGAAGCCCAGCAGCTGTTCGAGATGCCGCGGATGTACGCGGCGATCTTCGCCGCCGGCGCGCTGGGCTACGGCCTCAACCTGCTATTCCTCTTGATCGAAAGGCGCTTCGTGCATTGGTCCGGCCGCTGAGACATTTACGGCAACCGGTCCAGCGAAAACCGCGCCACGTCGCGCAACAAGGCGATGAATCCGTCCGCCTGGAATTCGGCGGTGCGCTTGCCCTTCTCGGCCGTGCCGGCCGAGGCGTCGCCGAGCGCGCCGTCCGGATTGAGATCCGGCGCGATCCAGCCGAACGCATGCGTGCCGATCGGCCGCAGATGGGTGAATTCCTTCTCGATGTCGGCGGCCTTCGACGGAAACATCTTGGCCTTCGTCATGTCGACCAGCTCGGGCCGGAAGTGCAGCATCAGCGACACCTCGATGTCGCCGGCGTGGATGCCGTAGGTCGCGTCATAGGCCGCGTAGGTGTCGGGCGGCAGGCCGAAGCGGCGCCACTGCGTCGCGACTGCGAGCATGTTGAGCCGCACGCGAACCTCGCGGGTCAAGATCGCGATCACTTCCGAATTGCCGCCGTGCGAATTGACGATCACGAGCTTGCGCAGGCCCGCGCGATGCACGGCCTCGCCGATCTCGAACCAGGTGCGCAGCAGGTTCTCGGCCGAGAACGTGATGGTGCCCTTGGAGCGCAAATGCTCGTTCGACTTGCCGATGGTCTGGATCGGCAGGAACAGCACCGACAGCTCTTCCGGCAGCCGCGCCAGCACCGTGTCGATCATGCCCTGCATGATCGCGGTGTCGGTCATCACCGGCAGATGCGGGCCGTGCTGCTCGATCGCCGCGACCGGCAGCACCGCGATGGTGGTGCTCGGATCGAGCTCGGAGAATTCGCTCGACTTCAGCTCGCCCCAGTGCCGTTTACGCGCCATGACCAAACTTCCAACGCCCCGCTTCCGATTTCGCTCTGTGATCGTATAGCATCGCCGCCGGGAAACGCATCATGAGACATATCACGCCCAAGTCCATCCGCACGCCCTTCGCGCGCTATAGCTACGGCGTCGAGGTGCCGGCCGGCTATCGGCTCGTGGTCTGCTCGGGCCAGCTCGGCATCGATCCGAACGACCGCATCCCGGAGACGGTCGAGGAGCAGACGCGGCTCTGCTTCCGCAACATCGAGGCGGTGCTGAAGGAGGCGGGCCTGGGTTTTGCCGATCTGGTCCGGATCAACGCCTTCGTCACCGGCCGCGAGCACATGAAGGGCTACATGACGGTGCGCGACGAGTTCACGGTCGATCCGCCGCCGGCCTCGACCCTGATGATCGTGACGGGCTTCACCCGGCCGGAGTTCCTGGTCGAGGTCGAAGTCATGGCAGCGGGGCCTGCGGTTTAATCACATGGCACGCATATTCATCACAGGCTCGTCGACGGGTCTGGGCCTGATGGCCGGTGAGCTGCTGGCCGAGCAGGGCCACGCGGTGGTGCTGCACGCGCGCAGCGATGCACGCGCCAAAGACACGCGCAAGGCGTTGCCCGATGCCGAAGTCGCGGTCGGCGATCTGTCCGGCATCGCGGCGATGAAAAGCGTGGCCGAGCAGGCCAACAAGCTCGGGCCGTTTGACGCGGTGATCCACAATGCGGCTGTCGGCTATCGCGAACCGCTGCGGAAAACCGAAGACGGGCTGCCGCACCTGTTCGCGATCAACACGCTCGCGCCTTACGTGCTCACCGCGCTGATCGCGAAGCCGCGGCGGCTGGTCTATCTCAGCTCCGGCATGCATCGCAGCGCCGACGCCAACATCGACGATCTGCTCTGGCAGAAGCGCTCCTGGCAAGGCGCGCAAGCTTATGCGGAGAGCAAGCTGCACGACGTGCTGCTGGCCTTTGCGGTCGCGCGGCGTTGGCCCGGCGTGAAGTCGAACGCGCTGGAGCCCGGCTGGGTCGCGACCAAGATGGGCGGTCCCGGCGCGCCCGATGATCTGGATCAGGCGCATCGCACGCAGGTCTGGCTCGCGGTCAGCGACGATCCGGCCGCGCTGGTGACAGGCCAGTATTTCTATCACCGGCGCCCAAAGCCGGTGAATCCGGAAGCCAACGACGCCGCATTGCAGGACCGGCTGATCGAAGCCTGCGAGCGCCTGTCGGGCGTCCGCCTGCCGGATGGACCGTAGTTTGACGCCTGCCGACAGCCTGACGCCGACCCGGATCAGAATGCTGGCGGTCGCCTGCACCTTCGCCATCGCCACGCTCTATTACAGCCAGCCGATCCTGCCGCTGATCGGCTCAAGCTTCGGCACCAGCGACACGGTGACGAGCCAGCTCGTGATGCTCGGCCAGGTCGGCTATTCGCTCGGACTGTTTTTGTTCGTGCCGATCGGCGATCGTGTCGACCGCCGGCGGCTGATCCTCACGCTGCTCGCCATCAACACCGTTGGCATGGCGGTGTGCGCTGCGGCGCCCAACTTTTCGTTCCTCGGCGTGGCGCTTTTCCTCGCCGGGCTGACCACCGTCACGCCGCAGATCATCATTCCGACCGTGGCCGGTGCGGCGCCGCCTGAAACACGGGGCCGCGCGGTCGGCACGCTGCTGAGCGGCATGTCGGCAGGACTCCTGCTCGGCCGGACACTCTCGGGCTTCGTCGGCGAGTTCGCCGGTTGGCGCGCGGTGTTCGCAATGGCGATTGCGTTGAACGCCCTGCTGATGGTGATCGTGTGGCGCACTTTGCCGGCCACGAAACCGAGCAGCGATCTGCCCTATCCGAAATTGCTGCTTTCGCTCGGGCGGCTGTTCGTCGAGCACGCCACATTGCGCGCGGCTTGTATCACCGGGTTCCTGGCGTTCGCCGCGTTCAGCGCGCTGTGGGCGACGCTCGCCGCACTGCTGGCGCGGCCGCCTTATCAATTCGGTGCGGACACGGTCGGCCTGTTCGGGCTGATCGGCATCGTCAGCATCTTCGGCGGCCCGATCATCGGGCGGATCACCGACCGGCTCGGCACGCGCTTCATGATCGGCGCCGGCGCGGTGACACTGCTGGTCGCCTTCGGCTTCGTCTCGCAGGCGGAACGGTCGTTGTGGGCGCTCGGGCTCGGGATCGCGCTGATCGACATCGGCTATCGCTCGGTGCTGCTGGCCAACCAGACCCGGATCTATCCGCTGCAGCCCTCGGCCCAGAGCCGGCTCAACACCGTGTTCATGACATCGGTGTTTCTGGGCGGCGCGGCGGGCTCGCTCTGCGGTGCCGCCGCCGTGGTCTGGTCATGGACCGGTCTCGCCCTGGCAGGCGCAGGCCTCGCCGCCCTGGCGCTGGTGTTCCATCTGCTGACGTCGCGGGCCACCGCGAAGGAGCGCGCATGATGTTCGTCCGCCCGGAACGTCCCGGGGGTTGTTGGTTTCGGCATAACCACTTTGCGAAACAGCAGTTGCCTGACGCCGTATGGAGCCGTACACAGCGGCCAACCAGTCCCCCAATCGACGCGCCGTCGCCGCACAAGAACAAGGGCTGGACCATCCTGGAAGCTGGGCCAAGGACCAACGAATGACCGTGATGTCAGCAGATTCGGGCGTGCTGCCGCGGCGCTCGTTTCAGGAGGTCTGGGTCGTCAGCATCGGCCATGCGCTGACCCATTGGTATCCGGCGACGTTCTATCTGCTGCTGCCGCTGATCGGCAGCGAGCTCGGCCTGAGCTACGCCCAGATCGGCTCGATCCTGACCTGCCAGTATGCGGCCGGCGCGATCGCCAACATTCCGGGCGGCATCTTCGTCGACACCGTGGGCCGCAAGGGCCTGTTGATGGCCGTGTCGCTGTTCTGGGTCGGCTTCCCGTACCTGGTGATGGGCTTCTCCCACGTCTACTGGGTGATGCTCGCCTGCGCGACCGCGGTCGGCATCGGCAACAATCTCTGGCACCCGACCGCGATTCCGTGGCTCGCCGGACGCTTCCCGGACCGCAAGGGCCTGGTGATGTCGTTCCACAGCATGGGCGGCAATGTCGGCGACGCGCTGGCGCCGCTGGTCGTCGGCGCGCTGCTGGCCATTCTCAGCTGGCGCGACGTGGTGCTGGTGAACGTGCTGCCCGGCATCGCGATGGCGGCGCTGATCCTGATCTATATCGGGCGGCTGCAGAACAGGGAGAGCGCGGCCAACGCCGCGAAGCGGCCCGAGCCGATCAGCGGCGCGGAGCGGATGCGCTCCTTCATGTCGCTCCTCACCAACCGGGCGCTGGTCACGCTGTCGATCGGCTCTGTGTTCCGCACCATGACGCAGATGGCGCTGCTCACGTTCCTGCCGATCTATCTGGCGCGGGACATGGGCTATTCGCCGTTCTGGGTCGGCGCGGCCATGTTCGCGCTGCAGATTGCGGGCTTCATCGCGGCGCCGATCGCAGGCCACCTGTCCGACACCATCGGCCGGCGGCAGATCATCGTCTCCAGCATGTCGATGACGGCCGTCATCCTGCTGTCGATGATCTTTGCCGGCGGCACCATCTGGTTCGTCGTGCTGGTCGCGGTGCTGGGCTTCTTCCTGTTCGCGGTCCGCGCGGTGCTGCAGGCCTGGCTGCTCGACGCGACGCCGCCGGGGCTCGGCGGCAGCGCGATCGGCCTGCTGTTCGGCGCGCAGGCCGCGGGCGCCGCCGCGGGTCCGATCGCGGCCGGCCTGCTGGCCGACCGGTTCGGCATCATGTCGGCGTTCTACTTCCTCGCCGCAACGATCGTCGTCGCCAACCTGATGATCTTCATCACGCCGACGCCGGATGCGAAGAACGCTCCCAAGAGCGCTTAGGCCGGCCGGACGTTAGGACCTTCTTCACCATATCCGTTAGGCGGGTGGTGATGGGTCGCCGCTATGGTGCGCGCATCATTTGTCCTTGGGGAGACATCGATGAAAGCGCTCTTTGGCCGCTTTTTGAAGGACGAGTCCGGCGCCACCGCCATCGAGTACGGCCTGATCGCGGCCGGCATCTCGGTCGCCATCATCGCCGTGGTTCAGGGCCTGGGCTCGAAGCTCAAGTCGACCTTCACGTCCGTTCAGAACGCGCTGAACTGAAACGTTCAGCAAGCGGGAGCCAGTACGGCCCATACACACGTGGCGTATTCGGCGACCCCGGCGCAGCGATGCGCCGGGGTTTTCCATTTCGGCTCATTTTTTTATTTGAGCATGATCTTTTCCGAAAACCGGGGGCCGCTTTTCGGGATCATGCTCTACGCTTCGATGCAAACGACGCCATCGACACCGTCAAAGTTCTGGCGGAGTTCGAGGCATGGTATGCGTCGTCGCGTCCTGCCGTTCCGGATGCTGTTTGAAAATGTGATGCCGGAGATGCCCGTTGTCGACTTCTAATTCCGCCAAAACCGACTTCGACCGCTGGATCGTCGAGGAGTTCGAGGGCCGCGGCGAGTTCACCGCGCTGGTGATGCTGGTCGGCATCGACGGCACCAAGGTGACGCCGCTCTGCTCGACTTATTTCAACGTGATCGGCACCGAGATCGACTGGGCCGAGATCACGGTGCTGTTCGCGGACTCAGGCCAGGACTGGAGTGGCGCGTCGTTCTTTTCGATGACCGGACTTGACGGCCGGCCGCTCGACAATCCGACCGTGCGGCTGAAATTGAAGGAGCTCGAGGCGCGGCTCGACGAGGACCGGCTGGTGCTGAACGAGGGGCGGTTTTTCGACAAATCGGGCCGGCGGCTCAAGATTGAGGAAGTGCAGGTTCAATGAACCGCGCCGTAACTGCGCTGCGTATCATCGACACCGGCGTGAAGCCTTCGCGCTGGAATATCGCCGTGACGGCGGCGCTGCTGGATCTGCATCGCATCGGGTCGACGCCGGACACGATCCGTTTCCATCGCTATCCACGCTCGGTGCTGATCGGGCGCAATCAGAAGCTCGAGCAGGAGGTCGACGTCGAGCGTTGCCGGCGCGACGGCGTCGAGATCGCGCGCCGCGTCACCGGCGGCGGCGCCGTCTATATGAGCCCGGGGATTCTCGCCTGGGACATCGTCGCCGGCCGCGCCCGCTTCGGCGACACGCTCGCGGACGTCACGCTGCGGATCGGTTCGGCGATCGCTGCGGGTCTCCGGCGCCTGGGTTCTCCGGCCAAAGCGACTCCGCAAGGTGCCATCGAGATCGAGGGTCGCAAGGTGTCCGCATCAAGTGGGGGCATCGATGGTCCGAGCGTGATCATGCAGGGCACGATGCTGATCGACTTCGACCATGACGAGATGATGAGGCTGCTCAAGGCGCGTCCCGACACCACCAAACCGGTTGCTCCCGTGGCAAGTCTTGCGGATTGTCTCGATCGTGTGCCGCCGGTCGAGGTTGTGCACGCCGCGCTGTTGCTGGAGTTGAACGATGTCTGGGATGGCGCGAGCGTGACGAGCGACCTGCGCGGCGATGAGCTCGCATTGGCGGAAAAGCTCTTGGCCGACGAGATCGGCCGCGATGAGTTTGTAATGGGCGCGGCGAAAACTCGCTAAATCACATCGGCCAGCGATTGGCCGTGCAGCTCGATGTTGAGCCCCTGCAGCGCCACGTCGTTGAGCTCGCCGCCGATCGCCTTGAGACTTTCCTCGCGGATCAGCGACATCAGTCCGCGGCGCAGCGCCAGGAACTCGCTCGACATCATCATCGATTGCTGGCGCGGCCGCTCCAGCGGAATCTTGATCTCGGCCTTGATGGTGCCGGGCCGCGCCGTCATGCAGTAGACGCGGTCGGACAGGAAGATCGCCTCGTCGATGTCGTGGGTGACGAACAGCACCGAGGTCTTCAGCCGCTGCCACATGTTGTTGAGAATCTGCTGCATGATGACGCGGGTCTGCGCGTCGAGCGCCCCGAACGGCTCGTCGAGCAGCAGCACCTTGGGGCCGGTCGCGAGCGCCCGGATGATGCCGACGCGCTGCTTCATGCCGCCGGAGAGGCTGTCCGGGTATTGGTTCTCGAAGGCGAGCAGCCCCGCGAGGCCGAGCAGCGTGCGCGCCGACTGCTCGCGCTTGCTGCGGTCCACGCCTTTCATCTTCAGACCGAACTCGACGTTCTGGCGCACCGTCTTCCAGGGAAACAGCGAGTATTGCTGGAACACCATGCCGCGGTCGGCGCTCGGTCCTTCGACCGGCTCGCCGTCGACGGCGACCTGGCCTTTGGTCGGCTTGAGGAATCCAGCCACCGCATTGAGCAGCGTCGATTTCCCGCAACCCGAGGGTCCGATGATGGAGACGAACTCGCCCGGGTTTACGGTGATCGCCGCATCGGTCACTGCCTCGACCGGGCCTTCGAGCGTGTCGTAGCTCAGGCCGAAGCCGGTGACCGTGACCTTGCCCTTGACGGTGGGCGTGGCAAGCGGCGCGTTCATGCCTTGCTCCATGGCATCACGAGGCGGCCGAGGCCGCGGATCAGCATGCTCGATGCGAGGCCGAGAACGCCGATGCAGATCATGCCGAGAGCGATGTCGGCGTATTGCACCAGCGAATAGGCCTCCCAGGTGAAATAGCCGATGCCGAACTGGCCCGAGATCATCTCGGCCGCGATGAGCGACACCCAGGCGACACCCATGCCGACCGTGAGCCCGGTGAACACATAAGGCAGCGTCGCCGGGAAGTAGACCTCCTTGAACACCGAGGCCTCGCGCGCGCCCAGGCTCTGTGACGCGCGCACCAGGATCGGATCGACCATCGTCATGCCGTGCAGCGTGTTGAGCAGGATCGGGAAGAACGAGCCGAGGAAAGTGATGAAGATGATGCTCTCCTCGTTCGAGGGCCACAGCATGATCGACATCGGCACCCAGGCGATGGCCGGGATCGGCCGCAACACCTCGGACACCGGGAACACGAATTCTCGGATCAGCCGGAAGCGGCCCATGACGAGGCCGAGCGGCACCGCGATCACGGCCGCGATGACGAAACCGAAGAAGATGCGCCGGCAGCTCAGCCCCACATGCATGAGGAACTTGGAATCGCGCGTGGTCTTGGCGAGGCTTTCCAGCACCATCTCGGGCGATGGCACGTTGATGAAGCGGACATGGAAGCTGACGCGGTATTTGGTGAGCAGGTGCCAGGACAGGATGAACAGCGCGAGCGACGCAGCGCCGATGGCGATCGCCCGCAGCTCGTTCCGGTGCAGCGCCAGCCAGCGTAACGCGTAGGCCGAAGCGCTGCGATCGAGCGTCGCGGCCGGCGCCGGTTCCACGGCGGCCGGCTCGGACGATGAAGCGGCCGACGGGGCCGCTTCAGACCTTTTGAGTGCAGCGCGATCCACTTCATCAGCCTCCGCTGGTTGCCGCCTTCAGCGCGTCTTCGAAGCCCAGCACCTTGCCGCCGTTCTTGGCCGCATAGTCCTCGGCGTCCTTCTTGAGCAGGAACGGCGCGATCGCGGTCTTGTCGCTGCCGACCGCGTAATAGGCCTGGTCGGCGAACAGCTTGATGCCGCGCGATGTGTCGAACACGTAGGCCATGTTGATCTTCTTGCCCTGCGCCTTGACCGAGGCGTAGGCGCCGAGCGTGCAGGCCGTGCTCGAATACGGCTCGATGCCTTCGCCGTCGATCCACACCTCGCCGGCCTTGCGCGGCTCGGTGACGGGCTTCTTGCAGAACTTGTCCTCGCCCTTGACCTCGTAGTTGGCGGTCGACTTGAGCTGGGCGTCATAGTCGAGCTTCAGCTCGGCGAAGGCCTTGCGGATGTAGCTGTCGTCGACCCACTGGGTGACGTCGAACTCCTTCATGCGGCCGAGGTTCTGCAGCACTTTCACGTCCTGCGCGGCGGCATCGATCAGGAACGGCTTGATGGTCGGATCGGTCGTCATGTTGCCGCCCGGGCCGAGGAAGATGTAGACCACCTCCTTGTTGATGCCGGTCCACTCCTGGATCTTCTCCGAGGCGAGCTTGGGATCGGCGCGGAACCACTCGTTCGCGGCGATCACCGCCTTGATGTAGGCGACCACGGCCTCCGGATATTTCTCGGCGAAGTCGGTGCGCACCACGACGCCGTGCCAGGTCGGCAGGTTGGTCTCGACGCCGTCGAAGATTTTTCTGGCGAAGCCGCGGAACGGCAGCAGCTCGGCGAACGGCACGAAGTCGGCATGCGCGTCGATCTTCTTTTCCTGCAGGTTGGTCGAGCCCACTTCAGGTGTCTGGCTGACGAGCTGGAAATAATCGGCGGGCCAGCCGCGATCCTGCATGGCCTTCAGCATCATGCCGTGTGCGGCCGAGCCGAACGGCACGCTGACCAGCTTGCCCTTGAGATCGGACAGCTGGAAGTACGGCGAATCCTTGTGGACGACGAGGCCGTTGCCCGAGCCGAACTGGTTGTAGGCCGCGACCGCGATCAGCCGGCTCTTGCTCTCCGGGTTGCTGCTGAACGTGAAGCCGTTCACCACCAGCGGGTAGTCGCCCATCGCGCCGAACTGCAGCTTGTTGGCCATCATGCCGTTGGTGACCGGCGGGCCCGAGGTGAAGTTGCTCCACTCGAACTCGAATTTGACGTTGGCGTATTTGCCGTCCTTCGGCAGATACTTTTCCAGGAGATTGAGCTGCCGGATGATGACGCCGGTGGTCACCGTGTTGGTCGTGGTGTCCTGCGTGCCGATGCCGATCTTGACGATCGTCTGCGCGCCGGCCGCGAGCGTGAAGCCATGTGCGGCCGCAATCGCCAGCGCGAAGGCTGCGAGCTTGCGGCCGAGTTTTCTTTGAAGCGAATTCGACTGACCCGAGCGCTCACCCGAGCTCTTGCCCGCGTTCTTGCCCATCAAATGCGTGTTCATGAAGCCACCTCATGCTGGTGATGAACCCGGGCGTTTCGTCCCCCGGCAGCATCATTCGGTGGCCGGGATATTCGAGCAATTCTCGTTTGCAGGCGCACGTCGATTAGTTGCTTCGAAAACCTCGTTGCTCGTTTCTTGCGCAGAATCCGCGGGGCGCCGCTGAAGTCGTGGGCAGTCACCAAGCTGCTGGATTCACGGAGTTAATCCTCCTGGCCGCGCATTTCCTGGAGCACATCCGCGCGGCGGACGATGATCTTGGACTTGCGGACGATCAGCACGTTCTTCTCGTGCAGCCGCTTCAGGCTGATGGTGACCCACTGCCGCGTCGCGCCGACCATGTGCGCCAAGTCCGCGTGGGTGAAGGCCGCGCCGATCAGGATGCCGTCGGGGTCCTTGACGCCGTAGAGCTGCGTGAGATGCAGCAACAGATGCGCGAGCCGTTCGGTGATCGAGCGCGTGCCGAGCATCTGCGCCAGCGCCGAATAGCATTTGCCCTTGAAGGTCAGGCCCTCGATCAGGCCGATCGCGAGATTGGGAATCTCGGTGACGAGCTTGCGCAGCTCCTTGCCGGGCAGATGCACGACGCTGCTGTTGCTGGTGGCAACGCCGGACCATTGATGCACGCCGCCGCCGAACACCTCGGGCCCGCCGACGAAGTTGCCGGGATTCCAGTAGGCCAGCGTGATCTCGCGCTGCGACGGCGCGGTGTAGAACACGCGGATGCGGCCAGTCTCGATGACGAAGATGCCGTCGTGGCGCGCGCCTTGATTGAACAGCGTCTGTCCGCGATAGAGCACGCGGCGCTTGCCGGTGCGGATCACGGTGTCGCGCTCGGCTTGTGTCAGCGTGTCGAACAACGACGGCGGGCCGCCGGTCGCGCGCACGCCTTCGGTGAGCAGCAGCGAGCGCCCTTCGGTGCGCGGACGGCTCACGGGCTCGGCGCCCTCGCGCGTGGCTGAAAAGACCTGCATCCGGCGGCTCCAGGACGTGAGAACGGCTCTAAAGCAGCAAGTCCCATGCCAAGGAACCATGTAAATTTGATAAGCTTATCAACGGTTTGTCTTTAGGAGCAGGCGTTTGGAAGGTCTTTGAGCAAGTCGGCCAGATAGCTCCACGGATAAATCCCGCGGGCGTGCCCGTCCGAAAATGTGATGTTGAGGCCATAGTGCCCCATCGAATCGACGGCGGTGATCGTGACGCCGTCAAAGCGCTCCGGAAATTTTCCATCGAGGCGTGCACGGCTGCAATGCGCGCAGCGGCAGGCGAGCCGCAACCTCGCTGCATCGATTGCGCGCGCCGCGCCCTCCCGATCACTTATGACCAAATTGGCGCCGCCCTTTGAAACGATGATGCTCTCGGGCGCTGCTTCCATAGCCGAAAAGTTTTCGCTGTGCTGTTTAGAGACGCTCGACACCGGATGTTGCCCGCGCGCAGCAAAAGCGTTCAGCAATTAGTTACCCGGCTGTCGTGAAACTAATCGACCAAAAATCGCACGCCGCGGTTTGCATCGCGCGCTTCCGCGTTTATGTACTCCTCCTTCGATCGCGAACGGCAAGGAGTTAAAGCGGAACCATGAGCGCATTTTACCAGGAACGGGTGCTCGACGTTCAGCACTGGACCGACACCCTGTTCAGCTTCTCGACCACGCGCGATCCGGGCTTCCGCTTCCAGAACGGCCAGTTCACCATGATGGGCCTCGAGGTCGATGGCCGTCCGCTGCTGCGGGCCTACAGCATGGCGAGCGCCAACCACGAGGAGGCGCTCGAGTTCTTCAGCATCAAGGTGCAGGATGGTCCGCTGACGTCGCGGCTGCAGCGCATCCAGCCGGGCGACACGGTGCTGATCGGCCGCAAGGCCACCGGCACGCTGATCGCCGACAACCTGCTGCCGGGCAAGCGGCTGCTGCTGCTCTCGACCGGAACGGGCCTCGCGCCGTTCGTCAGCATCGTCAAGGATCCGGACGTCTACGAGCGCTTCGACGACATCGTGCTGGTGCACGGCTGCCGGCAGGTGTCGGAGCTGACCTACGGCGAGAAGGTGGTCGAGGGCCTGCGCGGCGACGAGCTGTTCGGGCCGCTGCTCGAGGACAAGCTGCACTACTATCCGACCGTCACCCGCGAGCCGTTCCGCAACCGCGGCCGCATCACCGACCTGATCACCTCGGCCAAGCTGTTCCAGGACTGCCATATGCCGCCGCTCGACATCGAGACCGACCGCATCATGCTGTGCGGCAGTCCTGCGATGCTGGCGGACCTGCGCACGATTTTCGACGAGCGCGGCTTCATCGAAGGCAACCATTCGGAGCCGGGCCATTTCGTCATCGAGAAGGCCTTCGTCGAGCGGTAGCGGCTTTCCCAGTTGTCTTGCGCTGCGGGCCACAATAGCTGCGTGCCACAATAGCGGTGTCATCGGCCACAACGGCGGTGTCATCGCCGGGCTTGACCCGGCGATCCATGAGCGGGTGCGGTTGAAGGCAGTCTTACGTAAGACTTCCGCGTCGAAACAGGGTCATGGACCCCCGCGTCAAGCGCGGGGGTGACAGCCTGCGTGTTGCGCGGGTGTGCTTCCACGCAGGTGGGGAAGGCCCCATGGCGTGCCTGCCGTTGCGGCAAACGTGCAGAAAATTAAGGCTGGGCCACCTTCGGGTTTTGACAACTAATTGCTCACGGTCAGTCCGGGTTTGACCGATTCTGAAGGCAAGGCTTCAGCGCTCCGGCGCTGAGGAACCGGTGCCGAAGGAACGAGTCATGGACGATCTGGTCGACGGTCTCTCGGAAGTGTCCTGCGACGTGCTGGTGATCGGCGGCGGCACCGCCGGTCCGATGGCGGCGCTCAAGGCCAAGATGAAGGATCCCAAGGCCACGGTGATCCTGCTCGAGAAGGCGAATGTCAAACGCTCCGGCGCCATCTCGATGGGGATGGACGGCCTCAACAACGCGGTGATCCCGGGCTATGCGACGCCCGAGCAGTACACCAAGGAAATCACCATCGCCAACGACGGTATCGTCGATCAGAAGCCGGTCTACAAATATGCGGAGCGCTGCTACTCGATCATCGAGGAGCTCGACAACTTCGGCATCCGCTTCCTGAAGAACGAGAACGGCGACTTCGCGGTCAAGAAGGTGCATCACATCGGCACCTACGTGCTGCCGATGCCGAACGGCGACACGGTGAAGAAGGCGCTGTACCGGCAGTTGCGCCGCGCGCGGCTGCTGATCTCCAACCGCTACATGGCGACGCGGCTGCTCACCGGGCGCGACGGCCAGGTCGCCGGCGCGATCGCGGTCAACACCCGCACCGCCGAATTCCTCGTCGTCAAAGCCAAGGCCGTGATCCTGTGCATGGGCGCGGCCGGAAGGCTCGGCCTGCCGACCTCGGGCTACATGTTCGGCACCTACGAGAACGCCGCGAACTCCGGTGACGGCTACGCGATGGCCTATCACGCAGGCGCAGCGCTTGCGAACCTCGAATGCTTCCAGATCAATCCGCTGATCAAGGATTACAACGGCCCGGCCTGCGCCTACGTCGCAGGACCGTTCGGCGCCTATACGGCCAACAACACCGGCTCGCGCTTCATCGAATGCGACTACTGGTCCGGCCAGATGATGCTCGAATTCTACAACGAGCTGCAGTCCGGCAAGGGCCCGGTGTTCCTCAAGCTCAATCATCTGCACGAGAAGACCGTCGCCGAGATCGAGAAGACGTTGCACAACGTCGAACGTCCGACGCGCGGGCTGTTTCATGAAGGCCGTGGCACCGACTACCGCAACGAGATGATCGAGATGCATATCTCCGAGATCGGGCTGTGCTCCGGCCATAGCGCCTCCGGCGTGTTCGTCGACGAGTTCGCCCGCACCACGGTGCCGGGCCTCTATGCGGCGGGCGACATGGCGAGCGTGCCGCACAACTACATGCTCGGCGCCTTCACCAACGGCTCGGTCGCGGGCGAGGACGCCGCCGAATATGCCGGTAGCACCGACTTTGCCGACATCGACGCGGGCGAGATCGAGAAGGAAAAGGCGCGCGTGCTGGCGCCGACCAAGCGCAACGACGGCATTCCGCCGAACCAGATCGAATACAAGGCGCGGCGGCTGGTGAACGACTATCTGCAGCCGCCGAAGGTGACGCGCAAGTTCGAGCTCGGCCAGCGGCGTCTCGCCGAAGTGCGCGACGACATGCAGAACCAGATGATTGCGCGCAACTCGCACGAATTGATGCGAGCGCTGGAGACTGCGTCGATCCTCGATTGCGCCGACATGGCGGCCCACGCCTCGCTCTATCGCACCGAGAGCCGCTGGGGCCTCTATCACCTGCGCACGGATTATCCCGAGAAGAACAACGACGACTGGTTCTGCCACACGCTGCTGCGCAAGAAGGACGGCCGGATGGTGAGCGAGAAGCGCGAGGTGCAGCCCTACATCGTCCCGATCGCCGATGACGAGAAGGACCTCTACGACAAGCAGCGCATCCGCGCGACCGCCTGACGCGTAACAAGGAATTCGAACATGCCGCTTGCCACAAGCCAGACCTCCGTTCCCGTCGTGGTCGACGAGGAGAAGTGCATCGCCGACAAGGGCTGCACCGTCTGCGTCGACATCTGCCCGCTCGACGTGCTGCGGATCAGCGAAATGACCGGCAAGGCCTACATGGCCTATGACGAGTGCTGGTACTGCATGCCGTGCGAGGCCGACTGCCCGACCGGCGCCGTGAAAGTGAACATTCCCTATCTGCTGCGGTGATCCATGCCCGAACTGTTCGAGGCCTATGACGATCTCGAAGAACTTGCCGAACAGCTTCAAGCCGCGGATGCCGGCGAGCGGCGCGTCGCGGTGATCGAGCTCGGCAATTCCGGCGATCCGGGCGCGGTGAAGCTGCTCGACAGTGTGGTTGCGGACCCGGATGCCGGCGTGCGTCAGCAGGCGGCGCTGGCGCTCGGTGAGTTCGACGGGCCGGAAGCGGCTGCGGCGCTGGTGCGGCTGCTTGTCGATCCCGAGCACGCGGTCGCCAATGCGGCGGCCGACAGCATGGCCGAGCTGAAGGACCCGGCGAGTGCCGATGTGATCTTCCCGCTCGCGTCGCATGCCCATGCTTTCGTGCGAATGGGTGCGCTGCGCGCGCTGAAGGAATTGCGGCGCAAGGATTCACTGAAGGTCGCGCTCGATGCGCTGCGTGACAGCGACGCCTCGGTGCGCACCCAGGCGGTCGGCGTGATCGGCTTCCTCAAGATGGAAGAGGCCGTGCCGGCGCTGGTCTCGGCCACCACCGATCCCGACGCGCATGTGCGCCGTGGCGCAGTCAGCGCGCTGTCGTTCTCGGCCGTGAAGCCCGCCGGCGAGGCGATCGTCCATGCGCTCGCCGACCCGGACTGGATGGTGCGCGAGGTCGCGGCCGAAACGCTCGGCATCTGCAAGGCCGGCGTGCCGAGCGCCGATGCGCTGATCAAGGTGCTGGCCGATGAATATTGGCAGGTGCGGCTCAAGGGTGTGCGCAGCCTCGGCGTGCTGAAAGTCAATCGCGCCGTGACCGCGATCGGCGGCTGCCTCGATCACCCGCAGGCCAATCTCCGCAAGGAGTGTGCGGCCGCGCTCGGCGAGATCGCCGATCCGGCGGGTCTGGCGTTCCTCGAAGGCCTCTCCGACGATCCGGACCCGGACGTCCGCAAGAACGTGCGCTGGGCGATCCAGCGGATCAGCGCGAGCGGCGCCGCGGCACGATAGTTCTTCGCGTTACGACAATTGGGGCGCGAAGATCTGAACGCCCGCGGCCATGATGCCGATCGCGGCGAGCCAGCCTCCCAGCGTCCTGACGGCGACGACACGCCACGCAACGGAGGGCTCTGCGTCGGTCTGGCGGAAGGCGAGCGTGATGGCCATCGTCAGCGTGATCAGGACATAACCCGCGCAGGCGAGTCCGGCCGCAAACAGCAGCAGGTTGGTGTCCGGCGTGAGATCGCTGGCATTGGCGGCGCCGCGCGCGACCGCGATGCCGAATGCGATCAGCCACAACAGGATGGCCGGGATTCTGAAGTTTGCCGCGAGCAGCAGGCCGAGAACGACGATGGTCGCCGCAGTTGCGAGCGGACCGGTCAATGCCGGACCGATTGGCGCGCCCCAGGCGAGGCCCACCAGAAGGCCAACCGGGAAGATCATCACGAGCCACCGGCGTTCGGTCGAGCCCACCGCGCCGGCGAGGAGCCCCAGCGCAACCCACAGGATGGCGTCCTGAAGGTCGGTCAGCGGGTGCAGCGCCCCGGAATAGAAATCGCCGAGACGCACCGACACGATGTGGGCCTGCGCGGCCTCCGCCGAAGCGGCGAGCGACGCAAATGCAAAACCAAAGAGGGCGATCCAGCGTTTCATATGTTCACACCGAAGCTCAGCGCGAGGAAGTAACAGCCGACCGCCGCGATGGCCGCGCCCATCGCCTGGATGGCCCGCTCTCCGGCATTCCAGCGGTTCAGTGTGCCGAGCAGGATGCCGCACAGGTGCAGGAGGCCGGTCGCGACCACGAAGCCGACGCCGTAGGCGAGGGGATTGGCGGAGTTGGGCAGCTCGAGGCCGTGCGCATATCCGTGAAAGATCGCAAACACCGCAACGATGACGGCCGCGATGGCAAACGGCACTCGCAAGCGGGCGGCGACCGCCGCGCCGAGCACGAGCGCCGAGAGTGCGATGGCGACCTCGGGCATCGGCAACGGGATATGCAGCACACCGAGCACGCCGCCCAACGCCATCACCAGCGGGAATGTGATCGGCAGAATCCAGATCGCGGGCGCGCCGAGCTGCGCGCCCCAGATGCCCACCGCGACCATGGCGACGAGATGATCCAGGCCGGTCAGCGGGTGCATGAATCCGCTGACGAGGCCGCCGGCCACGCCGACCTGCTCATGCGCCGCCGCGGGATGGGCGGCGAGGACAAGCGCGGTCGATGCGGTCCAGACCAAGAGCGATTGGCGACGGATCACGATGAGCCCCTTAGATCGCCACGAGAATGCGCACGAACCGCCCGATGAACCAGAACGCCGCCACCGAACCGATGCCATAGGCGGGCAGGAGGCCGGCCCATTGTGGCAGGGTGACGCTCAGCCGGCGATGGGCCCAGATCAACGCCAGCACCAGGAACACGAAGGCGAGCTGGCCGATCTCGACGCCGATGTTGAAGAACGCCAGTGCCACGGGCAGCAGCTTGCGCTCGATGCCGAGTCCGGCCAGCGCGCTCGCAAAGCCGATGCCGTGGACGAGGCCGAAGCTGAAGGCGACAGCCCAGGGGTAGCGCGACGTCAGCCCCTGCTGGCCGCGCTGCTCCCGGATGATCTCGACGCCGACAAAGACGATGCTCAACGCGATGCAGGCATTCAGCGGCGCTTCGGCAATGCCGATGATGCCAAACGCCGCGGCGGCGAGCGAGACGCTGTGCCCGATGGTGAAGGCGGTGATGGTTTTGGCGAGCCGCCAGCCGCCTTTCACGATCCAGATCAACCCGAGCACGAACAGCAGATGGTCGATGCCCAGCAGGATGTGGTCGATGCCGTAGTTGACGTAAGTCTTGGCAAGCTCGACCCAGGTCTCGAACGTCGGCGCGCCAGAACCCAGAATGGATACGACCGGATTGGCGGATGTCAGCGTGTAGCTCTGCGAGTCGCCGACGATCGGGATGATCTTGATCAGCACCGCCGACATATCCTTGCCGAGGTTTCCGATCGTCATCTGGCCGACCAGGCCCTTCTCGCCGCAATTCATCTCCGGCATGCGCAGGAAGCAATGGCTCGGAAGACGCAGTTGCACCGCGTCGGCGCCGATGGTCGGCTCGATCATCCAGCGGCCGACATACGCGCCCGGCCGCACCTCGCGGAATTCAAGGACGCCGAGTGCCGCCGTATGCGCCTCGACGGCGCGAGGCAGCAACGCGCCTGCCAGCAGCAGGACAGCCAACAAAATCCGCAACATCGTTATTTCTCGTATTCGACCCGGTAAGACGTCTTCAGGCGGTTCACGGCTTCCCACGCCTGAATGCGGCTCTGATCGGTGCGCCAATCCCGCTCGGCCTCGTTGAACACCTCCTCGAGGCGAGCCACATGGCCTTCGCGCCGGGAATCAAACCGAACGACGTGCCAGCCGTCCTTCGATTGGAGGACGGTCCATTGCCCGATCGGCGCGGCCAGGAGCCCGTCGCGAAACGCCTCGCCGAAGGAAGGCGCGAGACTCGCGACCGGGCGCGCCAGCACGGCGCGGGTCTTTTCCTGAAGATCGGTGCTTTCGTTCTGCGCCTCGATCTCCGCAAGCTCCCGCCGGGCGGTCGCTTCATCGGTCGGCGCCGTGAAGTAGAAGCCGACGGTTTCGGGCGTGTCGAACTTCTGGTGGTTCTTCGCAAACCATTCGCGCAGCTGCGCGTCGGTGGGGCGTTCGACCTGCACCTGGCTGAAAATGAGCACCTGCAGCTTGAAAGCGATGCGGTCGCGAATCGTGCCGTCGCCACGGTCGACCCCGAGCGCTTTGCCTTCGCGATAGAGAATTTCGCTCGCGACCCAGGCGTCGATCATGTTCTTCAGCTCGTCGTCGGTCGGGACGCGCTCCTTGTCCTCATCGAAATTCTCGATGAACGACTGGCGCAATGACTTCGTGACGAGGATGACTTTGTCGTCCTTGGCTGGCGGGTGCAGTGCATAGTCGATGCCGAATATCAGCGCCCCGATCACCAGAAAATGGAGCAGCGGTTCGCGGAGGATCGACCGAACGGAGGACGCGGCCGTCGTCCCCGATGCATGGATTTGTTTGGACGTGTTCGCGGTGAGGCCGGGCGGCGAAGCATCGCCGGTGGAATTTGCAATCGTCGACATCAACCTGACCCACACAACTGCCTGGACATGAGACGGCCTGCTTATGCAATGGCTCTGTTGGCATGTCACGCATTTATCGCGCTCGATCGAACCGAAACAGATCGATTGCGATGTTTCGCCGCCAAGGGCCGTTTTTTAAAAAAGCTTCACTGCAGCGTCACGAAACTCAATTCCTATACGGCTGCGCGGAATGCCGACGCCCATCGGAAAGATGGCGGCGCGGGTGTTCTGTCGCGCCTCTTTCGCCCGCCTTCTGTCACTCAATCCCAGCAATTTTTTGGGGGCTTCCTACGATGATCTCATCCAAAGCAATCTTGTTGACCGCCGCCTCGGTCTCATTGGGCATGGCGGGTATCACCGCCACCAACGCCGCCTCCGGCAATCCTTATGTCGCCGGCGACATGCACAACCACAACACCTGCACCGACGGCTCGGTCGCAGCGGGCTATTCGATCGACCGTTCGGTCGGCACCGGCACCTCGCCGACGGGTGGCCAGAACTTCAACCTCGACTGGTTCACGCTCGGCAACCACGGCGGCGCGGGCAATCGCGACTGCCGTTTCTCCGATTCGAGCGCTCAGATTCCCGGCCAGACCACGACCACCTGGTCGCAGACGCTCGGCCAGACCATTGACGGCATCACCATCACGGCCCTCAAGGGCACGCCGAATGGCAGCAACATGTGGCGCTGGCAGTCGATCCGCGAGGTCGAGTGGCCGACCGTCGTCAACCGCGCCCAGACCTACAACAAGGTGATCATCGAAGGTCTGGAATGGATCGTTCCGGGCCACGAGCACGCCGACGTGGCGGTGACCCTCGGCCAGCGTCCGCACGAAGTCGGCAACATCGGCAACGCCGACAAGATGGCCGAGTTCGAGTTCCGCTTCGACCGCGCCGACACCGACTCGATCGGCCCGCTGCGCGTCAACGGCCAGCCGTGGTGGACCGGCAAGGACAACGTCAACAACAACGGCACGGCCGGTCACGGCAAGGCCCTTGCGGGTATCGCGTGGCTGCAGGCGCACTTCCCGTTGGAGTCCTACGCCGTTCCGACTCACACCGAGCGGCAGGGCCCCTTCAGCACCTCGTCCAGCAAGGGCTACAACATCGAGCACTTCCGCGACTTCAACAATGCCGGCCCGACGGTGGCGTTCGGCATCGAATCGCCTGGCCACATGGCGCAGTCCCGGACGACCGGAAGCACCTACGGCTCCGGCGCGGTCGGCGGCGGCACGTATGGCCTTGCCGGTGTCTACACCGCGAAGGTCGGAGGGCTGTGGGACGGTCTGCTCGGTGAAGGCCGCAACTCCTTCATCTACATCAGCTCCGACTGGCACCAGCGCGGCATCTTCGGCGCATCGAGCCCGTTCACGACCGAAGACTTCATGCCCGGCGAGTACACCAAGCTCTATGTTCCGAACAAGCACGGCAACGGCAAGTTCACCAGCCAGACCGTGATCGACGGCATGCGCTCGGGCAACTCGTACTCCGTGAACGGTGACCTCATCGGTCCGGACATGGTGTACCGCGCCCGCGTCATGGGCACCGGTGATTGGGCGACGATGGGTGAAACGCTCATCGTCTCGCCTGGCGACACCATCCAGATCCAGATGGTCATGACCGTGCCGGCCCACAACAACAGCCCGTACAGCTTCAACAACCCGCTGTTGACTCCGGTTGGCAAGATGCAGCCGCTGAACAAGCCCGTGCTCGACCACGTCGACCTCATCACCGGTGACATCACCGGCGTCGTGGCCCCAGGCGCTCCCGGCTATGCGGTTCCGAACGTGTCCGGCACCGCAGGTGCGGCGATCGTCTACAACCCGACGACCAAGATCGCGAAGCAGTTCCAGGCTGCGAACATGCAGACGGTCAACAATCCCGACGGCTCCAAGAAGCTGACGTTCACGACCACGTTCAAGATGGGCAGCACGCCGTTCTATATCCGCGCGCGCGGCACCAACATCCCTGTTGGCACGCCGAGCGTCTCGGATAGCGCCGGCAACCCGCTCATCGACACGTCGGGCTCTTCGGTCGCCTGCGCCGATGCGGCCTGCCCGGCGCACATGGAAGTGGTCGGCGGCACCAAGCGGACGTCCAACGACGTCTACGGTTGGTCGAACCTGTGGTTCTATGCGAACCCGATCTTCGTTCGTCCGGCGGGCTCGCCGAAGCTGCTGGTCGAAACCAACGCTGAGCTGGCGGCGTCGCTTCGCTAAGCAACACATCGCGATGGGGCGAATCCTCGCCCCATCGCATCTCTAAGACCGGTTTACGGCTTGGGCCCGGCGGTGTTGCAAAAGCTTGCACCGTCGGGCCTTTGCTTTGGGGCCATTCGAACGGGAAGAGGACGAGCCGCTTTGCTCAGAGCCATCATGCTGCCCGGCTGCCTTGTGCTCGGGATTTGGTGCACGGTCCTGGCGCCAGCCCATGCCGATCTCGAGGCGGGCCATACAGCCGCCGCCGCGCACAACGCTGAGCCGGACGAGCCCACGAGGGAAGCCTGTGAGGCGGCCGTCGCCAAGGGCCGTGCTCTCGCGGACACGCTGCCAACCAGCGATTTGTCCCGGGTCTTCGCCGAAAGCTATCTCCATCAGGCGATGGTGGAGGCCGGCAACGGCGAATTCGACGACTGCATTGAAAGAGCAGAGGACGCCGTGGACGAGGTCAAGGAACGCCGCCACGTGCTGCCGCCGGGAAAGACCCTGAAGGATCTGGGACTGCGCGAGCCAGAGGCGCGCCGCTGACGGACCGGCGCGGACCTCGTGTCATCGTAACGTTGCACAAGCGTCATAAACGCTTCTTCGCGCCGCTCATGTTGGCGACGTTCTGCAGTTGGAGTCACAGGCAATGGAAGATCAGCTCGAAGCACTTTTCCCGATCCCATTGCTGCGATCGCCGGGCCTGTTGAGCCCGGAGCTCAACGATGCCGCCGTCAGCGCAATCCGCAGCGCCCGCATCGAGAAAAACCTGCGCTCCAATCAGCTCTTTCACACCGAGATTGTCGATCCGCGCAGCAACAATCTGTTTCAGACCATCGCCGAGCTGACGGTGCCGAAGCTCGTCGATTTCGGGTTCCTGCTGTTCGGGGAACGCTTGAATTGGGTCGTGAAGGAGATGTGGACCAACATGCTGGAAAGCGGTGGCAGCCAGACCATGCACCAGCATGCCAACAGCTTCGCGTCCGGCATTCTCTATCTGACGCCCTCGCACCCGGGCAGCAGGACGGTGTTCGTGCGGCCGCCGGGCGGGTCCGAGTTCAACTTCCGTCACCATACGCGCGATGCCGCGATGGGCCCGTTCAACGCCGGCAAATATGTGTTGCCGGAAGCCAATCCAGGCGATCTCGTGCTGTTCCCGAGCTACCTCTATCACGAGGTGCCGCCCAACCAGGGCGATCAGCGGATCACCATCGCATTCAACGCGATACCCGATAAGCTCGATTGCTGGGGCTATCAGATCAACTTCAAGCCCTGAGTCAGCCGGCTTGGCCCTCGGCTTGTTTCACTGCTTTCCGAACTCGCTGGCGAGCAGGTCCCTCGCCTCGCGGCGCGACGGCGCCGCCTCGGCGATGGCGTGCAGCAAGCGGGCGGCGGCGGCGCGGTCGGATCGGATGAGCGCCTTGGCCATGCCGATCAGGGGCCCATAGGCCGGTTCGAACTCCGGGCTCAGGCGGACCGAATCCAACAGACCGGGAGACGCCGCCTCGACGAGAGCCAAGCCCCGAGGCTCGCCCTGCAACGCCGCGCCGGCCTCGAGGAAGCGATTGCGCGCCCGCCAGTAGGCGGTCAGGCGTGCGGACAGCTCGGCGCGTTTGGGCTCTGCCAGCACCTCGGCCGGATCAGGCTCCATCGCGCGGATGACCGCCAGCAACAGCGTCGAAGGCGGCGCCGACAAGGCGCGGACGTTGCGAAACGCGTCGAAGGTCACGAACGGATAGTCGTCCGTGTTGCGCGGTCCATCGCCGGCGAAGGCCGCGAGCGCGCGCGGGCCTCCCAGGTGCTGGCCCAGCAGGTCCATGGGCGTCTCGAAGCCAAGCGGATGCAGGACGCGCCGGATATCGGGATCGTTCAGGCGCGCGGCGAGCGCATCGAGGTCGATGTCGCCGCCGTCGCGGCGGCCGATGAGCGCCAGCATCGGCGTTCCGACGCTGTAGTGGTTGAGCCACGCCGATGCATGCGGATAGACGTCCAGAAATCCGCGAATGATCGCCTGCAGCGAAGGCTGGTCCAGCTGATAGAGCGGCAGCCACTGGCAGAATACGCCACCTGTGGCGAGGCGCTCCCGCACGGCCTTGAAGTGCTCAGTCGTATAAAGCGAGCCGCTGCCATCGAGCGCCGGGTGAAACAGGTCCGCGATGATCACGTCGTGCTGAGCCTTGTCCGCAACCATGTATCTGCGGGCATCGGCGACGGTGATCGGCGGCGCCGGACCCTTTACGGAGGGATCGGCGAACCACGGCAGCAGGTCGACGACCTCCGGAGAAAGCTCGACGCCGCGGACCGAGACACGCGGCATTTGCGCGCCGCCGACGATCGTCGCGCCGGTGCCGATGCCGAGGAACAAGGCGTCGCGCGGCACCGGGTGCAGCAGCAGCGGCAGCATCGCCTGCCGGTAGTCGGAACGCATGGAGCTCGTTCCGCCCATGCGGAAGTGGCCGTTCACCTCCAGGTACCGCACGCGTCCCGCATCCTCGACGGCGCTCGCGGTCAGCATCGGCCCGTCACGCAGCGCGAGCAGCGCGCCGCCGGGCGGCACATGCGTGAACGAGGGCGCAGGACCGAGAAGAAGCATCGCGCCGGCTGCGATGGGAGCAGCGGCCCATAACAGAGCGGCACGGCGGCGCGGCAGCAGCAGCAGATAGCCGAGCGCGACAGGGATCAGCGCCCGCCAGGCCCCGAATACCGGAATGAGGAATTGCACGGTCAGCAACGGCGCCAGCGCGGCGCCGGCGCTGTTGATGCCGACCGCCCATCCGAGCGAGCCGTGCGTGTCCCGCACCCGCTGTGCGAGAAAGCCGAACAGAGCGCCCATGGCGGCCGACGGCACGAGGAACAGCGCGAGCGCGATCATCAGCTCGCCGGCAATCCCGGCGCCGGCGGAATGCTCGGCCAGTTTCGCGATCCATGGGGCGAAGAACGCTGTTGCCAGGCAGGTGAGCGACGCGATCGCGAGCAGCCCGGCGAGGCTTGCGTCCTGCGCGCGCCGCTCGGCGCGTTGCCATGCCAGGCCGCCGATCGCTGTGCCGAGAAGGTAAGCCGCCAGCAATCCGGCGAAGGTGTAGATCGTGTTCTGCAGCACCTGCGAGGCCAGCCGGACGATCAGGACCTCGAATGCGATGCCGAGAAATCCCGTGACGGCCAGCGTGACCGTCAAACGAGCGCCGCTCACGAACGTCACTTCGGTGCCGGATTCCGCCGGATGGGCCGCGGCGGGGCCGAACATCATCGCGCCGACGGCGCAAAGAAAGCTCAAAGCCACGAGACAGAGGAGCGTGCCGGACAGCCCCAGCATTGGCAGAAGCAGAAATGCGGTCGCGAGCGCTCCGGCGACGGCGCCGGCTGTGTTCGCGCCATAGACGCCGGCGGTCACCCGCGACTGGCCGCGCGCTTCCCGGATCATGACTTCCAGCGCCGCCAAGGTTCCGCCCATCGCCGCGGTCGCAGGCAGCAGAACCAGCGCCGGTATCGCGAAGCTCACCGCCCAAAGCAGAGCCGGAGCCGGCTCGGTGCCGAGGAGCGGCGGCAGCGTTCGGGCGGCGCCCGGCAGCAGCCAGATGCTGACGAGCCCCCAAAGTCCGATCACCACCTCGAGCAGCGCGTAAGCCAGACGCGGCGAGGCTGCGCGGCGGATCGGGCGATCGAGGATGAAAGCGCCGAGCGCGAGTCCGCCGAAGAAGCCCGCGATGACGCCCAGCACAGCCATCATCTCGCTGCCCAGGACGAGGCTCAGCTCGCGGGTCCAGACGATTTCATAACCGAGGCCGGCAAAGCCGGACGCGGCGACGATGGGGATCAGCTTCAAGCCGGAAGCAGCGCTCGAGCGGTCGAGGGATTCCTTTGGCTCGAAACCAGCTCCTGCGGCCGGCACAGCGTCTTGTTGATGCAATCCCATAGACTGAAATCTGGATCGACCGGATTGCGATGCCTGCTTGCGCGAAGCTTTGAGGGGACACGGTCCTTCGAGGATGGAAGGGCCGTGCAGTGAAAGGCCCAATTCATGACAGAGCGATGACATTGGACAGCCGCGTGTTCCCCCGCGCGCCAGGACGGCTGTTCCAGGCGTCGGTCTCTCCCGACCTCACCCTGGGGAGCGTTGCCATAAGCGCGTTTACGCGCGTCTTCGACGCGCTATGGCAACGCGTCTCGAAGGGCGAGGTCGCCTGGATGTCGCAACAGCGGGGCCACCCCATCCTTCGAGACGCATCGCTATGCGATGCTCCTCAGGATGAGGTGGGGGAGGGAGCCGGCTCGTCGCTAAAACAGTAGAGCGCGATCACCGCGCCGGCGCATCGCCCAGAAAAAACGTCCGCATCGCGCCCGCGCCTTTCACGTCGATCAATCCGCGATCGACGAACGGGAAGCGGCCATCGAGCGCCTTCGCCACCGCTTCGCTGACATGCACCCGGCCGGGCTCGCCGAGCGACTCCATGCGGCTTGCGATATTCACGGTCGTGCCCCAGACGTCGAACGAGAACTTGCGCTGGCCGATGATGCCGGCCACCGCAGGTCCGGTGTGGATGCCGACGCGCAATTTCATCTGCACGCCGTCGGGCGTGCGAAACCGGCCGATCTCCTTCAGCATGGCGCGCGCCTGCAGCACCGCGGCCTCGGCGTGGTCGGGCCGCGGATCGGGCAGGCCGAAGGCCGCCATGTAGGCGTCGCCGATGGTCTTGATCTTCTCGGCGCCGAACTCGACCGACAGCGCATCGAAGGCGGTGAACACCGAATTGAGGAACTGCACCAGCTCGCCGGGCGTCTGGCGGCCGGCCATCTGGGTGAAGCCGACGAGGTCGGCGAACAGAATGCTGACCTCCTCGACATGGTCGGCGATCAGAGTTTCGCCGGCATGGATGCGGTCGACGACGGTGCGGGGAAGGATCGAAAGCAGCAGGTCCTCCGAGCGGGCCTTCTCGCGGCGCAGCTCCTCGACCATGACCTTTTCGCGATCCCGTAAAAGCTTGTTCTCGAGGCTCGCGCCGATGCGGGCGCGCAGCAGCGTGGCGTCGAACGGCTTGAACAGATAGTCGACCGCGCCGGCCTCGATGCAGCGGATCACGCTGTCGAGGTCATCCAGCGCCGAGATCATGATCACCGGCACCTCGGCGTGCTCGGGCGCAGCCTTCAGGCGGCACAGCACCTCATAACCCGAGATGTCCGGCATCATCAGGTCGAGCAGGATCAGGTCGAAATCCTCGCTCTCGACCTTGCCCAGCGCCGCCTGGCCGCCCTCGGCCTCGGCGACAGTATGGCCGGCGCGCATCAACTGGCGGCCGAGCAGCTCGCGGTTGGACGGATTGTCGTCGACGATGAGGATGCGGCCACGGACGTTCGTGCCGACCGGGCCCGAATTCACGGTGCGGATCGCGCGGACCGCCTCGACCACGCCGCCGATACCGGCATGGGGCTTCAGCCCCGCGCCTTCCGTGGAGTCGCCGCGGAAATCCACCAGCGCGTCGATCCGCTTGAGCATCGCGTCGGCAGCAACCAGCAGCTTGTCGAGATCGGCGAGCAGCACGTGGTGGCTGCCGGCCGCGGCGTCCTCCACCAGCATCTCGCCATAGCCTTTGATGGCGTTGATCGGCGTGCGCAGGTCGTGCCGCAGCTTGGACTGGTCGAAGATTACGGTGTCGTCGCCGTGCTCGTGGGCCAGCACCGACTGCAGCAGCGCATGCAGCGCCTTGCCGGCGCTGTGGACGCGATCGAGATCGGAGAGGTAGGCGTCGAGCGCGAGCTTTCGGGCGTCCTCGATCAGGATCTCGGTATAGCCCACGATCGCCGTGGCCGGCGCGATGAACTCCTGGCGCAGATGCGCGAGCAGCGCGCGTTGCACGCGCCTGGCTTGCTCGCCGCCGTCACCCGCGTTCATGCGAAAGCCATGTATGCCAAGACCATGGCGTTACTTTCCGAGCAGCGCCTGGATCTTGGCGAGCAATCGCGGCAGCTCGACCGGCTTGGTGTCGAAGTCGTCGCAGCCTGCCGACAGGCATTTCTCCTTGTCCTCCGCCATGGCGTGGGCGGTGAGCGCGATCACCGGAATGGCCTTGGTGGCGTCATCGGCCTTCAGCTTTCGCGTCGCCTCCCAGCCGTCGATCACCGGCAGGCTCATGTCCATCAGGATCAGGTCGGGCTTGTCGGATGAGGCCATGGCCACGCCCTGGCCGCCGTCGACCGCGATCACGACCTCGAAGCCGCTGCGCGTGAGCCGGCGGGACAGCATGTCCCGGTTCATCTCGTTGTCTTCGACCAGAAGGATCTTGGGCATTCGTCACCGTAAGTGTTCAGACGGACTCAGTTGGAATTGAAAAATGATGCATCCGTTCATTCCCGCGTAAGCGGGAATCCAGTTCTGCCCAAAGGGATAGTTAGCATTGGGCAGAACTGGGTCCCCGCTTTCGCGGGGACGAACGGTGAGAGAACTTCGCTTCGAAATCAAACGACCTCCGATTTGGCGGCGGTCTTTTCGGCTTTGTGCCGCTGGGTCGCAATGGCGGCCAGCGCCGTGCCGAGGCTGGTGATGGGCTGGGCCGATTTGCCGAGCACCAGCACGGTGCGCTCGGCGAGGTAAGCGCGTTCCTCGGCGGTCAAATCCTTGGCGGTCAGCACCACGACCGGCACGTCGATCGGCGTCGGATCGTCGCGCAACCGTTCCAGGAACTGGAAGCCGTCCATCTCCGGCATCATCAGATCGAGCAGCACCAGATCGGGCAGCGCGTTGTCGCCGAGCCAATCGAGCGCGGCGCGGCCGTTGACCGCCTCGGCGGTCCGCAGGCCGGCATTGCGCAGCGTCGTGCTGACCAGGTTCCGCACCTCGGCGTCGTCATCGACGATCAGCACCGTGGTCTCGGCGCCGCGGCCGGTGAAGCGCCGCACCAGTGCGACCAGCCGCTCGCGGTCGATCGGCTTGGTCATGTATTCGGAGGCGCCGAGCGACCAGCCGAGATTGCGATCGTCGACGATGGTCAGCATGATGACCGGGATGTGCGCCAGGGCCGGATCGGACTTCATCCGGCCGAGCACGGTCCAGCCGTCGACCTTCGGCATCATCACGTCGAGCGTCACGATATCGGGCGGTGTCTTGCGCACGATGTCGAGCGCTTCGGCGCCGTCGCGGGCATGAAGCACCCGATAGCCGCGTTTGGCCAGCGTCGCGCTCAGCACCTCGTGCACGGTCGGATCGTCATCGACCACCAGAACCGTCAAAACCTCGCCGTTGGCTGTGCTCTCGGTGGTTTCGATCGCCTTCGCGATCGGCACATGCACCAGCGATTGGTCGAGCACGTCGAGGGTGAAGATCGACCCTACTCCGGGCTTGCTGTCGACCGTCACGGTGCCGCCGAGCAGGCCGGCGAAGCGCTTGGTGATGGCAAGGCCCAAGCCCGTGCCGCCGAAATTGCGCGTGGTGGAGGAATCGGCCTGGGCGAAAGCCTGGAACAGCTTGCCCATCTGCTCCTCGGTCATGCCGATGCCGCTGTCGGAGACGCGGAACAGCACGTGGCGGTCGCCGGTCGGATGAGTCTCGCGCGCGAGCGTCAGCCCGACCTCGCCCCTCTCGGTGAACTTGGCGGCGTTGCTCAGGAGGTTGATCAGCGACTGCTTGACCTTGGTCAGGTCGGTGCGCATCGAGCCGATATCGGGCGGGCAGTTGATCGTCAGGTGATTGCCGTTCTTCTCGACCAGCGGCTGGATGATGACGCGCACCTCCTCGATGAGCTGCACGAGGTTGACCGGCTCCAGATAGATATCCATCCGGCCGGCTTCGATTTTCGACAGGTCGAGCACGCTGTTGATCAGGCCGAGCAGGTGCTTGCCGGCCGACTGGATCTTCTGCAGGTCCTTGACGCTCGCCTCGTCGCCGCGGTCGGTGGCGTCCTCGGCGAGGATTTCGCTGTAGCCGATGATCGCGTTCAGCGGTGTGCGCAGCTCGTGGCTCATATTGGCCAGGAAGCTCGACTTGGCCTTTGATGCTGCCTCAGCCTCGGCGCGCGCCTCGATCGCCTGGTCGCGCGCGGTCTGGATCTCTCGCGCGTTGTCGCGGAACACCATCAAGGCGCGGCTCATCTCGCCGAGTTCATCGGGGCCGGCGGCCGGGATCGGCGCCGCCAGATTGCCCTGCGCGATGCCGAGCATGCTGTCGGCCAGCGCATCGAGCCGCGACACCACGTAGCGATGCACGAACAGCCAGACGATCAGGCCCGCGACGATCAGCGTCGACACTGCGATCAGGAGAAGCCAGACGCGGCTCGTCGCCACCGCGCGTTCCGAAAGCCTTTGCGACTCGGCGGCTTTGGCTTCGGCGTCGGCGACAATCACACTGACCTTCTCGCGCAGCAGCATGCCGTCGTTCTTCAGCGACTTGGTGATGTTCGTGATCGAGACACGGGTGCGCAGGAACTGCTCGCGCAGCGCAAAGATGCCGTTCGCGCCGGTGGCCTGAGCGGCGAGGGTGGTGGCCGCAGCTTGCAGCGCCGCGCTCTCGTCGGAGGTGATTTCCGGAATCCGGCCGATCGCTGCGCGATGGCTCTGGATGCGGCCGTACACGTTGTCGAACTGCTCGTGCAGCGACTTGATGCCCTCGTCGCTGTTGGCCTGGCGCACGTTGTTGAGGATGCGGACCGCTTCGTTGAATTCGCTCCGGAGCTCATAGAGCTGCGTGACCCAGCCGGCGGCCTGGCGAACCTCGGCGAGCGCTTCGGCGCCGGCGCCTGCGCCGACCTGCGCGGGATTGAACCGCTCGACCGCCGCGGTGATCGTGCGATTGGCCGTGGCGGCCGAGTTGTTGATCTGCTGGAACACCCGGGTCGGTACCTGGCTTGCCGCAATGCCTTCGCCGACCGTGCGGTTGAGATCGCCGACCTGGCCATCGATCCGGGCGATCAGGCTCTGGATCGGCACCATGGCCTGGTCGTCGGCGACCGCGGTGCGGAGCTTCTCCATCGATTGCCAGAGATTGCCGGTGCGCTCGGTGACGGCCGCCATGCCGTTGAAGCGCTCGAGCTCGTCCTGCGCGCCGCCGACCTCGGTCGCGGTCTCGATCAGCTCGATGGCGCGGCTCTGCACGTCCATCGACTGCTTCAGCGCCGGCATGCTGACGTCGGTCAGCTCGCGCAGCACGCCTTCGATCTGGTGGAAGCGGAACAGCGACAGGAAGGTCGCGCCGATGGTGAGCGCCGCGATCAGGCCGAAGGCGATCAGCAGCCTGCCGCCGATGCTCTGGTGCCAGGCACGGTTGCGGGTGGCGGGCGGCGCCGCATGCGACATCTTGGCGGTCGGTGGGGATGACGTGTCCGTTTCGGTCATTCTTCGACGAGCCTTGTCGCAAACCGCGAACGAATAGGATGCCGGACGCGCCTGACGTGTGCTTGGGGCAAATCCTTGCCCGACAGCCCCCAACTGATTGGCACGGCCCACGTTACCATATTCTTTCGGCTGGCCGTGCGGTAAGCGCCCCGAGCCCCCGCTGTCCTGCACTCATCGGCATTGGACATGCAATCGGGCAGGGCTTTAGATTGAGGAACTTCCGATTGCTCCATTTCGGAAGATGTCATCAGCCGCGGGAACAGCATTTTGTCCGAGCATCAGTTCAGAGGGCGCCGGGAAGACCATCGCTTGGTCACGGGCCAGGGCCGTTACACGTCCGATCATCAGTTCAACGGCCAGGTCGCCGGCCATTTCGTCCGGGCCGACCGGGCTCACGCCAGGATCGTGCAGGTCGATATCGACGAGGCCAAACGCCTGAAGGGCGTGCTCGACGTCGTGACCGGCGCCGACCTTGCGGCGACCGCCTGGAAGGGAGCGCCGGCCATGGCGTTCTTCAAGGGCGTCGGCGGCAGCTCGCTGCGGGTGCCGTTCCGGACCGGCCTTGCTCAGGGCCGCGTGCGCTTCGTCGGCGAGCCGGTGGCGCTGGTGGTGGCCGAGACCGAGGAGATCGCCCAGGACGCCGCCGAGCTGGTGGCGATCGAATACGAGGACCTGCCCATCTATGTGGAGCCGGGCGATGCGCTCGCGGCCGGCGCGGTGCCGCTGCACGAGGAATATCCCGACAACCTCGCCTTCGACTACGAATACGGCGACCGCAGCAACACCGAGCCGGCGTTCAAGGACGCCGCGCATGTGGTGCGCGTCGCGCTGCACGCGCAGCGCATCTCCGGCAACCCGATGGAGCCGAAGTCGTGCACCGCGCTCTACAGCGCGGCGGACGATTCATATGAAGTCTGCATGCCGACCCAGGGCGCAGGCGACATCAAGAACGCGCTCGCCGGCATCACCGGGATGCCGCCGGAGAAATTCAAGATCCGCTCGATGGATGTCGGCGGCGGCTTCGGCGTTCGCAACGAGGTGTATCCGGAATTCCTCGCCGTGATGCTGGCGGCGAAGCGCACCGGCAAGCCGGTGAAGTGGCTCGGCACACGGTCGGAGACGCTTTCGGGCGATCATCACGGCCGCGGCGCCGATCTCATCGGCGAGCTCGCGATCGATGCCAAGGGAAAGTTTCTTGCGCTGCGCGTCGAATGGCTGGTGAACCTCGGCGCGTTCTGCTCCAACGCCGGGCCGCTGATCAACACCGTGGCGGCGCCGACCAGCTCCGCCATCAGCCTCTACGACATCAAGGTGGTTCACGGCCGGCATCGGCTCGTTTTCACCAACACCACGCCGACCACGGCCTATCGCGGCGCCGGGCGGCCCAACGTAGCCTATCTCTGGGAGCGGCTGATCGAAGAGGCCGCCGCGGTGACCGGCATCGACTCGGTCAAGATCCGCCGCCGCAATCTGCTGCGCAAAGACAAGTTTCCGCTGAAGACGCCGACCGGCTCGAACTACGACAGCGCCGATCCGGCACGCCTGCTCGACACCGCCTTGCAGGCCGCCGACTGGGATGGCTTCAAGGCGCGGCGCAAGGCTGCGCAGAAGAAGGGCAAGCTGCGCGGGCTCGGCTTGGCGCTGTTTCTCGAGCCGTCCGGCGGCATGGGCAAGGAGCAGGTCGAGATCCGCGTCGGCTCCGGCGGCAAGCTCGAGCTGTACTCGCAGGCCGGCCCCTCAGGGCAGGGCCATGAGACGGTGTTTCCGGTGCTGGTCTCCGAAGTGCTCGGCATCCCCGAGGATCGCGTCGAGCTGCGCTACAACGAGCCCACGGCGCCGAAGCTGGTCGGCGTCGGCACCTTCGGCTCGCGCTCGCTGATCTGCCACGGCGCGGGGCTGCAGGCCGCGGCGAAGGAGATCGTCGAGAAGGGCAAGAAGCTTGCGGCGACCGAGCTCGAGGTCGCGCCCACGGACGTGACCTTCGACAAGGGCGTCTATCGCGTGGCCGGCACCGATCTCTCGGTCAGCATGAAGGTGCTGATCGAGAAGCAGTGGGGCCAGCCGACCCATCCGCTCGACACCAACATCATGTTCGATATCGCGTTCGCCTATCCGAGCGGTGCGCATATCGCCGAGGTCGAGATCGATCCGGACACCGGCATGTCGGCGATCGTCAACTACATCGCGGCCGACGACTGCGGCAACATCGTCAACCACAAGCTGGTCGAAGGCCAGCTTCATGGCGGTTTGATGCAGGGCATCGGCCAGGTGATCGGCGAGCACATCGCTTACGATTCCGATACAGGCCAGCTCCTGTCCGGCACCTTCATGGACTACTTCATGCCGAAGGCCGAGAATCTCTCGCCGATCACACTCATCGATTGCGGCGTGCCGTCGCCGTTCAATCCGCTGGGCGCCAAGGGTGCAGGCGAGGCCGGCGCCACCGGCTCGGTGCCGGCGCTCGCCAATGCGTATCTCGATGCTTTGAAAATGGCCGGCGTGAAGAAGCTGGAGATGCCTTACACGCCGCATCGGGTGTGGCAGGCCATTCACGAGGCCAAGAGCGCCGAGGGGGCAGCGAACGGCGGGGCCTGAGCCGCTGGCCGGGAGTGCCGTGGTGCCTAGAATTCAGTCAATGGGTGGAGGTGCGCTGATACCGCGTCGTAAATTTCTACGATAGACAAAAGAACGGTGCTCTAGCCGGGATGACTTCTGCGAATATCTGAGACCGGCCGTGATCGAACAGGGGGAATCCATGACGCGCGCAATCCTGATGCTGGCTTGTGGGATCGCGGCCATCGGATTGGCCGGATGCGGCCAGCAGCCGGCAGGCCCAGGTCCGCAACTGCCCGCCGTCACGGTCTCCAAGCCGCTGCAGCAGCGCATCACCGAATGGGACGAATACACCGGGCGGTTCGTGGCCGTGGCCACTGTCGACGTTCGCGCCCGCGTCTCGGGCTTCATCGACTCGCTGCACTTCAAGGACGGCCAGATCGTCAAGCAGGGCGATCTGCTGTTCACGATTGATCAGCGGCCTTACAAGCTCGCGGTCGATCAGGCCAAGGCCGAGCTCGATCGCACCCAGGCCAAGCTCGACATCGCCAATCTCGACCTCGAGCGCGCGACCCCGTTGGTTCGCACCCAGACCGTGACCGAACGCGAGTTCGACACCCGGAAATCGACGCAGCGCGATGCGCTGGCGGCGATGGAGTCGGCGGGAGCCGCGCTGAAGAACGCGCAGCTCAATCTGGAATGGACCGAGGTGCGCGCGCCGATCGGGGGCCGCATCTCGGACCGCCGCGTCGACGCCGGCAACCTGATCACCGGCGGCCAGAGCGGCGCGACGCTGCTCACCTCCATCGTCACCATCGATCCGATCCACTTCATCTTCGACGGCGCCGAGGCGGACTTCATCCGCTATCTGCGTCTCGCCCGCGCCGGCCAGCGGCAATCGTCGCGCGACGCCGCGAACCCCGTCGCGGTGCGGCTCTCCGACGAGACTGAGTTCAAGCACGAAGGCAAGATGGACTTCGTCGATAACGTGCTGAACGCCAGGACCGGCACGATCCGCGGCCGCGCCATCTTCGAGAACAAGGATGGCTTCCTCACGCCGGGCTTCTTCGGCCGGCTACGGCTGTTCGGCGGCGATCACGACGCGCTGCTGATCCCGGACAGCGCCATCGCCTCGGACCAGTCCAACAAGATCGTGATGACGGTCGCCGACGACGGCATGGTCGGCGTCAAGCGCGTCGAGATCGGGCCGATCGTGCGAGGTCTGCGCGTCGTCCGTTCGGGCCTCGACGCCAACGACCGCGTCGTGATCGAGGGGCTGGCGCGGGCGCGGCCCGGCCAGAAGGTCAAGCCCGAGGAGGGCAAGATCGAAGGCGCGGTGGCGCAAGCCGCGCCGCCTGCCCGGAGCAGTGGAGCCGCCCCCGCGGCGCAATAACGCTCGCATTCCTCGCAAGTTCGTTTCGGTCGCAAGATCGTCGTCAAGACTGCCGTCAGGATCGCCATCATGGGCTTCTCGCATTTCTTCGTTGACCGGCCGATCTTCGCGGCTGTGCTGTCGATCATCCTGACGCTCGTCGGCGCGATCTCGTATCGCGCGCTGCCGATCAGCGAGTTTCCGGACATCGCACCGCCGACCGTGGAGGTGACTTCGACCTATCCGGGCGCTTCGGCCGAGGTGCTGTCGACGACGGTGGCGACGCCGATCGAGCAGGAGATCAACGGCGTCGACAACATGATCTATATGGTGTCGCAGTCGACCGGCGACGGCTCGCTGTCGATCCAGGTGGTGTTCAAGCCGGGCACCGATATCGACGAGGCTCAGGTGCTGGTGCAGAACCGCGTCTCTGTCGCGGTGCCGCGGTTGCCGGACCAGGTGCAGCGCTTCGGCGTCACGGTGCGCAAGAAGTCGCCCGACCTGATGATGGTGGTCCATCTTATCTCGCCGGACAATTCGCTCGATCAGCAGTACATCTCGAACTACGTCACCATCAACATCAAGGACGTGCTCAACCGTCTGGACGGCGTCGGCGACACCGTGGTGTTCGGCGCCCGTGACTATTCGATGCGCATCTGGCTCGATCCGGCCCAGGTCCAGTCGCGGGGGCTGTCGGCGAGCGACGTCGTCGATGCGTTGCGCGCCAACAACGTGGCCGTGTCGGCCGGCGCCATTAATCAGCCGCCGGCGACCTCGCCCGGCGGCTTCCAGATCGCTGTGCAGACGCTTGGCCGTCTTACCAGCCCCGAGCAGTTCAACGAGATCGTGGTCTCGACCGACGCGGACGGCCGCGTCACGCGCATTCGCGACATCGCCCGCGTCGAACTCGGCGCCCAGGATTACAACAGGAACGCCTATCTCAGCGGCAAGGTTGCGACCGCAATCGGCGTGTTTCAGCGGCCGGGTTCGAACGCGCTGAAGGCCTCGAAGGCGGTTTACAACACGATGGACGAGCTCGCCAAGAGCTTCCCGCCGGGGCTCGCCTATCGGGTCGCCTACGACACCACAGGCTTCGTCAAGCAGTCGGTCGACGAGGTCATCCATACGCTGTTCGAGGCCACACTCCTCGTGGTGATCGTCATCATCCTGTTCCTGCAGACCTGGCGCGCCGCGATCATTCCGATCGTGGCGATCCCGGTGTCGCTGGTCGGCACTTTCTTCGTGATGCAGGCGTTCGGCTTCTCGCTGAACAATCTGACGCTGTTCGGCCTTGTGCTCGCCATCGGCATTGTGGTCGACGACGCCATCGTCGTTGTCGAGAACGTCGAGCGCTACCTGCGCGAAGGGCTCAGCCCCAAGGAGGCCGCGCACAAGACGATGGATGAGGTCGGCGGCGCGCTCCTTGCCATCGCGCTGGTGTTGTGTGCGGTGTTCATCCCGACCGCATTCATCGAGGGGATCTCCGGCGCGTTCTACAAGCAGTTCGCGCTGACGATCACGACCTCGACCATCATCTCGTGCTTCGTGTCGCTGACGCTGTCGCCGGCGCTCGCCGGACTCCTGCTCAAGCCGCACACCCACGAGGAGCGCCGCGGCATCTGGAAGACGATCGGCGCGCCGGTCGATGCTTTCTTTGCCGGCTTCAATCGCGCCTTCGACAAGATGTCCTCGGGCTATGCCGGGCTGACGCGGCGCCTGGTGCGCGTGGTCGCCATGATGCTCGTGATCTATGTGGGCCTGATCGGGTTGGCCTATTTCCAGTTTGCCCGCACGCCGTCGGGCTTCGTGCCGCCGCTCGACCGCGGTTATTTCATCACGGCGATCACGCTGCCGCCGGGCGCAAGCCTGGAACGCACCGACCGCGTGGTGCGAGCCGCAAATGAGATCCTGCTGAAGCGGCCCGGCGTCGCCAACACCGTGGCCTTCGCCGGCTTCGACGGCGCGACCTTCACCAACGCGCCGAACTCGGGCGTGCTGTTCGTCACGCTGAAACCGTTCGAGGAGCGGGTGAAGGAGAAGCTCACCACCAACGGCATCCTCAACGATCTGCGCGCCCAAATGCAGCAGCTCCGCGAGGCCTTCGTACTGGTGATCCCGCCACCTTCGGTGCCGGGCATCGGCACCGGTGGCGGCTTCAAGATGTACGTGCAGGACCGCGCCGGCCGCGGGCCGCGCGCGCTCGAACAGGCGATCGGCACGCTGGTCGGCCAGGCCAACCAGACGCCGGGGCTCGTGCAGGTGTTCACGCTGTTCAACACCTCGACGCCGCAGATCTATGCCGACATCGACCGCACAAAGGCCGAGATGCTCGGCGTGCCGATCACCCGCTTCTTCGACACGCTGTCGACCTATATGGGCTCGACCTTCGTCAACGACTTCAACATCCTGGGCCGCACCTATCGCGTCACCGCGCAGGCCGACAATCCGTTCCGGTTGACGGTGCGCGACATCGAGAACCTGCGCACTCGCTCGGTGACCAATGACATGGTGCCGCTCGGCGCGGTGGCGAACTTTCAGCAGATCACCGGCCCCTACCGGGTGCCGCGCTACAACCTGTTCGCGGCTGCCGAGGTGCAGGGCGCGACGGTGCCGGGCTTCTCGACCGGCCAGGCGATCGTCGCCATGGAGAAGCTTGCGGCGAACCTGCCCACCGGCTTTGGCTTCGAATGGACCGAGATCGCGTTGCAGGAAAAAGGCGCCGGCAACACCGCAGCGGTGGCCTTCGGCCTCGCGGTGGTGTTCGTGTTCCTGCTGCTCGCCGCACAATATGAAAGCCTGCTGCTGCCGCTCTCGGTCATCCTGATCGTGCCGATGTGTCTGCTCGCCGCCATCAGCGGCGTGCTGTGGCGCGGCATGGACAACAACATCCTGACCCAGATCGGCCTGGTGGTGTTGATCGGCCTGGCCGCCAAGAACGCCATCCTGATCGTCGAGTTCGCCAAGCAGGCGGAGGAGCGGGGCGCCAACCGCTGGGACGCCGCTGTCGAGGCGGCGCGCACCCGGCTGCGGCCGATCCTGATGACCTCGGTGGCCTTCATCCTGGGCGTGGTGCCGTTGCTGATCGCCACCGGCGCCGGTGCCGAGCTCCGCCAGGCGCTCGGCACTGCGGTGTTCTTCGGCATGCTCGGCGTCACCCTGTTCGGCCTGGTCTTCACCCCGGTGTTCTATGTGCTGGTGCGCTGGATCGCCGGCTTGCGCCGCGCCGAGCCTGCTCAGGGCACAGCCCACACTCAGAGCTAAGCGTTTGATTGATCAGGGTTGTCGCGGGATTCTGCGGCCCAGCCCGTCGCCGGCGCCATGCTCTGCCCGAATAGGAGGCATTTGACCGATCGTATAAAGTTGCCGATGTCTCCGAATACGCTAGACAGAGGCCGCAACCTCATGGGCGACGCCGAGCCGGACCTCGATCCGAACATGGAGCAGGATTGATGCCCCCCACGGCAAGCAAGCCACCGCCGGCACCGGCCCCCCATATCGATCGTCACAAGCTTCTCGCCGGGCACCCGTTTTTCAACGGCTTCAACCGCACGGTCATCGACCGTCTGGTCTCGCACGCGATCACGCGCCGGGTGAAGAAGGGTACGATCCTGTTTCGCAAGGGCGATCCGGGATCGAGCCTATACGCGGTCTGCGCTGGCCTCGTTCGGATCAGCGTTCCCTCGGCGCAGGGCCAGGACGCGATCTTCAATCTGGTGCCGCCCGGCGATCTGTTCGGTGAGATCGCCCTGCTCGACGGCGGCGCGCGCACCGCGGATGCGGTGGTGATCGAGAACAGCGAGTTGATGGTGATCGAGCGCCGCGACTTCATCCCGCTGGTCCAGGAATATCCCGACGTGGCGATGAAGCTGATCGAGGTGGTGTGCACGCGGCTGCGCCGCACCAGCGAGCAGGTCGAGGATATCGTCTTCCTGGGTTTGCCGGAGCGCCTTGCTAAGGCGCTCCTCAGGCTTCACGCCCGTTCGACGGCCAATCCGGACAACCTGATCCGCGTCACACAGCGTGATCTCAGCCAGATGGTCGGAGCCTCGCGCGAGAGCGCCAACAAATTGCTGCGGGAGTGGCAGCGCAAGGGCTGGCTGAAGCTCCGGCGCGGCGGCCTGATCCTGACGAATCCGAAGTCGCTGACTGCGATGGTCTCCGAGCCGGCTTGATCGCGGCGCGTCGGCGGCGCTCGACGCCGTCACCTGTCGGCGGTGCGATTGTCCTGCATCAAGCGGATGCTCGACGTTTCAGCCGCCGCATCCACCCGAGGATGGTTCTTCGACACACGCGATGTCGGAGCGTTGCGCGCCGAAGCATCGGCTTCGGCGAAGCCGGTCCTTTTCGGATGCGCGGTTAAGAGCACCACGACAAGACCGAGCGTCACCCCGACCGCCGTGATCAGGTGGGCGCTGGGCGAACTGATGAAACGATTCCACATCATGACCTCCACTGCTCTGGGAGGCTCGGTTGCGGACGCTTCTGATCGGCGTCTCAAGCCGCATGCAGCCGGGCCTCTCGTTCATGGCGGCAGCACGCAATGAACGAGGGTCGCGTAACGCCGTTGGGTGTCCGCTTGTATGAGCCAGCCCACACACGGTCAGGGCTGGGACGTGATGTCCTGGCGCTGCCGGGTTTGCCGATGCGACGCACGCCGCGATGGTTGCGGAAGGCTCCTTTTCGCCAGTGCGTTAAGTCACACATTCCACGTCGCCGCGGCGTGTTTTGGCTCCATAAGTGAATAAGCTCACAGTGCGCTGAGTCCCTTTGGTGCAGTCATTCGCTCGCCTACTGCGAATGGGAGGCACCAACTATGCGCTTGTGGATCAGAGTGCTCTGGACGGCCGCGGCGGTGATCGCCATTGCCTGGCCGCTGCTGTTCTGGGGAAAGGCGGCCTCGCTGGACAGCGTCGCGAGCGCCCGGCAGCCGCCGGTGCTGCTCAATCCGTTGGAGCGGCACGATATCCTGTGGTGAGCGTGATTTGATTCAAGTGTTGCGGGCCGAATTGAAGGTTTTGCGGCTCTGTCATTTGAAATTGCGGTTCGGCGGGCCTCTACGCGGCGATTTCGGGCCGTTCGGTGCAGCGGAATGTCGGGCCCGTGCTGTGATACCGCCGCAGCAGGATTCCATGCGGCCAATTCCCGCTGGTTGCATGCGAAATAGCCATGGTCAGGTTATGGGCCATACGATAGTTCTTGTATCGACTGCCTGCGGGTAGGTGGCCGCACTGGTTCGTGAGCATGACAAGTCTCGGGCAATGGCTCGACTCCGTTGGCCTCGGCCAATATGCCGGAGCATTCGAGCAGCACGCCATCGGCTGGGATGTGCTTCCGAACCTCAATCACAGCATCCTCAAGGACGTCGGTGTCACGGCCGCGGGTGACCGCGTCCGGATCCTCAGCGCGATCCGCACGTTGCGCGCCGGAACCGAGCCACCCGCGGTGCCGGGCGGCCAGACGCCGATCATCCATCAGATCGGCTCGGGCGAGCCGGAGCGGCGCAATCTCACGGTCCTGTTCTGCGACCTGGCGGATTATCCCGAGCTGTCGCATCGCCACGACCCGGAGGATCTGCGAGAGCTGGTGGGTGCGTATCAGGACGTCTGCCAGTCGGCGATCAAGCGCTATGAGGGGTATGTGGCGCGATACGCCGGCGAGGGCGTGCTCGCCTATTTCGGCTATCCGCAGGGCCATGAGGAAAACGCCGAGCGCTCGGTGCGGGCCGGGCTCGCGATCGTCGACGGCATGCGTCTGCTCAATCAGCGGCTCGCCGAACGGCGTGTCGAGCTGAACGTCAGGATCGGAATCGCCACCGGCACCGTGGTGGTCGGCGACCGGATCGGCGAAGGCGCCTCGCAGGAAAGCGCCGTGCTGGGCGAGACGCCCAACGTGGCCTCGCGCCTGCAGGCGCTCGCGCAGCCGAACACGGTGCTGATCGCCTCGGAGACCCGCCGGCTCGCTCACGAATATTTCGAGTATTGCGATCTCGGCGAACAGAACCTTCGGGGACTCACCGCCCCGGTGCAGGCCTGGCAGGTGCTGCGCGAGCGCGCCACCGAATTGCGCTTCGGCATGCGGCAAGGCGCGGGCGACACCCCGCTGGTCGGCCGCACCGAAGAGCTTGCCATGCTGTTGCGACGCTGGAGCCGGGCCAAGGACAGCGAGGGACAGCTGGTGCTGCTTTCCGGCGAGCCCGGCATCGGCAAGAGCCGGCTGGCGCAGACCTTGTGCGAGAGCATCGCGGCGGAGCCGCACAATCTGATCCGCTATCAGTGCTCGCCCTATCACACCAACTCCGCGCTCTATCCCATCGCCGAGCAGCTCCGGCGCATGTCCGGCATCGATGCGGGCGACGACGCCGAGACACAGCTCAGCAAGCTCGAGACAATGCTGGCGCTGGCGTTTGATGACGTCTCGGAGGTCGCGCCGCTGTTCGCCGCGCTGCTTTCGATCGATGTGGAAAATCGCTACGCCGCGTCGTCGCTCCGCCTGGAGGCGTTGAAGGAGGCCACGCTCAAGGCGCTCGCCGGCTATATCTTTGCGCTGTCGGGTCGGCAGCCGACATTGCTGATCATCGAGGATGCCCACTGGATCGATCCGACCACGAAGGAAGCGTTGGATCTCGTGCTGCGCGGCATGGCCGACAAGCCGATCTTCGCCGTGATCACCTATCGGTCGGACTACCGGCCGGCCTGGTCGGGGCTCGCCAATGCGCTGACCTTGCCGATCGTGCGACTGCCGCGCCGCGACGTCGTGCAGATGATCGACAAGATGCTGGGCGGCAAGCCGCTGGCCGAAGAGGTGCTCGAGCAGATCGTCTCCAAGACGGATGGTGTGCCGCTGTTCGTCGAGGAGTTGACCAAGACCGTGGTCGAGAGCGGCCAGATCATCGAAACCGGCGATGCGTATCGGCTCGACGGCACGCTCTCGGAATTGGCCATCCCTGCGACGATCCGGGACAGCCTGGTGGCGCGTCTCGACGGCGCGGCGGCGATGCGCGAGGTGGCGCAAGTCGGCGCCTGTATCGGCCGGCAGTTTTCGCGCGATCTCCTTGCCGCGGTGCTCGTGTCCGAGGAAGCCGCTCTGGACGCAGCGCTGCGTCAGCTCGAGGCATCCGGCCTCCTGTTCCGCACCGGGCCGTCACGAAGCGCAAGCTACGCCTTCAAGCACGCCATGGTGCGGGACGCCGCCTATGAAAGCCTGCTGAAGAGCAAGCGGAAGCAATACCACGCGCAGATCGCCGAGGCGCTGGCCCAGTCCGGCGACACGGTCGCAGCCGCGCCCGAAGTGCTGGCCTATCACACCATGGAGGCCGGCGAGTTCGAGCGCGCGGCGGGCCACTGGTACGAAGCCGCCAAGCGTGCCGGCGCGCGCTACGCCAACCAAGAGGCGATGGCGCATTGCGCCAAGGGTCTCGCGGCGCTGTCGCAAATGCCGCGCAACAGCGAGCGCACGCGGCTCGAGCTCGCGCTGCGTATTACGCTGGCCGACGGACTGCGGATCGCGGACCGCCACAACGAAGCGCTGGCGGAGCTCGGCACCGCGCGCGCCATCGCGAATGAGACGGAGCATGGACTGGAGCTGTCTCGCATCCATCACATGCGCGGCAACATCTATTACCCGCTCGGCCGTGCGCAGACCTGCTTTGCCGAGCACGAGGCGGCATGGCATTTCGCGAGAAAGAGCAACTCGGTCGAGGACGAGGCGCGGGCGCTGGGCGGGCTGGGCGACGCCCACTTCCTGGCGGGCCGCATCCAGCAGGCCCACAAGCAATTCGACCGCTGCGTCGCGCTGTCGCGCACCGGCAATCTGCTGCTGAGCGAGGTCGCCTATCTGCCGATGCGGGCCGTGACGCACATGTATTGCCTGCGCTTCCGGGAGTCGTTGGAAGATTGCAATGCCGTCATCGACCTGACGACCCAGATCGGGCAGGCCCGCGGTGTGCTCATCGCGCGGAGCACCAGCAGTTGGATTCTGTTCGACCGCGGCGAGCTGGCCAAGGCCGAACAAGATGCGCGCAAGGGGCTCGAAGCCGTCAAGGTGATCGGCGCGCGGCGCTTCATTCCGCTGTTCAATGACGTGATCGCGCGGATCAGGCTCGATGCCGGCGACCGCAACGGTGCGCTCGAGTTGCTCGAGGAAAGCTGGAGCGTCTGCCGCGAGGTGGGCGTCGCTTTTGCCGGGCCGGTGGTGCTCGGCGCGGTGGCGCTTGCGACCGGCGACGCCGAGCGGCGCCTGGAGGCTTTGCGTCAGGGTGAGGCTATTCTTCAGGACGGTTGCGCCAGCCACAACCATTTCCGCTTCTATCGAGACGCGATCGAGGTCTCGCTGCGTGAGGGCGTCTCGGATCGCGTGGAGAACTATGCGGTCACGCTACAGCGTTACTTCGGCGAAGAAGGCTCGCCGTGGTCGGACTTCATCGTCGCGCGCGGCCGCGCGCTGGCTGCGGCCGCGTCGCAGCCCGCCGATATGACGCTGGTGGCCGAGCTCAGAAGGTTGCGGGACCATGCGGCCGACACCGGAATGCTCGCAGCCGTGCCGCGGCTCGAACGGGCGCTGCAGGACGGTTGATCGGTTTGCTAGCGGGACCCGGTCGCTTCGGCGGTGAGGTTTCGTTCAAGCAGAAATTTCAGTCTCGATCGCGCGCTGGCATTCCGCATGGTCAGGGCGATGTCGCAATCGGTCTGGCTACAGTCGGATTGCGGCCGCTGCATCAGGCGAGAAATTTCCTTGGCGGTATCGGGCGCAACAGTCTTCGCGCCTTCCAGCGTTTTCGCCAGCCGTTCCATCTGGACGGTCGCGCCCAGCACGTTCCGATGCTTGAACCAGTGTTCGGGCAAAAGGACTGCGATCAACACGACGCCGATTGCAGCTGCGAGGACGCTGCGGAGGAATGTATCCCAATTCGCCTGCAAGAACTCGATCCGGGCACCACGGGCCTCGCGTTTCATGCGCCTGAAATCGACGCGATCTGGCGCGGCTTCTCGATCTGCCATGCTGCGCTCCATATCCGCCAATCGGCGGACTGTGTGAGCGCAACACTAACGAACGGGCAGGAGGCAGCTTGTGAGCTGGCTCACATGGAAATACCGCCCTGCGAGAGGTAGTGGCCTACGCCGGCTGGCGGGTCCCGTTACCCGTTCGACAGCTCAGGCCCGCCGGTCAACTTGCGACCGCGTCGTTGACCGGTCTGGGGCGGGATGGCGCTCTCGGCGATTGCGTGAAGATGGTTTGCAGCGCCTGGCGTTCGATCGGCTTTTGCAGAATCGGCACCGTAAGAAAGCGGCGGTCGAGCTCTTCGCTGCCGTAACCGGTGACGAAGATGAACGGAATTCGTTCGGCCACGAGCATATCGGCCAGCGGATAGACCGAGTCGTCGCCCAGGTTGACGTCCAGCACGGCCGCATCGACGCGGTTGTGGCGTAGCGCGACCATGGCATCGGTGATGCGGTTGCAGGGGCCGATCACCGAATAGCCCTGCTCTTCCAGCGCTTCGCGGATCGCGATGGCGACCAGGGCTTCGTCCTCGACGACCAGGATGCGATTGCCCGAGACCGCGATGGGTCGTTGCACCGACGCTTGCAGATGGGCCTGCGGCGCCTGGTGGCCGTTGGTCGAAGCGCGTACGAGCTTGCGGTCGGCGAGCGGGACCGTGAGCTCGCAACGCACACCGTCGGCCTGCCAGTCGAACGAGGTCGCGCCGGCGAGCTGTCCTTCGATGCTGGCCTTGATGATGCGCATGCCGAAGCCGGGCGACGACGGCGCTGAGGCCTCCGGTCCGCCTTTCTCGATCCAGCGCAGCACCAGGTCTCCGGACGCCGTCGACCAGTCCAGCGACAGCCGGCCGGTGGGGGTGGACAACGCACCGTATTTCGCCGCGTTGGTGACGAGCTCATGCACCGCGAGCGCGAGGCATTGCGCGGCCGCGGGCCAGAGCGAGACGTTGGGGCCTGCGGCGACAATTCTCGATGCGTCGGTCGTGCGATATGGCGCCAATTCCTCTTCGACGAGTCCGCTCAGGTCGGCGCCCTGCCAGCGCGACAGCGACAGGATGGTGTGGGCGAGCGACAACGAGCGGATCCGGCCTTCCACCGCGGTGGTGAATTCTTCGATGGTGGGAGCGCGCGTCAGCCGCACGATCGACTGCACCACGGCCAGCGCGTTCTTGGCGCGATGATCGACCTCGCGGGCGAGCAGCGTCTGACGCTCCTCGGCCTGCTTGCGATCGGTGATGTCCACCGTGACACCGCTGATCCGCACCACACGGCCCGAGGCATCGAGGCTCGGCGCCGCGGTGCCGAGGCACCAGCGCACCTCGCCGCTCGGGCGCTTGACGCGGAATTCGTTCTGCGTCGGCTGGCGCTCCTTGAACAGCTTCTCGATCGCAGCCTGAAGACTGTCCCAGTCATCGGGATGGATGAGCGCGCGCACATTCTCGGCCGATACCACGAACTGCTGCCGGTCGACGCCGAAGATGCGGTACTGCCCGTCGTCCCAGAGGCAATCGCTGCTCGCCTCGTTCCAATCCCAGGAGCCCATGTTGCCGGCCACCAGCGCGAGGCTTCTGCGCTCCTCGCTCTCGCGAAGCTGACGCGTCGAGGCTTCGAGCTCCGCGGTGCGCGCGGACACGCGTTGCTCGAGCTCGGCGTTGACCCGCTCGAGCTGCCGGGTCTTGCGGTAAAGCTCGGCAAAGACTTTCACCTTGGCCCGCAGCACCTCCGGGATCACCGGCACCGGCACGTAGTCCACGGCGCCCATTTCGTAGCCGCGCAAGCGATCGACGTCGGTCAGATGGATGGCGGAGATGAAGATCATCGCGGTCTTCTGGAACCGCGGATGCTCGCGGATCATGGCGGCGAGCTGGAAACCGTCGAGATCCGGCATGCAGACGTCCACCAGAACCACCGCGATGTCCGTCTTCAGAAGGTGCTCCAGTGCCTCCCGGCCTGATGAAGCCTTGAGCAGGTTCTCACCGAGCTCATGCAGAATGACTTCATAGCTCAGGAGCTTGGACGGCTGGTCGTCAACCAGCAGAATATTGACTTTCTCTTGTTCCGACATTTTGGCCCGCCCCCGGTTCAGCGATGCAGCCACATGCGCAGCGCCGACAGGAGCTGCTCGGTGTTGACCGGTTTCGCCAGGTAATCGGATGCGCCCGCCTCCAGGCATTTCTCTCGGTCGCCCTTCATTGCCTTTGCGGTTAACGCGATGATCGGAAGCCTGCGGAACTCGGCTTTTTTCCTGATCACCTCCATCGTCTGATAGCCATCCATTTCCGGCATCATGATGTCCATCAGAACGATGGCGACGTCTGCGGTCGATTCCAGCAGCGCGATCGCTTCGCGTCCCGTCGTTGCGGTTAACACATGCATACCGCGGCGCTCCAGCACGCTGCTGAGTGCGAAGATATTGCGCGCGTCGTCGTCGACCAGCAAGGCGGTCCGGCCGACCAGATCCTCGTCCGAGCTGTTCAGGCGCTCCAGCATGCGCTGCTTTTCCTGCGGCAGGTCGGTGGTGACCCGGTGCAGGAACAGCGAGGTCTCATCGAGCAATCGCTCGGGCGACTCGACGCCCTTCACCACGATGCTGCGCGCCATGGTGTGAAGCTGGGCGTCCTCCTCGGCCGAGAGTTCCTTGCCGGTGAAGACCACGACCGGGACCTCGGAGATGGCTTCGTCCTCGCGGATCTTCTCCAGCACGTCGAAGCCGGTCATGTCCGGGAGCCGCAGGTCGAGCACCACGCAGTCGCAAGGGTTCTCGCGCAGGATCGACAGCGCCTCCTGGCCGGTGCCCGTCGTGACGATATCGATGTCGTCATAGCCGAGCAGCTCGCTGATGCTCATGCGCTCGGCTTCGTTGTCTTCGATCACCAGCAGGCGCTTTCTCCGCGGCGCGGCGTAGTCCTTGATCCGCGTCAGCGCAGCGTCGACGCCCTCGGTGGTGGTCGGCTTGGTCACGAACGAGAACGCGCCGCGCGCCAGCGCGTGCTGGCGGTCCTCGTCGAGCGTGATGATCTGCACCGGAATGTGCCGCGTCAGCGGATTCTGCTTGAGCTGGCTGAGCACGGTCCAGCCGAGCATGTCGGGCAGGAACACGTCGAGCGACACGGCGGTCGGCTGGAACTGTTTGGCAAGATCCAGCGCCTCGGCGCCGCGCATCGCGACCAGCACCTTGAAGCCCTTGTCGCGGGCGAGGTCCATGATCACGCGGGCATAGTGCGGATCGTCCTCGACCACGAGCAGGATGGTGTCGCCCGCCTCGAGTTGATGCCGATCGTCGAGCATCTGCTCCACCGGACGGTCGGTCGCCGCGGCGGCCAGCACGGCGGGCACCGCAGCTTGCGGCGGCTGATCGGTCGGGCTGCTCGCCGGCGCTATCACCATGGTGGCAGGGCCGACATACTTGAGCGGCAGGTAGAGCACGAAGGTGCTGCCCTTGCCCGGCGCGCTGCGCAGCTGGATCTCGCCGCCCAGGAGGTTGGCGAGCTCGCGGCTGATGGCGAGGCCGAGGCCCGTGCCGCCGTATTTGCGGCTGGTCGAGGCGTCGGCCTGCTGGAACGCCTCGAAGATGATCTTCTGCTTCTCCAGCGGGATGCCGATGCCGGTATCGGACACTTCGAATGCGACCACCGCCGGCGCCTGATTGAGCAGCGGATGCTCCGGGCCCCAGCCGCCGATCGCGGCGGAGACCGTGAGCCGGACGCCGCCCTGCTCGGTGAACTTGAAGGCGTTGGAGAGCAGGTTCTTGAGGACCTGCTGCAGGCGTTTGGAGTCGGTCGTGATCGTGCGGCCGAGATGCGGATCGATCTCGACGTCGAACGACAGCTGCCGGTTTTCCGCCTCGTGCCGGAACGGCCGCGCGATGGCGTCCGTCAGGTTGGCGAGGAACACCTCCTGGGCGTCCACCGTGACGGTGCCGGACTCGATCTTGGACAGATCGAGAATGTCGCTGATCAGGTTGAGCAGGTCGGTGCCGGCGCCGTGGATGGTGCGGGCGAATTCCACCTGCTTGGCCGAGAGATTGCCCTCCGGATTGTCGCCGAGCTGCTGGCCCAGGATCAGGATGCTGTTCAGCGGCGTGCGCAGCTCGTGCGACATGTTGGCGAGGAATTCCGACTTGTACTTCGAGGTGAGCGCGAGCTCGGAGGCCTTTTCCTCGAGCGCGCGGCGAGCCTGCTCGATCTCCTGGTTCTTGCGCTCCACTTCGACGTTGCGTTCGGCGAGTTGCTGCGCCTTCTGCTCGAGCTGCTCGTTGGTCTGCTGCAGCTCGCGCTGCTGGGTCTGCAATTCGCCGGCGAGCTGCTGGGACTGCTTGAGCAGACCTTCGGTCTGCATGGTGGCCTCGATGCTGTTCAGCACGATGCCGATCGAGTCGGTGAGCTGCTCGAGGAACATCATCTGCAGGGCGGTGAACTGGGTCACCGAGGCGAGCTCGATCACCGCCTTGACCTGGTTCTCGAACAGCACCGGCAGCACGATGATGTTGCGCGGCACGACCTTGAACAGCGCCGAGCCGATCGGCACCGCATAGGTCGGCAGATCGGTGATCAGCAGGCGCCGCTTGTCGGCGGCGCATTGCCCGATCAGGCCTTCGCCGATGCGCAGCCGCAGCGGATGGCCGTTGGCGCCGTCGTCCGCATAGGCTGAAAGGAGCCGCATGGTCTGCGCCTCCTCGCTCTCCACCTGGTAGATCACGCCCATCTGGGCGTTGACCAGCGGCGTGAGCTCGGTGAGCAGCAGCCGGCCGACGGTCGCGAGATCGCGCTGACCCTGCAGCATGTTGGTGAACCGGGCAAGATTGGTCTTCAGCCAGTCCTGCTCGGTGTTGCGGTCGGTGGTGAGCCGCAGGTTGTCGATCATCGTGTTGATGTTGTCTTTCAGCTCGGCCACTTCGCCGCGCGCTTCGGCCTGAATCGATCGCGTCAGGTCGCCTTTGGTCACGGCGGTCGCCACCTCGGCGATAGCGCGCACCTGCGTGGTCAGGTTGGTCGCCAAGAGGTTCACGTTGCCGGTGAGGTCCTTCCAGGTGCCTGCGGCGCCGGGCACGTTGGCCTGGCCGCCGAGGCGGCCTTCGACGCCGACCTCGCGCGCCACCGAAGTCACCTGGTCGGCGAAGGTCGCGAGTGTGTTGGTCATGTTGTTGATGGTCTCGGCGAGCGCTGCGACCTCGCCCTTCGATTTCACCGTGAGGTTCTGCTTGAGATCGCCGTCGGCGACTGCGGTCACCACTTTGACGATGCCGCGGACTTGTTCGGTCAAATTCGCCGCCATGACGTTGACGGTGTCGGTGAGATCCTTCCAGGTGCCGGCGACGCCGGGCACCTCGGCCTGGCCGCCGAGCTTGCCTTCGGTGCCGACCTCGCGGGCCACGCGGGTCACCTCCGAGGCGAAGCCGTTGAGCTGGTCCACCATGGTGTTGATGGTGTTCTTCAGCTCGAGGATTTCGCCCTTCACGTCGACGGTGATCTTGCGCGACAGGTCGCCGCGGGCCACGGCCGTGGTCACCTCGGCGATGTTACGCACCTGAGTGGTGAGGTTCGCGGCCAAGAGGTTGACGTTATCGGTGAGGTCCTTCCAGGTGCCGGCGACGCCCTGCACGTTGGCCTGACCGCCGAGCCGGCCTTCGGTGCCGACCTCGCGGGCCACACGGGTGACTTCGCCCGCGAAGGAGCGGAGCTGGTCGGTGGTGGTGTTGAGGGTTTCCTTCAACTGCAGGAGTTCGCCGCGCACGTCCACGGTGATTTTCTTCGACAGGTCGCCGCCGGCGATCGCGGTCGCCACCTCGGCGATGTTGCGGACCTGGGCGGTCAGGTTCGACGCCATGAAGTTGACGTTGTCGGTGAGGTCCTTCCAGGTGCCGGCGACTTCCGGCACCTGCGCCTGACCGCCGAGCTTGCCTTCGGTGCCGACCTCGCGGGCCACGCGCGTCACTTCCGAGGCGAACGAGTTGAGCTGGTCCACCATGGTGTTGATGGTGTTCTTCAGCTCGAGGATTTCGCCCTTCACGTCGACGGTGATCTTGCGCGACAAGTCGCCGCGCGCCACCGCGGTTGTCACCTCGGCGATGTTGCGGACCTGTGCGGTCAGGTTCGACGCCATGAAGTTGACGCTGTCGGTGAGGTCCTTCCAGGTGCCGGCGACGCCCGGCACATTGGCCTGGCCGCCGAGCCGGCCTTCGGTGCCGACCTCGCGCGCCACGCGCGTCACCTCGCCGGCGAACCGGTTCAGCTGGTCCACCATGGTGTTGAGCGTTTCCTTCAGCTGAAGGATCTCGCCGCGCACGTCGACGGTGATCTTGCGCGACAGGTCGCCGGTGGCGATGGCGGTCGCCACCTCGGCGATGTTGCGGACCTGGCCAGTGAGGTTGCCGGCCATCGAGTTCACGCTGTCGGTGAGATCCTTCCAGGTGCCGGCGACACCCGGCACCGTCGCCTGACCGCCGAGCTTGCCTTCGGTGCCGACCTCGCGGGCCACGCGGGTCACTTCCGAGGCGAAGCCGTTGAGCTGGTCCACCATGGTGTTGAGCGTTTCCTTCAGCTGAAGGATTTCGCCCGACACGTTCACGGTGATCTTCTTCGACAGGTCGCCTTGCGCCACTGCGGTGGCCACCTCGGCGATGTTGCGGACCTGGCCGGTGAGGTTCGAGGCCATCGAGTTGACGTTGTCGGTGAGGTCTTTCCAGGTACCGGCGACGCCGCGCACCAGCGCCTGACCGCCGAGCTTGCCTTCGGTGCCGACCTCGCGCGCCACGCGCGTGACTTCCGACGCGAAGGCGTTGAGTTGGTCCACCATGGTGTTGATGGTGTCTTTCAGCTCGAGAATTTCGCCGCGCACGTCCACGGTGATCTTCTTCGACAGGTCGCCGTTGGCCACGGCCGTGGTCACCTCGGCGATGTTGCGGACTTGCGCCGTGAGGTTCGACGCCATCGAGTTCACGGAATCGGTCAGGTCCTTCCAGGTGCCGGCGACGCCGAGCACGTTGGCCTGGCCGCCGAGCCGGCCTTCGGTGCCGACCTCGCGCGCCACGCGCGTCACTTCGCCGGCGAAGGCGTTGAGCTGGTCCACCATGGTGTTGAGCGTTTCCTTCAGCTGAAGGATCTCGCCCGACACGTTCACGGTGATCTTCTTCGACAGGTCGCCGCCCGCGATGGCGGTGGCGACGTCGGCGATGTTGCGGACCTGGGCGGTCAGGTTCGACGCCATGAAGTTGACGCTGTCGGTGAGGTCCTTCCAGGTGCCGGCGACGCCGGGCACCTCGGCCTGGCCGCCGAGCTTGCCTTCGGTGCCGACCTCGCGCGCCACGCGGGTTACTTCCGACGCGAATGCGTTGAGCTGGTCCACCATGGTGTTGATGGTGTCTTTCAGCTCGAGGATTTCGCCCGACACGTTCACGGTGATCTTGCGCGACAGGTCGCCGCGCGCCACGGCGGTGGTCACTTGCGCGATGTTGCGCACCTGGTCGGTCAGGTTGCCGCACATGGCGTTGACCGAGTCAGTCAGGTCCTTCCAGGTGCCGGCGACGCCCGGCACGATGGCCTGGCCGCCGAGCTTGCCGTCGGTGCCGACCTCGCGGGCGACGCGCGTCACCTCCGAGGCGAACGAGCGGAGCTGATCCACCATGGTGTTGATGGCTTCTTTCAGCTGAAGGATTTCGCCGCGCACGTCGACGGTGATCTTCTTCGACAGGTCGCCGTTCGCCACCGCGATGGTGACGTCGGCGATGTTGCGGACCTGCGCGGTCAGGTTGGACGCCATTGAGTTCACGCTCTCGGTCAGGTCCTTCCAGACGCCGGTCACCTCCGGCACCTGGGCCTGGCCGCCGAGCTTGCCTTCGGTGCCGACCTCGCGGGCGACGCGCGTCACTTCCGAGGTGAACACGCCGAGCTGCTTGATCATGGTGTTGACGATGGTGGCTGAGCGCAGGAACTCGCCCTGCAGCGGCCGGCCGTCGACGTCGAGACGCACCGTCTCGAGCAGATCGCCCTGTGCCACCGCGCCGATCGCGCGGGTCACTTCGTTGGTCGGCCAGAGCAGGTCGTCGATCAGGGTGTTGACCGAGGATTCCATCTCGCCCCAGGCGCCGCCGGACAGTCCGAAGCGCACGCGCTGCTTGGTCTGGCCTTCCTTGCCGACCCGCTGGCCGACGCGCTCGAGCTGCTGCGCCATCCGCTCGTTGGCGGCGGCGATCTCGTTGAAGGTGTCGGCGATCTTGCCCTCCAGGCCGATCCAATCGCCAGCGATGCGGACCGAGAAATCGCCGACCCGCATGGCTTGGAGCGCAGGGAGGAGCTCGTGGGCGTGGAAGCGCTGGGAGATGCCGTCCGTGCCGTTTGCGAGTGGTGGGGCCCCAGAACCGTTCTTGGTTTGCTCGGTCGGTTCAACGGTCGGCGGCATGATCGGTCTCCCTGACACGCGGGTACGCGTGTCGCGATGGCACAGTGAAAAAACGGAATGGTGAGCAGGGGCCGGCTAAGGCCGGTCGAGCGTTGCCGGTGGAACCTTCCATGCGGAAGGATTCCGTGGTTTCCGGATGAACGCGCACCATAAGACCCCCCTGAGGGCTGGTCCGAACTCTGTTGTGCGAGACTGGACCACGAGCCAGTCAATCAATTCGCGATTTGGCCTTTGGTTCCCGCAGGTTGATAAATTTCAGGCCCGCAATGTGCAATTTCGGACCGAGCCGGGACTTGGAACTCTTTTCCTTTTATAATCAGTATCTTACGGCAGCATTGAGGCCTCCCGAGGGTGATCCGGTGTCAAGTCCCAGAGGCTGACATCTACAGGAGGGCGCCCCCGGCCTGCGTCAAACCAGTTTCGGGAGCCGTCAACTCCCAGATCAGGCCGGTCGGCGCATAGGTCACCGTGGCGGTGCCCAGCACCGATCGCGCAATCATGCTTTCAATGATGGCGCTGCCGAAGCCTTTCCTCTTGGGCGGCACCGCAGGCGGCCCGCCGCGCTCGTGCCAGGTGAGCTTGAACTGCCGTCCGCCGGTGTCCTCGGTCATGCCCCACTGGACCTCGACCTTGCCGTCGCGCGCGGACAGCGCGCCGAATTTGAGGGCGTTGGTGGCAAGCTCGTAGATGGCGAGCCCCAGCGCCTGCGCCACCCGCGGGGTCACCAGGCAGGGCGAGCCTTCCAGCTCGATCCGATCGGCATAGTTGTCGATCGCGGAGGCGAGTTGCCACTGAATGATCTGCGAGATGTCGGCGCCGCGCCAATTGTGCTCGATCATCAGGTCCTGGTTGACCGAGAGCGCGTGCAGCCTGCGGCTGATCCGCTCGACGAAATCCTTCGGCGGGGTGTTTCTGGCCGTCTGGCGGACGATGGCGTCGGCCACCGCCAGGAGATTTTTCGAGCGGTGATTGAGCTCGCGCAGCAGCAGCGACTGGGTCTCCTGCGCCAGCTTCACCTCGGTGATGTCGCGGGCGATCTTCGAGACGCCGACGATCACGTTGTCCTGGTTGCGGATCGGAGAAATGGTGAGCGAGACGTGGATCAGCCGGCCGTCCTTGCAACGGCGTACGGTATCGAATTGCTTGATCCGCTCGCCTTTGCGGATTGCGCCCAGGATGTAATCCTCCTCGGCGACACGGTCCCGTGGGATCAGCTCCAGAATGGGATGACCGATGATCTCGTGCGCCGTGTAACCGAAGATGCGCTCGGCGCCGAGATTCCAGGATGTGATGATGCCGTCGAGATTCTTGCTGATAATGGCGTCGTCAGTCGATTCAACGATGGCGGCGAGCCAAGCCTTGGAATCCAACCCGGAATCATGCACCGCCATGACGAATGGCCAAACCTTTGAGAACTGACATCGAGTCCAAATATGTGCCGGCCGTCAGCGGTCGACAATTGCTAACGCACAAAACGACGGATTGATCGCGCGCATCTGCCACGCAATCATAGCGGAAATCGGCGTCTGGGGAGCGGCCGCAATATCGGGTAGAGAGCGCCAACGCCGGGACCTATTCGTCCCGGCCTCCTGACGCCGCGAGGGGCGTCTCCGGCTCCGAAGCGATCTCCTGGACAGCCTCGACTCCCAGGGATTCGGCGAGCCTCAACCGCGCGCGGTTGACGCGGCTCTTGATGGTACCGACCGCGCAATTGCAGATCTTGGCCGCCTCCTCGTAGGAGAAGCCAGACGCGCCGACCAGGATCAGCGCTTCGCGCTGATCGGGCGACAGCTTCAGCAGCGCTTCGCGCAATTCTCCGAACTCGATATGCGCGGTCTGCTCCTCGCGCGCCGTCAGACGCTCGGCATAGCCGCCATCCGCATCTTCCACCTCGCGGCGCCGTTTGCGGTACTCGGTCCTGAAGTGGTTGCGCAGGATGGTGAACAGCCATGCGGACATGTTGGTGCCCGGCTCAAATGAGTCCAGGTGGGACCAGGCGCGCAGGAGCGTCTCCTGCACGAGGTCGTTGGCTCTGTCGACATCTCCACACAGCGAAATGGCAAATGCGCGCAGGCTTGGTACTGCCGCTAGCATCGCTCCGCGGACGTCATCTTGAGCATTCATGAGCCTGTCCTTATTTCTCGTCTCGTTTTTCGAGACGCTGGATAAGCTCGGAGAACTGGTCTGGTACGCCTTCATTGACGACATCGGTGTACATGGCCCGTAGTTGTTGACCGAGCTTGTATTGGATGTCTGCGCTCAGACGTCCCTTCTTGCGCTTGGTCTTCTCGGCCTTCATGGACGTATCCGGCGGCTGCCTAATCTTGTCGTTCATCTCACTCTTCCCCCGGTGCCCATACCCAGGCGGCGGAATAGCCGCGTCCCTGGTGAAAATAACGTCCCGCGATACAATTGGTTCCCTGTCGGGAACTTCCTTGGAGGTAAAGTGTTTCCTGCCCATGTATGTCCGGGGCGAGCATGGCGAAACCTGGCGCCAACGGTGCGGAGGGAAACAATAATGCTGACAACTCAAGCAGTTAAGGATCATCTGCCGATATTGCGGCGTTATGCTCGGGCGCTGACCGGAAGTCAGGAGTCTGGCGACAGCTACGTGGCGGCCGCTCTTGAGGCGCTAACCGAAGACTCTTCGCTAATTGATCAGCAAACGTCGGTCCGGGTCGGAATGTTCCGGGTGTTTTCCAAGATCTGGAATTCGCTCGAGGTGAATGCCACCGGGAAGGAGCCGATCAATCCCCGTCCCGCCGACCGGCATCTGGGTCAGATCGGCGCCATGCCGCGGCAAGCCTTTCTGCTGGTCTCGCTGGAGGGCTTCTCGGAGGAAGATGCCGCCAAGATTCTCGATGTCAGCGCCAGCAGGGTGCGCGACCTGATCGACGAATGCGGCAGAGAGCTCGCAAGCCAGATCGCGACCAACATCCTGATCATCGAAGACGAAGCGCTGATCGCGATGGATCTTCAGTCGCTCGTGGAGAATCTCGGTCACGAGGTCAAGGGCATCGCGCGCACGCGCACGGAAGCCGTGGCTCTCGCCAAGAACAAGGATTTGGGACTGATCCTCGCCGACATCCAGCTTGCCGACGGCAGCTCGGGCCTCGATGCGGTGAACGATCTTCTCAACACATTCGAAGTGCCGGTGATCTTCATCACCGCCTATCCGGAACGCTTCCTGACCGGGACGCGGCCGGAGCCTGCCTTCCTCATCACCAAGCCCTACCAGCCCGCAATGGTGTCGGCGGTGATCAGTCAGGCGCTGTTCTTCGATCGCAAGGCTCACAAGAGCAAGAGCCGCGCGGTGGGCTGATCGCCCGCGCGGCTCCCTGCCGACGAAGTATCAGAAGCGTCAATTGGTGGTCTTCACCCAGGTATCGATCTGCCGCTGCGCTTCGTCTTTGGCATAGCCGTACCGCTCCTGAAGGCGGCCGGCGAGCTCGGTCTGATTGCCCTTGATGACGTCTAGATCGTCGTCGGTCAGCTTGCCCCATTGTTGCTGGACCTTGCCCTTGAACTGCTTCCAGTTACCTTCAACCTGATCCCAATTCATGGTGTGCTCCCTGCATGATGATGACCTGTCCCAACGCGTCAAGCAGGCTATGTTTCCGGCGCTGTGTCCGGTGCCGGGCCTGGGATCGAGTCGGGGCTTGGAACCGCGCTGTTGCGCTATAGATTCTGTCCGTGGTCACTCGCAGGCGGGGTGTGATGCCAGGAAACGGTCGTTGTGTGCTGCTGGTCGAAGATGAGGCGCTCGTCGCGATGGTGGCTGTCGACGCCCTCAATGAATTGGGCTTCGAGGTGATCGAAGCGGCGTCGGCGACGGTGGCCTTGCAGCTTGCCGCGACCAACAAAGACAGGATCGGAGTGGCGCTGGTCGACCTCGGCTTGCCGGATCTTCCGGGTGAAGAGCTGGTGGGCGAGCTTCGATCGCTTTATCCGCGCCTGCCGATCATCGTCGCTTCCGGAAAAGGACCAGGCGCCCTCGATGAAAAACTGCAGATGCTGCAGGACGTGACGATTTTGCCAAAACCCTACAATTTCGAAGACCTGCAATCGGCCGTCGCGCGCGTGGTGGGGGAAGGATCTTCGTGCTGAACGGCGCGATCCGAGGGAATCCAGCGCCGCATCCCGGCAACCAAACGAGCAGCTTCGCCGTTATCTCTCCGGCCAGCTTGCTACTAAGTTTGATAAAGGCGTGCTCATGATTGCCGAGCAGATCAGCGACGCCAAGCGCTCGCTCAAAGCGACCGTCGGAATGGTCGAATGGATCGCGGCCACGGTCATCGCCGTTGCCTGTGCCCTTGTGATGTTCGCCATCGCGCTTTTTATCTGGCTGTCCCACCGGTACGACGCGCTCACCGCAAGCCTGATCCTGGGTGCCGCCTTTGCAGCGCTGGCGTTCGTCTTCTTCCTGGTGGCTCTCTACATCCGCAGCCGGCACGAGCAGGAACGCCGGATGATGGCAGCGCGCCGGGCGGCTCAATCGACCTCGTGGATGGAGCCTGCCATCCTGGCGGCTGGACTTGATCTCGCGCGCCTGATCGGCGGCCGGCGCACCGCGTCGCTCGCCGCCGGCGCTGTCGCCGCGTTATGGTTGCTGAACAAGACCGGCGCAAGCTCGCAGAGCCGGCGGCCCGCCGAGCGCGACCGCCTTTAGTCGGCCATCGCGACCCTCTCGATATTGTGTCCAGTCGTCGGGCGCACACAGCAACCATTTGCAGGATCAAAGCGTTACGTCGGGGAACAAGCGAACCGTTTCAGCAGGAGTTTCCGCTATGGCGCGTACCCAAGCAGCCGATTTGTCATCCATGAATGTCAAGAACCTGAAGAAAGATTTGCAAAACCTCCGCGACGATTTGTCCGAGCTTTCGAAGCAAGTCGAAGGTATCGCCAACGGCGCCGGCGCCGAGATGATCGACGACGTGAAGGCGCGGCTGGCAAACTTCGGAAGCTCGGTCGACGAGTTGATCGGCAGTGCCGGAGCGCGGGGCCGCGAGGCCGTCGATGCCGTCAGCGAGATGGGCGGCAATGTCGTCGACAATGTCGAAGACGCGATCCGTGAACGGCCGCTGACCGCGCTGGCGATCGCTGTTGGTCTTGGATTCGTCCTGTCGTCAACGATGCGCCGCTGAAGGTGATGTAAAGCGCAAGTTGCTCGTCCGGGGCACCGGGTCGGCCAGTATGCGAGCCGGTGTGCCTAGTGACGGTGGCCTTGCGCCGGCTCGCGCTTGCGGCGGGTCGTGAGCTCTTCGTGTGCCGCGTCGGCGCGTGCGCAGAGATCTTTGTGCAGCTCTTCCAACTCCTCTTCGCTCAGGTCTTCAACGGTGGCGAGACTGTTTTTCGCCCCCTTCATCGCGATGATGAGCTCGGACAGCTTGAGCTGGAGCGCCATCGTGTCCCGGTTCTGGGTGTTCTGAATGAGAAACACCATCAGGAACGTCACGATGGTGGTGCCGGTGTTGATGACGAGCTGCCAGGTGTCGCTGAAGCCAAACAGCGGGCCGGTCGCCCCCCATACCGCGATCGAAAGCACGGCGATGAGAAACGCCGCCGGTGTGCCGGTGGCGTGGGCGGTTGCGTGCGAAAACCGGGAGAAGGCCTTGCTGAGGGTGTTGCCGTGATTGGTCGACGTGGAATTGGAGGGCCGCTGGCCGCTGACGTTGTTGTGTGTCTGCATCGACGCCATGACCGCAGCAAAAAGGTAAACGCTATCCGCGACAGTTGAGCCAAACTCGATCGCTCGCGACGCCGCCCGCCACCTTCAACATTCAGCATTGTTGATCGGTTCCATCTGGCGCATCGGCCACGGAACCTTGCAGAGCGCCCGGCATTGTTGAGCGTGCGGATCGCGGCGACTGTATGCGACGACACCGACAGATCGTGTTTTCGCCGGCCGGCAGGTCGTCGCCTGCGGGCCGATCGCTTCAGGTCTCCGGCGCCGGCGCCGACTGTCTTGAGCACAAATCTGATCGCTGATCGCACCCGGCGTGCGGCTGCAGGAGAGCGCATGCGCAGGGCGGCTGCCGTTCATCCATGAATATCCGAGTGGGGCGTGCCATGAACGATCGCGAGACGGACACCTCGCCCGTCGAACCGGAGACGTCCGAGCAGGACTGGTGGCGGCTTGCCTCGCGAGTCTCGACCATCGGCATTTTCGTCCTGCTGGTCGGTGCATTTCTGTTCTTTGCCAGAACGCTGGTCGCGCCGATCGTTGGGGCCGCCATCATCAGCATCATGTTCGGTCCGTTGGAAGAGCGCGCGGCGCGATACCGGATCCCATCGTCGCTGTTCGCGCTTACAGCCGTCGGTGTTGTGTTCTTGGCGATCAATCTCGGATTGATATTGCTCGGCAGCATGCTGGCTGATTGGACCGCACGGGCGCCGGAAATCGGCAAAGCGCTGGCCAGCAAGGCCTATCTGTTCGAACGGCCGATGGCCGCCTGGCATGAGCTTCAAATATGGCTTGCGACCATGCTGGGCACCTCCACGGAGCCGGTGAAGTTCGAGCTGCCGATGAAGGAGGTGATCGCGCATACGGTGGAGTTTCTGACGCCGGCGCTGGGCGAGCTGGTGGTGTTTTTCGGCAGCCTGTTTTTCTTTCTGCTGTCGCGAAATCGCCAGCGGCAGTATCTGGTGCTGATGTTCCAGGACAAAGAGACGCGGCTCCGCACGCTGCGGGTTCTGAACGAAATCGAGCAGCGGCTGACGCGCTATGTCGTGGTCGTCAGCGTGGTCAATGTCTGTGTCGGCCTGGTGACGGCGGCGATTGCGTTTGCCGCCGGATTGCCGAGCCCGTTGCTCTGGGGCGCTGTGGCCTTCTTGCTGAACTACATTCCCTATATCGGGCCTGCAGTCGTCGCATCCACTCTGCTGGTTCTTGGAATCGTTGTGTTGCCGACCCTGCCCGGGGCGCTGCTCGCGCCGGCGCTGTTCGTGGCATTTACCACGGCGGAAGGACACTTCATCACACCGAGCCTCATTGGCCGGCAGTTGACCATGAGTCCGCTGGCGCTGTTTCTATCGCTGGCCTTCTGGACCTGGCTGTGGGGACCGCTGGGCACGTTTCTCGCGGCGCCCATTTTGATTGCCGCCACCGTGGTTCAAAGCTCCGTCGTCGACGACGAGGACCCGAAGCTTCCGGGGTGAGAGGCTGCGTTCGTTCGAGCGCGCGCTACGGCCCATTGACATCAGAAAAAGCAATGGGCGGCCGATCCGGCCGCCCATTTTGCTGCTTTGGCCTGCGATCTAGATGCGGCCCAACAGGGCCAGGATCACAACGATCACCAGGATCGTGCCGACGATGCCGCCGGGACCATAGCCCCAGCCGCTGCTGTATCCCCACGTCGGCAATGCGCCGACCAGAATGAGGATCAGTATGACGATCAGGACAGTGGACAACATCAATGCCTCCACGCTCGTAATTCACTCAATTCCCCTTGGCAAAACCAATGCAAAGATGTTTGGAAAGTTCCATTGTTCGGTGTGTAAAGGGACTATCGACGAAATCTGCCGATCGGAACTTTCGTGGAAATCGCGGCGTTGAGGTGCACTTTCAACCATAAGGAAATCATGAAGCTCTTCGAGTGCCAGAAATGCGGCCAAGTGCTTCATTTCGAGAACACGCGCTGCGAAAGCTGCGGCTCTCAGCTCGGTTATCTGCGCGCGCATCAGACGCTGTCGGTCGTCGAACCGGATGGCGAAGTCTGGCGTGCGCTGGCCGAGTCCGAGAAGCGATATCGCTTTTGCGCCAACGCCCAGCATGACGTTTGCAATTGGCTGGTCGACGACAGCAATCAAAGCGCGTACTGCGCGGCATGCCGGCACAATCAGACCGTGCCCGATCCGACAGTGCCTGAGAATCTGGTGCGCTGGCGCAAGATCGAGTTTGCCAAGCATCGGCTGATCTACACGTTGCTGAATCTCAAGCTGCCGTTCGCAACGAAAGCAGAAGATCCGGATGGGCTGGCGTTCGACTTTCTTCATCCCGCGGTGCCGCTGCCGGATGGCTCGACCGCGCCCGTGGTGACGGGGCACGCCAATGGCGTGATCACCATCAATCTGGACGAAGCCGATGACGCGCAGCGCGAGCGCATTCGCGCCGAGATGGGCGAGCCCTATCGCACCTTGCTCGGCCACTTCCGGCACGAGATCGGCCATTACTATTGGGACCGGCTGATCGCCGACACGGACAATCTCGAGAAATTCCGTGCGGTGTTTGGCGACGAGCAGCGCGACTATTCGGAAGCGCTTCAGCAGAACTATGAAAAGGGTCCGCCAGCCAACTGGCAGGAGAATTTCGTCTCCACCTACGCCTCATGCCATCCATGGGAGGACTTTGCCGAGACCTGGGCGCACTACTTCCATATCATCGATACGCTGGAAACCGCCCAGGCTTTCGGCCTCAGCCTCCGCCCGCGCGTCGACAGTGGCGGCGAGCTCGCGGCCAAATTCAATTTCGATCCGCATCAGGCGGCGATCGAGCCCATCATCGATGCCTGGGTGTCGTTGACGGTGGCGGCCAATTCGATCAATCGCAGCATGGGCTTGCCGGACCTTTATCCTTTCGTGCTGGCGCCGGCGATCGTCACCAAGCTGACCTTCGTCCACGACTGCATCCGCACCACGCCGCAGCGGAAGCCGCATTCGGCCCCGTCGCCAGCGCCGGACAGGTCCAAGTTTTTCGGAGGTATCGCCCGCAAAATCTTTGCTAAAGTGCAGGCCTGATCATGGAGCGACGGCCATGCATGAGTCTATCAACCACGCCAAGCTCGCGATGCTGTTCCGGCAGGAATTCCAGCTCTGCAATGTGCAGAAGGGCGAGACCATCGTCCTGCTGAGCGATCTCGGAGCACGGCGCGATTACGTCTCCGCGGCATTTGCGGCCGCCGAGGATCTCGGCGCCGACGCCTACGAGATGTGCGTCAACGCCATGCCGTCCTGGACCAAGGTCGGCGTTGAAACGGTGGGTCGCTGCAAGGGCACGCTCGATGCGATCAAGGCCGCCGACATGCTGGTCTGCTTGCACATCCCGCTGTTCACGCGCTGGCTGAAGGAGGCGCGCGACGCTGGCACCCGGGTGCTGATGGTGATCGATGGCCCGGACGAGCTCGAGGAGCTGATGGCGCCGCCAGGGTTGAAGGAGGCGGTGGTTTATGCCGATCAGCGGCTCAAGCGCGCCAAGACCATGCGCATCACGCGACCGGGCGGCACCGATTTCACGGTGCAGCTCGGCGAGTATCCGACCATGAGCCAGTATGGCTATTCGGAAAGCGCGGGCCGGTTCGACCATTGGGGCGCCGGCCACGTGCATACGTTCCCGAACGAAGGCACGGCCAACGGCACCGTGGTGTTCGCGCCGGGCGACATCATCGTGCTGCCTTATTGCCGTTACGTGCAGGATGAGGTGCGGCTCGACGTCCGCGACGGCTTCGTCCGCAAGATCGAGGGCGGGCTCGACGCCAAGCTGATGAGCGATTGGCTCGATGGCAACAAGGCCAATCCCGATGACATGGACGGCCACGCCATTTCGCACCTCGGCTGGGGCCTCAATCCGCAAGCGCGCTGGGACGCAATCGCGCTCAACGGCGCCGATCCCAAGCGGCATCACGCTGGTGCCCGCTGCTTTGCCGGTAACTTCCTGTTCTCGACCGGGCCGAACTCGCAAGGGGGCGGCAAGCGCACCACCAAGGGCCACTACGATGTGCCGATGCGCGACTGCACCGTGACGCTCGACAATGACGTGATCATCGAGAACGGCCGGTTCGCCGACGAGAAGATGCGCGTCATGCGGGTTGCCCGCTGATATTCATGCGCCGATGAGCACTCCTGCGGCCAGCGCGTCCGGCATCATCAAGAATTTCGGCGCAACGCGCGCGCTCGACCACGTCGATTTTGACGTGATGCCGGGCGAGATTCACGCCCTGGTCGGCGAGAACGGTGCCGGCAAGTCGACGCTGGTTCGAGTTTTGAGCGGCCTGCACCGGCCCGATCGGGGTGGGGTCGCGGTTGACGGGCGGGTCTGCCATTTCAACAGCCCCCATGACGCGATCGTGGCGGGCATCGCCACCATTCCGCAGGAGCTGCGTCTGGTTCCGGCTTTATCGGTTGCGGAAAATCTCACGCTCGACGACCCGCCGGTGCGCCGCAGGCTCGGCGTTGCGACCATCGATCGCGCTGCCATGCGGGACGAAGCGCGCGTGGCCTTGGCCGAACTGGAATTCACGCCCGATCCTGATGCCCGTGTCGATCAATTGAACTTCGCGGAGCGCCAGCTTGTCGCCATCGCCAAGGCGCTGCGACGGAAATGCCGGCTTCTCATTCTCGACGAGCCGACTGCGGCGCTGGAGACGCGCGAGATCGAACGGCTGTTCGCCTTGCTGGCGCGGATGAAACGCCAGGGCACCGCGATGATCTACGTGTCGCATCGGCTGGATGAGGTCGTGGCACTGGCGGATCGCTGCACGGTGCTGCGTGACGGCCAGGTTGTCGCCACCAGCCGGCGCGGCTCCTTTGCGGTTCGCGATCTGGTGCAGGCCATGACCGGCCGCGCCGAAGCGCAGATCGGCGATCGCGGCAAAGCGCCTGGCGAAACCGTTCTGGAAGACGCCGACGAGCGCGCCGATGCGATGAGGCTTCGCGCCAATGAGATCGTGGGGCTGGTCGGGTTGCTCGGCAGCGGCACCGGCCGGGTGCTGCGGCGACTGTACGGTCTTGCCGCCGGCGGCGCGAATGTACGCGTCAGCGGCGAGGCCCGCAGGCTTGCGCTTCCGATCGACGCAATTCGTGCAGGCATCGGCATGGTGCCTGGCGAGCGGCGGCTCGGGTTGGTGATGAATCTCTCAGTGCGCGACAACATCCTGTTGCCGAGCCTCGATCGGCTGACCCGCGGTGGCAGTCTTGATCGCAACGCCTGCGACCGGCTGGTCGCCGATCTCATGGCGTCGCTCGACGTTCGGCCGCGCAACGCCGCGCTGCCGGTCCGGGCGCTGTCCGGCGGCAATCAGCAGAAGGTGATCCTGGCCAAGTGGCTTGCGCTCGAGGTCGGAGTCCTCCTCCTTCAGGAACCGACGCAGGGCGTGGATATTGTGGCGAAGGCGCAGATCCACGCCCTCATCCACAAATTCGCCAATCGGGGCGGCGCGGTGCTAGCGTCATCCAGCGATCTCACCGAGCTGACGCGGCTTTGCGACAGCATCTGTGCGCTGCGTCAGCAGAAGATCACGGCGCGTTTCGAGGTCGAGCAGGGCTTCGACGAAAAGCGGCTCCATGCCGCCATCGGCGGATGACGATGGCGAAGCGCTTCAACCTCGCGGGCCAGATTCCGCTGATCACGCTGGTGGCGCTGTGCGCCGTCACGGCGCTGTTGACCGACCGATTTCTCTCGCCGCTCAACCTGACCAATATCCTGGTGCAATCGTCGATCATGGCGGTGATCGCCATCGGCATGACCTTCGTCATCGTCGGCGGCGGCTTCGACCTGTCGGTCGGCTCGACGGTGGCGCTGGCCGGATGCATCGCCGCGATGACCATGGTGAAGTTCGGCATCGCGGCCGGTGTGCTGGCCGGCATCGCGACCGGCGCTTTGGTCGGGCTTGCCAACGGACTGATCATCGCCAAGCTCGGGGTCAATCCGTTCATCACCACGCTCGGCACCATGGTGCTGGTGCGCGGGCTCGTGTTCCTGGTCACCGGCGGTGCGCCGGTCGGCGACGACGGCATGCCGTCCGCGTTCATCGCCTTCGGCTCGGAGCGCTTGCTCGGCGTGCACTATCTCGTCTGGGTGCCGGCCGTGCTGCTCCTCGTGCTGTCGTGGGTGATGCATTGGACGCCCTACGGCCGGCGCATCTATGCCACCGGCGGCAACCGCGAAGCGGCCTATTTGTCCGGTGTGCAGGTCGAGCGGATCATCGCCTCGACTTATATATGGTGCGGGGCGCTCGCCGGCGTGGCCGGCGTGATGCTCGCGGCGCGCCTGCAATCCGGGCAGCCAACCTCGGGCGAATTCTACGAATTGACCGCGATCGCCGCCGTGGTGCTGGGCGGAGCTTCGCTGCAGGGCGGCGAAGGCACGCTCTATAAAAGCATCATCGGCGTGTTCATCATGATCGTTCTGGGCAACAGCCTGAACCTGCTCAATGTCGATTCCTACTGGCAGCGCGTCGCCATCGGCGCGGTGATCATTGCCGCCGCGGCGGCAGATCGGCTACGCTCCCGCAGGTAGACAGGGGAGACTGCCATGCCGATGCTTCGTCGTTCGCTTCTGGCTGCGGCGCTGTTGCTGCCGGCCGCCGTGTTGCCCGCGCCGGCTTCGGCTCAGGACAAGATCACCATCGGCGTCTCGCTCGCCCAGGACGACAATCCGTTCTACATCGCGATGCTGCGCGGCATCCGCGCCCGCGCCCAGGAGCTGGGCTGGGAGGTTGCGACCGTCTCGGCCAACGAAGACAAGGTGAAGCAGATCAACGGCGTGCAGGATCTGGTGGCGCGCGGCGTGAAGGGCATTCTGATCTCTCCGATCGACGCAGTCGGCGTGAACGCTGCCTACGACGCCGCCAAGGCCGGTAACGTGCCGATTGTCTCGGTGGCGCGCGGCTCGACCTCGCCAAACCAGACGCTGCACGTGGCGATGGATGAAAAGCAGATCGGCCGCGACATCGCCGAATGGACCGCCAAGCAGATCGGCGAGGAAGGCAAGGTCGCGCTGTTGCTCGGCCCGAGCGGCGCGCCGACGTTCCGCAATCTCGGCGACGGCTATGCCGAGGTGATGGCGAAGCACCCGAAGATCCAGATCGTGTCGAAGAGCGACGGCCCGCTGACCCGCGAGCGCGGCGTCAAGCAGGCCGAGGACGCGCTCGTCGCGCATCCGGACCTGAAAGCGATCTACACCGCGAACGACGACGTGGCGCTCGGCGCCATGCAGGCGGTGCTGGCCTCCGGCAAGTCGACACTGGTCACCGGCATGAACGGCGTGCCGCCGGCGCTGCGCGCCGTCAAGGACGGCAAGATGGCGATGACGATTGAGCTCAATCCGGTGCTGTGGGGCCGCCTCGGTGTCGACGTGCTGGCGAGCTACCTCAAGGGCGAGAAGGTCGAGCCGCGCGTGTTCATCAAGCACGTCATCATCGACAAGACCAATATCGACGAGAAGCTGCCGAAGACCTGACCGGCGCGTTGTCTAGTCGGACAGTGGAGAAAGCTGCGACGATGGCCAATCCTGCTCTGAAGCCAGGCTCGGATTTCGTCGCGCAGCTTGAAGCCGCGAACCTGCACCCGCTGTGGGACCGCTTCCGCACACTGACGCCGGTGAATCCGCAGGCGAAGGATCCGCCGCTGATCTGGCGCTGGCGCGACATCGAGCCGTTCACCGAGCGCGCGGTGTCCGAGGTGCCGATCGACGACGTCGAGCGCCGCGCGCTGATCCTGGTCAATCCGGCGTTCGGCGGCGACACCGTGACCACGTCGAACCTGATTGCAGCCTTCACGGTGCTCGATCCCGGCGACCGGGCCCGGCCGCACCGGCATACGTTCGCGGCGATCCGTTTCGCAACGCGCGCCGATGGCGCCGCCACCATTGTCAACGGCCGGCGCTGCGACATGCGCGACGGCGATCTCATCCTGACGCCGCCGATGTGCTGGCACGGCCACATCAACGAGAGCGACCACCGGATCATCTGGTTCGATGCCGCCAACATTCCGCTGATCCGTCAGCTCGACGCGAACTTCTTCGAGCCGGGCGACCCGAAGGCTAACCAGTTCTGGCAGGTTGACCAAGGCGACGAAAAGCTGTGGGCCGAGTCCGGCATGGCCGGTGCCGATCTTCAGCACGCGCCGGCGCATTCGCCGAAATATCACTATTCCGGCGCCGCGATGCGGCGGCTGCTCGGGGCGCTTCCGGCCGGACCGGACGGCGCACACACCTTGCGCTACACCAATCCGGCGACCGGCGATGCCGTGATGCCGGCGCTCGACTGCTACGCGGTGCGGCTGCCGAAGCACCAGACGACCCGGCCGAAGCGCACCACCTGCAACATGATCTGCCTCGTGGTGTCCGGTTCCGGCCGTTCGACTGTGGGCGAGCACAGCTTCGAGTGGTCGCAGCACGACGTGTTCTCGATCCCGCACTGGACCTTCGCCAGCCACACCGCCATCGACGGCGATGCGACCTTGTTCATCGTCTCCGACCGCTCGGCCTTCGAGCGGCTCGATCTCCTGCGCGAGGAACTGCAATAGACGCGCGCGCCAAAATCACAGGTGAAGGCATCGGCGCGTCGGTGTTGCGCGTCGAGGATCCCAAATTTCTCCGCGGTCAGGGCTGCTACGTCGCCGATATCTCGCTGCCGAATGAGCTGCATTGCGTGCTGGTGCGCTCGCCGCACGCTCACGCCCGTATCCGAGGGGTCGACACGGCCGCGGCGGCGGCTTCGCCTGGCGTCGTCGCGGTGCTGACCGGTGCCGATATGACGCATGACAGGGTCGGCCCCATGGCGCCGCTCTGGGCAATCGTCACCTCGGACGGCAAGCCGATGGCCGAGCCTCCGCGCTGGGCGCTCGCGCGCGACGTGGCCCGTCATGTCGGCGAGGCGGTGGCCGCGATCATTGCCGAGACACGGGCACAAGCGCAGGACGCGGCCGATCTGCTCGATGTGGATTACGAGCCTTTGCCCGCCGTCATTGATGGCCGTGCGGCGATGGAAGCCGACGCCCCGGAACTGCACGCCAACGCACCGGGCAACGTCTGCTTCCGCTTCGCGCGCGGGGATACGGCGGCAGTGAACAAGGCCTTTGCGGGTGCCCCACATACAGTCACGCTCGATCTCGTCAACGGCCGGCTGATCGGTGCGGCAATCGAGCCGCGCGCGGTGCTGGCCGACGGCAGTGCCGGCAAGCTGACGCTCTATTGCTCGACGCAGGTGCCGCATCACATCCGTCGCAGCGTCACCGAGCAGCTCGGGCTGCCGCAGACCGCGATCCGTCTCGTCGCGCCCGACGTCGGCGGCGGCTTCGGCTACAAGGGCAAGCACTATCCGGAAGAAACCATCGTCGCCTGGGCGGCGCTGCGGCTGCGCCGGCCGGTGAAATGGGTGGCGTCACGCAGTGAATGCTTCGTTTCCGACTATCAGGGCCGCGGCCATCAAACCCGGGCCGAACTGGCGTTCGACAACGACGGTCATTTCCTGGCCCTTCGCGTCGACACGGTCGCCAACATCGGCGCCTATGTTTCGACCTTCGGTGCGGGCATCCCGAGCGCGATCTACTGCGCGCTGCTCGCTGGTGTGTACCGCACGCCCGCGATTGCGGTGCAGTCGACCGGCGTGTTCAGCAATACGGTGCCGACGGACGCCTATCGGGGCGCTGGCCGTCCGGAGGCCTGCTACGTGCTCGAGCGACTCGCAGATGAAGCCGCACGCAAGCTCGGCATGGACCGCGCAGAAATCCGCCGGCGCAACCTCGTCCCGAATGAGGCGATGCCATACAAGACGCCGATCGGGCCGACCTACGACTGCGGTGATTTTCCGAAGGTGTTCGCTCGGCTGACTGAGATCGCCAACTACGACGGCTTTGCCAAACGTCAAGGTGCTGCTGCGGGAACGCGCAAGCTCCGCGGCTTCGGTTTTGCCTGCTATGTGGAGTCGTCGGGCGTGGCGCCGTCGCGCTTCGCCGCGGCGCTCGGCGCCCGCGTCGGCTTCTTCGAAGCCGCATCCATCCGCGTCCAATCCGACGGCAGCGTGCAGGCGCTGCTCGGCACCCACAATCACGGCCAGGGCCATGCCACGACGTTCGCGCAGATCATTGCGTCCCGCCTCGGTGTGCCGATGGCGAGCGTCGAGATCATCGAGGGCGACACCGACCAGGTGCCGTATGGCTCCGGCACGTTCGGCTCGCGCTCGATTGCGGTCGGCGGCTCGGCGCTCGACCGCGCGGCGGTGAAGATCATCGAGAAGGGCAAGAAGATTGCAGCGCATCTTCTCGAAGCCTCGGCCGCCGATATCACGTTCGGCGAAGGCAACTTCACGGTTGCCGGCACCGACCGGCGCGTCACGCTGCGCGAGGTCGCGCGCGTCGCACATCATCCGACGAGCTATCCGGCCGACATGGAGCTCGGCCTGCAAGACAGCGCGGTCTACGACCCGCCGAGCTTCGCCTGGAGCAACGGCGCGCATGCCTGCGAAGTCGAGGTCGATTGCGACACCGGCGTGATCGATATCATCGGCTATTGGGCCGTCGACGACGTCGGCACCGTGATCAACCCGATGATCGTCGAAGGCCAGATCCAGGGCGGCATCGCGCAGGGCCTGGGTCAGGCGATGCGCGAGCATTGCGTCTACGATCCCGCAAATGGGCAACTGCTGTCCGGCTCGTTCATGGACTACGCGGTGCCGCGCGCCGAAGACATGCCCGACATCGTCGCGGAGCTCGATGAGAGCCAGCCCTGTACGCACAATCCGCTCGGCGCCAAGGGCTGCGGCGAAGCCGGCTCGATCGGTGCGCCGGCCGCGATTGTCGGCGCTGTGCTCGATGCTCTGCGTCCGGTTGGCGTCACCGATATCGAGATGCCGCTCACGCCCGGGCGGGTGTGGAACGCCATTCGCGCCGCACAGCGCCCGTAACCGGCTGTGGCCAGGGCACGCTTCTTGCTTTTCTCGGCGGCATGTCAGGCGCTAGCTTTGTCGATCTGTATACGAGGAACACCATGCTTCAGCGAACCGGAATTTCGGCCGTTTTGACCGCGGCTTTGTCGATCATCGGCGCGGCTCAATCGTCGGCCGAAACCTGGCCGACCCGTCCGATCACCATGGTGGTGCCGTTCGCCGCGGGCAGCTCGTCGGACGTGGCAGGACGCGTTCTGGCTGTCGGAATGTCCGAGGCTCTGGGCCAGCAGATCGTTATCGAAAACATTGGCGGCGGTGGCGGCATGACCGGCACGGCGAAAGTCGCGAAGGCCACGCCGGACGGCTATCAGTTCGTGTTCGCGAGCGTCGATTCGATGGCGATCGTGCCGACCATGCACAAGAGGCCGCTCTACAACAGCGTCACCGATTTTGCGCCGGTCGGGCTCGCGGTGGAGCAGCCGATCGTGCTGATCACGCGCAAAGACCTGCCGGTCAATTCGATGAATGAGTTCGTGGCTTATGCCAGGAAGAACCACCAGCAGATGCAGTTCGGCTCATCGGGCGTCGGCTCGGGCTCGCATTTCTCCTGTGCGCGGCTCAATGCGGCGCTCGGCATCGATCCGCAACACGTGCCTTATCGCGGCTCGGGGCTCGCGATGCAGGATCTGATCGCCGGCCGCATCGATTATTTCTGCGCGCTCGGTGCGGCCGCCATGGGTCCCCTGGAAAGCGAGCAGGCCAAGGCCATGGCGCTTCTGACCAATGAGCCTTCGCCGCTGTTCCCGACCGTGAAGACCGCCAAGGAGCTCGGCTACGCCAGCGTCGATTCGTATTTCTGGACCGCATTCTTCTTCCCGAAGGATACGCCCGACGCCATCGTCCAGAAGCTCTATGAGGCGACCACGAAGACGCTGAATTCGCCGGTGACAATCGAGCGCCTGAAGAAAGCTGGCGTCACGCCGATCGATCCGAAGTTGCGGACTCCGGCCTACCTGAAGACGTTCATCGGGTCCGAGGTGGACAACTGGGCGGCGCAGATCAAAGCCAGCGGCGTCACCATCGAATAGACGATCCGCACCTGAGCAGACCAGTCCCGGCGCCGACAGCGCCGGGACTTTTCATTCCTCCTATGACCGTTGTCCAGGCGACGCCCGCTGCGGCAGCCGATATGCTGCCGAAAAAGGATGTCTGTTGATGCAAAAGACCGCGTATATCGGCCGGCGCTATCCGCGGGTGGAGGACCCGGCGCTGGTGCGGGGCAGGGGACGCTTTGTCGACGACTTCAATCCGCCCGGACTTCTCGAGGCGGCGTTCCTGCGCAGCCCTGTCGCGCATGGCCTGATCCGCTCGATCGATGCGCGCGCGGCGCGGGCGCTGCCCGGCGTGCATGCCGTCTACACGCTGGCCGATCTGCGCTCGGTGCTGACGGCTGATCGGCTGCCGCTGCAGTTTCCCAGCAACGTGCTGCCGCCGAACATCTCGCCGTTCATCCTGGCGGGACAAGAGGTGTCCTATGTGGGCGAGGCGATCGCGCTGGTGGTGGCGGACAAGCGCTACATCGCCGAGGACGCGCTGGCGCTGATCGAAATGGATATCGAGGGGCTGCCGGCGGTGTCGGATTGTCGCGAGGCGATGTCCGAAAACGCGCCATACGTCCATCTCAGCCGCAAGACCAATCTGCTGATCGATTTCGTGCAGAGCTACGGTGATGCCGACAAGGCGCTGGAAGCAGCGCCGCATCGCCTGACTGTCAACCTGAAACAGCACCGCGGCGGCGCCCATCCGATCGAGCCGCGCGGCCTGGTCGCAAGCTTCGACGCCATGAGCGACGTGCTCACGGTCCGGAACTCGACCCAGCTCGCCCACGAGGCCCGCTATTTCATCATGAAGATGCTGGGCCTCGACGAGAACCGCATCCGGGTGGTGACGCCCGACGTCGGCGGCGGCTTCGGCGCCAAGTTCATCCTCTATCCTGACGAAGTCGCGATCTCGGCCGCGAGCCTGCTGCTGCAGCGGCCGGTGAAGTGGATCGAGGACCGGCGCGAGCATTTCCTGGCGTCGATCCACGAGCGCGATCAGTATTGGGATGTCGAGGTCGGATTTGACGACGAAGGCCGGTTGCTCGGTGCCCGCGGCACGATGATCGGCGATGCTGGCGCCTACACGCTGCAAGGCATCAATCTGCACTACAACGCCTCGACGAATTTCCCCGGTCCCTATGTATTGCCGCACTACAAGCTGAAGGTGTCGGTGGTCGAGACCAACAAGACACCGACCGCACCGGTGCGCGGCGCGGGATATCCGGAAGGCTGCTTTGCGATGGAGCGCGTGATCGACGCCATCGCGCGTCATCGCCGGCTCGACCGCGCCGAGATCCGGCGGCGAAACCTCGTGCCGGCCAACGCCATTCCGTATCAGACGCCGATGCAGGCGCGCTCGACCAGCGCCATCATCTATGAGAGCGGCGACTTTCCTGCTTGCCTCGACCTCGCGTTGAAAAGCGCCGACTACGCCGGCTTTCCGGCGCGCCAGAAAAAGGCGCGTACCGAAGGGCGGCTCCTGGGCTTCGGCATCTCCACGGGACTGAAAGGCACCGGCCGCGGCCCGTTCGAATCCGCGATTGTCCGCATCGGCCGCTCAGGAAAAGTGTCGATCTATACCGGCGCGATGGCGATGGGGCAGGGGCTGAAGACCGTTCTGTCCCAGATCGCAGCCGACGAGGTCGGCGTGCGGCCCGAGGACATCACGGTGGTGAGCGGTGATACCTCGACCATCCAGCTCGGCCTCGGCGGTTTCGCCAGCCGCCAGACCGTAACGGCCGGCAACTCCGTGCACCTCGCGGCCCGCGCCGTGCGCGAAAAGGCGATCAAGGCAGCCGCGCTGATGCTCGAAGTGCCGGAAATGAATCTCGATATCCGTGACGGCATCGTGTTCGAGACCGGCAAGAACCTGTCGATCTCGCTGCGTGACATTGCCGATTCGCTTGCTGGAGCACCTGGCTACAAGATGCCTGCGGGAATGGCGCCCGGTCTCGACTCGGCGATCAATTTCGAAACCTCGGCACTGACCTATGGCCTCGGCGCCCACGCGGTCGAGCTCGAAGTCGATCCGCAGACCGGCGGCGTGACGCTGCTCAACTATGTGGTGGTCAATGATTGCGGCCGTGTCATCAATCCGATGACCGCGGAAGGACAGCTTCACGGCGGCGTGGTCCATGGCATCGGCAATTCGCTGTTCGAATGGATGGGCTATGACGACAACGCCCAACCGCTCACCACCAACTTCGCGGACTATCTGCTGCCGTCGGCTCCCGAAATCCCGCCGATCGACGTCCGGCTGGTCGAATATCCAAGCACCAAGAACCCGCTGGGCGTGAAGGGCATCGGCGAATCCGGTACGGTCCCCGCGGCTTCCGCGATGATCTCGGGTATCGAGGATGCGCTGAGCTCTTATGGCGTGCGGATCGACGAGGCGCCGATCAGCCCACACCGGCTTTTCCAATTGATTCAGGCGGCCAGCGTCTGAAGCATTTCGGCAATCGTCGTGATCTTCGCGACCGGCTTGAGGCCCTCGATCGCAGCGCGGTGGGTTTCATCTGAAAAGGCCGCGCAGCCATCCTCGATCACGGCGCAATGGAACTCGCGCACATGCGCATCGCGCGCAGTCGAAGCGACGCCGCCGTTGGTGACGATGCCGGTGAAATAAAGCTGCTCGACGCCGCATTTGCGCAGCACCCATTCGAGTCGCGAGGCGTGGAACGCCGAATAGGCGATCTTCTCCACCTGGACATCGGCGGGCGCGAGCGTATCGACAAGCTGCTGGCCCCAGCCGCCCGGCGCGAAATCGCCCTTCTTGAGGAACGGCCGCAGCGATTTCAGATGCGGCGAGATGATCGGCTCGCCGCCACGGCCCGGCACCAGCGTGAACAGCGTTGCAACAATCAGTACGCCGCGCGCGCGGGCGGCACGCACCAGCGGCGCGAGCTTGTCCGGCAGCGCCGCAATCGATGGATGACTCTGCCCGGCACGGCCATAGGCGCCATCAGGATGCAGGAAATCGTTCTGCAGGTCGCCGAGGATCAGCGCTCGCGTCGAGGGATTCATCGCGCTGTCTCCACGATCAGGTTGCCCAACGCGTCGATGCGGCCGGCGAGACCGGGTTCGATCACGGTCGTGGCATCGGGCTGTTCGAGAATTGCAGGCCCCTCGATCTGCGCAGCCGCGGGCAGATCGAGCCGCGACCAGATCGCCGTGTCCCGAAAGCCGCCGGCGAACCAGACCGAGCGCGTGCCGCGCCTGGCTTTTTCCAATGACGCCGACGAGTCCGGCGCAAACACGCCGAAATCGAATGAGGGACGTCGCCCGATGGCGGCAACCCGCAGCGAAACGATCCGGATCGGCAAGCCAGGCAGGAGACGGCTGAACGACGCCAGATAAGCGGCCTCGAAGGCCTGACGGATCATCGACTCGGTGACACCAAGCGGCCCGCTCGACGCCACGGGCAGCGGCACCGCCACCGTGTGGGTCTGGCCGAGATAGTGCATATCGAGCTCGTAGACGACGTCGATGCGCTCGACCGGGATATCGGCATCGGTGATGACGACAGCAGCGGTGCGGCCGACGGTCTGCATGCGCAGCTCCAGCCCCGCGCTGTCGAGACCTTCGAGCATGACGTTGAGGGTCTGGACCGTGTCATGGCGCAAGTCGGCCAGCACGCATCCGAGCGCCGAGGTGATGCCGGGAAAGCGCGGCACCAGCGCGCCCTTGAGCCCGATCTCTCGGATCAGCGCGCTGGCATGCAGCGCGCCGCCGCCGCCGAACGGCATCGCGACGAACCGCGCCGGATCGTGGCCGCGCTCGATCGACACCAGCCGGATCGCACCCGCCATGCGGGCCTCGGCGACGCGAACGATGGCCGCCGCGGCATTTTCGACGTTGAGCTTCAGCGGCTCGCCGACATGGGTGGCGATGGCGCGCCTGGCGGCCTCGACATCGAGCGATTTCAGCTCGCCGCCGAGTGGCCGCGCGGCATTGATGCGGCCAAGGACCACCTGCGCATCGGTCAGGGTCGGCCGTGTGTTGCCGGCACCATAGCAGGCCGGCCCCGGCACCGAGCCCGCGCTCTCCGGGCCGACCTGGAGAAGCCCGCCGCGGTCGACCGAGGCGATCGAGCCGCCGCCCGCGCCGATGGTGGTGATCTCGATCATCGGCGTGCGGATCACCAGGCCGAAGTCCACCGTGGTCTGCGCCGCCACCGCGATCTTGCCGCCCGCCACGACGGACACATCGAACGACGTGCCGCCGAGATCGCAGGTGATGAGGTTCTCGTAGCCCGCGGCCTTGGCGATGGCGGCACCTGCCACCACGCCGGCGGCCGGGCCCGACAGCGCGGTGCGCGCCGGAAGTTTGCGCGCGGTCGCGGTCGACATGATGCCGCCGTTCGACTGCACGATCTGCAGCTTGCCGGGAAAGTTCTGGGTCTTGAGCGCGGCGTCGAGCTTGCCGAGGTAAGACGCCACCACGGGCTGGAGATAGCAGTTCAGCGCTGCGGTCGAGGAGCGCTCGAACTCGCGGATTTCGGACAGCACCTCATGAGACGCCGTCACGAACTCGTTCGGCCAGATCTCGCGCACGGCTGCGAGCGCGCGGCGTTCATTTTCCGGATTGGCATAGGAATTGATGAACGTGATGGCGAGAGCTTGCGCGCCGTTTTCCAAAAGGGCCTTCGCAGCAGAATGTACCTGGTCAGCATCGACGGCGGTTCTGATCGTGCCGTCGGCCAGCGTCCGCTCGTCGACTTCGAGCCGCATGTCACGGTCGGCGATCGGCACGAAATCGCCCCACAGGCCCCAGGTGCGGCGGCGGTCGCGGCGCCGCATCTCGAGCGTGTCGCGGAAGCCGCGCGTCGCGATGATGCCGATCTTGGGCCCGCGCCGCTCCAGCAGCGTGTTGGTGCCCACGGTCGTGCCGTGCACGATGGACTGCATGCCAGCCGCGCCGCCAAGCGCCGCAAGCCCATTGAGAAAGCCCGAGGCTTCGTTGCCGCGGCGCGACGGCACCTTGGCGGTGCGGAACATGCCCCTTGTGGAATCAAGAAGAAACAGGTCGGTGAAGGTCCCGCCGACATCGACTCCGACAATGACACCACGTTCGTTCATCGGCTGCCGCGGACCTTGGCGGTTGCGTCGGCATCGAGCGAACCGTCATCGAGGAGCACGGCCTTGTAGCTGTCGAGCGCCGCAAGCCGCGAGACATAGCCGAGCCGCACATCGCGGGCGACGCACGCGGGATCGCGCGTCGCTGGATCGCCGAAGCCGCCGCCACCGGGCGTCTCCAGCCGCACCTTCTGGCCACGGCGGATCTTGATGTCGGTGACCTTCGAGACCAGCGGCGGCGTGGCTTCCCCGCTGTCGGTTTCATACACAAAGCGATTCAGCACAGCGCTGCCGCCGCCGTTGACGCCGAACGGCGGATATTTGCCGCGCTCGCCGAGCAGGAACACCTCGGCGCCGCCATCCGCGAGTGCCTCGACCTCGTAGATTGCGCCGAGCCCGCCGCGGTGCCGACCCGGCCCGCCGGAATCGGGCCGCAGCGCCCATTGGGTGAACAGCACCGGGTAAAGCGATTCGAGAATTTCGATCGGCGGGATGGTCGCGGTCGAGATCGGGTTGTTGCCGTGGTTGAGGCCGTCGCCTTCGGGATTGCCGCCAAGGCCACCTCCGAAGAAGCAGAACATCACCCAGCGCCGGCCGTGCTCGCGCCAGCCGGCGAGCGACAGCGCGTTTATGGTTGCAAAGGGACTGCCGTTGGCGCGCTCCGGCGCCGCCTTGGCGAAGGCGCCGAAGATGGTGTCGATGACGCGCAGGATGGTCTCGGTGTAGCCGCCGACCGGCCTCGGCGCCGAGACGCCGAGCAGGGTCGTGTCGGGGATCACGAATTCGATCGGCGCGAGGCAGCCTGCATTGGCCGGTACATCGGTAAACAGGTGCTTGAGCGCGACGTAGCAGCAGGCGACCGTGGTCGAGCGCGCGATGTTGAGCGGGCCGTCGCAGGGCGGCGCCGAGCGCGAGAAGTCGAGCGTCATCCGGTCGCCTTTGATGGTCAGGTCGAGCCCGATGCGCAGCGGCGTGTCGGTGACGCCATCATTGTCCAGGAAATCGTCGCAGGAATAGGTGCCGTCCGGCAGCGCCGCGATGTTGGCGCGCATCAGCGCCTCGGCGCGCGCGCTGAGCTGTGCCATCGCGGTTGCGATGGTCCCCTCGCCGTGCTCGTCGAGCAGCGCGTTGAGCCGGCGTTCGCCGAGATCCAGCGCGTTGAGCTGACCGTTGAGGTCGCCCCAGTTCGACTGCGGCACGCGCGAATTGGCGGCGAGGATGTCGATGATGTCCTGCTGCAGCACCCCGCCGCGCACGAGCTTCACCGGCGGGACCCGGAAGCCCTCCTGGAAGCTTTCGGTGGCCTTGGCGTTGAAGTTGCCGGGCACGTTGCCGCCGACATCGAGCCAGTGACCGACCGACGCGAGCCAGACGAACACCTTGCCGTTGCGGATGACCGGTCGAACAAGGCGGAAATCGTTGAGATGCGTGCCGCCGTCGTAGGGATCGTTGAAGATGTAGGTGTCGCCCGGCTCGAGCCCGCCGTCGCGCGCAACCTTGTCGATGACCGCCTTCACGGCGAAAGCCATGGCGCCGACGAAGATCGGCAGGCCCGAGGTGCCCTGCACCAGCGTTGCGCCGTTCTCCGCATGATAGAGTCCGTGGCAGGCGTCATGCGCCTCGGCGATGATCGGGTTGAAGGCCGAGCGGAAGAGGGTCGCGTCCATCTCGTCGGCGATCTGAACGAGACGGCCGTTGAGAACCGCGAGCGTGACGGGATCGATCATGGTCACCGGGAACCCGACGTCTTCTTGGCTGCCGCCGGCGTTTCGGTTTCATAGCGCTTGCCGAGCGCCAGCATGTCGGCGGTGCCGATCAGCCGGTTGATGCCGTCGAAATCGAGCATGCGATTGCGAAACGGCTCGTTGGTGCCGTGCTGCGCGAGTGAATTGTAATAGTCCATCGCCGTGCAGGCCACGGCGCGTGCAATACCGCCCGGGAAGATCACCAGGCCGTAGCCGATTGCTTCGAGCTCCTTCGCGTTCAGCAGCTCGGTCTTGCCGCCTTCGACCATGTTGGCCATCAGCGGCACCTGGGTGCCGAGCGTGGTGACGATGCGGGCGAGGTCGTCGCGGGTCTTCGGCGCCTCGACGAACAGCATGTCGGCGCCGGCGTCGCGATACATCGCGGCGCGCTCGATGGCGCGGTCGAAGCCTTCCACCGCCACCGCATCGGTGCGCGCCACGATCAGCGTCTCGCGCGAGCGGCGCGCGTCAACGGCGGCGCGGATTTTGCCGCACATCTCGGGCGCCGGAATCAACGCCTTGCCGTCGAGATGGCCGCAGCGCTTGGGGAAGTCCTGGTCTTCGAGTTGGATGGCGGTCGCGCCGGCGCGCTCGAACTCGCGGATGGTGCGCACCACGTTGAGCGCGTTGCCGTAGCCGGTGTCGCCGTCGACGATCAGATGCGCCGTGACGCGGTCGCGGATCAGCGCCAGCGTCTCGGTCACCTCGGTCATGCTGACGAGGCCGATATCCGGCCGGCCGAGCCGCGTATAGGCAATGGCCGCTCCGGACACGTAGAGGGTCTCGAAGCCGGCCTGCGTGGCGACGAGCGCCGTGAACGGATCGTAGATGCCCGGCGCCACCACGATGGGCTTCTGGCTGAGGCGGGAGCGCAGCGTTTGCGGTTCGGGCATTGTCACATTCCGAGATAGGCGCGCTTCAGGTTCGGGTCGTTGCGGATGTCGGCCGCGCTTCCCTGTAGCACGAACCGGCCATTGTCGAGGATATAGGCGCGCCGCGCCACCTCCAGGCTTTGGACCACGTTCTGCTCCACCAGAAGGAGAGCGATGCCCTCGGCATTGATGGTCTTGATCAGCCCGAACAGCTCTTCAACCAGCAGCGGTGAGAGTCCAAGCGACGGCTCGTCGAGGATCAGAAGCCGCGGCTCGGCCATCAGGCCGCGGCCGATCGCCAGCATCTGCTGCTCGCCGCCGGACAGCGTGCCGGCGCGCTGCCGCCGCCGCTCGGCGAGCCGAGGGAAGATCGAGAACACGCGTTGGCGGTTCTGCCGGCGGTTCCCGCGGCCCCGGCGGTAGGCGCCGAGATCGAGGTTTTCCCGCACCGTCATGTTTGGAAAGATGCGGCGGCCTTCCGGCACATGGATCAGGCCCCGCCAGACGATCTCGGCTGGCCGTGCCGCATGGATCGGCACGCCGGCGAAGCGAACGGTGCCCTGCCACGGCCGCACCACGCCCGAGAGCGTGCGGTTGAGCGTCGACTTGCCGGCGCCATTGGAGCCCAGCACCGCGACGACCTCGCCGGCCTGCACCGCGAGGTCGACGCCGCGCAGAATCTCGGTCTCACCGTAGCCGGTGTGGAGTCCGCTGACGGTGAGAAGCGGCTCAGCCATGCACGGCCCCCGCGCTCATGCGCTCAGCAGCGCCACGCCCGAGATAGGCCTCAATGACCCGCGGGTCGGCGGCGATGGCCTGCGGCGCGCCTTGCGCGATGATGCGGCCTTCGGAGAGCACGAAGACCTGCTCGGCGAGGCTCATCACTGCCTGCATGATGTGCTCGATCATCACGATGGTGACGCCGCGGTTGGCGATGGCGCGGATCACCGGCAGCATGTCGCGCACCTCGGATGGGTTGAGCCCGGCCAGCACCTCGTCGAGCAGCAGGAGCCGCGGCTCGATCGCGAGCGCGCGAGCGAGCTCCAGCCGCTTGCGGCCGGCGACGGTCAGCGACGCGGCCGGCTGATCGAGCATATTGCCGAGATCGAGCACCTCGGCGATCTCGGTCGCCGCATCGAGCGCTTCGACGCGGCCTGCGCGGTAGAGATGCGAGCCGACCGCGATGTTCTCCCGCACCGTCAGCCCGGTAAACGGCTGCACGATCTGGAAGGTGCGGGCGATGCCCTGCCGCGCCAGCAGGTGCGGCGGCTGGCCGGTGATATCGACGCCGCGGTAGCGGATATGGCCTTCGGTCGGCTTGGCGAAGCCCGAGATGATCGAGAACAGCGTGGTCTTGCCGGCGCCGTTGGGTCCGATCAGCGCGGTGATGCGGCCCTTGTCGGCGGTGAATGATGCTTTGTCGACGGCGAGCAAACCGCCAAAGCGTTTGGACACGTTCTCGACCTGGAGGACCGGCTCAGCCACGGCTGCGCTCCCCGGCCGCCGTCTCCCGCGCCTTCTGGAAAAGATTGCGCACGCTTGCGACCAGCCCGGCGATGCCTCGCGGCGCAAAGGCCACCACGAGAACCAGCACGCTGCCATAGATCACGAGGTCGAGGCCCGGTGCGTCGCCGGTCACGTGCTTGGCAAGCTCGCCCAGCGTCTTGACGACGAGCGCGCCCAAGAGCGGCCCGAACACCGTGCCGACACCACCGATGATCGGCGCGAGCAGCGCCTCGATCGAGATCCATGGGCCGTAGGCGATGCCGGAATCGACGAACAGGAAGTATTGTGCGTAGAAGGCGCCGCCTGATGCCGTGATCGCGGCCGATACGGTCATGGCGATGAGCTTCGTCCTCACCACATTGACACCGAGCGCCTTAGCAGCGTCTTCGTTCTCGCGCACCGCGACGAGATAGGCGCCGAACCGGCTGTCCTCGATCAGCCGCACCACGATCATCGCGATCGCGACCAGTGCCACTGCGATGATGTAGAACGGCAGCCGGCTCTGGAACTGAAATGCCTCCGGACGCAGATCGAGCTTGACGAGGAGACCAACGCCCGCGCCGGTGACCGGTGCGACGCTGGCGATGATGCGCAGCACCTCGGCGAAGGCGAGCGTCACCAGTGCGAAGTACGAGCCTTTGAGCCCCGAGCGGAAGCTCAACGCGCCGATGATCGCGCCAACCAGCGCGCCGGCCGCAATGGCAAAACCGAAGGCGACCCAGGCGTTGACGCCGAAGCGCAGTTGCAGGATCGCGGTCGCATAGGCGCCGGTGCCGAAGAACGCGGCATGACCGAATGAATACTGTCCGCCATAGCCGCCCAGCAGGTTCCAGCCTTGCCCGACCAGGGCGATCAGCAGCGTCGTCACCAGAAAGTTGAGCACGACATTGGACGTGGTGACGATCGGCACCAGCGCGAGCAGCGTGGTCACGACCAGGATCGTCGAGATGCCCTTCATGCCCGCTCCCCGAACAGGCCATTGGGGCGGAGCAGCAGCACCAGAATGAACATGACGAAGATGCCGATCTGGCCGAGCGATTCGCCGAGATAGAGCCCGCACAGGCTTTCGACGACGCCGACGAACAGGCCGCCGAGCAGTGCGCCCGTGACCGAGCCCATGCCGCCGAGCACCACGACCGTGAAGGCAACGAGCACGAAGGCGTTGCCCGCATGCGGATTGACGTAATAGGTCGGCATCAGCAGGCACGCCGCGATGGCAAGGCAGGCGGTGCCGATGCCGAAGGTCACGGCGTAGATGTGCGCCACGTCGATCCCGGCGAGCTCAGCACCGAGCTTCTCTTTCGCCACCGCGCGGATCGCCTTGCCGGTGCTGGTGAAGCGCATCAGGATGCCCAGCACGAGGGCTACGCCGATCACCGCGGCGCAGGCGATGACCCGCGGCTTGGCGAGGAACGCGTTGTGGAATTCGATGACGTCGAACGCGTAGGGCAGGTTGATGGTGCGGGTGTCGGCGCGAAAGGCGTAGAGCAGTGCGTTCTCGATGACGACCGCAAGGCCTAGCGTCACGAGCAGGATGTTGCGGTCGTCGCCATGCGCGGCCGGTCCGATGACATAGCGCTGCAGCGCATAGCCGATGACAAAGAACAGCGGTGTGAGGCCCACCGCCGCGACGTATGGATCGACCCCGAGCAGCTTGTAGGTGAAGAACACCGCGAACATCGCGGCGGTCAGCAGCGCGCCGTGCGCGAAGTTGATGATGTGCAGGACGCCGTAGATCAGCGTCAGGCCGAGCGCCACCAGCGCATAGACAGCGCCGGTCATCAGTCCATTCAGCACCGCGGGAACGAGGATGACCGATGACAGCACGGTGGCGCCCGATGCCCGGCGTCAAGCCGGAGGCATCGGGAACACCGCCTTTGCCGAAGCAAAGGCGGACGGCAGGATCACCTGGATGTCCTTGTCCAGCACCTGGGTGTTGACCGGCGCTGCGCCCTCGTTCTGGCCGTTGACGAATTTCGTCGGCCCATAAGGCATGACGTGACCCTTGAAGGTCGAGCTCTCCAGCGCTGCGATGATCTTGGCGCGGTCGGCGCTCGCGGCGCGCTCCAGCGCGTCGGCGAGCAGCAGCACGCAGGAATAGTTCATGTAGACTTCGTAAGTGTAGAACTCGCCCTTGTCCTCGATCTTCTTCTTCAGCGCCAGCGCCTTCGGGTTCTTCGGATCGAACCAGTGATTGCAGTCCATGATGTACTGCGCGGCTTCTGGGAATTCCTTGACGAACTTGTAGGACGACGCGGCGCCGCCGAGCACCGAATAGATGCCCTTCGGCCGGATGCGCTGCTGCTGCATGGTGCGGGCAAGCAACACATATTCGTTGTAGTAGTTTGCCGGGATCACGATGTCCGGGTTCTGCGCCCTGATCTTCAGCGCGACGTTGTTGAAGTCGCGGGTCGGAGTCGGGTGCGAGATGGTCTCGAGCACCTGGAAGCCGCGCTCGGGCAGTTGCGTGTTCAGGAGCTTGGCGAGGCCCGCGCCGAACGCCGAATCCTCGTGCACGATCATCACGGTCTTGGCCGGCTTGCCGGCCTGCTCGTTGATGGCGACGAGGTTTTCGATCGCGGTCTTGGCGATGACGCCGAAGCCCGGCCCGAAGCGGAACGTGTTCTTCAATCCGCGGGTGACGATGCTGTCGACCACGCCGACGTCCACGATATAGGGCAGGTCATAGCGTGCTGCGGTCTGGCTCGCCGCGAGGCAGATGCCGCTGGCATAGCCGCCGACTACGGCGGCGACGCCGGCCGCGTTCATCTTCTCGACCTCGGCATTGCCGCCGTCCGGCGTCGACTGGGCGTCGCCCAGCACCGGCTCGATCTTGGCGCCGCCCAGCGACTTGATGCCGCCGGTCGCGTTGATCTCCTCGATCGCAAGTTGCGCGCCGATCCGGCCTTGCTGCCCCGAATAGGCCAGCGCCCCCGACACCGGATGCAGAACCCCGATCTTCACAGGCGTGCCCTGCGCGCGGAGCACAGCCGGCGCGTGCAGCGTGGCTACGACGCCGAGCGCGGTGGATTGCAGGAACCGGCGGCGGGTGACGGAAGAAATCGGACGAGACATGCATGCCCCCAATGGTCGATCCGCAAAGCCTAACATTGGTCCGGCCCGCCTTCTATATTATCGTTGTTGTTCAACCTGCTGCGTTTCCGCGAACAAGGGCTTGAGTCCCGTAGAGCATGAGTGAGCCCCAAACCCTGGTCGACAAGCTGTGGGCCGCCCATGAGATCGTCCGGCGCGAGGACGGCGAGTCGCTGCTCTGGGTCGATCGGCATTATGTCCATGAGGGCTCATTCCACGCTTTTGGCAAGCTCGCCGAGCGGGGCGTGCCGGTGGCCGAGCCGGGGTTGACCTTCGGCGTTGCCGACCATTACGTGCCGACGCGGGGCTCGCGGACCAATATCGCCAATCCCGAGCTCGCCCGGATGGTGCGGCAGGTCGAGGAGAATACCGCCAAGCACAACGTGAAGCTGTTCGGGCTCGGCGACCCGCGGCAGGGCATCGTGCATGTGGTCGGCCCGGAGCAGGGGCTGACTTTGCCCGGCCTGCTGATCGTCTGCGGCGACAGCCACACCTCGACCCATGGGGCGCTCGGCGCCTATGCGTTCGGTATTGGCGCGTCTGAAGTGGCCCACGTGCTGATGACGCAGACCATCTGGCAGAAAAAGCCGAAGCTGATGCGCGTCACGGTCGACGGGGTGGCCGCGCCCGGCATCTCCGGCAAGGACATCGTGCTCGCGATCATCGCGCGCATCGGCGCTGACGGTGCGACCGGCGGCGCGCTGGAGTTCGCGGGCTCGGCGATCCGCGCGCTGTCGATCGAGGGACGGCTGACGCTCTGCAACATGTCGATCGAGGCCGGCGCGCGTTGCGGCCTCGTCGCGCCGGACGAAACAACTTTCGCCTATCTCGAAGGTCGGCCATATGCGCCGAAGGGCGCGGATTTCGACAAGGCGGTCGAGGAATGGTCGGCAATGAAATCAGATGATGGCGCCAGGTTCGATAAAGACGTGACGCTCGACGCCAAGGCCATCGCACCGATCGTCACCTGGGGTACGAGCCCCGAGGACGCGCTGCCGATCGACGCCAGCGTGCCCGATCCGGCGCGCGAGACCGACGAGACGCGCGCCAAGTATCTGCGCGGCGCGCTGGAATATATGGGCATCGCGCCGGGCAAGAAGCTGACCGACATCGCGGTCGACCGTGTGTTCATCGGCTCCTGCACCAATTCCCGCATCGAAGACCTGCGGGCTGCCGCAGCGGTGCTCTCAGGCCGCACCAGCAAGGTGCCGGGCCTGGTCTCGGCCGGGTCGACGTTGATCAAGCAGCAGGCCGAGCAGGAAGGCCTCGACCGTATCTTCCGCGACGCGGGCCTGGAGTGGGGCGAGTCCGGTTGCTCGATGTGCGTTGGCATCAACGGCGATCTGGTGGCGCCGGGTGAGCGTTGCGCCTCGACGACCAACCGCAACTTCCGAGGTCGCCAGGGCCCGGGCGCGCGCACGCACCTGATGTCGCCCGCGATGGTGGCGGCTGCGGCGGTGGCGGGCCATCTCGCTGACGTGCGGCCGATGCTCGCTGGCCGGAAGGTGTGAGGCAACGATGGATAAATTCACCAAGTTCACCGGCACGGCGTGCCCGATCAATCAGCCGAATCTCAACACGGATCAGATTCTGCCGGCGCGCTATCTGAAATGGACGCGCGCCATGGGCATCGGCAAGGTGCTGTTCCAGGACCTGCGCTTCGACGCCGACGGCAACGAGAAGCCGGACTTTCCGATCAACAAGCCGGCCTGGCGCAACGCCAAGGTCGTGGTGGGGGCGCGTAACTTCGGCTGCGGCTCGTCGCGCGAGGCCGCGGTCTATGCGCTCTACGACTATGGCGTGCGCTGCGTGATCGCGCCGTCGTTCGGCGATATTTTTTCCGGTAACGCCGTGCAGAACGGTCTCGTCACCGCGATCGTCGCCGACGACGAAGCCGCCGAGATCATGGAGACGCTCAGCCGCACGCCGGAGCTGCCGGTCACCGTGGACCTCGAGCCGCAGACCATCGTCTGCGGCAACAAGACCTATAGCTTCACCATCGACCCGGTGCGACGGATGCGGCTGCTCAACGGCTGGGACGACATCGCACTGACCGAAAGCTTCCGCGACCGTATCGCGTCATTCAAGACAGGCGACCGGAGCCTGAGACCCTGGGCTGTGCCCAACACCAACACATGACCAGGAAATCCAAGGTTTTGATTGCCGGCGCGGGTCCGGTCGGGCTCACCGCGGCGTTGTTGCTGGGCCACAAGGGCATCCCGGTCGTGGTGCTGGAGGCGCAGGATGCGATCTCCGAGGAGCTTCGCGCCTCGACGTTCCATCCGCCGACGCTCGACATGATGGCGCCTTATGGCGTGACGGCACGCATGATGGAGGCGGGACTGCTCTGCCCGACCTGGCAGATCCGGCTGCATCCGTCCGGAGACCGCGCGGTGTTCGATCTGTCGGTGCTGAAAGGCGAGACCGATCATCCGTACCGGCTGCAATGCGAGCAGTCGAAGTTTTGTCACTTTGTGCTCGACGCGGTGCGCAAGCTTCCCAGCGTCGAGGTGCGGTTCAGTACGGCGGTCAGCGGCATCGAGCAGTCGGCTGACGCAGTCACGGTGAAAGCCTCGTCGCCGGATGGCGAGCAGCAGTTCGTCGCGGACTACGTCATCGGAGCCGACGGTGCGCGCAGCGCTGTGCGCCGCGCCATCGATGTCGATCTGTCCGGCGACATCTATCCCGAGACCACCATCCTGGCGACCACGCTTTATCCGTTCCACGAGAAGCTCGACGGGCTGTCCAACGTCTCCTATTGCTGGAAGCCGGACGGCACCTTCAGCCTGCTGCGGCTGCCCGGCGTCTGGCGGGTGAGCCTCTACGCCCGTGACGGCCAGACCACCGAGCAGGCGCTGGAGGACGAGGCGCAGCAGTCGCTGCTGCACGACATCGTGCCGGACGCGGGCCGCATCGAGGTGCTCGAGACGCGGCCCTATCGCATCCACAAGCGGCTCGCCTCGACCTATCGCAAAGGCCGCGTGCTGCTCGCGGGCGACGCCGCGCATCTCAACAGTCCATCCGGCGGCATGGGTATGAACGGCGGCATCCATGACGCCTTCAGCCTCACCGAGAAGCTCATGGCGGTGCTTCAGGACGGCGCCGATGACAGCCTCCTCGACCGCTATGAGCGCCAGCGCAGGCCGATCGCCGAAGAAGAGATCATCCAGCAGGCGCACCGCAACCGGACCCGGATGCAGGAGCGCGACCCGGCGCGGCGGCGCGCCATGCTGGAAGACATGCAGCGGATGATCGATGATCCCGTGAAGCTCAAGGCCCATCTGATGAAGTCGTCGATGATCGACGGGCTGCGCCGCGCCGCGGCCACGGCATGAGAAATGCAGGTCGGGACCGGCATGTTCAACCGGACCGGCATGTTCAAGCGAGGTCGATGACGATGAGCCAGAAGGGTTTACGAAACGCGTTGGTGTGGGCCGTTGCCATGCTTGGCGTCGTCTCGGCCGGCATCGCGCGTGCCGATGACTATCCGTCGCGGCCGATCACCATCCTGGTGCCGTTCCCGCCGGGCGGCAGCACCGACTTTGTGGTGCGGCTCGTTGCCAACAAGGTATCCGAAAGCCTCAAGCAGCCGATCATCATCGAGAATCGCGCAGGCGCGGCCGGCAATGTCGCCGCGATGGCGATCAAGAACGCACAGCCTGACGGCTATCTGCTGATGACCGGCCACACCGGCACGCATGCCATCAATCCGACGCTCTACAGCGACCTGAAGTTCGATCCGGTCAAGGATTTCCAGCCGATCACGGCGCTGATCGCCTTCAACAATGTCCTGGTGGTTCCGGCGGCGAGTCCGGCAAAGTCGGTTGCCGATCTCGTCGCATTGGCCAAGGCGAAGCCCGAGGGGCTGAGCTACGGCTCGCAGGGCGTCGGCACGGGCGGGCACCTGCTCGGCGTGCTGCTCGCCAAGCATGCCAACATCAACCTGCTGCACGTGCCCTATCGTGGCATCGCGCCGGCCGTGACCGACACGGTGGCGGGACGTGTCGACATGCTGTTCTCGGCGTACCTGTCCGCTGGACCGCAGATCGAGGCCGGCAAGCTCCGCATGCTGGCGATCGCCGGAACGCAGCGCCATCCGCGCATCCCCGACGTGCCGACCATGCCGGAGGCCGGCTATCCGGAGGTGCAGATGCAGCAATGGTTCGGGCTGTTCGCGCCGGCCGGCACGCCGGCGCCGATCGTGCAGAAGCTCAATGCTGAGTTCGTCAAGGCGCTGCAAGGCAAGGATGTGCAGGACCAGCTGTTGCCGCAGGCCACATTCGTAACACCGAGCACGCCCGAAGAGCTGGGTGCGATGGTCAAGCGCGACATGGTGCGGCTCGGCCAGGTCGTGAAGGAGTCGGGCGCGAAGGCGCCGGATTGATCATGTCGCTCGAATACACTTCACGTGGTCTGGTCGGCATGTTGACGCCCCAGGCCAACACCACGGTCGAGCCGGAGTTCAACATCCTCTGGCCCCGCGGCGTTGCGATGATCAACGCCCGGCTGATGAGCGACAAGCCGACGATCTCCGCGCGACTGGTCGACTATTTCGCCAACTATGGTGCTTCGCTGAAGCAGTTCGCCAATGCGCCGGTCGGCGTGGTCGCGGCGGCTTGCACGGGCGCATCGTATCTTGCCGGCCGCGAGCAGGAGGCGGCGGTCGCCCGCGACATCGCCGAGCGGCACAAGCATCCGTTCATCACCGCGGCGCTGGCGGTGGTCGATGCGCTGACGGTGTTGAAAGCGAAACGGCTCGGCCTTGTGTCGCCCTATCCCGATGATCTCAACAAGGCGAGCGTCGCGTATTGGCAGAGCCACGGCTTCGAGGTCGTGGACGTGGCGCTGGTGTTCAACGAAGGCAGCGCGTTTCATCCGATCTACAGCCTCGGCGGGTCGAGCGCGTCCGAAGCGCTGCAGACCCTCAAGGATAAACCGCTCGACGCCATCGTGATGCTCGGCACCGGCATGCCGACCTTGCGCCCGATCGCCGATGCGATCGGCTGGAGCGGGCCGCCGGTGATGTCCTGCAACCTCTGTCTCGCGTGGCGTGCGGTCGAGGCGCTCGACGGCCAAGCGTTTGACGGCCATGCGTTGAGCCGCGCGGCTTTCGAGCCGTGGCTCGCCGGCGAAGGCTGGGTCTCGCGTCTCAACGAGCGGCAGTAAATCCTAGCGTTCGGAAAAGCGTCCGCGCCGCGCGGCCGAGCGCCGCATTTGCAAAGAAACGACAGCATTTCTGTCATTAAACAATTGCAGACCGGGGCGATGATGCGCCTGCCGATCACAAGCAGCGAGCGTATATTTGTGCTGCTGTGTAGGCCCGCTCGCAACGCCCGGAAGCGTTGGATGTGCGAGGCAATCGCGGCTGGTTCGGGTTTTTCCCGGCCAGCCGCACGTTTTTTCAGAACAGCGCGTTCATCGATCACGCACTCTGGGCAGCGACCAGCAGGCCAATCCGGGTGATGCCGCCGGCCACGTCATGGCGATGACCTCGTTGCTATTTGTATTTCTTCGCCGCGGCGAGCAGCGCCTCGTAGTCCTGCTTGACCTTCGGGTTGGCCGCGAGAAGCGACGCCGCCACCGGCGATACGATGTCGACGTAGCGCTTGGACTCCTCCGGCGACATGGTGATGATCTCGCCGCCACTCTTCTTCCAGGTGTCTTCCTTGGCCTTGATGTCGTTGAGGTCCCACTCGCCGAACACCTCTTCGGCCTTGCGGGACTCTTCGCGCACGATCTTCTCGAGATCAGGCCCGAGCGACTTCAGCCAGGCGCGGTTGGCGACCACAGGCGCGGCAAACATCGTCGACGGCAGATAGGTCATGGGCTTCGCGATGTCGTAATATTTGAACGCCACATAGGGCGCGGCCGCGCCGACCATGCCGTCGATGGTCTTGTTCTGCATCGCCGGCAGCGCCTCGCCGAGCGGCAGCGACACCGGAATGACGCCAAGCTTCTTCAGCGGCTCCACCTGGATCGGCGCGCCGCCCTGGGTTCGAATCTTCTGGCCCTGGAGGTCGGCCACGGCGCGGACCGGCTTGTGGGTCAACAGCATCAGCGGGCTGTAAAGGCACGGCGCCAGGAGCTCGACGCCCTTGTCGGCGCCCCAGGTCGCGAGCCTCGCTCGGATCTCTGGATCGTTCAGCACCTTGAAGCCCTGCTCCATCGTGTCGAACATTCCAGGTGCATCGAGCACCGCAAAACGCGGCTCGAGGCTGACCCAGAAGCCGTTGGCCGAAGACGCCGCCTCGATGGTGCCGAGCGCCACCCCTTCGACCACGGCAGGAAGCTGGCCGAGCTGGTTGGACGGATAGATGTCGACCTTGATCTTGCCGCCGGAGCGCTGCTCGATGCCGGCCTTCATCCGCTTGAAGTATTCGTAGGTGACATCGTTGATGGTCGGCTGCGACAGCTTCATCGTGAATTGCTGGGCGCTGGCCGGCATCGCGGCGAGCACGCCGCCCGCCAGAATGGCAGCGGCGGCAAGTCTCTTCAGGATCGTCTGCATCGGATTGGTCCTCCCAAACTCATGTCTTGTCATTTGGCCATCAGATAGCGCACGCCAATCAGCGAGATATCCGGGATGTAGGTGATGAGAGCGAGCGCGATCAGGTAAATGATCACAAACGGGATGATGCCGCGATAAATCGTGTCGAGCTTCAACCCCAGCACCGTCTGCGCGACGAAGATGTTGATGCCGAACGGCGGATGGAACAGCCCGATGGCGAGGTTGACGGTGACGACGATGCCGAAATGCACAGTGTCGATGCCGACAGCCTTGACCATCGGAACCAGCAGTGGGCTCAGCAGCAGGATCGCCGACAGCGGATCGAGGAAGCAGCCGACCGCGAGCAGCAGCACGTTGATGGCAAGCAGCAGCACCCACCAGGAGACGTTGAACGATTGCAGCCACGCCGTGATCGTCGCCGGCACCTGATTGACGGTGAGCAGCCAGGCAAACACGCCCGCGCAGGCGACGATGATCAGGATCTGTCCGGTGAACATCACGGTCGCAGCCGCGGCACCGACGATATCGCGCCAGCCAAGTTCGCGGAACACGAAGGCCGTCACCAGCGCTGCATAGACACAGGCCACCGCGGCTGCCTCGGTCGGCGAGAACACGCCGCCATAGATGCCGCCAAGAATGATGACCGGCGCGCCCAGCGCCCAGACGCTGCGGCCGGCCGCGTGCAGGAACCGCTTGAGGTCGAACGGCTCGCCGGCGCCGAAGCCGCCGCGCCTGGCGCGCCACATCACATAGGCGGCGATCATCCCGGCGATCATCAGCCCGGGCACGACACCGGCGGCATAAAGCCGCGCCACGGACTCCTCCGCCGCCGCGCCGTAGACGATCATCGGGATGCTCGGCGGAATGATCACGTCGATGGCGCCGACCGCGGTGATCAGTCCGGCCGTGAACGTCTCCGGATAGCCGGCGCGCTTCATGGCCGGCACCATCACCTTGCCGATGGTGGCGACCGTTGCGGCGCTGGCGCCTGAGATCGCGCCGAAGATCGCCGAGGTGCCGACCGCGGTCACGCCGAGGCTGCCGCGCACCGAGCCGACGCCGGCCTGCACGAAATCGACGAGCCGCTGCGCCACGCTGCCGCGGCCCATCAGCTCCCCGGCATAGATGAAGAATGGCACCGCCAGCAGCGGTGTCGCATTGACGGACGCAAACAGGTTCTGATGCACCACGACCAGCGGCACGTGCATGTAGAAAACGAGCGCCACCGTGACGCCGGTCAGCAGCACCAGGAAGATCGGAAAGCCGAGCAGCAGAAGAACGACGGGCACGACCGCGAGAGCGAATGTCATGGTGCGGTATGCCCTTCAGGTGCTGCTTCCGGGGACTTCCGGAAGATACCGATCAGCCGCCAGGCCGTGACGATCAGAATCAGCGCAAAGCCCAATGCCACGGCGCCGTGCGGGATCCACATCGGCACCCCCGCCATGTCGCTGGTGCGGCCGATGCGAAGCATCTGGCTGGCATAGAAGTACGACTGCGACACCACGAAACCCGCGATCGCGATCATCAGCAGCTGCTCGGCCACGCGCAGCGCGAGGCGCAGCGGTTCCGGCATGAACTGCAGCAGCACATCCATACGCAGGTGCTGGTTGCGCCGCGTCACCACGGCGGCGCCCAGGAATGTGGCGCAGACCATGATGAACACCTGCACCTCGTCCGATCCGAGCAGCGAGATGCCGAACAGATACCGGCCGACCACATTGGTGAAATTGAGCAGCACCGCCAGAATAAAGGCAAAGGCAAGCGTGAGCTCGATCGCTCGCGCGATGGCGTCGAACACCTTGTCGATCAACGATTCCCCCCGGGGCGCGTTCTGTTCCTTCTGGGGGAATACTCCGCCGAGGCGCCGGCTTTGACAAGGCAAACCGCCGGTTGCCGGCCATGACGCCAGCGACGGCGTGGGACGCAATGGGCAACGAAAAACGGCGGCGCAGAGCGCCGCCGTTTCTTGGGTGGTGCGCCGGTCCGGGGAAAACCGGCGACCGCCGCTACGACTACTACTGGAACAGCCGGAGCACGGCCTGGCTGGCCTGCGAGGCGAGCGACAGAGCGGTGGTCGACAGCTGCTGCCGGGTCTGCAACGCGAGAAGGTTTGCGCCTTCCTCGTTGGAGTCGGCGAGCGTCAGGCTGTCGGCGCCGGTCTGCAGGGTGTTGATCATCGCCTTGGTGAAGTCCTGGCGGACCTGCACGGTGGTCAGGTTCGAGCCGAAGGCCTGGGCTTGCGAACGCAGCGTGGTGAGCGCGTTGGTCAGGTCGGTCGAAGCCGCGGTGATGTCCGCGGCGCCGGCCCAGGCGTTTTGCGCGTTGCCGATCGCGAGGCCGACCGACGAGAAGTCGACGGCGGTGATCGTGACGCTCGAGGTGCCGCGCTCGTTCAGCGTGACCGTGAGGTTGGCGCTGTTGTTCGAGTCGAGCAGGTTGATGCCGTTGAAGCCGGCGTCAGCCGCGAGCTGGTCGATCTGGCTCTGGATCTGGCCGAACTGCGTGGCGAGGTTCGCGCGGACCGTGGTGTCGGAGGTCTGCTGAGCCTGGGACACCAGCGCCTGGGCGGACTGCACCAGCTTGGTGATCGAGGTGATGCCGTTGTTGGCCGCCTGGATGGTGTTGAACGCGCTGGACATCGAGTCCAGCAGGTTGCCGAGGTCGCCGGCGCGGTTCTGCAGGCCCGCGGCAGTGAAATAGTTGACCGGATTGTCGAGTGCGGTGTTGACGCGCTTGCCGGTGGCGAGCTTGGTCTGGGTATTGGTGATCAAATCCGACGTCTTCTGCAGCTGCAAAAGGTTTGCGCGAACGCCGGCCGAGAGAACGATATCGCTAGCCATAGAACTGTCCTTCCTGGAGGTTCCAACACTGGAGTTACTGAGATCCCATCTGGATCGGCCGTGGTTTTAACCTTAACCAAGTAATACATGGCTAAGAAACGTGGTTAATGAATTCCAATCTTGCCATCAAAGGTTGGAATCTGCGGCCACATTGCTTGATGGAAAATTAGCAGTCCGAAATCGCGATCGTTGAATCTACACGGCAACTGCCGCTGGCGCACAGCGCTTTTCACGCGCCGCCGAGAATTCGAGTTACGAGTTTTTCACTTTGAAAATTGAGCACGTCTTCCGCGTCATGCTTAACGCAGCGGCATGTGCAGCCGACTTCGAAGCCCGCCGTTTGAGAAACGGCGGGTGCCGCGAAAAGATCGCGACGAATCGAAGTGGATTTTGGGAAGGGGCTAGCCCGCCGCGGCGGCGGGCGCGCCCTGCGCCGGCTCGGACGAGCGGCGAAGCATGGCGATGAACGGCTTCAATTCATCGGGCAGGTCGGTGCGGCCCGCAACGATCTCGGTCAGCGAATTGTCTTTTTTCGCCGCATTGATCAATTTGACAAAGCCGACATGGGAGACGCGGGCCTGGCCGTTCGCCACGAACTTGCGCATGGCTTCGATGTCACCGCGATTGATCAACGCGTCGGTGACTTTCTCGTCCATGCTGTCGCGGCTGGCGATGACCAGAAGGTGAGTGTGGCTTGCGGCAGTCGCGATGGCGGCGATCTCGTCGTCGCTCAGTGCAACCGCGTCTTTCAGCAGGATGCCGGAAATCTTGAGGTCCGGGTGCGCAGCGAGCTTGCGCATCAGGTTGGGCGGCGCCTTGGCGCAGGGGGCAAGCCGCCTGCTGAGCTCGATCAACGCGTCGCGTTCATTGTGCTCGATGATGGCGAGCAGCACGTCGTCGAACACGGCGATCTGCTCCTTGGAATAGCGCTCGGCGCCCTCCAGAAACAGCTCGGTCATATCGTGCAATATGGCTTCATGTCGCGACGGCGGGACGCCATCGAGAGCTTCCTTGATTTCCGTCACCAAAGAGTCGGCGGAGCTCATTGCACCATACTCGTTCCGAAGTGCCGTGCCTTGCACAGAACACTGACGCGGATCGCCGATCGGAATCGCACGAAGCCCGCGCCACGTCCCATGCAGGAACATGGTCGCAGCGATTGTGCAGGTGAAATACCTTCCCGACGGTTACCGTGGCATGGCAAGAGCAAAATTAGGATTCGATTAAGGCGGCGGATAGTGCAGCCGTGTATAAATTTACACTTCGACAAGTATTGCTGCCGAAAAAACTGGTAGTGGGACGTCCCCATCAAACAAATATGGCGTGCCCCGAGATCAGCGCAGGCCTTAACGTGACATTAAGGATTCTAAACTAGGTCATTAACCTAGTTCGTGGTCCGAGCGTGGACACCGGGACGCGGTTCGCCCGCGGTCGCCGGAGCTCCGCGGAAGGCGTCACGGACGTCCCGCGGTTCAAGAGGCGCTCTCCATGTCCCAACCTGCAGTTTCGAACGCGGCGCGTAGCGCGCACCCGGCCCAGGCGACCTTCGGTCAGGATAGCGCAGCTGCCGCGAGCGATAATCTCGTCCAATTCATCAGCTTCGCGATCGGCGACGACCAATACGGCGTCGACATCATGGCGGTGCGCGAGATCAAGGAATGGACCGAGATCACGCATCTGCCGAAGCAGCCTGAATATGTCCGCGGCGTGCTGAACCTGCGCGGCGTGATCGTGCCGATCATCGACCTGCGCTGCCGCTTCGGTCAGGGCCTCACCGAAGCGACGCCGCTGCATGTCATCATCATCGTGCAGATCGAGCATCAGCTTGTCGGCCTGCTCGCCGACCGGGTTTCGGACATCATCTCGATCGACACCGCCAAGATCAAATCCGTGCCCAAGGTCGCGCAGAGCGCCCGCCTCGACTTCCTGTCCGGCATCGTGACCGTCGAGAACTCGATGATCGCGTTGATCGAACTTTCCAACCTGATCTCTCAACCCGCCACTGCCGAAGCCAAGGCGGCCGCTCACTGATGATCGTCAGCTTCTAGTTCGTAAGACATGAGCGCAGGCCGCCGGGTCGATGCGCTAGGGGGTACCGATGGCATTCGCACTCAAGTCCAAGATCAATCTCCGCATCGGCGCCAAGCTGGCTGTCATGCAGGGCATCGGCGTGATGCTGGTCGTCGGCATGATTGCGAACGCGATTTACGGCAGCTCGACGGTGAAGACCGCCAGCGACTCGGCGAGAGCGCAGCAGGCTTTGGCGCTCGACATGAGCGATGCCCGGTCCGCGATCCGGATCATGGCCATCCGCGTCCGCGACATCCGTCTGGCGCAGGAAAACGTCGACATCACCGCTGCGGTCAAAGGCATCGAAGAGCAGCAGGCGCTGGCCAATAAGCTGATCCAGCAGAGCATTCCCAAGGTGGTGGTGGCTGAGAATCGCGAGCGCCTCGAAAAGGCGGCGGCGATGCTCGACGAATACGCGGCCGTGGCCAAGCAGGTTGCCGGCATCCGCTCCAAGGTCATGGGGCTGGACGTGGGCTCGGTCCGCCTCGTCACCGCCGATGAGGAGGCGGCGCGCATCGCGCGCGAGAAGATCACCCCGGTGGCCGGCAAGTTGAACGAAGCCATCGACAAGGCTGCGGAGAGCGCCAAGGACGTTGCCGCGAATGAAGTCGCCAGCGCTGAGGCGGCGTCGACTTCCGCGGAACGGATCGGTCTCGTGATCGGCGGAATCGTCGTGCTGGTGATGCTGGGCTCGGCGGTGTTCGGTTCACTGTCGATTGCCCGTCCGCTGCGCAAGATGGCGGACGTGCTGGTCGAACTGACGCACGACCGCATCGTCGATGTGCCGTTCACGGCGCGCAAGGATGAGATCGGCGATATCGCGAGGGCGACCGATATCTTCAAGGATTCGATTGCCGAGAAGGTGGTGAACTTCCGGATCAAGACCGCGCTCGACAACATCGCGTCGAACGTGATGATGACCGACGAGAACCACAACATTACTTATCTGAATAAGGCCATGGCCGGCATGGCGCACGACGCCGAGGCCGACCTGCGCAAGGGCATGCCGCAGTTCGATGCCGGGAAGCTGCTCGGCTCCAACATGGACATGTTCCATCAGGATCCGGCGCAGCAGCGCAGCATCCTCGAGAAGCTGACGACCAGCCACGAAGAGCACGTCGCCATCGGTCCGCTCAAGTTCCAGCGGGTCACGACGCCGGTCGTCGACAAGAACGGAACCCGCCTCGGCTACCTCGTCGATTGGAAGGACGAGACCGCCGAGAAGGCAATCGAGACCGAGGTCTCGGAGATCGTCGCAGCGGCCGTGGCGGGCGATTTCAACAACCGGATTTCGGTCGCGGACAAGAAGGGCTTCATGCTCAACCTGTCCAACTCGGTCAACTCGCTGTTCGAGACCACGGCGACGGTGCTGAATGATCTCGTGACGATGCTGGGGGCGCTCGCTTCCGGCGACCTCACCAAGCGCATCGATGCGGACTACCAGGGCACCTTCGGGCAGCTCAAGGACGACGCCAACGCGATGGCGGAGAAGCTCACCACGATCGTGTCCCAGATCAAGGCGGGCACGGGCGAGGTGGCCGGCGCCGCGGGCGAAATCTCCGGCGGCACCACCGACCTGTCGCAGCGCACCGAGGAGCAGGCGGCGAGCCTCGAGCAGACCTCCGCTTCGATGGAGCAGATTTCGGCAACCGTGAAGAAGAACGCCGAGAACGCCCAGCAAGCCAATCAGTCGGCGGCCAACACCAGCGAAGTCGCCAATCGCGGCGGCGAGGTGGTGGCGCAGGCGGTCGACGCGATGTCCCGCATCGAGGAGTCGTCCCGCAAGATCTCCGACATCATCAGCGTCATCGACGAGATCGCACGCCAGACCAACCTGCTCGCGCTCAACGCGGCGGTCGAGGCCGCGCGTGCCGGCGACGCCGGCCGCGGCTTCGCGGTGGTCGCCTCCGAGGTCCGCAGTCTGGCGCAGCGCTCCTCGCAGGCTGCGAAAGACATCAAGGACCTCATCAACAACAGCACCAGCCAGGTCAAGGACGGCGTGGAGCTGGTCAACCGCGCCGGCGAGCAGCTGAAGGAGATCGTCAAGTCGATCAACGGCGTCGCTGCCATCGTGTCGGAGATCGCCAACGCCAGCGCCGAGCAGGCGAACGGCATCGATCAGGTCAACAAGGCGCTCAACCAGATGGACGAGGTCACCCAGCAGAACTCGGCGCTGGTCGAAGAGAACGCCGCTGCCGCGAAGACGCTCGAGCAGCAGGCCGCGACGATGAACGAGCGTGTGGCGTTCTTCAGGCTCGACGACGCCGCTGCAAGCGCCGCGCCGCGTCAGATGCCGGCCGCGAAGGCCGCGGCCGCGCCGGCGCCCGCTCCGGCGCAGCGTGCCGCGCCAAAGCCCGCAACCGCGGCGCACCGGTCCAACGGTCGCGGCCCGGTCGGTCGGATGCAGTCCGCGCTCGCTACGGCGCTCAAGGACGATCCGGACTGGAAGGAATTCTGAGGCGGAGCGATGGCGCTCAGTCCCCGGGACGAAGCGCCACAGATCGCCTCGGGCATCTGCGTATCGATGCCGTGCTGTGAACGGTTCTGCGTCGGTCGTCGGCTCCCGATTGATCCTTTGGGGAGCGGCGGCCGGTTCGCGGTTCTGCGCTTAGCAATTTGTTGTTGAGAATCAAGGCATCGTTTCGGTTCCGCTGAAGGCCAACGAAGATGGCAAATCTCCAGCCCAAGCAAGACGACCTGGACGCAAGTCTGGAGAACGCGGCCTATGGCCGCGAATTTCAATTTTCCGACGCGGATTTTCGCAGCCTCGTCGGGCTGGCGCGCGAGCGGACCGGCATTTCGCTGTCCGACAGCAAGCGCAACCTGATCTACAGCCGCCTGTCACGCCGTCTGCGCGCCTTGGGCATGACCTCGTTCCGCACCTATCGCGAATATCTCAATTCGGCTGAAGGCGAGCAGGAGATCGAGAGCTTCATCAACTCGATCTCGACCAATCTCACGAAGTTCTTCCGCGAGTCGCACCACTTCGACCATCTGCGCGACCGGGTCGCGCTGCCATTCTCGCAAGCCGGCAAGCCCGGGCAGCGCTTGCGCATCTGGTCGGCAGGATGCTCGACCGGCGAGGAGCCCTATACGATCGCGTCTGTGCTCCGCCGTGCGATTCCCGACGTCGAGCGCCAGGACGTGAAGATCCTCGCCACCGACATCGACACCGAGGTGCTATCGAAAGGCGCCAACGGCGAATATCCGGCCGCCTCGATCGAAGATATTCCGGAAAACTATCGCAGCCTGTTTCAGCCCAAGGGCAGCCGCGGCACCGCGCTTGTCATCAGCGACGAGCTGAAATCGCTGATCAGCTTCCGGCATCTGAATCTGATGGAGTATCCGTGGCCGATGCGCGGCCAGTTCGACGCGATCTTCTGCCGGAACGTCATGATCTATTTCGACGGGCCGACCAAGGCGACGCTGATCGACCGTTTCGTGGAGCGGCTCAAGCCGGGTGGCTGGCTCTACATCGGGCATTCGGAGTCGCTGTTGGGCACCCACCAGCACCTGAGTCACGCGGGACGTACGATCTATCGGAGAGGTACGTGACGATCGTCGCCGCGGTTGCTCGGCCCGCAAACAGGGGCCGCGGTTCGGAAGAGGGAATGACTGGAGGTCGAAGATTCTTCGACTCTTCGGCGGGGGCTTGGCTGGTGAAGGTCTATCCGGGCGAATACCAGGTGACGTCCAAGCCTGACGAGACCTTGGTGACGGTGCTGGGGTCATGCGTGTCGGCATGCATTCGCGATCCGGTAACCGGATTCGGCGGGATGAATCACTTCATGCTCGCGGAAGACCAGGACGGCAAATGGGGCTCCGAGGTGATGTCGGCCCGCTACGGCAACTACGCGATGGAAAAGCTCATCAACGAGCTGATCAAGTCCGGTTGCCCGCGCGACCGCATGGAGATCAAGGTGTTCGGCGGCGGCAACGTGATCGACAGCCGCCAGGCGGTCGGCACCAAGAACGCCGAGTTCGTGCTGCGCTATCTCGGCGACGAGGGCCTCAAATGCACCGCCAAGGATCTCGGCGGCGATTTTCCGCGCCGTATTCAATACACGCCGGCGACCGGCCGGGTTGTGCGTCGTCTGCTCGGCAGAACCGACGCAAACCCGATCGCGCACGATGAGACCCAGTATCTGCAAAATCTGAAAACTGAACAGACCCAGCCGCGCGCTGGCGAAATCACACTATTCGGGGACAAGTGATGGCCAAAATTCGTGTTCTTATCGTCGACGACTCGAGTCTCATCCGGCAGTTGCTGTCGATGCTGCTGTCGTCCGATCCGGAGATCGAGGTCGTCGGCGCTGCGCCGGATCCCTATGTCGCCCGCGACATGATCAAGTCGCTCAATCCCGACGTCATCACGCTGGACGTCGAGATGCCGCGGATGGACGGTCTGTCGTTCCTGCGCAAGATCATGGCGCTGCATCCGCTCCCCGTCGTGATGGTTTCGACGCTGACGCAGGCCAACGCCGACGTCACCATCCAGGCGCTGGAGGCTGGTGCAGTCGACTTTGTCGCCAAGCCGACGTCGCAGCTCGACAAGGGCATGGAGGTTCTGGCGAGCCAGCTCCAGGTCAAGATCAAGGAGGCGGCGCGCACCAAGGTCTATGCGCGTCCCGAAACCGCGCAAGAGGAGCAGAAGCCGGTCAGCCGTGTGAAATCCATCGGTCTGACCGACAAGATCATCTTCGTCGGTGCGTCGACCGGCGGTGTCGAGGCGCTGTTGAAGCTGCTGCTCGGCTTCCCGGAGGATTGCCCGCCGATCCTCATCACCCAGCATATGCCGGAGCGTTTCACGGCTTCATTCGCGGCGCGTCTCAACAACGTGTGCGCGATGACGGTCGTCGAGGCGGCGAACGAGCAGCCGGTGCAGCAGGGCCATGTCTACATCGCGCCCGGTTCGCATCATCTCGAAATCGTCCGCAAGCTCAACCGTTATGTCTGCCAGCTCAATCTGGACCCGCCGGTCTCCGGACACAGGCCTTCGGTCGATGTGTTGTTTGCCTCCGCGGCCCGCGTGGTCGGCCGCAAGGCGGTCGGCGCGATCCTCACCGGCATGGGCAAGGACGGCGCGCAAGGGCTGCTGGAAATGCGCCAAGCGGGCGCCGTAACGCTCGGCCAGGACGAGAAATCATCGCTGATCTACGGCATGCCGCGCGCGGCGTTCGAGCGCGGCGCCGTGATGAAGCAGGTCTCGCTCGACCGGATGGCTGCTTCGATCCTCCAGGCCTGCGCCGATGGCGCAGGCGGTCAAGATGTCGCGGCCGACGGAGGCCGCAGAACCCTTTCCCGTTGATTGCGGGTTTACTGACGACACTCAGGATGACTGAACCATGAAGCAAGATCGAATCATCAAGCTCCAGCAGGTTTTAGACTTGGATGCAGGCCAGGCCCTGCTGGGCGAGCTGAAGGGCAAGCTTGCTTCGGGTGAGCCGCTCTGTCTCGACGCTTCCGGCGTCGAGGTGATGTCGCTGCCCGGCGTGCAGATCATGCTGGCGGCGATCCGGACCAAGTCCAAGGTGTCGGTGATCTCGCCGTCGCCGGTCTTCATCGCGGCCTTCGCCGATCACGGCATCTCCTGGGACAGCGAAGCTGCGGCGACGGGCGCGGACCAGCCGCCGGCGATGGAGCCGGAACCCGCACCT
>Ga0102590_1000389_pt1 | contig 103795 bp, 77 predicted proteins | sample AraplaMF_Col_mMF_FD_76859 | JGI IMG/M metagenome (GOLD analysis project Ga0102590, IMG submission 76859) | Arabidopsis root microbial communities from the University of North Carolina, USA - plate scrape MF_Col_mMF | ecosystem: Host-associated > Plants > Roots > Endosphere | place: USA... | reverse complement strand
AGGCATGGAAGTCTCCTCATCAAAGGTAGACTGAAAATGCTTTCGGATGTACGAAATGATCCCTTCCAGTTCGCTGCAAACACCGGCATAAATGACCGCCATTTGCGGGTTGTCGCCGTCCCCTAAGGATATCATGAACTGCCTGAGGGTCTCCGCCAGGGTGGCGGCCGCTTTCAGATGGATGCTAATATAGTGTGATGCCTTGGCCGGGTCCGAGGCCGAAAAGTATCCGTGGTAAAGGGTGTCACAGATCCTTTTCCTTTCTTCCGCAGCAAATGGCAAGGTTGTACCGGTAACATTCTGCGCGGGTTCAACAAGGGCGAGGCGAAGCAGGTCAGGGCGCAGGGTTTCCTCTACCAGCCTGTCGAGGTTAGCAAACTCATACATCATAGTCATGTCTTTGATCGTTACCCTTCGCACACGGCGGCACGAAGGCAAAATTCTTTTATCCGGGGAATAAACGAGGTTTTAAAAGGGTAGACGAACAGGCAGGCTGACAATTTACGATGTGACTTTTGGGAATACCAAACCTTTAACTGATTCGATTTAGCAAAAATAAGGGAGATAGCTATTCGGCCCCGACCTGATTCTGTACATACGGTCAGAATTTCCTTTTACCGGTTAACAATTGCCGCTGGCCGATTTAATCCGGCGGAAGGGGATTTCGCTGCCTGATTACCAAAATTATTTTCCATGGCCACCCTATAGCAAGCTGTAGAAGTTTTCTTATGGGAACTGTTCTAGCAGACCTACTCTAACCGAATATTTGTGCTATTTTTAAATCATCAATAGTCAGTAAATACTAACAAATCGCAAACAGCTACAAACATTATGGAACCTCAACAGACCCTAATAGGCATTTTTCAACAGTCATTTTACATTAGCGACAAGCATTCCTTAAAACCAATGGGAATAGTTCTATAAATAAACGCCTATAAATTTTATTGCTATAAAGCTTAATCAAATGAGTAATCTACTAAATGGCGCCGTGCTCCTCATCGGATCGTTATACTGGGAAGACGAGCACAATGCAGTTTTAAAGGAGCAAGGCAAGTTGCGCAGTGACTGGAGGCTCACCAGTCTTGACATGGCCGGTGCCGTTAAGGTTAACTGTCCTATCCGCTACGGTCGGAAATCCAGTTCCAGGTTTAATACATATACCATGGTATTTTCCAATTCATGCCCGGTTGCAGGAAAAGCGATATTGGTTCCCTATAAAAATCCAATAGATTCAGAAACGGACCTGTTGGATCTGGCTATCCAGGCCCAAAAATTAGCAAACGCCGAAGGAATTACAAAATCCACGGAATTCCGGACTTATAATAAATGGGGAGTTGTGGGCCTGGCAATTTCGCCTAAACTATTTGAAGAAAAGCCGGATGCCGCCCAAAAACTAAAGGATTTTTGGACAAACCGAAACAGAGATTTTTCCAATAAAGGATTTTGTATTGATGGAACTGAATCGCCCACAGTGGACAACGATGCACTCATGTCAATAGATTTTGACTGGGACCAGCATAAAAATATGCCGGATTATTTTCTATTTACTTCAACTAAACCTGAACTGGCAGACTATCCTGAGGCGGATACCGTCGCCAGGGCAATGAAGGCGGCAAAACCGCCTTACTTTACCTATTTCAACGAAAATATGAAAAGCGGTATTTATACGTACCAGGATGCTGATATCTCCAAATACCTTCCGGCAGAAATCGAGAGCAATTTTGCGAACAGTCCCAGCACGACAAAGATGGAGGATTATAATGGCCATTTAACCTATTTCAGGCGTGACCTGCTGCTTGCCCTGGGAGAAAAAGTTTATGGTACCAGCTATAAAGAATTAGCCATTTCCCTGTTACAATGTATTGATGATGATTTTGGGTTAACAGATCCACCAGATGAAAATGAACTTCAGAAGGTATTCAAAATACTTATAGCCAAATATGATTCCCATTTTAATGATTACGGAATGTATTTGGGGACAACAGACAGCATTTTCTCTGAATTTGTACAGGCCTTTCTGGGGTACGAAAAACTTCCTTACTTAGAAAAAGAGAGGCTGGAGAAAGTGGTGAAAGCAGATTTAAAAAGAAGGACTGACAAAGTCCTGGCGTATGAGGAAATTGAATTCATCAGGAAATTAAAGAATGGAGAGGAAACCCCCAGGGACCAACAACAAATGATGATTGCGGCCTTTTATAAACGCAATGTGGAAGAAGCCGGTAAAATTCTCCATCACTATTTATATAAGCTGGAAGATCGTGTCTTGCACAACTGTTCGTTAGGAGACGAAGGTTCTATGTCGGAGCGGGCAATGCAGGCCTACTTTGACAGGCCATACTATAGTTCTTTGCCAAATTCGGACGCCTTTTTCGACCATGATAAAATAAACAAGGCACGGCACAGGTTATACGATCTTCCCATTAAAATAGAAGATGGCAATAGACTGGTTGAACTCTATAGAGTCGATAAAGCCTCCTTTTATGATCAACTAAAAAGCATTTCGCCACCTGTACATGTATTTCAAAGCATTATTAGCTCTATTGATTTTTCATCAGGAATTTTACAGCACAGGAAAGATTTGTTCCTTGAAATGAAAGCGCTTTTCCTGGAACAAAAGTGGTATGGATTTTATGCGCTGGCACTTTCGCAAATTGAGGGCATTTTTACCGAAATGGTAAAACTTGTTAACCCCCATAAGCATAATTATCCTTCCCTGTCTTATAAAGTAAACGACATCCGCTCAGTGTATGACTATGCCAGTCAATACATGGACTACTTTGAGTACCTCATACCATTCCTGAGAAATAAATTCATGCATTCCGGCATTGATACAATCACAGAAATTGAATGCCATGATTTGCTTTATGATGTGAGGTATCTTGCCATTACCTTTCATGAACTTAAAACGCCTGTCATCCTCACCAACAAGCTCATTAATGCAGCAGATATTATCAATTTTGCAGATGTTGCCGGTTTCAATCATTATTTTAAACTGCTTGATACATTAAAAGAGAAGAAGCAGTATGATTCATTAAAGGAAAAAATAGACGATTTCGAAATTACTTTTTTATCTCAACACACGTCTCTTGAATATTTAGCATCAGAGGTCGGGGAACTGTTAGAAGATAAATTTGATTTTTGGTATCAATACCAATATGAATATTTCTACAACATGGGTTCCTCCCTGAATTTATTTGAAGCATCTAAAACCGAAATAGGAAAGAAGGAGAACTTACTACTCATTGAGCACTTTTTAAAGAACGCTATTGAACACTTCGAAACGCTTATTTCATACGACTATTTCCTGAAGAAAATTAAGACCTATATCCCCAGCATGAGCGAGGAGGCCGCCAACAATTTTGAATCCGTCAGGATGAAATATCAGGATGATTTTGAAAAAATAAACATTATAGAAAAACATTTAAAACCGGTAATTACGGAATACAGGTCCCATTTTTATTGAGATGTCATGTGCAAACTTTGATCGGCAAATACCTAAGAAAATGCAAACGCCCTGCCTTAATAGGCAGGGCGATTTCAATACCTCAAAAATAACTGTTTAATCTCCCTAGCGGGAAACCATAACAGAAAAAGTTCAGGGGCCCGGTTTCCCGGTCCCAGATGGCTTGAAAAACCACGAAAAGCTCACCAGGAAAAAACGCTGCAGTACGCGTGTCTCAGCATCTTCTATGAACCCAATACCGACATTACGGGTAATGCTTACGTTTTGCCTTAGAAGATCGAACGCCTGTATCTTTATTAATCCTTTCCTGTCCTTAATCAGGCTTTTCTCAATTGACGCATTCAGGAGCGCAGCACCGAGGTTATACCCGGCTGAATTGCCGCTATTTTTTGTGTACTCCAGGTTACCGCCGATCCTGAATCCGGCAGGTAATGCAAGACCGGCACTTAGCGCCAGGGAATAGTTCAGGTAGCTGTTATTGAAAGCGCTACTTACGTCATAACTGGCCCGGTTATAAGTGAGGGAAGCTCCGAGTGAGACTTCAGTATTATTGGCATTGTTGTAATTAAGATTCAATGATCCCTGATAGCGAAGGTTTGTAATCTGGTTTTCCTGGTTGTTTATAAAGGACCTGTTTCCATTCAGGCTGGCATTCACAGCCGATTCCAACGTGGTGTGTAAACCTTCCAGGGGAACTGTCGAACCCATATTTACCTGGTAGGTAAAACAGCCATCGACATTAACAGGCTGGCTGTGCTGTACAGCAGCAGAATCAAACCATAAAGCACTAATTACCATATCCTGGTAATACCTCGCATTGGCTCTTGCATAAAAACGCACCGGACGGCTGGAGCCGAAATAATTGTATAACAAGTTAATGGAATGGATGAAATTGCGGTTAAGCTCCGGGTTGCCACTCTTGATGAAAAGGGGGTTGCTATAGTCAGGCACCACCTGGAGCTGGTCGCTGTTTGGAGGATTTGAAATCGTGAAGTAAGCAAGCTCGATCCTTTTATTGCCGGTAAAAGAATAGGAAAGGGAGATATTCGGCATGAAATCAATAAATTTCTTTTCAACCAGGCTATTCTCCACAATACTTTTATTGGATAAGTGGCTCTTCAGACTGCTTAATTTAAGGTAAAAACCCAGGCTATAACTCAACTGTTTGTTTTTCCCGATAAGTTTGAATCCCACACGCTGCTGATACAATGTTGATTTCAGGAGGTTGCTCAAGCTGTCGTTGAGCCGAGTATAAGCTCCTTTGGTGGTATCAAATTCAAACGTCCTGTTGTCGGCCGATGTGAATGATCTTGAAAATTCGTAAGAGATGTCCACCGCGCTACCCAGTACAAATGGCTGCCCATACCCGAGGCTGAAGGACAACATGTTTTGGTTATTGCTTATTTCCATCTGTTGGTCAACGGTCTGCCTGTATGCCGTTGCACTATCGCCGAAAACATCAAAAAGCGACCGGTTGTATTTGGTCCGGTTGCTTCTTCCCGTACTTAATATTACATCTGCGTTCAACCTGCCTGACCCCGGAAAATTGCGCTGGACATTTCCCGAAACAGAATAATTTGCACCATTTGATCCACCAAGGTTCCGGGTAATGCCCCTGTTAAGAAGTTGCCCGGAGCTGCGTGATGTTTGATACTGGTTATCGAGCCTTTCATTACCTGCAGAAAAATTGGCGTTGGAAATCAAATTTATTATAGTCATGGAATCAGGCTTACTATCCATTATAAGATATATTGAATGGTCCGATTGTTTGTTCATGGAAGCAGATTCCTGGCGATAAGACAAACTTGAGTCACCAATCACTGTCAATCTCCTGCTGTTCCTGTTATTCTCAATTTTTGTATCATTGAGGGTATAACTGGCGGAAAGATTCGTTTTTTTTGAAAGTTCGCCGAAATAGTTTATCCCTCCGTTCCAGTTACGCCGGATGCCCATATCGCCTACCTGACCTCCACTTACGAGAAAATCGTTCACATTGTTCCCGTTTAATATTACAGCCATCTGCCCAGACTTTCTAAACCGATTGATATTGCCATTCAGGGCAAACCTATCTTCGGTTCCATATCCCGCTGACGCCTGTCCCACAAGTCCACGGCGGTAATTATCCTTTAAAGTAATATTGATGATTTTTTCCTTTTCATCGCCGCTTACTACGACCGTACCATCCGGCGCTTTTTCAAATAACTGAATTTTCTGCACAATATCCGATGAAAGATTCTGTGCAGCCATCTTCGGGTCATCTGCGAAAAATGGTCTTCCGTCAATCAAAATTCTTTTGACACTTTCACCATTCACTTTTATGGTCCCATCTTTCTCAATGGTGACACCCGGTAACTTTTTAAGTAGCTCTGCCATCCTCGCATTTTCCCTGGGACGATAATAATCCCCGTCAAATTCAAGTGTGTCTCCTTTCATGGCAACCGGTGGTCTTTTGACAGTAATATCTATCATCGCCAGGTTCAGGCCGGTCCTTTCAAGAAAAATGGTATCCAGATCCGCAACTTTTTTTTCCGGACTTATGAGCACCTGACGGCTGACAGGTCTGTATCCAAGAAAAGTACACACAACCAAATAGCTGTTACCCGCAAGACCAGTGAAAAGAAAACGACCCCTTTGGTCTGAAAAGCTGACAGCCACCGGAGAAGAGTCACGAGCATGTAGCAGTGTGATGGTCGATCCCTGCAAAGGGGCGGCAGAATGCCTGTCGGCAAGTATGGCCGTAAGTTGCCCCGATCCCGGTTGAGATCTTAACCCCAGGCTGGCAAGGAGCAAAAATGGAAACAGGGTTACAAATGGTTTCATTGAGGGAATGAATACAGAATTGAAAGTTCTGTCTTTCCGCTGCATCAGAATTGCAGTTGGAATAAATCGATTTTGAAAACAACCCCCGGCCAATAGGAGCCAGGGGAATTCGTCCCTCAAAAATAGACAAGTACATAGCGAGACTTGTCAAAATAAATATCCTTCTTTTTCTCTTACAACTCGTTACAGTCAGCAAATTATTAGTTGTCCAATATAGCGAAGCTAAAAACCTCAGTCACTGCGGTGGAATTTACAGGCACATGCATTAATTTAATTTACCCAAACACCACATAGGACCGATGCTAACGCCGGCAGACATGTTTGCCGGTTATTGATGAATACCCTTAAAATAATCCACAATGTCTACCCTGGCCACTGACAACATACCCTCAAAAAACCGGCAGTCGCACCTGCTGCAATTTGTCCTCAGCGAAAAGGCGAACAAGCGTTTCCTGCTGATTGCTATTTTAGGAGGTATTATCCAGTTTTCGATTTTCAAACTACTGTATCCATTCCCGGATTTTATATCGGATTCGTACAGTTATATATCGACAAATCTCTACGACATGAAGGTCAATCTCTGGCCGATTGGGTATTCCAAGTTCATCCTCTACATCCATTTTATCACCTCGTCTCACGTCTTTTTAGTGTGGATCCAGTACCTCATACTAGAAGTAGCGCTGCTTTACTTCTTTTTTTCCGTGTTATACCTGTTTTCCTTAAGCAAAACGAACAGGACGATCCTATTCATTTTCCTATTCTTCAATCCTGCTTTCCTGTACCTGTCCAACTGTGTGTTGAGTGATGCTCTTTTCTCAGCCATCACCCTGGTGCTACTTACCTTGCAGTTCCGGATGTACAGGTATCCTTCACTCTCAAACATTTTTCTGCAGGCGGTCCTCATTGGCAGTGCCTTTATGCTGCGCTATACGGCGATTTATTATCCATTCGTCAGCCTTGTCGCCATTTTTCTTTCCGGTTACAAACTACCGGTAAAGCTGGCCGGCATCACCGGGCCATGGATAATTATCCTGCCTTTCATTATCTATACACAACAAAGAACGAAAGAAGTTACCGGTACGGCGGAATTCTCTGTATTCGGAGGCTGGCAACTGGCCAACAATGCCTTGTATATGTATCCTCATATCACCGTCGACTCAACGAAGATACCAGATGATACACGTGCGCTCGACAGGCTGGCAAGAAACTACTTTATAAAAGTACCGCCTGAATACCGGGTACTCGAAAGTGTCGAGGGAACTTATTTTATCAAGGTTCCCAATGCCATACTAAAACCGTATATGTTTGCCAGGTATGACTTCGAGGATGCACCCGGCCAGTTTGTTTCATGGGGCAAGGTCTCTCCCGTTTATAAGAAATACGGCAGTTACCTTATCCGTGAGCACCCCATCGCCTTTGCCAGGTATTACCTGTGGTTAAATACCAAAAATTACTTTATCCCTTATCTTGAAAAGTTCGGATTTTATAACGTCGGGGAAAACTCAGTCGGTGACCCGGTGGTTAAGTGGTTTGGATTGAAAAACAATATTGTGAGCCTTGTACCTTCTATCGAGTTCCAGGGATCTGTATTTTTCATCTACCCCTATTTATTCCTGATATTGAATATTTTCTTTGCGGCCAGTTTGGTTTACAGCTTGCTAACTGGCGTCTACAGGAGGAGCACCCGCCATCAAAAATTTGCTATCATCGTGGTGGTCGCTTTTTTGCTCCTGAATTTTGCCTTCAGCGTCTTTGCTACTCCGGTGGTTCTCCGTTACCAGATTGTCCCAATGATCCTGCTGCTCACTTTTTCATTGGTTCTGTCGGAGAGGATTGACCAGCCTGCAGGTAAAAAGAAAAGTAATGGATAATTTAAGTCAGACTCTTTTGACTTCCATTATGCGTATCAGGAATAAGCTGGAGGCATTAATTTTATGAGCCAGGGGCGAACGTTATTTTGGCAATAGTTGAAACAATGCTGATAACATCTCCATCACAAAACTTCGTTCGGCGGCGACCATCATCATGTTATGAGTGAAAGGGTCAACATTTCCTGTAAAGGGAGTAGCCTATCTACCTGCAAGATGAATGCATTTTAAAAGGTCAGCCAATTAACTCTTCTTAATACCTTTTCCAAAGAACCTGGCCTTGAAAGTAAACTTCCCGCTTTTCACCTCCCTGACGCCACCGTCCGGCAGGTAAACCGTAGCTTTTATGCCCGCTGGTATTTCCACATCCAGCATAAACTCTTCATTGATGATTTTCCAGGAAGAAACTATCCTGCCGTAAGGACAAGGATAGGTTGCTTTGGCCCAGGTAAGGCCACCGCCCGGTTGCGGTCTTATGATGATATGGCGGTAGCCCGCGCTATCTAAATCTATGCCTGCCACCGTACGGTAAAGCCAGTCGCCCACGGCGCCATAGGCATAATGGTTATAGGAGGTTGCCGTAACCGTACCATCAGGCTTTATCGCATCCCATTTCTCCCATATGGTGGTGGCACCCGTTTTTACCGGGTAGAGCCAGGAAGGCCAGGTATCCTGCATGAGCAGGTCATAGGCGACGTCCGTATGGCCGTGTTGACTGAGCACATGTAAAAGAAATGGCGTACCCAAAAAGCCCGTGGCCAAGTGGTTATTATTTCGCCTGATCAATTTGACAAGACTGTCTGCTGCGTTCCTTTTTAAGGAATCCGGGAACAGGTCAAACTGGAGTGCCAGCACGTAAGCCGTTTGGGTTGGTGTGAACGGGACACCTGCGGGATTAATATATGTCTTTATAAAAGCCTCTTTTATCCTTTCAAAACGTTCTTCATACTTTGCCTTGTCTTCCTCCCGTCCCAATACGCCGGTTGTTTTGGCAAGCAGGCTGGTAGAATACGCCCAAAAACACTGGTCTATATAGGGTAAGGAGGTGGAATCGCCGGGCGCATACCAGTCACCATAGCCTCCTGCCGTCCAGAGGTTATCATTGGCGACAGCACTAACATAGTCAACCCAGGCTTTCATGCTGCTGTATTGCCGGCTGAGTATGGACGAATCACCGTAAACCCAATACAATGTCCATGGAATAATAACAGCGGCATCGCCCCAACCGGCTACGCCGGGTCTTTCGCCCCTGCTATAGTAGATATTCGGAATGATATTGGGCACCGATCCGTCCGGCCATTGGTCCGTTTTAAGGTCGGCCAGCCATTTACTGAAAAAGTTGAGCACATGGTAGTTGAAGGCAGCAGTACGGCTGAAAACCTGCGCGTCCCCCGTCCACCCGAGACGCTCGCTGCGCTGCGGGCAGTCGGTAGGGATGTCAAAAAAATTACTTTTCAGGCTCCAAAGTATATTCTCCTGCAGCCTGTTGATAAGTGTATCCGAGCAGGTGAATGTACCTGCCGGCGCCATATCAGAATAGAGCGGTATTGCCGAAAACTCCCCGTCCAGGGCGTTATATCCCTCCACCTTTACATAGCGGAAACCGTGGTAGGTAAAATGAGGTTCCAGCACCTCTTCTCCACCGCCTTTGAGTATATAGATGTCCGTAGCTTTCGCCTCCCGCAGGTTGCCTGTGTAAAAATTACCATTTTTATCGAGCATCTCTGCATGCGACAATTTAATAGTATCTCCTTTCTTACCCTTTACCCTAAGCCGGACCCAACCAGCAAGATTCTGGCCAAAATCCAGTACCTGCTCATTTTGGGGCGCAGTGAAGATCCTTACCGGCTTGAGTGGATTATGCCTGGTCACCGGCTCCGCAACTGTAGGTTCCAGCCTGCCGGGCACATTATCCATTGTGCTCACTTTTTCCCAGGATGCATATTTTTTCCCCGGGTCGTAAATTTCCCCGCCATAAATATCGGAATGAAGAATTGGGCCTGTCGATGACCGCCAAGAAGTATCCGTATCAATATTTACAGTTGTCCCATCCGTGTAGGTTACCATCAGCCTGCATAATAGTGCCGATTTCCGGCCATAATTATCACGGTTCATCATCCCGCCAAAGGCACCACGAAACCAGCCCTCTCCCACCGTGACGAGCAGCTCATTCTGGCCCTTTTTTAATAATTCCGTGACATCATAGACCTGGTACTGTATCCTCTTTCGATAATTGGTCCAGCCGGGGGTAAAACAGGCATTACCGACACGGGCGCCATTCAAGGTAGCCTCATAAAGGCCAAGTGCCGTAATATAAAGCGCGGCGTCTTTTATTTTCCTTTCCGTGAAAAACTGTCTGTGGAAAACCGGGCAGGGTCGCATCAGGGTATCCTTTTCCACTACTGGCGTAATCCATGAAGCGGATTGATACCAGGCGTTGTTCTGGGCCTGAAGGCCTGTTGTCACCAGCAGGAGAATGGTAAACAGCCATTTAAGGTTCATTGTGTCTATTTTTTCGCGCGTAGTCGTAAAATCGAAAATCTTTCCCTGAATAAAAAGATCCTTCACAAAATAAGTAAGAAAATTCCAGGCCTGCGTGTTCATTGCAGTCATCTTCATTAATTTAGAGTAGCCATCACTGGCAACAATGACTGCACCCTCAAAATCCATTTCATATGATACCTGGATTCTCATACAAATACGGCTAGTTAAGGTAATTGTACTATCCACTGCATCACATAACCGTGCCAACGGAGATTTAATACAGATATAACCCTGAAGCCTGCTATTCTTTGCGCATAATTACCGGTGGACGACCTGTGGTGCAAATGGCAACTACTTTTCCATAGCGAATTACAAACAATCCAAATCCGTCCTAAGATTATGCTTCATAATCAGAAAATTGCCGTTGTGCTGCCAGCTTACAACGCCGCTAAAACCCTGCCCCAAACTTACCAGGAAATAGACCGCTCCCTTGTCGACGTTGTGATCCTGGTCGACGATGCCAGCAAGGACAATACGGTGGCCGTCGCCAAAGACATAGGTATCCATTATATTGTGTGCCATGAAAAGAATAAGGGCTATGGTGGAAACCAGAAGTCCTGTTATGAAAAGGCACTCGAGGTGGGTGCCGATATCATTATTATGGTGCACCCCGATTACCAGTATACCCCGGCGCTCATCGAGCCAATGGCGTCCGTCATCGCCAATGGCATTTACAAGGTGGTGCTGGGTTCAAGGATACTTGGTATGGGTGCTTTAAAAGGTGGAATGCCGTTATACAAATACCTTTTCAACAGGCTGCTCACGGTAGGACAGAACACGCTTATGCGGCAAAAGCTGTCCGAGTACCATACCGGCTATCGTGCCTACCACAGGAGCGTCCTGGAATCTATTCCCTTCCGGAAAAATTCCGATGATTTTATTTTCGACAACGAAGTGATAGCACAGATCTTCTACGGTGGCTACGAAATCGCGGAAGTGACCTGTCCCACCAAATATTTCAGGGAGGCCTCTTCCATTAATTTCAGAAGAAGCATGATTTACGGGCTTGGTGTCATGCGGGTCACGCTCCAATACTGCCTTCAGAAGATGGGGCTTCTTCAATTCAATATTTTCAGGGGAATCCTGCACCCTGTCGCCGAAACTACGAGGCCACCGGTTTATTCAGAAAAGAAGGAACAGGCAATCAGACAACAAAAAACATTAAGTTAAAGCGTAGCCAGCGACAAGGAATTATGACTAGAAACCTTAAAGAATTTGTCACCGAGCATTATCACACGATGGTCACCGTGCGGAAGTTCTGGAACGAGCTTCTTTTCAAAGGGGAACACCGAGCGCCCAATGCCGCCATACAGGATGCTATCCGTCATATTTACAAGCGGGCAGGCTATAAATGCCCGGAAGTAAAGATAAGTGAGAATCCTCTTATCAATACCATCAATTATATGGACCTGTACGCCATGCGAAAAAGAGAAAAAAGGTTCCTGAAAAGAAAGGAGGATACCCTGCTATTGAGCTTTGTATTGCAGGACATGATAACCAGGTGGAACAAAAAAATCAAGGAAGCTATCGCTGACTTCCGGTTATTCGATACAACAAAGGAAAAAATAAAAACCGGCTGCGGGCATCCGTTTACGCTCGATATCTTTCTGTCTTATTACGAAGCGGATCTTTCCATAAGACAACTTTTCCCTTCCCGCTGGAACGGGTTGCATTCCAAAATCAGTGCCGCTTCACATACCGTTCTTTGCAAAAGCCTTTTGCAGGCGGACAGCAGGCCTGAACAGTTTCAGCGCGAGTATTACCGGTGGACCGGCGTCCCCAATGTATCAGTACCGGCCTTCATTCTCCGACAGAACAGGCACCCCAGGCTATTAAAAGCGCTCTGGGCAAACCATGGAGCCGAAATAAATCAGTTGTACAACCTTCTACCCATTTACGACTTCTTTTACATGACGGGCATTCTGCAGGATGAAGATTTCAGTTGTACCAGGCAACTGTTCAGCGCCGGTATTGCGAGCATTGAGCCCTTCGAAGATGCCTGCCTTATTAGTAAGCTGCCAGTCACTGTAAGGATGAAGCGAAACAAAATCCATGGGGACGACATTCCTGCAGTCGTTTACGATGGAGGGATGCAACTCTACTATGCCACCGATTTCCATTACCCGGCATCATGGCTACTTCACCCGGACTCAGTGGATCTCGCGGAACTCAGCCACGTAGATGAACGTCCCAGGCACCCGATATTGTTCGGCCTCCTTGGAGCAGAACGGATTTCCAACATACTCGGCACAGAAATAGTAGAACACATCGGGGATCATGGACAACTGTTCACGCTATACAAATCTATGAATTACACAGGCCGGCTGAGGGCTCCCCTCTATTTTCTCAAAGTGCAGCAAAGGGATTCTGAAGCATACGATTTCCGTTGCCTCTCTCCTGCCAGTGTCAAAAAAATCCTTGCCGGAAGATTGGGTATCGGCGAACCTGGCACACTGGAACAAATAACTGTAGCGGAAAGCATAAGACATTTTGTAAAATCACCTAAGTTTTACAACGACAGGCACTATAATCCATTTCAACAGCCGGCATTTTGAAACCTCAATATGCTATGGGTATACTCGAAACAAACAACGGCTCCCAGGCGGGCCATCCAGCAAAAAACGACTTATACAATTTTATCAGCATCTGCAATTTCCTTCGTGAGGTTGCTGTATCGCAAGGCCCATCAGAACCTGGCAGGCAGCATAATGGCGACGGTAGTGTGAAAAGAAGAATAAGTGTTGCGGTATTGCAAAACGGCATCCCAATTCCCGGCAGGCGTCAGAAAAAGCCACACCCGGCAAGGAACCTCCAGCAATTGCTGGAAGAGGCGATCCGAAATTTGCTACTTCTCTATAGGGGAACCTTGCCCCAGGACAAGCAAGCCGGCAAACTCTCCCATCCGCACATGCATACTATACTACTTATTTATGAAGAAGTCAGGGAGTGTCCTAACATAAAAGTACAGACGCTGACTTACTTTGCACACAAATATGCCTTAAGCCCGTCAACGCTCAAGCGGAGCTTCAAAAACATCCTGCAAATGACCATACACAAATTCATTAGTTACGAATGCATGAAAAAGGCCATCAAGCTGAGGGAAGACAACAAGCTGACGCTAGGTGAAATTGCAGAAGTGTTGGGGTACTCAGACAAGTCAGGTTTTGTACGGACGTTGAAGAGATATGAAAAACAGTTCCCAAGCACATGACCCGAAAGTCCACCAAAATTGACCCGAAAGTCTGCCCTGGAATTGAAAAAAAAATTCGAAATTTATAAGGAGAGACTGGTGAGGTCTGCAGAAGGAAGTGCCCCATCATCTCACAGTGTACATCACTATCAAAATAACCAGGTTAACATATAGCAAAATCGGTAAATTCTACTCTTCAAACTTTTATTGAAACAAATTACCGTAACCCTTAAAGTTAGTAATGCTATGCCACCCTCAAGTAGTACATAACGTTTACTGCAGGTAAATTTTAGAACATAATTTGAGCATATTGGAAATTCCATTATGTAAGGCAGCGTCTTGCTTTAAGCAACCCATATACACAATCTTCAAGCAATAACAGCATATGAAGTATATCATCTTATTAGCAGTGCTTTCACTGAGCGTTTCCTGCAAATCCAACAATAACAACGACTATCAAAAGGAAGTTGCACAATTGCCATCGTTTGATTTTATCCTCATTGACAGTACGCAAACGAGTTCGGAAAAACTGCCTGCAGGTTCTCCCATTATACTGGTTTATTTTAATACAGATTGCGCGCATTGCCATGACGAAACCAAGGCGGTACTGCAAAACATGGAAGCCCTAAAAAAAGTTCAGTTTGTTTTCCTTACAGCCATGCCCTATCCTGAACTAAAGCAATTCAGCGACGATTACAACCTGAAAGGATACAGCAACATCATGGTTGGCAGGGACTATCATTACTCCTTTGCAAAAACGTTCCGGCCAAGAATGGTCCCCTTTGTCGCCATTTACAATAAGAATAAAGAACTGATAAGGATCTATAACGGTGACGGTGATATTAAAAAAATAATCGAAGCAATTCAGTCGTAAGCCCGGATTGAACCATCAGGCACAGTGAAAATATAAAGCCACAACTCAAACTCTGAATCTTTAGCAATGGCAACGCTCCAGAACAGAACAGACTTCCTTGAACAGGAAAAGATACGAGAATCCGCAGAACCCGATTCCTACCGCTTCCTTCTCGAAGAGCATCATCTCTCCTTTACGGAATCAGAGAACTACTACCATGTAGGAACGGTCGACTGGGTGCAGGGTTGGTTTTTTGATATCGCTGTAATAAGGATCCAGATACCGGCATTACTGAGGGCCATCATACCGTATTTAATAGAGGAAGGCCATCCCTTCAGATTTGCCAAGGACCCGGAAACGGCGCGTGCCTTACTCAATGGGAATTATGGCCTAATAGAGCTTGGTAAGGTTGTGACGGTTTACCCGCACAATGAAGAGGGCATTGCTGAAATAGCAGAGAAGCTCATTGAACTAACTAAGGATTTTAAAGGTCCGGTAATACTTACCGACCGTCAACTAAAAAATGTCGTTTATACCCGGTACGGTGGCTGCCAGCCGGTCCTCCAACAAAATGCGAGAGGAGGCGTAGATGAATATATCTATGACGACGAGGGCCACCTGGTAAGAGACATGGCCACCATTCCCTTTACCTTTCCAGCGTACGCCTTTTGGCCATTTGGAAATATTGCCAGTCCACAGCAGCCAAAACCGGAGACAGTATTACAGGATAAATATAAAGGGTGGCAACTGTTAAAAGATGACATTAAGGGAAACGTTAAAAAAGCCTTATGGCTGGAAAAGTTCTATCGGGTAAGATGGTGCGTTATAAAGGAGGGTCGAAAATGTATGAACGCAGACGCGCAAGGCCGGGACATGGGTGACAGACTCCGGTGGCAGTTTGAACTGCACAAAGACCTGCAGGACCATTTACCCATTCCAAAAGTGTATGACCTCTTTGAAGAAAACGAGGATACGTACCTGATCATGCAGTATATCAAGGGCGTCAATCTCGACATGACACTCCTAGAAATGTACCAGGGAAGGTTGTGGTGGCAGCTACCGGTTGAACAGCGGCTTCAACTGATAGATTATGCAGCGCAGATCCTTAACCTTATAGGCATCATGCATCAAAAGGGTTATGTTCACCGGGACATCACCCCGGGAAACTTTCTCATTGGCAAAAGAAACCAACTATGGCTCATTGACCTGGAGCTGTCGTACTCGGAATTCCAGCAAAAACCCTATCCTCCCTTCCGTATGGGGACCGAGGGGTTTATGTCCCCGGAACAGGAACAGGTAAGGACACCAACAGTCAAACAGGATATTTACGCGATAGGTGCGACGCTAATTGCAATATTCACCGGCCTATTCCCAAAGAGCTTTGCCAGGGAAAACCAGGCAGCCATTAAAGACCAACTGGCATTTTTTATAGACAAGGAAAATCTCGTTGATTTGATAGCCTCCTGTTTCAAGACAGATCCACAAGAAAGGCCCACGCTTGTACAATTAAAGGAAGCACTGAATGAGTTCCGCAACATACAAATCTTTAAAGCTCCTGTTACCACCTGGCAGCCTTTAGAATTGGCATCCAAAGAAGCCATCGCTCGAAGGCTTAATTCCGGCATAAGAGGCCTTCTTACGCAGGAACAAATAAACGAAAACTATATCTGGACCTCCAAGGCTTATCACCGGGATAACGAATATTTCTACGATTTTGAACTTAAGGCGATTTACCCCGGCTATTATGAGGGCTTGAGTGGGATATTGTTTACACTGTCAGAAGCAAAAAAAGCAGGGCTTGATATTGGTCCTTGCAACACTGCTTACCAAAATAGTATAGAATTTTTAAAAACCTGGCATGAGGAGAATATCCCGAAGGCGCCCGGAGGCTTCTTTGGCGGCACTTCAGGAACCGCACTGACTTTGTGCTCCGGAATCGAAGCCGGCCTTATAACAAATGAAGCAACAACACAAAAGCAGATCCATGATTCTCTTATTAACGACAACATCACCGGGAATGGAATTGTCAAGGGCCTGGCTGGAAAAGGTCTGGCCATACTCAGGGCCTCAGAATATATCGGAGCCACCCGAGCCGAACCACACTTAACCAAAATCGTTGAACATTTCGTCAAGACCCAGCAAAAGGATGGTTCATGGCTGGCAGAGGCAGAAGATACAAAAGACTTACTGGTCTACACCGGGATAGGGCATGGCATGGCAGGTATATTGAGTTTCCTGTTAGGTTATCTCAACAAATATGATCATGCTTTGGCAAAACAAGCAACGATCAGGGGACTTGACTGGCTCCTCAACCAGGCCAAAAGCCAGAAAGGAAAACAAATCTATTGGCATACTCACCATAAGAGTAAGGAAGTGGATAGCTGGCTACAAAACGGCATACTTGGGATTGTGCTATGTTTTATAAAGGCTTACCAGATCTTGGAAGATAAAAGGTATAAGGAAATCGCCGAAAAGGTTCTTTGCGAGATACCAACACCAACCGCTTTTAGAGATTTAACACTCGCCAACGGTCTTGCAGGAATCGGCGAATTATTCATTGAAGCATCTAAGGTGTTTAAAGAACGCGAATGGGAACTCAGGGTAGATTGGATGGTCCAGCTACTGCTTCATGAGTATTGCCAAAATAGAGATGGTAGCAGCTATTGGATGGTAGACGCAACCCCCAACACTAACCCTGGCCTAATGACTGGAAACTGCGGCATAATTCACTTTCTGCTTCGAGCTTTAAATTCAGACCGACACGATCATCCATATTTAAATTGGTAATATCGAATTTAAAAGTAAAATATATGCGCAAACGTATTCTTACATACACTATAACGATCATTTTTATTCTGCTTCTCACATATACTGCTGTATCGAAAATATTTGAATATGACCAGTTCAGAGCTCAAATAGAGCAAAGCCCCATTTCAAAAATAATACCATCACAACTATCATGGATAATACCGATTGTAGAACTATTCGTCGCTTCAATGCTTTCATTTAAACGGTGGAGAATAAGAGGACTATACGCGACCTTAATTTTAATGATATTATTCACAAGTTACCTAATTTATATGAATACTTATGAGTATTCAATTCCATGTAGTTGCGGTGGATTCGTAGAAAAACTACCAAACGATGTACATATAGTTATAAACTTCATTTTAATCTCAATATTAATTATTGGATTAGTAAATGCTCATAAAGTGCAACAAATACAAATAAACAGAAATGACTGAAAAATCACGCTAGTGAGGCTGGAAAATGAATTGTATGAAAACCAAATCAGTTCTCTTATCTCAAACATAATAATATGCAAAATAGTAAAATAATGTTAGCTATCAGCTCAAGCATCCTTTTAATTCTCAGTCTATTCTCATATAGTGCTGGCAAACGATATAACGGAAATCATCGCCTTTATACAACATCAGTTGCAAACGGGTGCAGACTCGCCCAATGTTGGACAATGTCCAGAGGAAGCCAATTTTTACCCTGCACAACAAAAACCTACTACACTCAAAAAACAGCAAATGGAAGGTGCAAGACCGTATTCAATGGACTTTGTACAGCGACAAATTAAGGTTTTCTTATCTACAAACATGCATGCCTTCTCCAGGGTAATTCCCACTTGTGTAGTCAGTTGGCTACTTAAATTTACTAAGATATTGCTGATATCACAAAGATGAGAAAATCGCACCAATGACTAATGACCATTACTGACCAAGAGATTATATCTACAAGACCGGAAAATACTATCTTCTTAAGATGTCGGAATAGTTAAACAGGCAATCATGAATAATCACCTATTCTCTTATAAAACTTTACAAAATGACAAAAGGAAAATTTATACTGGGCACGATAACAGGCATCCTTACACTCGGTACTGTATTCGCTTTCCATAACTTTTCATTGGATTCTGAAAAAAAATCGACAAGTGGAGGAAAACGCCTTTATACAACATCTATAGTAAATGGCTGCAGAGTTGTGCTCTGCTGGACTTGTGACGGTTGTACCATATCACATCCTTGTCCAACTGCGGTATACTATACCACCAGAACAACAGGAGGACGTTGCATTAATATATATACAAAAGGAAAAACGACAACAAATTAAAGGTCACTCTCATGACAAAAGCCAAATTGTTCTTAGGAGCATTTACAGCAATAATAACTTCATTCGGTTTGTTTGCATACAATGCAGATAAGAGAAGCGGAGCCCAGAGGCTCTTTACCACATCAGCAGCAAATGGATGCAGACTTGCTCATTGCTGGACACTAAATGGAGGGTCGCAATTTACACCCTTCACCGCCGATACGTATTATACACAAAAGACAGTAGGTGGCAAATGCAAAACTGTCTATACAAGCGCCAAAACAGCCACAATGTGAACTCATAGAATTATAAATCAAATAATTAAAAAAGGCTAAACCCTCTGGTAGAGAGTACGCACAACACTTCATACTATGCCTTATAAAATAAAAATATCTTTTTCTCATGACGACAGATAAAACATTTCTAGTAATACTGGCCCTAATTTTAACCGGAAGTGCAATACTAGCATTCAAACCAGAAAATAAAAGAGCTAGCGGAGGTTTACGACTATTCACAACCTCATTAGCAAAGGGATGCAGATTGGCTAATTGTTGGACTTGCGCAGGTACTTGTTTAGGTCGATGTCCTACTGGCAATTATTATACACAAAAAACAGTTGGCGGAAAGTGCAAGACCATTTACAATGGTCTCACTACAGCTACGAACTAACTTCGTCGAATTTCAGGATGCTATCATAATTTAATCAGGAGTAGCCGAAAACCTGTAGAAAAGAGTAGGCATGATTTCAACCCTAAAGTTTTGCTTTTTGAATCAAAAAAGCGAATATTTTATGACAAAAGGAAAAGTAATCTTAGGAGCCCTTACAGCAATTTTAACGGCTGGCGCACTGTTTGCATTCAATGTAGATAATAAAAGAACCGGTGGTCTCCGGCTTTTTACCACATCAATAGCAAATGGTTGCAGATTGGCAAATTGTTGGACATTGAATGGAGGTACAGCCACTAATCCTTGTACAACAGGTACATACTACACTCAAAAGACCATCAATGGTAAGTGCAAAACAGTATTTACCGGTGGAAAAACATCAACAAACTAATCACCACGCAACTGTTCAAACATATTGCGCTGTAAACAGCAAATATGATTTGATTAATTAAATTGTTGCTAGTCTTTAATTCAGATGGCTACTTTTATCTAAAGTAGCCATCTTCATAATGTCTGTAATAAGTAATATGTAATAGTTAATGATAACAGACAAATACGCCTATTATTTATTATTTCAAACTTTAATTATTATATATACGCACATCATTAGTTAGAATTATTTGCTCCCATCCACTTCGGTATTGGTTTTCCTTTTAAGAAATGGTCAAAAAATTGACTAAGCTTGATAGAATAATCCAATTTGTTCCTTTCACTTAACAAAGTATGACTTTCATCAACATATTGTAGCATCCATGCCTCTTTCCCCAAACGTCTGAGCGCGGTAAACCATTCCACACTTTGAGATGTGTATACTGCGTCATCCAACTTATTATGCAAAATCAGCATTGGCGTCCTTACTCGGTTAGCATTAAAAATCGGAGAATTCTCAATATATAAATAAGGCTTATCCCAAAGTGAAGCTCCTATCCTTCCTTGTCGTTCTTCATAATACTCATGTTTGCCAGAATTGTTCGTAAATTGACCAGCTTCACTCATTAAATTGGACACTCCAGCGGAGGGGGCGGCGGCGGCAAATACATTCGTATGAGATACAATGTAATTGACTTCATATCCACCATAACTTATCCCCTGTATTCCTACCTTTTTGACATCAAAAAACGGAAACTGGGACAAGTAATTCATAGCAGACAATACAGCATTAAGCGCACTTTCTCCTGGATGACCAATTTTGTATGTGATATCAGGTACAAGTACCATGTAGCCATTACTAACATACCACGGAATATTCAAAATACCATTACTAAGATGAGGATTTATATAAGCATTTAAAACATCCGAATATTTCTCATAAATTAAATAAATTGTTGGGTATGTCTTAGTGCTGTCAAAATTTTGTGGTTTATAAAGAATACCCTGTTGCAATCTTCCATCCGCAGATCTCCATTTAATCAATTCATTCTTATACCAATTATATTCCTTTTGCGGCGCATACCTAGTCACCTCTTGAAAGTCCACAAAATTGCTGGTTACGAATAAATTGGGGAAATTTCCAGCATCCATTATCTTGGTCAAGTATGTATCTGCATATTTTGCCTTTAAGGGCCTAAATGGCCGATAGTTTCCATCAGGGGCCAAACCAGGCGTGTACTTATAATCAAAATATATGGTCTTGGGATACATTGACATCCTATTCATTTCCATTTGAGGAGTGAATTTCAGCACCATCAGGCCATTATCCTTTGTCATTTCATTAAAACCGGAAATTATTGCCGGTTTCGACAATGATATCCTTTCTATATTTTCTCCTTCAAGATTAAGGAAACGAAACCGGATACCTTTTTTTCTACCATATCCCTGAGTGACATTAACTGGAGTCTTTCTTCCTTCCGGATCAAGCATCCATATATCATGTCGATCATATATAAATACAGCTGAATCCCCCTCCAACCAATTCACACTTCCAACAGGCACAGATAAACAAGAATAATCAATATCTGCATTTAATGGGCAGCTGATTAAATGACTTATATCTCTCTTTAAGCCACCCTTTATTGTGTAAGAAATCCACTGTTTTTTACTTCTCTCATACCAGACAGCATACTTGGATGCAGGCGACAAATCTACATAGGTATCAATTGCATTCTTTAATAACAGGACCTTCGAACCATCAATGACAGAAACCAAATAGATATCCGGCCTTGCTGAACTGCGCCACCGGTATTCACCAGTATTTCCTTTCAAACGACTTCTGACTATTACATACTTTTTCTCATATCCTTGTAGGAAATATTGGTTAACATACTCATATTCTTCCGTCTCTAAACGATTGATTCTACCAGGAGAAGTCAAATTTATACTAGTGGCAAAACTTCGCTTATCAATAAAATTTGGAACATCTGAACTTAAAATGTCATCCTTCGAATTCCAGACGATCAAGTTGGCAGTACTATCACGTGCATTGGCTTTTCTTTGGGGGTCATTCTTCTCGATATAAAAAAATATAATATTCCCATCCTTGCTAAAAGCCATTTCTCTTTTGCTGAAACACATTCCCTCCATTCCCTTATCTTCCAAATTCACTATAGCCATCGCTTTATGCATTCCTCTTTTAAAGTAAAAGAGTGTATTTTCCAAATGAATACTATCCGAACTGCCCAAAAAACTAAACATGTCTCCCACGTCACTGAATGAACATTTGCCAATCTCATACCCGCTCCAAATAGTATCGGTCTCTCCATTAAGTAAGTTTAAATAAACAATACTTTTACTTAACTCTTTTTCACTTGTATTAGTGATCTCAAAAAATATCGAACATCCATTTCTCGAAAAATCACAATTAATCACATGGGCATAACTATTTACTTCTCCAGACTTTACATTTCTAACATGTACGTTATTTAAATCACTGTTGAAAGCATATGCGATCCAATTCCCGTTACCCTTTTCGGGAAATTTAGACATCCCGACGTTCGAAATTAATGTTTCATTACTTTTACCCGGCTCTATAATTTTGATTGTATCACTGCCAGCTAAACAAACAATGCGATTAGCGTCTCCCATTAACACGTAATCATTAACTTTACAAATTTCCTTTTGCCAGTCCGTTTGTGTGGATTGAAGCATCAAATTCGCACAACTGTCTCCAATCTTATATAAATAAGCAATGTATAGCCCATCATTATTAATTTTAGGATCTAATATTTTAGGCCATGACTTGTATGTTAAATGATCTAATGGCCGAAACTGCGCCATTACACAAACGCTAAAAAGGAAGCTAAAAATCCAACATGAAATAAAAAGGAATCCAATAGGGCGAATGCTCATAATAAATCTGTATCAACTTTAATTTATTGAAATTTTCTCAATTCTCAAAATTGTAAACTCCAAAATATCTAAGGTAATTTTGTATTCTAAATTCGGAGACACTAGATACCGATATTTAGTTCTAAAGCCCGGGCCATGTAATCTCATTGGCCTGCATTTTACTGAGGTTCGCTTTAATTTCATTTAAAGACTCTGGATCGATTACCCTTTTATCCAATGATTCCATCTTTTCTATTGTTCTATTTTCCCAAATAATAGCAGAATCACGTTGTCCAAGCTTGTATAATAGGTTGGCGTAAGTATCCATATATCCAAAAGTATTTACATATCGAATATTGGGGTAATCACGAATCGTTCTCAAACTCCACTTTAACGCTTCTTCTAAATGAGGTCTATTCGATGTATATTGAAATACGTTCCATGCCATTCCATTTAACTCTCTATCACTCATTTCATTTCCAAATTCCTTTAAACATTCAAAAGATGCATTAGCGAGTCCATCCCAATATTTTAACCTTCGGTAGTAATCCGGTTTCTCCAAAGCAATAATCAACCCAACATTGAATCCAGGAAATCTTTTTTGAAACTTCTCCTCCAATAAAGTCCAGTTCGACACTGATGCTCCATCTTTAAATATGGCCGAAACCACCTCCTTTTTGATTTGGCTCTTAAATCGATTGCTTAAACCAATCTCCAGATCGCTACCCAACTGTCCATACTTTGTGTCCAATATCCTCATTATTTCATTGAAGTTTACCACTTTATCATCATTAAGAAATACTTGTGGTAAATTTTCATTGGCGATTATTGAAACAAGTCTTTGAGTTGTCGCATCTTCAAACTCTAGTACACTGTCAATTTTAAATCTATTCTCCATTGAAAATTGAAATATCTTACCATTGGACGCGGTCATTGATTCCTGAAGTAAAACAATATTATCCCTTAATAATGGACTTTTAATAGTTTTAAAATATAACTCACCAATCTTCATTGCATTGCCCGTATCACCAGTCTCAATGGCTAATTTCAATACATTTCTGAGGTATGCTGAATCTTCCTTGTGCTCTTTGTACATATTTACCACAGCATAATATCCACTATCTGATTTCAATGCTTCTCTCGCCTTCGAAATAAAATTATTTGGATCATACCCCGTGGCACCAACGACCCTATGCACAATTTGACCATCTGGAGAAAAAAATAAATACGTCGGATAAGCTGTAACAGAAAATTCGGATTCGATTTCCTTTGAAGAAGAATACCAGGCTTTTACATAATCTGGATCATCCCGAGTACGGTCCATTTGAACAGCAACGTTGACAAATTTCTTATTCATAAAATCCCCCACTTCTGATTGAGTGAAGATATTTTTACTCATAAATTTGCAAGGAGCACACCATGTGGCAAAACAATCCATGAATATAAACTTTTGTTCTTTTTTTGCCTTTTGCTTGATCTCCATCCAGCTTAAAGAGTTTTCAAATTTTATACCTAGGTCTTGTCCATTTAGTTGAATAGCGAAATAAAAAAACGACAGTAAAAGCACAAATACTTTTTTCATATCTTAATTATAATTTGAACTAATTTAGAAAACCTGAATCCCACAAATTAAGAACCTACCTAACGGATTAAATCAATAACCGTTGTTCTGATTCAAATGTGAATTTTTTTGTATTTCCGTTGCTGGAATCGGAAATAGCTGCTTACTCGTATTCCACGATCCTCCTTTATCCTCCGCGACCCTATTCATAACCGCATCTATTAATCCCGTACGCTTTAAGTCTAACCAACGATGCCCCCATTCAGTAAACAGCTCAACCTGACGTTCATGATAAATCGCTGCCAGAACTTCCTCCTTTGTTGTAAATGTCACCTGGGAAAGGCCTGCACGAGACCTAATTGCATTTAAGTCTGCTAGGGCACCATCAATTTTACCAAGTTGCACGCGCGCTTCTGAACGAATTAAATATTGTTCTGCAAGTCGAAATGCAATAGTGTATTCTGTTACAGGCACACTCTCGTCTAAAGCATTGACCTTATACTTATTAGAATAATGATAATAGGTAATCGAATCAGTAGTAAATGAACCAATCCATTCCGTCAAACGCTTATCCCCATTTTCGAATTGGCTTATCAATTCATTGCTTATTGAAACTTCATATTGACCAGAGCCGGGAGGAGACAATAACACGTAAAAATATCCATCAAACGTGTTTGCACCAGGATAAACAGATTGAAATTGCCAAATTGCTTCACTGCTTTCTTTCAGAAACACATTATTCAATGGCTGGGCTATGTTATAAAGACTAGAATTAGCAATCAGTTCACTGGCTTCATTGTCGGCCTTTTGCCATTCCTGTCTATACAGGTATACTCTGGCCAATAAAGCAACCGCAGTCCCCTTATTCGGTCTCACTCTTTCATCTGTAACCTTATTAGATGCAGAACGATATGAGTCAGTTAATAAAGATTTGGCTTCTTCCAAGTCCTTAACGATTTGGTCATATACTGAAGATATAGGGGCTCGTTGAGCGACATTATTTTGACGATAGTCTGTCGACAGAAGTAAAGGAACGTCACCAAAAAGATTAACCGCATAAAAATAAAAAAAAGCCCTTAAAAATCGGGCCTCCCCCAACAACTGTTCTTTCACTGCCACACTAAGATTTGAAGACTTTGAAATCCCTTCAATTGCCGCATTTGTTACATAAATCTGCTGATATAAATCGCTCCAGAAATAATTAAATCTTAAAGCTGTAAGAGAGTTCGTATAAAACTGGATCTTATTGTCATCAGTGGAGTAATTGGTAAGTTCATCAGCTGATAAACCACACAAGTAACCAATACTATAATTTCCACTAATGACACCTTGAGGATTTTCTATTAGTCTACTATAAATTCCAGTTAACACGGCTGCAGCGCTGGCATCGCTCTCATAAACTGACGTGCTGACAATTCCAGTCTTTGGCGGGTCAATTTCCACAAATTTTCTACACCCAGCCTGCGATAAAAGCGTAGCCAGAAAAATAAATAAAAAGCAAATTTTACCAACACATGGCATCTTCATAAAATTGAATAAGGTATATCTCATATTGCATAGAATTAAGGTTTAAAAGACAAAATCTGATTGAAATGTGACCTCCTAAAGCCCTAACTGAACTCCAACCGAGAGCACTCTTAGCGGAGGAATTACAGCTCCTTGTGTTTCGGGATCCATTCCAAGGTAGTTGGTAATTGTAAAGACATTTTGCGCCTGAAAATATACTCGCGCGTTTTGTATACGCATTCTTGTTTTCAACTTTTCAGGAAGCTGCCAGGAAAAAGAAATATTCTTCATTCTTATGAAGGACGCATCCCCGTATACAAAATCGCTTATGTCGAGTGCATAATTATAAGCATCGGCTGCATCTGCGTACTGTTGAGTGAATTTTTGATAGATGGATTTGTCCCCCTGACTTGGCCAACGATTCAATACTTCAGTAGGCATATTGGCCCGCATACCCGGAATTTGGCTATAGGCACCCCAAATATTTTTCCCACTTTGTTTCACAAACTGGATAAAAAATGTAAGACTGATATTTTTATATCGAAGACTATTCTCGATTCCGCCATAATACTTAGGCATTAGATTGATCGCCCTAATTCTGTCATTTCTGGAAGATGGAGCAGACGTCAAACCACCCTTGCTATCCGAAAATTGATATATTCCTGTTTCAGAACTTACACCAACAAGATGAAAGACTTTTATACTGGTTATCGGTTGGCCGACCTTATATCCATAATTGTAAGAGGAATTTTCAATGTCTGGGAATTCAATCAATTTATTTTTGGGTATTGAAATATTAAACGACGTTGTCCATTCAAAGTTTTTATTTACTATGTTTTGAGTATTTAAGACTATTTCCGAACCTGTATTTTGCACTAACGCTGGCAGATTGGAGGCAATGTCCTGGAACCCTGTCATGGCTGAGAGTGGTGTAGTCACCAACTGATTACTTGAACGATTCCGAAAATAACTAGCATTCAAGAGAATTCTATCCTTTAAGAACCCCAATTCAATGCCCACTTCAATTTTTTTGTTAACCTCCCATGCCAGGTCCGGATTAAATAAATTACCTGGGTATAACCCCTGCATCCCCTGATAATTATATTGAGTGTTGCTATATACATCTAAAAAACGATAATCCCCAACCTGGTCATTACCTGATGTCCCATAGCTCCCACGTAACTTTCCAAAACTTAAGAACATTAAGTTCCTTTTTATAAAATCTTCATTAGAAAAGATCCATGCTGCACCAATGGCACCAAAATTTGCAAATTGTTTGTCCGGCCCAAACCTACTGCTACCATCTCTTCTTGCCGTAAGATTTAGAAGATATTTATCTGAAACATTGTAGTGAATTCTACCAAAAAAGGCGTTATACCTATATAACGTAGCTAAAACCGATTCTGTAGTAAGGGATCCTGCAGCTTTAATATTCTCCAATAGTGCATCACTTGTATATCCTCTTGCAGAGAAAGTTTCTCCATCATTTGAACTTTGCTGAAAAGTTGCTCCGAGTAATGCAGTAAGATACCCCCTGCCAACTTGCAACCTATAGTTTGCTTGTGGTTCAATAATCCAGGAACTAACTGCGGTATTGTTAAATTTACTGGAGCCAGTGATAGGAGGATTACCAGGATCATTGATCGTAGATGGGGTCGCCGTTATTTCATCAGTCCTCATATTGGTATACCCTGCATTTACACTAAAATCTAACCCCTTGACAATTGTGTATCCAATCACAGCATTGCTCAGCAAATTATTTGTATTCCCTTTGTAACGAACCACTAGGTTTCGTAATGGGTTGGACCATGTGCCGGCTCTTCCGGGACTAATGGGCGCCCAATTCAGGCTGCCATCAGCATTATAGAGTGCCGGAGCAACCGGTGGCAAATTAATTGCCTGACTGGTCAAATCCAATAATTCAACTCTATTCCTATCTATTATATAATTGACTGTTAATGCAACCCTGAATTTCCCGTCTAACGATTTATTATTAAGATTAAAGTGGGTAGAATACCTATCATCCGGTTTAGCACCAGGAAAGACAGTTGTTTCTCTATGATATCCACCACCAATCAAGAATTGCGTATTGACATTTCCGCCGGAAATCGATACCTGGGCATCTGTATAGTGCGCCGTATTTCCAAGGAGTACTTTTTGCCAATCCGTATACCGGGTGGTGTCCCAAACGCCATTCAAATCGTAGGCATTAGCAGGCAGGGTAGCAACTCCGTCATTTTTAAAAGCCTCGTGTCTCATCTCAAGGTATTGTTGCGAATTCAACAAATCCATCCTTCGTGTCACTTTTCCTATTCCAGAATAAATATTGACATCAAGCCTGGTTGCGCCAGGTTTACCCTTTTTCGTGGTGATCAGGATCGCACCGTTGGCGGCGCGGCTTCCATAAATGGAAGTCGCGTCGGCATCTTTGAGCACTTCGATGCTTTCTATATCACTGGGATTGATGAAGTTTAATGGATTACCACCGCGAAGGGCTCCGTTAATCGTCCCAAGGGTCTGGGACGAATACGGGATCCCATCAATCACGTAGAAGGGGTCGTTCCCGTTAGTAATGCTGTTCTGTCCTCGGATTTGCACGGAGAAGCCGCCTCCTGGCATGCCCGTGTTCTGGGAAATGACTAACCCCGGGACACGGCCCTGGATGGCCTGGAGCGGGTTAGCGACAGGCTGTTTGGCAATGGTTTCCGCCTTGATGGTCGTGATGTTGCCCGTGTTGTACCGCTTGGTCGTCGTGCCGTAGGCCATGACGACGGTTTCGTCGAGCTCATTGACATCCACGTTGAGCTGCACAAGAATAGACTTGCCCCTGACAGCTATTTCGCGCGGCTCAAAGCCAACAGAGGTGACAACCAGCACAGCATCCCTGCTGATTTTTGACAGGGTAAATTTCCCTGCCTCGTCTGTTGTCGTCCCATCGCCAGTGCCTTTTACAACAATGGTAGCGCGCGCAAGCGGCGTTCCCTTGGCATCTGTGACAGTTCCCGAAACGGCGATGGAAGTAATGGAACTGTCGTTATCGTTTTTTGGCGTACCCCTCCCCTCCTTTGCAGAAATAACAATCACATTGTTATTATACTTCCACTGAAGGTTTTTGCCTTTAAAGAGGTATTCGAAAAGGTCATCCAGACGGGTCTCTTTAAAATTCATGGAGACAATCTCATCCTGGCTGATCTGTGATGCACCAACGCTGTACATCACATACATGCCGGTCTGTTTTTTAATAGACCTGAATACATCCCTAAGTGTCGTCCTGCCGCCGGTGATACTAACTTTAGTATCACCGCCCTGGTTAGCAGAGGCCTGCGCAGTTGAGCAGTAACAACAAAGGGAAAATAAAATAACAGGTAATAGGTGGCGAAGGTGCAGTAGCATTGGTTGCATATGCGAGACATTTTATTAATTAGGAGTTGCAGGTAGTTATTCTAATGCCGACTATTTAGAACATTCCATCCTTGACAATTATTCATACACGGAATGATCAAAAAAGTACCATACAGGATGATAACTATTTTTACAAACTGCAACAGCCATTGTCAGACATTTCAACAGCTTTCAATAAAGCATGCCGGTGTTTAAAAAAAATACAGAACAAAACTCACCGCTAAAAACTTCTTTAGAGATTCTCTAATTTTTATTATTATATATTCCTCCTGGATTAGTTCTACAACAACCTGGAATATCATATCATTTACCGAGATAATTACACCGTTTTTACAAAGGTATTCTTAATCAATCTCTTCCACGGCGACGCTTAACAATATGTTTACATTCCGGTTAACAAGGAATTCACATTCTTTTGTATTTTTCGGACTAACTTTAGGAAGAAGGTGTTCATTAGCCTTGCCAGGTGATCATAGAATGCATCCAATCTTCTTTCATTAAGGGGACTGTTTATCCATTGAAAATTGCAAAGTGAAAATTCATACTTCCACAAAAATAATAGTGGAAGCAGTTGCTTTTTTACTATTGCAAATCTACCTTAGCATCGCTTTAGGTAATATTGTTAACCTCCGCTGTCTACCTAAGGAAGCTTTAATTCATGTGAATGCATACAATAAGTAATGATAGGGACCTGCATGTGCTGGATGAACTGGCCAAAGGATCGGGAGAAGCCTTCATCACTCTTTACAATAAATACCGGGAATGGCTTGTCTTTGTGGCATTCGACCTTCTTGGCAATGAAGAAGCTTCCCAAGATCTTGTGCAGGAGTTTTTCATCGATTTCTGGCAAAAAGAACTATTCAGGAATTTGAAAAGGGTATCGAACAAATCTGATGATGAAATCATCAAGAACTATCTCTATACCAGTATTCAAAACAGGAGCTTTAATTATATCAGGGATAATAAAGTAAAAACGTTACCTATTGTCGAGGAAGCCTTACCTCAGCAAATCCAGTCATCCATTACTAATGTGGAACACAAGGAACTGGAGCAGGAAATACTCACCGCACTCAACCTTCTTTCTCCCCAGGCATTAAGAATATTTGCTTTACGATATGTGCATGAAAAAAGCGGCAAGGAGATATCAACGGAACTCAGCATCAGCGTCCAGACCGTGAAGAACACCCTTCTTAAAGCCTCAAAAATATTAAGGAACCGGCTGAAACAAACCATTTATTAAATATTTTGGAACCTATTAGTACTTTCACTTCATTTTTGTGTATAAATGCCAGCAACGGGGAGTAAAATGTCAAACGTGGAAATATCCGGCCGAACATACCAGCTTATGACGCAGAAGATTGCCAGGGTCATTAGTGACCGAGACAATCTTGAGTTGGAGGCCCTTATTGAGGGTGATGAAAATGTCCGTGCCTGCTGGGAAGACCTGCTGAAAAAATACCATCAATCATCGTTGTCTACGCCATCTACTACAAGTCAGGAGAACTGGGTAGAGGGCCAGGCTATTATTGACGGTACGGACCGCAGTAACGCCAGCAAATCCGTCCTGCGATTTGGCTGGAAATGGGCTGGTGCTGCAGCGGCAGTAATTTTTATTCTGTTTGCCACTTATGAACTTTGGTTCTCTAAACCTGGGGAGGCAGGGGCACCATACATAAAAACCAGGATTGCATCAAAACAAACGCCCTCGAAATCCGTTACACTGACACTCGCCGGCGGACAGGTATTTGATCTCTCAGGGCAGCCCAACGACAGCATTGAAGCCACCGGAGCCCACCTCTACAACGGCCAAAAATCGCTTAGCTATACAGCATCCGCAGGACAGACCGCCTCCAGCCTTAACAGGCTCACTGTGCCGACAGGGCTCGACTACCGCATCCTTCTTTCCGACGGCTCCGAAATCTGGCTCAATTCTGCCACTACGCTTGAATTTCCTTTCAGTTTTGCCGGCGCCACCCGTGAAATCACTCTTAATGGCGAGGCATTCTTAGATATAAAGAAGAATCCCTCCAAACCCTTTATAGTACACACGGCAAAAGGGGACATAAAAGTTTTAGGTACTGCATTCAATATTAACTCCTATGATTCCGGCACGATAAAGATAGCCCTTGTTGAGGGTTCGGTTAATTTCAGCAATCAACTGGAAAAAAAGACCATCAAACCCGGTTCCGAGCTGATATACGCCGAAGGAAAAGGAATTGATATAAGGCATTTTGATCAAGACGATGTCCTGGCGTGGCGTAAAGGGCTCTTCGTGTTCAATGAAGCATCGCTGCCAGAAATTGTCGCTGTAATGCCCCGCTGGTTTGGCATCGAAGTACAGCTTGATAACCCGAAATTGACGCGCGAAAAGTTCACCGGTGTAATGAGCCGCAACGAACCAATCAAGGTTTTCCTGGAGAACCTGAAATCAACCATGAACATTGACTACTATTATGACGCCGGTGGCAGCCTGCATTTTAAATAACCTCATTTACAATATAATTCCCACCGGATTATTTCTCCCTCACCATTGCTGACACATAGTACTTTCCATGCGTTTCTGTGTATAACTCATATAGACTGACACGATATCCTCAACAGAGCGGCACTCGATAAGGTAATTACGTTAAAGACACTCAAAATCCATTGCTATGAAAATGTCGAAGAACAGCCACAGATCCGTTCCACGAAAGATACTTATCATAGAAACAAAAGATCGCCATTTTACACCGGCTGAAAAGATACCGGAAGAATTTCTTCATCTCCTGCTGCCATTTGCCGGGGCCTACCTGGAAAGAGATGCAGACTGTGACATTTTAAACCAGGCGATATGGCTTGACGGTTTCTCTATCTGGGGACACCATGTATTTGTCTATAAGGATATATTGCTTGCTCCTTTTACCCCGCATCATATTCTTGCACTTCATTTTATGCTCCTGGCTAACATTGAGGCGGACATTGATGGCAAGAGACGGTTCAGTCTCCAGCAAAGGCAAGCCAACCTGTTCAGCCTTCATTCAAGGTTTCATACTGCACCCCTTGAGGCCGGCCAGGACATTTTCAGTTTCCATATCAATATCACCCAGGAGGCACTTCATTCACTGGCACTCCGCTATCCGGAACTGGAGCACCTAGCAAAAAAGCCAATAAGTTTGAACAGCGGCCCCTTAAACCGGCTCCCGTATGACATCAATCCATTGAGCTTTGATATTATAAAGGCAATGTATAGTTGCCGGCTTATAGAGGACCAGGCAAAACATTTCTTACAGCGATGCTGCCTGGACCTGTTTACGATTTTTTCCATCCAGGATGAATACCTCGAGAATGTGTCATCCGCGGTCCCGGTTACAGAAAAGGAGTGTGAAGCTTTGGACCAGGCACTCGAGTATCTTTCAATTCACCTTCCGCCACCATCACGCAAAAAGTACCTGGCAGAAAAATGGGGCTTTGATGAAAACGATTTTGATATCAAATTCAGGCAACACTTTCACCTGACCTTTGAAAAATTCCTGGTGCTTAAAAAAATGATGGGCGCCTACGAGCTTATTGTGAGCACTAGCCACAGCCTGAGCTACGTTGCCTGGAAGACCGGTTTCCGCAACAGACAGGAATTAATCTCCCGGTTTGAATCATATTATGGATGCGATATCATAGCCATCCGCAATGCACAATAGTGCATGGAAAGTCTGCTGCTTTTTACTTCATGGTTAGAAGCAGTTATCAAATAAAATACTGAACCTATCCAGGGCCGTTTTCCAGCGGCCCTGTTGATTTAGCCAATAGCAACCGTATCCAACCAGCTGACAGGCAATAATATCGTGCACCTGAAAACATCCAATTTAGCTATTTACGGCCTCTGCAAAACTATTGCAGTACTCCCGTTTATTTTGCACCTGCTATCTTATTTGTCCTGTCATCCATTTTTCCAGCGGAATGGAGGAAAGCGATAGTCTTTCCCATATTCCCCGGTATGCCATTAAATCCGTAAACGCTCAAAATAACCATTGTATGGAAATCAACCCTGCGTACAAGAATTATCCGGGCCTGTCTACAGGTATCCCTGCAGATCTTCAAAGTTTTGTTACAGAATGGGCCAACGCACAGTTCTTCCAGTTCAATTCCGGAAGCATCCTTTCACAATGGTTATCCTGCAAGCTGTACCACATTTACCTGTTCAGGCTTATTATAACAAATCCTGTCCACCTGGCACTGACGGTTCACCACCCAACATTAGGGCTGCAATTCATGTTAACCGGATTTATTAAAACGGTGGAAATATTCAGACCCGGAACCTTCGGTCTTATGTACCTGCCAGCAGGCAGGCATAGATTCAGGTTAGAGCCAGGTGAATATGAGGCTATGGGCATTGAACTTTCACCCGTCCTGCTCGAGCAACTTTCAGAGAGCAATGACCAGGTAAAAGCACTCGTCGAATTCCAACTACGGGCAGGTGACAAAGTAAAACGGCTGGAGCCGCTTGCAATAAATTATAGAATAAGGTCAACTATCGAAGACATGATCCATTGCAGGGAGTCGGGCGATAATCTGCTGATGGAATTCAGCACTGCCATAGGCAACCTGCTCAATCTTTACAGAAAAGAGTTGAATGACAGAGCATATTCCAAAGGGCTACCAGAGGATCCATATAAGGAAGTACTGATCAGCATCAGGGATGAAATTCGAAGCGATCCCAATAAGGTCAAACATACTGTCCAGTATTTTTCCTCTAAATACAATATCAGTGGCTCTACACTCAAAAGGGCTTTTAAGGGGTTCTATAAAAAAACACTGGGCTCTTTTGTAACAGAAGAGTGTATGAAAAAGGCAGCATTTCTAATCAGGGATTATTCATTAAGCTTTGACAGCATCGCCGACAAACTCGGCTACTCTGAAAGGTCAGGTTTTTTAAGGGCGTACAGGCGGGTGTATGGAAAAGCGCCAAAACGCAGGGCATAAATAAAATCAACACCGACTACCATGAGACTTCACTCCATTCAATTCCTACGCGCCATAGCAGCATTGCTTGTTGTTTATTCCCACTCGATAGACCTTCAAATGAAGTTTTCGGTCTCTCATCAGCAAAAATTCCTGCACGTTGAAAACTTCGGGGCCATTGGTGTTGACATTTTCTTTGCCATATCAGGCTTTATTATCACTTTTATTGGTAACACTCACAAAGGCAGCGAAAGCGCCTTAAATTTTCTTATAAAGCGGTTTCTACGAATTAACCCAATATTCTATGTTGCCAGCCTGGTCTACCTGTGCCTGATGATTATTCTCAAATGGACAAACAACCTGATAGCCCCGGATGGCTATTTTGTTAATGCCATCATAGACAGTCTTTTCATCATACCCATAGCGGGCCAGATTGAGGCATATGTGCCCCTGCTCATTGTCACCTGGACCCTAAGCTTTGAATGGCTTTTCTATATCCTCTTTATTGTGCTTATTCTCTTTAGAAGCAACCAAAAGGCACTGCATCTGCTTATCGTTCTGCCATTACTAGTAGCGGTCGGTTATTTTATTCCATTCAAAGACTTTAGATGGACCTTCATTACTAATCCGATCATCCTGGAATTCCTGCTGGGTGTCATCGTCTGTTGGTTTTACCTAAATAAAAAAGTCAGCAACAGTATCGCCTATTTGCTTCTGTTTTTCGGTCTTCTTTGCTACCTTCTGCAAATTTGGTATGGATACGGAAAAATATCAGAAGTTCAATCGGTATTAAACGGGGAGTTAAGCCTGAAGCGCTTTATCGTATGGGGGATACCCAGTGCCTGCCTGGTAGCAGGCTGTATCTTCCTTGAAAAGAATGCGGTATTTGAAAAAGTCTGGAGATGGCAAATCTTTCAGCTTTTGGGGGATGCTTCCTATTCAATCTATCTTGTGCATCTTTCGGTCTTCCTGGTTTTACATCTTATGTATCTGAAATTAGGATTCTTCATGAACCCGGACCTCAGCATTTTCGTTCATGTCCTCATTGCAGCCGTGGTTAGCGTTGCATTCTATCTTTTCATTGAACGTCCTTTATTACGTATGCTCACCGGTTGGTTTTCACAACGTTCTGAAGCAGTGCTCTCCAGGGCAGCATAATCTACTTTGAGTAAACACTGTCACCGTGGTTAGTGATCCATCCCATATCATTCATCCAGGACAATAATGGAAAGGTCCATTGTTCATACGGTTGCTTCAGTACAAAACCGTGATCACCGCTTGGATAAATGTGCATTTCGGCCCGGACCCTTTGACGGCGCAGCGCTTCATAAAACATGATGCTGTTTTCTACGCTGACCACCCGGTCGTCTCCGGCATGCGTTAGCCAGGTTGGCGGCGTTCTTTCTGTAACCTGTAATTCATTGGAGAAATACGATACCTGGTTATCCGAAGGATAATTACCCAGAAGCTTCTCCCTGGACTCCCGGTGAGTCATGCCCGCTTTCATCGTGATTAATGGGTAAATCAATACAAGGAAATCCGGGCGAAGACTGATATTATCTCTATTAGGTATCAAAACCTGTTCAAAATGAGTGGCAGCGGTGGCAGCGAGGTGTCCGCCCGCCGAAAATCCCATCAGCCCTATTTTATTGCTATCCAGCCCCCAATTACTACATTGGGATCGCACGACCTTAATCGCCTGCTGGGCGTCCTGCAATGCGCCAATACTAATATCACGCATTATAACGTCATCCGGCAGGCGGTATTTAACAACAATTGCTGTAATCCCCTTATGGGCAAAGTACCTCGCGACATCCGATCCTTCCTGTTTGAATGCAAGGAAGCTGTAAGCTCCACCGGGAAATATGATAATGGCGGCCCTTGACCTTTTCTGTTCAGCCGGCAGGTAAACGGAAAGCGTGGGTTCACTGGTTTTCTGGAAAGTCAGGGGGTCATCCTTTGCTCCTTCCACCACTTCCTGGAATTCAAAGCCGGTTGAATTAGGAATCGAATCCTGGTATAAAGGAATGATTTTCAGTTCAAAATCCTTTACCTGGGCAAATGCAACCAACGGCGAAAGCAAAAATAGAATGAACAACTTTTTCATGCAAAACATTTAACACGATGACAATCTCTTATCATACCGTTATCAGTTTGAAAATGTACTACTCTCCTTCCCCTTTTTTTCCCGCCGATATATAATAATTGACCCAAAAGTCCACGGAAATTGACCCAAAAGTCTACATCAATATTCGCCGGATTTACGCATCTTTACAATGTTAATTATGGATTACAGCAAAGGCCCAAAACGCTAATCGGGTCTGCAATCCTTCCATTAACCTAAATCTTTGTTGTCCATGGAAAGACCACAACCATCTTAGGCAGATTACCCTGAAAACACTTGCCAACTTTTTTATTTGCATATTCCTCAATAGCCAGACAAGAATGGACCGGTATTTATCCAAAAGCCCAGTAGAGTTGATCCTGCGCCCTCAACTATTACCGCCTTGTTCATCATCATGAAAAAGCAACTTCCAAACGCTGTTCATATCGTCTTAAGTCCGCCGGATAACGGAACACCGGGACGATAACCACCAATCGAACAACACGATAGGAGATCCGATCAGTTTATACGCTTCATTTTTACGTGTAGCGTATAGGATTAAATCACTTTGCCCTAACAATCCGTAAACCCGCATAATCCATGAATACAACATTTCACGGCAAAAAGGCCATCATCATTGGCGCCGGCCCTGCCGGCCTGACCGCGGCATACGAATTACTGAAGCGAACAAATATTGTCCCCATCATACTGGAAAAGTCAGGCGACATTGGGGGCATTTCAAAGACAATCAACTACCGTGGCAACAGGATAGATATCGGAGGACACAGGTTCTTTTCCAAGTCAGACAGGGTAATGAAATGGTGGCTGGATATCATGCCGATAGAAACAGAAATGCTTAATAAGTTCAATATCGGTTACCACCAACAGACGAGGGAAATTGATGCCAATAATTTTAAAACACAACAACCCGCAGGACAAGATAGCGAGAAAGTGATGCTGGTTCGCCAGCGGTTATCAAGAATTTATTTTCTTCGCAAATTTTTCTCCTACCCTATCCAGTTATCCATTGATACCCTTACCAAACTTGGCTTATGGACGACAATGGCTATTATGTTTTCCTACCTGAAGGCACAGTTGCTGCCCCGCAAGCCGGAAAATAACCTGGAAGATTTTATGGTTAACAGGTTCGGAACAGTTTTATACAAACTCTTCTTCAAGGATTATACAGAAAAAGTATGGGGGATCGCCTGTAAGGAGATCTCCGCAGAATGGGGTGCTCAACGCATCAAAGGTGTATCCATCAGCAAGGCACTTCAACATGCTGTCCAATCAACGTTAAAGAGAAAAAGGAAGGAAGTAGCAGGGGATATTTCACAGAAAAACACCGAAACCAGTTTGATAGAACAATTCCTGTACCCTAAATACGGACCCGGACAGCTATGGGAGGAAGTAGCAAGGCAGGTAGAACAAATGGGAGGAAAGATACTTATGCACCACGACGTGAAGCGTATCTATTCTTCAGAAGATCAGCAAAGCATCACAGCAGTTGCTGCTATCAACCAGATAACCGGGGAAACAAGCTACCTGGAAGGTGATTATTTTTTCTCCACTATGCCTGTACAGGAGCTTATTGGAGGACTGGACGGCTCCATACCAGATGAGGTGAAGCATGTGGCGTCCGGCCTCCAATACCGGGACTTTATCACAGTTGGCATCCTATTGAGACAGCTGTCATACCAGGATAAGAAAACCGGGGAATGGAAGCACCTAGACCTAAAAGATACGTGGATATACATCCAGGAAAAAGAGGTCACTGTCGGACGCCTCCAGATCTTTAACAATTGGAGTCCTCACATGGTAAAGGATCCAAGCACTACCTGGATCGGAATGGAGTTTTTCTGCAATCAGACAGACAACTTCTGGAAAAAGACGGATGAAGAAATAAAAAGATTAGCTATCCAGGAACTGGAAAAAATAGGGCTTGCCTCGCAGGCAAATGTACTGGACAGTACAGTCATCAGAGTGGAGAAGACGTATCCGGCCTACTTTGGAACATACGATAAATTCGATATCCTACGGGAGTTTATCAACCGGTTTGAAAATCTTTTTCTGGTCGGCAGAAACGGAATGCATAAATACAACAACAGTGATCACAGCATGCTGACAGCTATGGTTGCGGTTGATAATATCTGCTCAGGCATTACCGGCAAGGCCAATATCTGGAGCATCAATACAGAGCAGGAGTATCATGAGGAAAAGCAGGAATCCAGCGCTGCGAGCGAAGAAGTAATAGGTGAACCAATGCCGTTTGTGGGCAGGCAGCCAGCATCGCAGACATTTACGAACTTTATAGCAAAAAACAAATGGAATTACCTGGCACTCTGGATTGCATCGGCAGGTTTGTTGATACAATTCATCATCTTCAAGTTCCTCTATCCCCAGGCAGGTTTTCTTAACGGAGATTCCTATGTATACCTGGAGAGCGCTTTCTGGAATTTTGATATCAATACTTATCCAGTCGGTTATTCAAAATTCCTCCGGCTCTTCAGTGTATTCAGCAGATCTGACCTTGCCCTTGTTGCCTTTCAGTACTTTTCCCTTTCTGCAAGCTTATTGTTTCTTCTTTATAGCCTGTTTTACTATTTTAAGCCGGGAAAAGTTGTCAGCATATTACTTCTTGTTTGTGTTGTATTCAACCCGGTCCTGTTATATGTCAGCAACTACGTTTCCAGTGATTGTCTTTTCCTAACGCTGAGCATTTTATGGTTTACTATACTTATCCATATAATCTACCAGCCCTCCCCAAAACTCATCGTGCTCCATGGCATGGTGCTATTCCTTGCATTTACCGTCCGTTATAACGCTCTCTACTATCCGATTATAACCGGTGTCGCAATAATTTTGTCCAGTGCTTCACTCCGCGGCAAACTGACAACCTTACTGTTGCCACTGTTGCTTATCGGTCTTTTCATATTTCATACAACCGGCAAATACAATGAGCTGGCAAAGCAGCCACAGTTCACACCATTCTCCGGCTGGCAATTAGCCAACAATGCCATAAATGCATATCGGTTTGTAGACAATAAAGAGCGTCTAAGTCCTCCTAACAAATTTAAAGAACTTGACAAAATGGTCAGGACTTATATAGATACAACCAGGAGCCCTCTGACACATCCGGAAGAACAGTGGATGGCTAACACCATTTATATGTGGACGCCAGACGGCCCCCTGAACAGATACATGAATTTAATGTTCAAATCGGATAGTACTGCAGGAAGGCTAAGGCGCTGGGCGACGGTAGCACCATTTTATGCGGAGTATGGTTCTTACATTATCCGTCAATATCCAGAAGCTTTCTTTCGCTATTACCTTATTCCAAACACATTAAAATACTGCGCTCCACCTGTGGAATTTCTGGAGTACTACAATATGGGCGTTGATAGTGTTGGAATAAGAATCCAGGACTGGTTTGGGTATAAAAGCAGTAAAGTAAGGACATACTTTAAGGATCTAAAGGTTAACGTGCTTAACTTTTTCCCCTCCCTGGCCGCAATAGCAAATATTATTTTGCTACTTGGGCTATTATGTTTTAAACTTTTGAACGGGCACCGGCTATTGCCGGCTTTTTCAAAGATGCTGATATTAGTCTTCAGCCTCTGGGTGGTAAATTTTTGCTTCAGCGTATTTTCGGCGCCCATTGCACTCAGGTTTCAATTGTTCCCGATAATGGTATTTTTTTCATTTAGTTTCCTGCTGGTAGAATTCATATGGAAAAGAACGCAAAACAACGTTTAATGACTATGAACGACCGAACATCACAAACACCTGTTTCCTTTGTCAACTGGTTATTTAAAAATCCGGCAAATAAAGGTATTATATACGCATCAGTTATTGGGTGGACGACTATTTTTATCCTGTTTAAGCTGGTTTACCCATTGCCTAATTTGTTGCCGGATTCCTACTCATATATTGACGCGGCCTTTCATAACTATTCCATCAACGTCTGGCCTATTGGCTACTCCAAATTCCTACGGGCATTCAGTTGTTTCAGTAAGTCACATACAGCGTTGGTATTCTTTCAATACAGCCTGCTCCAGGCATCAATTCTTTATTTTCTGTTCAGTGTGCATTACTGGCTTAAACTTACCAAACGTGCCATATGGATACTGGTCGCCTGCAACATGGCAAATCCGTTGAATCTTTATGTAGGCAATTTTATCTCGAGTGACGCCTTATTTGCGGCTTTAAGTATAACCTGGTTTACCCAACTATTATGGATTATAAAAACTCCGAATACCCGGCTATTGATCAGTCATTGCCTGGTTCTCTTACTGGCATTTATCGTTCGCTACAATGCATTGTACTACCCTTTGATCAGTATATTATTAATAATGATTGCAAACCGTCTTACACTTGTGCAGAGGTTTTCAACGGCTGTATCTATTGTTCTGTTCATCGGTCTTTTTATTCAGCAAACTTCCAGTAAACACGAAACAGTGACAGGGGTACGACAGTTCTCAGCATTCGGTGGATGGCAGCTTGCCAGTAACGCACTATTTGCATATGCGCATACCCGCTCAATCGATAATTGGCCAGTGCCTGCAAAATATTCATGGCTTCATAACATTGCAATGCACCATCTTGATTCGCTGAATAAACTGAAGCACCGGCCTGATGAACAGCTCGGCATTTATTACCTGTGGGATGATAAGGCTCCCCTGAAAACCTACGTCGCGCTTAAATATAAAAAAGACTCCACCTCAACGAGTTTTAAACGGTGGGCGTCAGTTGGACCACTGTACTCAGGATATGGCTTATATCTCATAAAAAGTAATCCTGGAGCATTTGTCCGGCATTTTCTCTATCCAAACCTTATAAATTACTATATCCCTCCCGCCGAGTTCCTGGGGATTACAAATATGGGCAGCGATACTATCGGACAGGTGGTTGTAGATTGGTTTAATCTAAAAAGCAACCATTTGCCTCTGGCCAAAGGTGCAAAGGAAATTAAACTCACTGACTCTTTTACTGTCGTCCTGGCCGTAGTGAATTTAATTTTTATCATAAGCATCGTTGCCTATTGGTACCTGGGAGGATTTGGATTGAAACAGCAAACCAGCTTTCTAAACACGATTTTGAAGTGGGTTTTCCTGATCTGGATAGCAAATCTTGCCTTTAGCGTTCTTGCCTCCCCTATTGTGCTCAGGTACCAGATATTTCCCTTCGTGGTCACTTTCATAACGTTTTGCCTCATGTTGGACTTTATCATAAAGAAATCAATAGATTCAATACCCTCTGCAGTACTTTCTGAACCTTCTATTGTTTAACAAGATGAAGAAAACGGGCAATTAACGAATTATCAACGAAAATAACTACGTAGTCAAGGGCCTGCTTCGAACTTGCAAGCGAACCGGCCAAAGAAATGGGGCAGCCGAAAACCATAAAAAAAGAGTAGGCAACATTTGCAAACGAAAGTTTAGCTTTTTGATCTAAAAAGCAGTTTTGTTATGAAAAGAGCAAAATTAATGCTGGCAGCCATTGCCATCTTTGCTGTTGCCGGCGGAGCCCTGGCAGTTAACGCTAAGAGTGCATTCCAACGCACGATTTACACTTCTCCGGATGCTGACACAAAAGCAATACACACCGTAGTGAATGCTACAATTGTAGCTTCCGGCGCCTCCAAGACTTATGCAACGGCAATCTACGATGTTCTGCCTGTTTACACTTATACAGCAGTACAGCAGTAATTGTTAGTAGAAATCCAAGCAGACACTTTCGTACTGACTGGACTCTATTTGAGAAAATGGGCTGATCCAATGAGATCAGCCCATTATTGTTGAATTAATGTCACGCGTGCGCCCTGTATATACAGGTTTTCAACGAATAATGACAAATTTCTCTTTTCAAAAGATTAGGGACTTGTAGTTGTACTATCCAGTTCAAATTCACTCCCATTACCAGAAATATCTGTGATCATCCATTTAGGAGGTGGCGTTTGTTTGAGGTAATGGTTAAAGAACTGCATAATGCGCAGACTGTAGTCAATGGCTGATTTGCCCTGAACACCATGTGCACCATCTTTATAAACCAGCAACCATGCTTTCTTTCCTTCCCTGCGCAATCCAGTGAAAAATTCAATGGCCTGGGAGAGCGGCACCCCCCTGTCATTGGGGTCGCTCATCAACAGCACCGGGGTGGTGACTGATGGTATTGACATCACCGGCGAATTCCTCACATACAGCTCGGGGTCTTGCCAGAGGGAAACACCCATGCGGCCCTGCTCAAGTTCATAATAAAACTTCTGTGACCTTCCATCAAATAACAGTCCTCCATAACCACTGATCAGGTCTGAGACACCGGAACTTGAGACGGCTGCCGCGAAACGCTTGCTGTGCGTGATTAAATAGTTTGTAATAAACCCTCCGTAGCTATGCCCCTGCAATCCAAACCTTGCCGAATCAACCCATGGCTTCGTGGCCAGATAACTGGCTGCACCGGTTAGTGACTGGACGGCGCTTTCTCCCGTCCTGCCAACATCAAAGTGGATATCGGGCGTGAATACCAAAAATCCATTACTGACAAAATACGGTATATTAATAAATGTCTCTGTCGCTTCCGGCGGAAAGTAATTATTCAGGCACTGGGACATTCTTTCATAGTAGTGAAAAATTACAGGGTATTTTTTTTGAGGATCAAAATTATCCGGTTTATAAAGCACCCCCTGGAATGCCATCCCATCAGGGGTTTCCCAGGAGTGGAGCTCCGCCGTTAACCAGTTATAGTTTTTCTCCGGGTATATACCTGAAACCGGGATGAAATTTTTAAAATCACTGGTGAGAAAATAGTTGGGAGATTCCTTTGCACTCATCCTGCGAACCAGGTAATGCTGGGAATCACCGGCTTTAAGCGGTGGATACTCATATAAATAAGCAGATAGATCCAACGAAATGCTGTAAATATACGGCCCCATGCTCAGCAGTTCCGGGTATCCACCTTCCCCAATTACCGTCTTATAAAATCCATTTTCTTTATTATCGAGATTAAATGCAGACAACAGTACTGTTCCGCCCTTTTGTAATATCGTACCCTCCTCCCTGCTTTTAAGCACGCGAAATGCGATATGATGGTCCTTACCAAAACCGGCTGTCAAACTTACCGGTTTTTTTATACCGGAAAGGTCAACCATCCAGATGTCCGTACGGTCATACAAAAGTACAAGACCGTCTTTGGGCAACCAACCCGCTATCCCTACCGGGTACCGCGACATGAGGGGCTGATCAGAATCTATTGTCCAGATAGCTTCTATCCCCCTGGTTATACAGGATGTTTTACCTGTGCGCCTGTCAAAAGAAAAATAATTCCTTTTGTCCAGGTCAAAAAACAGTACATATCTCCCATCAGGTGAAAGCGTACTCATTCCAAGGCCGTCTTTGGTTTGCCTGACCAGGGTCCTCTGGCCTGAAAGTGTGGATTCCAGATAAACAGCAGTGCGACAAACAGGATTCCAGTTGCTTTCCAGGTCATCGCAGTCCCCCTCCTTATGTACCACAAGGGCATATTCATCGTTACCATATCCTTCTGAATATAAATTGGACAGATCGATCACCTCATTATCAAACTGGAGCCAGGTAAGTTTCTTTTTCAGGAGGTCATACACTGCGGTAGAATAATTCTCCCGGCTGCTCCCTGAAACTTCATAGGAATGCAATTTTGGGTCCGAGTAGCGCCAAATATCCACCAGCGCATCTTCATTCTTTTCAGTTGGCTTTTCATTTTTTTTGAAAGTAATAAAAACCCTTTTACTGTCGGCGCTGAAACCTATGATGGAGGCTATTTGCCATTGAGCTCCCCCCTGTAATGAGTCTGTCCTAAGAACTACATGGGCATTTTTATCTCCCACTTTATACAATACCAGGGAATTCGCTTCGCCACTGTTTTTCTCATTACCTGCAATGAAAGCAAGATAGTTTGATTGTTTGTCAAAGGTAAATTTCCTGGCTGATGAACCGGCATTACCTGCAGCGGACGTCCAAAAAGTTGTTGTTCCGTGACCGGAAAGGCTGACCATCGTTAATGAAACTGAAGCCCCTGTCCCGCCGGAATTTTCTTCATACAGCAGCAATAAGGTACCCTCGCTGTTAAACTGGAAATTCCGGACTCCTGAGAAATGCGTTTGCTTTGCTGATGCCAAGTTAGTCACTACCAGTTCCTTTTCCGGACCTTTTAACTGATAAACCAAACAATTGATTTTTCCATTCCGTGCGACTTTATACGAGGAGACTCCGGGAATAATTTTCTCCACTCTTGTGTCCAGTGAAAAAACCACAAGGCTGTCACCCGGCTTTGCGTAAACAACATACCGGCCGTCACTTGTAAACACCGCATCGGCCCCACCCGGGCATTCGGTACTCCAGTTGTTTAAGATAGATTTTATGACCAGGGTGTGGCTGTTTAACGGCTGGTTTTTGATTGTGTACAATACCCAATTCCCGTTGCGGTTAATTGCGCCGGACTCGACAGACGGCCACTTACCGAATAATGCCGTATCTATCCGAGGCTTTGAAGAGATGTGTCCCTCTTCAGCCAGTTGAGCCTGCGCATTCGACAATGCAGGTAAGATAGATAATATGGTTAACCAGATATGCAAGGCAGGTTTCATTGTCTTAAAATTCATTTTATCTTAATCAATCTATCAGGATGCAAGAGCCAACAGCCGACATGGTCTGGCATGCAATGACGATAACGAATGTATATCTAGTGACTGAAGGGCTACAGCAGTGACTCCGAAGAAAATCAAATTTTCGAGGCTTTTTCTATCGCTTCAAGGAACATTTTTTTCTCAGTTTCTGACAGATAGGTTCCGTATTTTTCAAGATAAATTTTTGCAGCAGGCGCATAATTATTCCAATCCTTTTTATTCAGGTAATAAATCGCCTTTGCCCGAAGCAATATCTCGTCTCCCGGATTTCCCAAGGTTTTAACCCTTTGCTCCAGTTTCCCCCAGTCAACATCTGCCTGCGGGTCCCTTAGCACCGGGTCCATCAAATCCATATAGATTGTGTTCATCAACTTTATCGAAACAGCCCTTTTTTCGAGTGACGAACTGCTGTCCTTCAACTGGGCCTGAAGAATAGCAAAGCCCTGATCGGTCACCTTGTTTGTATTTTGAAGCAAGAAGTCAAGCTCCTCACCGGAATACGGTGGTCGTAATGTGGCGATGTATTCTTTTGATATCCGGGCAACTCCGGCCTTATCACCGGACTGTTGGGCCATCATGGCGAGATCTCTTAAAAACCCAGGCTCCCTTCTGCCATCCAAGTATTGCTGCAATAAACGGCTGTATTGAACTGCAGGATCAGTAACATCGGCAACTTTGGCTGAAACAGGTGGAACAGCAACCGTATCAGCGATTAAGAGGCTATGGATCCTTCTAAGCTCTTCAAACGGAATTTTTATCATCTCCCGGTCATAAGTCATCAGGCCATTTTGTTCACCTTCAACGTCAAAGGGCTGGGTATAAATGGAGCCGGACAATCCTTCCCTTTCCAGCAACTTTAAATGCTGGTTCATGACCGTATATTTTCCATTAAGGCCCAGGGGTGTAACCTGTATATACCCCCAGGCATTCAATGGGTTCCACTGGTGGCCGGGTATAAACACCCCTATTCCACCGAATTCCCCGAGGATACGCGCCTTACCTTCCTGCACCGGGGCATTCATGGGGTCAGGATAAGCGTGAATATCCGTCATATCAGCGCTGATCCAGGGGTTGGGGGACGGGCTACGCAGTTGTTCATTCACATACAATATTTCGCCTGAATGGCCATTAACCAGCCTGGAAGGATCGGTACGCTTTACCCACTGCGTTAAACGCTTTTGGTCGTACGATCCCCATTTTTCGTTAAATAATACCCAGGTTGTAATTGAAGGATGGTTATGCAACTGCTCCATCGTCGCGGCCACTTCTTTTTCAAATTCCTCTTTTGAGCCTGCCGGCAGATCATGCGGCGGGTTAACAAAATCCTGCCAGACAATGATACCCAACCTGTCGCAATGATAATACCACCTTTCCGGTTCAACTTTTATATGCTTTCTAATCGTATTAAACCCCATCGCCTTGATAGCCTGAATATCAAATGCCAGTGCTTCGTCCGTGGCTGCTGTCATCAGGCCCTCAGGCCAGAAGCCCTGATCCAGTGTGCCAAGATTATATGTATACTTTCCATTGAGAAAAATCCGGTCAAAACCCAGGCTGTCCTTTTTTATCTGTATTTTACGCATCCCAAAATAACTTGCCACCGAGTCAACAATTTTTCCACCGGAGTATAACCGGACAGTCAGGTCATATAAAAACGGATCTGACGGGGACCAAAGACGGGCATCCGGCACCTCCAGACGGAACCCTGCAGAAAGTTTTCTCTTCAACCTGCTAATCAGTTTGCCCTTTGAGGAAACAATGGCTTCTATGAAATAACCAGCACCAGTTTTATTGATATCGCCACCGGTTTCGGGTGAAAGAAACAGCAGCCCCTCATCGACCTGCGGGTCCAGCTTCAGATCCCGGATGTAAACTTCCGGAACCGTCTCCATCCACACCGTTTGCCATATCCCGGTACTAGCCGTATAATAAATGTTCTCCGGCCTCAACACCTGTTTCCCATGGGGATTGGGTCCCTGGTCAGTAGGATCATAAACTTTTACGACAAGTTCGTTTTGACCCGGATGCAGCGCGTCAGTAATGTCAAGCGAGAAATTCTGGTAGCCGCCCCTGTGTTCCCCCAGATTCTTATTATTAATGTAAACTGTTGCTTCCCAGTCAACGGCTCCAAAATGCAGCAAAACACGGTGACCAGGCTGAGTCAATGGTTTTTCAAAATTTCTTTTATACCAAAGGTTTTGTTTGGGTGTTATTGACTTCTTTACGCCTGATAAAGCAGACTCAACCGCGAAAGGAACGAGGATATTACCGTCAAAAACACCAGGGACTACAGCATCCTTCCCCGTTATTGCATATTCCCATAAGCCGTTCAGATTACGCCAGCCGGTTCTGACCATTTGCGGTCTCGGATAGGCTGTCAAAGCATTTTCCTGAGAAACTTCTTTGGCCCAGCGTGACTGAACCGGAACCTGCTTCATTTCCCACTGCTGCCTCGGGTACGCCTTAATGGATACGGCCAATACTAATATAAAAACCAGTTGTGATTTTAACTGCACGATGTTAACTTTAGATTGATGATTAGATTTGCTGAATTACCTATAGCAAGAAAAAATATCTAGCAGGTACACACCCGGCTGATTAGAAACGATACACAAGTGATCAGTCCGATATTCTGGTTGTGCCTTTCATATACACCGGTTTTTTATTCGACCGGCCAGGTGGGTTCCCTTCTTTTCATTTTTTCCAGGCAATCCCGGATATCTGTGGCACTGGGATCAAGCGCCACAGCCTTTTGCTCAAAAGCAATCGCTTCAGTTATCCTGCTGAGTTTATACAGAAGATTAGCATAAGTGTCCAGGTATCCGGCATTTTGCGGTTCCTGTCCAATAACATATCCGCTCCATTCCAATGCTTTGAGCAAAACAGGCTTTTGGGTTCCGTATAGAAATATATCCCATGCGTTTGAATTGAACTGCCAGTTCCTGTCGTTAACCAGGCCAAAGGGACCGTATTTTTCAACCCTTTCCACAATCGCATTACAGTATTCCGGCCAGTTTTTTTGAGAAGCATACCAACGCGGTTTGACATCTGCGATCACCCTTTCGGCAAATGAACGGCCGTATTTATCCGTAATGTTTTGCGTCAATTTCTGCCAATCAGGGTTGCTGCACACAGGGGTGGCAGGGTTCAAATCTTTCCATAACTTAGGGTCAACGTCTTCGTTGGTTATAACGAAATCCACCACCCCTCTTGATGTCCCTTTTCCCAATAATTCATCCACTCTTGCAGAATCCCGGTAGAATAAATTAAACGCCTTTTCTCCCGAATGAACAAAGCCTGAAATAAACTCGATGTTATGGTAAGTAAACAATTCCTCTTTGGGTAATTTCATGAGGTAGTTGTTGATAAAGTCGTCTGCAATTTTCTTGGCCCAATAGGTGTCATTGACCTTAAGCGCGGCATTAGCCAGGTAGGGCATCGCCAGGTATTGTTTAGGCCCATCACGGTATTTTTCCAGCAGCGTATAATATTGCCTGGAAGGATTGGCAGCATTGGCAGCTTCCCTGATAAAGGCGTTCACCCCTTTAAATCCGCGAGCCTTATGCAGAAGCTTTCCTTCGGGAGAAAAGAACAGATAGGTTAACGCTTCACCGGTCTTGTACCGTTGCTTAAGATCCGAGGCAATCTTCTTCAGGTTTTCTTTATTTACAGACCCTTCAGATGGTAACACGACTGACAGCCTAATGCTGATGAATTTCCGGTTGATGTTGCGGCCGACCGTTGGGTTTGAAAACACGTCCTTATCCATTTGTTGGGACAATTCACTTTCTGCCCCCTCCAAATCCACAAATAATAATTTACCTTCTTTTTTCGCCTGGTCGAGCAGTTGCCCCCAATTATCCGGCTCTCTAAAATTTACACCTGTTCCGGATGGTCCAGCCGGTGAGCCACCGCCCTGCTGCGCAAAAGACAAGGCGGGGCAGCATAATAAAAGGAAAAGTATTTTCTTCATGACTATTTGAAAGATTTGAAAACCAGGCTTTTCCTAAGACTAATAGCCTGCGTTTTGGGTCAAATGAGAATTCCTCAATATATCATCAATGGGAAGTGGATACAGTTTATCTTTTGGTTCCCATACGCCGCCTTTCTGCGCCGCGATATTGTTCATGATCTCATCAATCGAATTCATTCTCTTTAAATCAAACCACCGATGCCCCCATTCCGTAAACAGTTCCATACTTCGTTCCTGGACAATTGCACCCAATAATGTCTCTTTTGAACCAGCAGCGGTATTGGGTAATCCTGCCCTGCTTCGTATGACATTCAGATCAGCAGCCGCCCCGGCAATATTGTCCTGCATTGCCCTTGCTTCTGACCGGATCAGGTACTGCTCAGCCAACCGGAATGCCACCAGGTATTCTGTTACGGGTGCACCAATCGTATTGACCTTGTACTTAAAGGGGAAATAATAGGTTGCCTGGCCTACTGATACGCTACCAATCCATTTTTCCCTTCTCTTGTCCCCGGGCTCAAACCTGCCCAGCAAATCGCTACGCAGGTAAGCAGGGAAACGTCCTGATGGACCCGATTGGGGAAGAACAAATGTGCCGGCGTCCTTTGTGTTTTCACCTGGAATTACCGGCTGCAGTTGCCAGATAGCTTCCGCGCTTTCTGCAAGAAAAGTCCTGTCTATATCGGATTCCAATGCAAATTTCCCTGGACTGATGATCTTGTCTGCATATACCTCGGCATTTTTCCAGTCACCCATGTACAGATAGGTCCTCGCCAGAAGCGCAAATGCACTCCATTTACTTGGCCGGGTTCTTTCATTGGTAACCGTAACAGCATCGGAAGAAACAAAGTTCTCTGAGAGGAGATTTTCCGCATCCTTGAGATCGGCCACTATCTGCAGCCACACGTCTTTTTGCGCGGCCCTTGACAACGTAGCATTCTGATCATAATTTGTCCCTGTTACCAGCGCTACATCACCGTATAAATTCGTCAGGTAAAAGTAGCAGAAGGCCCGGATAAATTTTGCTTCGCCAAGCAGTTGCTGTTTCACCGCCGGTGTCAGGGTGGTCGACTTTGCCAGGCCTTCGATTGCGGCGTTCGCATAATAAACAACCGGATAAATAGTGTTCCAGCATTCAAAGCCTGCAATCCTGGAGTCAAGTGCGTTGGTATAATACTTTATGTAAACCTGCTCTAAAGCATTGTTATATAAAACCAGTTCATCGCCCGATAAGCCGCAGAAAAGCGACAGGCTATTCAAAGATGGTGAACTCCCAAAATTATTCCCACTTATTTTCGCATAGATGCCCGTCAAAACCGCGGCGGCAGTGCCATCTTCCGTATACACGTTATCAAAGTTTGTACTGGTGATCGGGGCATCTACTTCTACAAGTTTCCGGCATCCCTGGCAAACAAACAGCAAAGTGGTGAAAAGGAGGATGAAGCCAGGTAAATTCTTATTTTGAATAAGTCGTTTCATTTGATAAAATTTTAATTCTTTACTGCAACTCGGCAATTCTTAAAAAGTAACCTGGGCGCCCAATGTCAATACCTTCAACGGAGGTAAGGCACTGATTGTCCTCGTTTCAGGATCCATTCCTTTAAAACCTGTGATGGTAACCAAATTTTGTCCCTGCAGATAAAAACGGCAGGCCTGAAGATGAGCCTTTTGACGCCATTTTTCCGGCACCTGCCAGGACAATGAGATATTCTTTAACCGTATAAACGAGGCATCGGTAAATCCGGCATCACTTTGCAAGGCATTGAAGTAAGGCCCGTAGAGGCTGCCTGTCGAGTTATAGCGCTGAATGGAAACGTCGTCCCCTGGCTTCTGCCATCGCGGTAAAATAGAGGTGGGCTGATTGGTCATGCTGATTCCCGGGATCCCGCTGCCGAATACATAATTTGCACCTATTTGCTTAATAAACTGGAACAGGAAGTTCAATTCAAATCCCCGGTACTTAAATGCGTTTTGCACTCCTCCGTAGAACTTAGGGGTGTTATCGAGAATAACCGTATTGTCCTTAGCACCATCCGGTGTCGTAGTGGGGTTACCATGAATATCCGCTACCTGGTATTCTCCTGTCTGTGAATTAACTCCCAGGTAATGAAAGGCTTTTATTACTGAAAGTGATTGTCCAAGCATTAAGAAATCGGCGTAAGGAGAGGTTTCCAGACCGGGAAATTCAATCAATTTGTTCTTTGGAATTGTCAGGTTAAGGCTTGTAGACCAGCTAAAATCCTTATTGTTTATGTTTTTCAGGTCCAGGGAAAATTCCCATCCTGAATTTTGCACCGTTGCCGGGAAATTTTTTGCAATACTCCTGAAACCTGTAATCACGGGTAAGGAGTAGGATAATAACTGATTGGAAGAACGGTTACGAAAATAGGTTGCATTGAACAGGATCCTGTCGCTAAACAGTCCAACTTCCAAGCCAGCCTGTAATTTTCTTGTTTCCTCCCAGGCCAGGTATGGATTTGTGAGGCTTATGGGAAGCAGGCCTGTAGCTCCCTGATATGGCACACCCGGGTTAAATGGAAAATAACGGCTAATATACTGGTAATCCCCTATCTGATCACTACCGGTGGTTCCGTAGCTCCCGCGAATTTTACCAAAGCTCAAAAAGGATAGATTATTTCTCACAAAATTCTCCTGCGAAAATATCCAGGCCGCTCCAATGGATCCAAAATTATGAAACTGGTTCTGCGGACCAAAGCGGCTGCTACCGTCCCTGCGGCCAGTCAGGTCTATTATGTATTTTTCCTTCCAGTTATAATTTAACCTGGCAAACCCCGCGTTGTATTTATAAATGGATTGTGTGCTCGAAATCACTGCTGTATTACTGGCAGCACTTATATCCCCAATGACAGCATCACTTGGATGCCCTCCACCGAATAAAGATTGTCCATTACTATTATTTCTTTGCACCGTTGCGCCAATCAGGACATCCAGAATTCCTTTGCCCATCGATCTCCTGTAATTTAGCTGCGGCTCAATTATCCAGGAGCTAATTGTATTGTCCGTGTAAATACCGACTCTCGTATAATAGGGTCTTAACTGCGGGGCATATACCGATAACGGTTGCGTTAAGGTCTCTTTAGCGTGGAGATTATTATATCCGAAACTACTTTTAATCTCCAGTCCGGGGATAACCTGGTAGGACAGCAAGATATTCCCGACGAAATTATTTGTTTTGCTGGAAAATTTATTATACAAATCGGCAGCGGGGTGCCTTCCCCCGATCCAGGTAGTATAACCATTTGCATCTTCCGCCCAATTCAGATTACCGTCCATGTTATACAGCGAAGGCGCATTGGGTGGCAGTACGATAGCAGTGGGCGTCATATCATAAGCCGGCAGACGGTTATCGTCAACAAGATAGCTGCCGGAGAATTGCATCCTGAATCTCCTGTCGGAGGAAGCACTGTTGAAATTGTAATGTATGGAGCCTTTCTGGTCCGAAAAATCAACCGGAAGCACTGTTGTTTCCCGATGATAAGTACCGCCTACTAGATACTGAAAAAAAGCAGTTCCCCCACTTATAGATCCATTCAGGTCGGTATATTTGGCGGTTCCTCCAATCAGTTCCTTTTGCCAGTCAGTATTACGCGCAGAATCCCATACAGTTATATCCGGCGCAAAATCCGGGTTCACCGGGTCATTGCTGGGAACCCTTTCATCATTTTTGAACGCTTCCCTGCGCATTTCCAGGTACTGCTTTGTATTAAGCAGGTTTAATTTACGGGTGATTTTGCCCCATCCGGATTGAACATTCAAATCAATTTTGGTCTTGCCGACTTTCCCTTTCCTGGTGGTAATAAGAATCGCCCCGTTGGCCGCCCTGGACCCGTAGATTGCCGTGGCATCAGCATCTTTCAGCACGGAAATAGATTCTATATCGGAGGGATTAATATAGCTTAAAGGACTACCATAAGTGGCCTCCCCATTCAGGATGCTACCTGTGCCCTGGATACTGCCGGCCCCTGGCAACATTTGCGATGTGTAAGGCACCCCATCGACTACATAGAAAGGGTCATTTCCTTTCAATATGCTGTTTTGTCCCTGGATGCGGACAGTCACAGCACTGCCGGGCAGACCCGTACTTTGCGTAACAAACAGTCCCGGTACGCGCCCCTGTAAAGCAAGGAGCGGATTGTTCACCGGTTGCCGGGCAATATCTTCGCCTTTAATGACGGTAACATTTCCAGTGCTCAGGCGTCTGGTGGTCGTGCTGTAAGCCACTACGACGGTTTCGTCGAGGTCGTTGACCACGACATTCAACTGCGCCAGGATGGTCTTGCCCCTGACCGCAATTTCCCTGGTCTCGTATCCGACGGAGCTGATAATGAGTGATTCTTTGCTACTAACTTTCGGCAGGCTGAAATTGCCTTCGGCGTCGGTTGTAGTGCCCTGGGTGGTACCCTTAACCATGATTGTGGCGCCAGGCAAGGGCAACCCGCCGGCATCAGTCACCCTACCGGTAACGGATATACTATTAATGGAGCTGTCGCCCACGCTTTTTTTTACAGGTGTTGCGGAAGGACTTTCCCTTTTGCGAATCAGCACCACGTTGTCATTATAGGTCCATTCCAGGTCCTTACCTTTGAACAGCATGGCCAGTACCTGGTCAAGGGGCGTCTTATTGAACCGCACCGATACCTGGTCCTCCTGGTCCAGACCCGTCACCGCTTTGCTGTACATCACCGAAATTCCTGTCTGTTGTTTTATGGCACGGAAAATCTCGCTGAGGGGTATATTTGAACCTGATAATGTTACCGTGTTGTCATGCTGGTTAATTGCCTGTGCCTGTGAATAAAAACAGGTCATGGAAAGTGCAAGACACACAAAGATCCGGGAATAGACGCAGCTCCGCTTTAGCAGTTGTCGCATAGCATTTAATTTGGTAGATTTTCAAAATGTAAGGTATAGGCAGCACGATTCACTCCCGGGAAAGAGAACATTCAATCATGACTAATTCTTAATTCGCAACTTCCTTATACCATCCATACGATTGTCAAAATGCATTGTACTATTACAGGATGATTATTTTTCTATTATTTCTTCAAATGCCCGTTCAAGGAGTTATCCGCCTTATATTGCGTCCAACGGGCATCGGGGAGATCAACTGTATTAACCATTGATTAACATTATCCATAAGTCCGTTCCCTAATATATCAAAAGTTCTTAACTTCTTAAAACACAAACCGATGGAAAACTGTTCATCGGTTTGGTTGAAAATTTTGAAAGACCGTCCGTCAAATTACCGGCAAACGGATGCACATATTTATATATCTTTCGCCGGTGGAATCGATTGTCATGTAAGGTACGGGGGACCACGACGCTGCAAGGGATTATTTCACTGGACGAGACTATCATTCCTGCAAGGATGTAAGGTAGAAAACAGGATGGTTATATGATTAAAACCGAAAAAAATCCGACCTTTATATTAACTGCCCGGGATCGCACTTAACCATAATCACCAAAAGAATCAACCATATAATTATCATCATGTCCGATCAGGAACAGGATATTATTCTTGAACGTTTAAAATCGGGGGACAAAGAGGCGTTCAAGCTTTTTTACGAAAAGCACAGGCGTTACCTCATGGTACTGGCCACCTCTATGTTGAAAGATGAAACCGAGGCCCAGGACCTTGTCCAGGATTTCTTCACAGATTTCTGGCAGAAACAGCTATATAACCGTATAAAGCTGGACGGGCCAGGGACGTCCGTTAACGGGTATGTTAACCGGGCAATTTACAACCGCTGCCTGGACCGGCTTGCACAAAAATCCAGGGAACAAAAAAGGATGAAGGATATGGAGGTGCAGACCGATACCGCCTCCCCGGAAGACAACATCCGGCGCAGTGAGTGGCACTCAGAACTCAGCGAGGCCCTGCAAAAGGCTATCGGGGAGGTCCCCCCTCAATCCGTAAAAGTTTTTGAAATGGCCTTTGTACAGCACAAGAGCCGCCAGGAGATCGCCACCGAACTCCATATCAGCCCGCATACCGTCAAAAACCAGCTCCAGCGTGCCATAAAGATACTCAGGGCCAGGCTTAAGAAGGTATCCTTATAGAATAGTACATTTTCATTTCAATCCCGTAAGTATAATGATGACATCTGAAGATTTCCATATCCGCGAACTTATGGTCGGCAGGCTGACCAAACGGAACAGTACCGAGCAGGAGCTGGATTTGGACAGACTGATGAAAGAAGAACCGGCCTTGAAATTACAATGGGAGGAACTGTTACAGACCTTTTCTCCACAGGATATCGATGAGGGGTTTAGCCGGTTTGAATCTTTAAACTGGAAACCATCAGAAACGATGACCGCTCCGGATCAAAACCGTCCAAAGGTTTTGCGGATCTTTATGCGGGTGGCCGCCGCCGTTGTTATTGTCTCTGCCTGCCTGGGGGTATATTATCTGTTCTTTAACTCCAGCGCTCCTACCGGAAAGGAACCTCTTGTCGCAGGGAAGGTGAATGAACAAAACAAAAAAGCGATTTCGTTACAGCTTGCCGGCGGCAGTACCATTGATCTTTCCGAGGCAAAGGACAGCACCGTAAACGGCGCAACCACTATCAACAATACCGGTGACCAGTTATCCTATAGTGTAAAGGCAGGCGCCGGCGACAATTCGAGCATGAACACGCTGAAAGTACCCGTGGGCAAGGATTACCAGGTGGTATTCTCTGATGGCACCGAAATCTGGCTGAATTCACAAACCGACCTCCAGTTCCCTTTCAGCTTCCCTTCGGATAAAAGGGAAATCACGCTGAATGGTGAAGCCTATTTAAAGGTGGCAAAAGACAGCAAAAGACCTTTTATCGTCCATACACCTGAAGGCACCGTCCGGGTGCTTGGCACTTCGTTCAATGTTAATTCTTATGAACCGGGGATTGTTAAAGTAGCCCTTATCGAAGGATCCGTGCATTTTGAAAACAGCCAGCATGCAATGACCATTAAACCCGGAACCGAACTGGTAAGCGACGAAGGAGGCGACCTTAAAACCCATCCGTTTAAAAGTGACGTGGTCCTCGGATGGCGCGAAGGAACCTACTATTTCAATGATGCAACCATGTCGGACATCATGACCGTCCTTCCCCGCTGGTTTGGCATCGAAGTGAAGATTGAAAATACCCAGCTCAGGACTGAACTGTTTACCGGCATTATGGAACGCAATAAACCGGTAAGTGTTTTCCTGGATAACCTGAAATCAACAATGCATTTTCAATACTCCTTCGACAAAGATGGTGTATTACATATAAAGTAATTTAAGACTTTTAGTTGTGTGTTCTTTAATCATTCATTTTTCACCAATAGTTAGCTCCAGGGCCGCTTTTTAGTGGCTCTTTTTTGGTTTCCAAATGCCGATTGCTAAAAACATTTAATACACATTAATATCGAATTGCCCATAATGCAGCCCGTGAGTATCCTGAATTTTTTAACATGAAAGTATAAGTGTACCAAATGTATCTTCTTCTTACAGAAACCCTCGGTCTGGCCGGCGTTATTCAGATGCTCTGCCCCTGGCTCTTATCCATTCTCAGCACCGCAATCATTCTAGCGATTAAGTCCAGGAGGAATAATGACCATGCGGAACTCAAATTTAAATTGCAAAAAGAAAATGACTATGGCAACGAATTCTTAAAGGTCCGGCTGAAACATTCTGCAAGGCAGACCGAAATGTCCCTTGACCTTTTTAATGAATTACTGATTTTTATACAAATGGTAAGGGAAAAACTAAAACCCATCGTGACCGAAGTTCGCGATGATCATGTTAAACTGTTGGAAGACCCAGACATTGGACGGATTCTCCTACACATACAGCAGCTTTACTGGAACCACCAGACGATTTTCACCGAAGAGGACCGGATACATGTCCATAATTTAAAAAACAAGTGCAAGGACTTAAGTGGCTGGTATGCTCTTGTCCCTCACATAACGGAGTCGACATTGCCCTATTACTTTGAAAAAATGTTCAACCTGTACCAGGATCTCACAAGTCTTCAAATCTACATAAGGAATTCGGCGGTCAGACAGATGGAGGAATATCAAAAATTCCTGGCTTATGATAGTGTCAGGGATAATTGATAGCGGGAAGGGTTAACGGTTAATGGGGAAGCAAACGTGTAGCTGGCCAAAAAAGTAGCACCTATCATAAAAGCTAAGCAGTGACATTTTGAACTGCTACTATTTTAAAGTTTCCAACAATACTAAGGCCGCGGCATGGTTAATTTGATGACAACCGGTCTTACCATTTTCATGTCACCGCCAGACGGATTATCGAATGTTAAGCCCTGCTCAACAATTCTCGAAAATTCTACGGAACTGATCTGCTCTGAACAATCGACGTCAAAATAATAAATCAGCGGAATAATAACACTGTAACCGGTTTTGGCTTTCAAGCCGGGGAACATCCTGGTCCAGTTTATCTCCATAAAAATATTGACATTCTTTCTTATCTCTTCCAGTAGTGGCTGCGGGAAGTTTGCCGAATAGGCAATATTTCTCAACATATTCCTGCCATCAAATGTAACAACCATAGATACGACCGAGGATTTGCAGAATTCACTGACCGATCGTGGAAATATAACGTTCTTCACCAATTTCTTGCAGAGCAGATTGTACTGAACCGTGTCGGGCAACTCCTGGGCATCCGCGAAGTGGCTTGTTAAAACGGAGCCAAATAATGTCAAAATCAGGACGATTTTATTCATGGGTACTTGAAATTTATTATGGACATGGTATGCAGGCAGTGCCTGCATTGTGTTGGTTGGCCAACTGAACTTCCCCGCCAACCACGCATGGAAATTTACGCTTAAATTCTCTATATGCAAAGATCCGTTGCTGCCCCCTGCCAGGACACCGCTTCTGCTTCCCATCTTTGCAGGCGCGGATATGCCTGCATCAGCGTTTATCATCGGCCTGGAAGTTTAACAGCTCCGATCACATCAAGAAAATATTTTCATGCAGTAGTACATCGTCCTAATGAACATCGTATGATAGTTACAGTAACCAGTATGGATTCAACAGGCCCCTCATTTATTATGCTAAAGGGGCCACGCCTATTTTGGGAATGCCTGTCATAATTATTCTGTCATGCAAGACTAGTTCCGAGGTTATTGAACACTATTACAACAGTCCCAAAGCAGCTCGCGGCGGGCCTTAAGGTTACCATACCTTTGCAATAATTTTATTTAGGATATGCAACAACCACCATTAAAAAACCAGGTCATCGATTGGTTGGACGGCCAGGATTACTGGTTACAATATGCAGGCAACCTATTACTGGAAGGAACTGAAGTTTCAGCTGGTTTAGTAGAAACAACCTTTGAGCTTTTCAAAGAAGACCATGGGTTAAAAACCATGACCGGTGACAGGAAAGCTGTCAGCTTTAACAAGATCACTATTAATGGGGCCGCGTCAGCCTCACCCCTCCAGCTCCTGATGGTTAAAGAAATAAAGCATGTTAATGCTCTTGCCCCCGGCCAGGCAATCGATATTGGCGGCCAACTGACGCTTATTTATGGGCCTAACGGGGCGGGGAAAACCGGGTACATAAGGTTGTTCAATAATGCCTTTAATTCAAGGGGTGACAAAAATATGTTACATAATGTTTTTGGGACCGGTCCGGCAGGTACACCTACCTGCAAGTTCAGTTTCCAGACTGATGCAGATCCCTTTGATGTATCGTACCCGGCGGATAAGGCCAATCCTGTATTTTCCCAATTCGCCGTATTCGATTCCAAAAGCGTCAGCGTGCACCTTGAGCAGGATAATAAACTAAACTTCATCCCCACAGGATTTGAATTCTTTGAAAAAATCCTTGCACTTTATGAAGCGCTGAAAGCAAAGCTCCAGGCGGAGATCAGTTCCAAGAAAAAGCCCAATGAATTTGCTGCATTATTTGCGAATGAAAACGAAATAAAAACACTGGTCACCGGTCTGAGTGCCGCCACAAAGACGCGCGACATACGTGCTGCAGGTACCTATACACAAGTAGAGGCAGAGGCTCATACCGGATTATCCGCGAAGAAGGAAGCGCTGAGGGCGCTTGACATACCCAAAAAAATCGGAGAACTGCAATTGCTATCCGCACAGTTAACTGATTTCACGGGAAAAATAAAAGGCATGTTGGATTGCCTGACAATAGAGAGCATTGAATCCTGCCAGTCACTCATCAACAACTTTCACCAGACTAAGGAATTAGCCACCCGTGAGGGTCTTACCAGCCTGGAAACCTATAACGTTGAAGCGGCCGGAACGGATGAATGGAAGGCTTTTATCAGGGCCTCCAGGAATTACGCTGCAACAATTGAAACTTCCCGGGGTGAAAACGGCGCCTACCCGGCGGAAGGTGACCGGTGCCTGTATTGCCTGCAGCCGCTGGCAGACAGAGAACTGGAACTGATAGAAGCCTACTGGAATTTACTAAAGGGGGAGGCCGAATCGGCATTGCTTAATATTACAGTCCAATTGGCTGAAAAAGAAAAGACACTAGCCAGGATGGGTTCACCGAAGTTTGATGAAACCTCCACCCTGTATGAATATATTCATGAAGCGGATCCAGGGATGGCTCTGCGGTGGAAAGATATTGTGCAGGCGGCCCGTCAGACCCTACAAACCATCATCACGGGGTTGGGCAACAAAGTGAATCTTACCGGAACCGCAGCGATTACGGCTCATTTAAGGGAGTTCGATCCAATCGCCGACAAGTTAAAATCCGCCATAGCGACCCTGATTGAAAAAAACCCGTCAAAGGACCTTGCCGACCTGGAAAAACAAATCCAGTTGCTCAATGATAAGAACCTACTGAGCAAATTATTGGATAAAATACTTCTCTATTTAGCAGACCTTGCCTGGGCGGCAAAAGCCGAAAGCGCTATTTCCGCATTTAATACGAAATCCATCACCATGAAGCAAGGCGAATTATTCGCGGCGCATATAACCAATCATTATACCCGGATCTTCAATGAGGAATGCAGCAAACTTAATGCGCCAAAAATAGTGGCTATTACCCAGAAGAATGCGAAAGGAAGTACTTTGAGAAAACTGCAGGTGGCAGGGTTGGCCGCCAACAGCATACTCAGTGAAGGGGAGCAAAGGGCCATTTCGCTTGCTGATTTCTTCACGGAAGCACAGCTAAATCCCATTAACAAAGGAGTTATTTTTGATGATCCTGTTACCTCCCAGGACCATATGCGAAAGGAAAATATCGCAAAAAGGCTTGTTGAATTATCCGGCGGAAAACAGGTCATTGTTTTCACACACGATATAGGATTTTTTCTACGTCTAACCGCACTTTCGGAAGAAGCAGGCATAAAGACTGCCAGGACAACTATCAGGAATTTCCAGGGCACGCCTGGCATCATTCATCCCGATCTACCCTGGGTTGCCCAAAACACCACGGCCAGGATAGGAACATTAAAGGACCGCCTGGTGAGGTTGAAGAAAACGGAAAAAGTAGGCAATCCCGACGATTACCTGTTCCAGGTTAAAACCTGGTATGGCCTTTTGCGGGAGGCCTGGGAAAGATTGGTAGAGGAACGTTTACTTAAAGGCGTGGTGGAACGGTTTCTTCCAGGCGTACAGACACAAAAACTGAAAAAAATAGTCATTACCCAGGAGCTCGTAGCAGCGGTGGAAAAGGGTATGACGGATAGTTCCAACTGGGTGCATGACGCCGCCGCGGGCCATAATCCAACACCCCCTGATACAACGAAGGCAGAAGAAGATCTCAAATTTTTTGAGGAGGTTGCAAAAAGCTGCCCTGCTCCATAGGTTAATTTAATGCTGTTCGTCTAAAATATCTTTAATCGGGTTGGAATTTTGACAGCGTTGGTTTTGAGATATAGCCCCGAAAATAGTACATTCCCCAATACCAGCGTACGCTATGAGAGTGGTCTCCTTCCATCATGGTCACATAACACGAACGTGTGATTTTCCCGGAAAGGGTTGTCGTATGCCGGAGAGAAAGTTAGATTTGATAGCAGATTTCTCTTTTAAATCCGGCCCCGCGTATGGAGAACAGCGAAGAATTATTATACAATTTACAGTACAAAAAACAGGGAAAACAGGCCTTTGATGCTATTTACCGGGCTTACAATAAGCGCATGTGGATCATCGCTTTTAAAATAACCAGGGACCACCAGGCAGCAGAGGACGTCGTACAAATCATGTTTGAGCGGCTGCTCAAGATGAAAGATCATACTATCATCGAAAAACTGGAGCCTTTCTTACATACCCTTTGCCGGAACACCGCACTGAATTACCTAAAGGCCAATAGAATAAGCTGCCAGGAAACGGAGGAGCTTTTTACAGAGGAGAGGACCGGCCCGGAGAATCAGTTCCAGGCAAATTTTGAACTGCGGGTGGAACTGCTCACAGCTCTCAAGAGTTTGCCTGCGCAGCAAAGCCTGGCCTTCCGGTTAAATTACCTGCACGATCATGATATCAGAACTGTCGCGGAGATTATGCAGATCGCAAAAAGGACTGCAAAAATGCACATTACACTCGGCAAAAAAGCCTTACAGAAAAAGCTGGGCCATTTAAGGTGGAAATAATATTCTGTTTGAAGCCGGCTGTTAAATAAAATGCCAAGAGCCACCATATCTTATCTATATCTGTAGCCTAAAGGAGACTTATCTACATAAAGTGAAACACGACGATCTGATCATATTATTCATCAAGCAACTGGAAGGAAATGCCACAAAGGAGGAACTATTGCTGATAGACCAGCTTATCAGGTCCGACCCCGAAGCACGCCAGTTGCAGGATGACATTAAAGTTACTTTTGCCAGCCCTGAAAGCCGCGCACATTTCCTGCAAAGGGACGAAGACGCGCTCCTTCAGGAACTTCATACGAAGGTTGCCCGTAAAAAGCGTACGCGTTCATGGGTAGTTGCCGCTTCGGTATTTATCCCGGTAATTGCCGTCGCCAGCTACCTGCTGATCAACAGCGCCGGACCAAAACAAATGGGTCATAAAGAGAACACTGGTATCAGTCTGAAACTAGCGGATGGCCGAACACTCGGGATGGAAGAAATTACCCAATTCCGCTCCTCTGCTGCACACCTAAACGCCGGCGACAGCGGCCTTACCGTTACAGGGACCGGATCAGATGCTCCGGCAACCTTAAACACCCTGCAGGTGCCACGCAAATTTATCTACAAAATCCAGTTATCTGACGGCACCAAAGTGCAAGTTAATGCTGAATCAAATTTCCGTTTCCCCTTTAATTTCAAAACCGGCTCCAGGGAGGTATTCCTCGAAGGAGAAGCATTTTTTGAAGTAACCCCGGATCCTGCACGGCCCTTTATTGTGCATACACAAGGGGCAGCGATCACTGTGCTGGGCACATCATTCAATGTCAATACCCATGACCATGCGCTGAAAGCCGCTCTTGTCACAGGCTCTGTCAGCATATCCAACGGAGGACAGCAGGTTGTTCTCAAACCGGGGCAGGCAGCAACGCCGGATACTATTACCGGTGGCTTCCAGGTCAAACCCTTTGATGAAGATGCGATCATTGCCTGGACACAGGGCGCCTACCATTATGAATTTGAGAAACTATCTGTAATCATGAAAGTGGCCAACAGGTGGTACGACAAACCCTACGTATTCGATGACCCGCAACTTGGCCAGGTAACATTCAAGGGCGTCATCCACAAAAACGAACCCTTTGAACGACTGCTCCTTAATCTTCAGAATACCGGCAGGGTTGCCTGGCATTATGACAAGGACAGCATCCTTCACCTGTCCGATGCCTTAAAATAATCCAACCGAACATTCAAACTGTTTTCCAAGTTTTTACATTTTATCGAAATAAATATTCCAGATCCATACGTACTTTTTTGCTCTCCCAATTGTCATTATAGTAATACCCGTAAAGACATCAGAAAATGCTTAAGACTTATTTCTACCCGGCTCGCCCGATTGAGAAAATCTTAAGCAAGATTTCCCACATTGTCCAAATTGGTGGAGATGCAGAGGGCAACCGGCTTAACAGTCATCCGGGACCTGTCATGTGACATTCACAATGGGCATCTCTTATTACCGAAGTAATTATCATTATAAAGTGTTATGCGGGATCACCAGGTCAAATTTAAGACCGGCAGATCCAGCCGGGGAAGTTATTTGCTCAACGCAAATTTTAAAAATTATCACATAGCTAAAACTCAACCTTAAATGCTCGATCTAATTGGCAAACTGGAAGACTATTCGCTGGCCTTCCCTAAAAGATACAGGGAGGATTTTCTGTGGCACTGTTTTCTACCTTCCTGTGAGGCAAAAATAGCAGGAAAATGGACCTCAACGCAACTGTCGAATTATATCTACATGGCTAAAGAGCTCATCAGGATTATCCAGTCACTTATTGAGATGCTACCATTGATCAGGGCTCTTTGCGCAAAAGAAAACCCGGCCCCGGACTTCAACATTCCCGGCCTGAAACATCACCTTCAACACCTGGATGATTTCCTCGACTGCTATTCCGCAGAATCACTGGAGGAAGAACTATTAATCGTTTTGGAAGCATGTAAAGAGGAATGCGGAGGGGGCTCGTATGACATCGGTATTATTGATTATAACGCAAGGCAATTTATCAGGATGGCGCGTTCCATTTTCGATCTCGAGGAAAGACTGCCTGAATTAAAGAAAATGGCAGCGGAAGCAGGGGGCAACAGGGAAGCATTCAATCAAATCCCGGAAGGTGCTGCAGGCGACAGTAATAATGCATAAGAAAAAGTCACACCAATACAAAAACCCAACAAAATGAAAGAACATATCACGACTATTTACAGTCTGCTGGACATCTATGTCAGAAGGGATGTCCATGGCCATATATGGGAATTCTTCGACCACATACTATGCAGCGACGAATATGCCACTGAAGAGTACAAAGGAGAATTTCCCTGTTATGTCCGGTTAATCCCTGATGTCTTTACGGCACTCTTTGAGTTAAGAAATCTCCTGGGAAACTATGCATTAACCAATTTGCCGGACGACTCCCAGGCTGGTGCACAAAAAATAAACGGGCAAACTAAAGATGAGTGTTTCCATTTAAACAATATCTACTATTTCTACGACAGCCAGGATGGAAAATTCGAACGATTCCAAAAGAACATTGAAAAATGGTACCCTATCTACCTGAAATCAAAAACCAGTGCAGATTGCCGGATGTATGACTACCTGAGTGCCAAAACTTTCAAGGCACATTTTATGACAATCATCGAATCGGTTTTTAAGCTGGACCCCATCATGACCTCCGGTACCTTCAGGGACCTCGATGAAGAGGATTATCACTCAAACGGCAACAATTCATATAGAAGATAATAACCTGATAAAGAAATGAAAGAACAGATTAAGACCATTTACCTATTGCTGGACAATTACGACAGAAGGGATGTCCATGGGATGTTATGGGAATTCATAGAAGAAATGCTTGAATATGCCCCGGAAAAGTACAGGGCAGGCCTTGCCAATCTCGCCAGGGAGGTTCCGGATGTCATTACCGCTCTCTTTGAATTAAGGGATCTTCTTGAAAACTACCCAGATGATGCCCAAACCATTAACGGGCGAAACAAAAATGAGTGTTTTCATTTAAACAATATCTATTTGTTTGTTTATGGTGAAAAATACGAAGAGTTCAGGAAGGGACTTATTGAATACTACCCTATATACCTGAAGTCAAAAACTGCAGCGGACTGCCGCATATACGGGTTTCTTGACGCAATAACATTCAGGAACCATCTTTTCAAAATAACCGAATCAGTTTTCAAGCTGGATGTGATCATCGCCTCCGGTACTTTCAAGGACCTCGAGGAACATTACTATGAATCGGATAATGACAATTCAATCAAATAAATACATGGATTCCAGTAACACAGTCGCCGCAATCATTGTGGACGACAATTTCACCGAACAAAAATCTTTTGAAATTGCCATTGGTCACTGCGCGCTTAAAGTCTATGGAACAGGCAATCCCAAGGAGGCAATTCAACTGGCCCGCGAACTCCGGCCTGCATTTATCCTCACGGACCTTTTCCTGCCGGCACTGCCTGCAGGTCTTGATTTTATAGCGACGCTTACAGAAGATCCGGCTTTAAAAAGTATTCCCGTTTTTGCGATAACACTTGCCACCAATGAAACCGAAGAAACAAAGGCGATGCAGGCAGGCGCCAGCGGCTACCTGAAAAAGCCGGTGAACCGGGAAATGCTCGATATGCTCTTTGGCCTGAGCGAGCAACTCCGCAAAAGCTGAGGTAACAGCAATACAAGGCTATCATAAAAAAGAGCAAGCATTGCCATAAAATATTCAATAACTAAAAACAGCTATAATATGAAAAGAATCAACCCACTTACGTCAACAGCACCAGCATCTGCCAAAACCGAACCCAATGTCCTGAAAGATATTCACCTCACCCTGGGCAGTGCCATGGTAATCTTTCGCGCCCTGGTCTGTGTGGAATGTAACTGGAGCCTGCCCACCTATTACAGGAAAATATCCAAAGGCGGGATAAGCAATGCAGAAAAGGATGCCTGCAACAAAACACTTGCTATCACGGTCCGGTTTGTCACCGGAAATCTTGATAACGATGAGCAGGAGATGATCACCAATATCCAGGAACTGCTGGTCATCGAACAGCAAAAGCAGGCAGAATTAAATGCCTGACCGGACCTGCCTGACACTATTCACCTGCCAAATTTCTCTCAAATGCAACAAACCAGACATGTCCTGCTAACCGGCAACGAATCACCCCTTGTGTTACTGGTGAAAGATAGCCTCCAGGCCAGTGGCTATCGGGTCTCTTACTATTATGAAGCTTCCGCAGCGTTTAAGCTACGCAAAAGTAAGGAACATACATTTTGGCTGGTAGCCGGCCATCTCTGCGCAGAAACGCTGCAGGTTATCAGTAAGGTCCGGGCAACCAACTATTCCATTGTTATTATGGTCATAGATGACAGCGTTTATACGAGTGAAACTGACATTGCGGTCTTTAGGGCCGGTGCTGATTGTTATTTACCCAAGCCATTTATACTGTCTGAATTATTTCACCGTTTGCGAAGGATGCAACACTGGATGCAACCGTGCTCCAGCATGCTCCCGGGTGAATTATCTGTTGGTCATCTACGCATTACGGAACAAACCATTTTCACACCAGGCGACGAAAAAAGCCGTCCATTGACCAAAAGAGAGGCTGAGGTTATCAGCATGCTTATCTATTATAAAAACAAAATTGTCGACCGCAGGCATATCCTGCTGGCCATATGGGGTTCAGAAGATTACTTTCTCACACGCAGCCTGGACGTTGTTATCTGCCGCCTAAGACGTATCCTGAAACTCGACAGTACCGTAACACTGGAAACAATACACGGCATTGGATTCAGGCTAAGTGATGCATCCGGGGCAAATTGCAGTTTTAAAGATGATGATAATGCAGTTATCAATTGTGCACAGAATGTCACGCTTTACGCATATTAAATGATAATAAAGTATAAAATGCTGGATTTGGCATTACTGGCCTTTTCTATCGAAAGTCTAATCGACACCAGAGTAGCAATACATTCGAAAAGCTGGATTTTTAACTATATTTACGACTAAATTTTTTGTGTTGAAAAAGATCTTAACCCTATATAATATAAAAACAGTTGGGTTTGTTGATAGCAGTCATGTGGAACGCAAGTATGCATTCACCAGCAAAATGTCGGCTAATAATATATTTATAGAATACTATACCATTGACGATTTCGTGGCGGAGGAAGATGATGATGAAACCGGGCATGAGGAGATTGACGACGATGCCCAAGCTCCTGAACACGGCAGTCGGCTATCCGTTATTTTGAAACACCAAAATAAATATTATGAATTCCTGATGTTTCACGACACTATTGAAATCGGGATCCCCATAATACTATTACAGACTATTATTTTTCTTGTCAAATTGATTGAAGAATCCAAGTCAGATCAGCTAATTGAGTATCTTGCCAGTGTCGCCACCGATCCATTAATTCCTCACGAGATACCCGATAAAGAGTTCAGGGAGGCTGCGCATAAAATGCTAAAGCTGAAAATTCAAACTGTTCAAAATTTAATTCAAGAGGGTAACGCGGACCTCAACTGAAAATCAATAAGAGTGTGCTATCATCTCCTAATTTCAGTTTGCATCTCTTCGACATACTGCAGGACAACAACACACCAACCAAGGACAAAAAAATTGCACAGGATTTGATTGAATCTAATAACCAAGCATTTAAACGAACTTAGGTGTCCTCCTCTTCCTCGTCAGGCTTTACAAAAAGCAAATGAGATAGGTTCGGGTCATTTTTGATGCGCCTGATCTCCCTCTCGCGCAGGTCGAAGATGTCGTTTTTCACCTGGATATAGTTGTTCTGTACCGCCACCTGGATATAGTTGTCCAGTATCTCCTCCTGTGATACCCCTCGTACCTTAGGTAAAGGTTTCATGGTCGCTTCTTCTGCTTTAATAGCCTCCTCATCATTGATAATCCTGCAATGAAAGTTCTTTAGCTTGATGGGCTCATGGGGGTTGTCCGCTACCGAACCGACAAATTCACCGCTCGAAAGGCCGGCAATTTTACTGGCAGGCATGGCGCTGTCAAGCTGGGAGCTCCGGCTCACACTGGTGTCCTGCCGGTTGATGGACACGCTCTCCCGCTCCTGCACAATTTTGCCAAAGCGTTCACTTAAGTGCTTTGCCGTCTCCCCGGAAGTGGCACCGGAAATAATATTCCCGCAGATATTCATCACCACATCGGCCAGCTCGCGGCCATAATCCTTGCGCAACTGCTCCAGGCTCTGGACCGCAATCAGGCAGGAAATTAAATGCCCGCGGCCAGTGGCGATCACGGTATCAAGTGGTGAGTATAAAGTGGGGTATTCGTCGAAGATGAGTGAACATTTCTGTTTTCCCTTCTGGTTCACCAGCTTTAGCAGCCTGGTAACATAAAGGGAGAGGACGGCGCCGTAAATCTGGATCTTGAGTGGGTTATTCCCAAGGCACAAAATCTTCGGCTCCTGGGGATTATTAATATCCAGCGTAAAATCATTCCCGTTCAAAATGTAATACAATTGAGGAGACGCCAACCTCGCCATCGCAATCTTTGCTGACGCGACCTGGCCCTCGAGTTGTTCGCGCGCGTTATTCTGGTAAGCGCTCCGGAAGGGATTCACCCAGGACTCCAGCTCCGGCTCGGTTTCAAGTATGGGAAATAAATCGTCGTATTCAAGCGACATAAATTCTATCAGGTGCGGCAATGTGCAATGCACGCCATCTTTATACTTCCTCAAAAACCACATGCACGCGGTGACAAAATTCACTGCACTCTCTGTAAAAAATTCGCCCTGGCGCTTTATCCAGTCCCGGTTTAAGGCGTAGAGTATGGTGCGGCTGGCCTCAGCAGCGTCTGTAATATCCGACATGCTTTTCGGATCAAGGGGGTTACATCGATGCGATCGGCTGAGGTCATCAAAACAAATATTGTAGAATTTAGGCTCAACCGGATAAGACTTTCGATGTTTGAGGTAATTGTTGTAGACAATGTTGGTGAGGTCGGGGTACTTGAAATCATAACACAGAAGGGTATAATTTTTCGCTATGTTTTGCCGGATGAAAGAATTAACGACCCATCTTGATTTTCCGGAACCCGGATTTCCGATGCAAAGGGTGCTTCGAAAGGGGTTGACAATATTCACATACATCCGCCGCAGCCGGCCCTTCAGGTTGTATTCTCCCCGCAGGTTAACAGAGAACTCGTTCTCTATGAGCTGCTCCATTTGCGGAAAAGTCTCATTCAACTCATTGAAGGGATCCCTCCCAAGCCTGAGCTTAAGTAGCCGTGAAAGCCTCGCGCCACCGGTCAAAACAGATAAATAACCAATGGATGTTACGGCGATGTAGCCTATCGCCATCTGTTCAACCGTGAGGTCAAGGTAGAATAAAAAGCTGCTGCCAAAATAAAGCAAAGTTCCGCTGAAGATATAACCACCAATAGCTCCGCCGCTGATCTTCTCGTCTTTCTTCCCTTTGGCGCCAATCAGTGAAAGCACCAGTAACGAGAGGGCCGTTGCTTTGGTGACATGCGGGTTGCTGAACAGGCCCGTCCGTCCAAGGTTCAGCAGGAACTTCTTTACGATGTCCGCCGTCAGCTTCCACTGCTCAAATGCCCGGTAACAGCTAACATAGAAATGTAGCCCCAGGATAACAATACTGCATTTTCTGAGCAGGTCAATAATGGCCCGCAGGCCCTGTTCATTCTCTCCCGTCGTTGACATACCACACATTTTTCATTCACACAATCACTCCAGGACAGGTGTTAACGTTATTTGGTCATGAAGGGCGCCGTCGTTTGCGCTTCTTCCTGGCCTCCTTCACCAGTTCATAAGAGATGGCATCCTCTTGCTCCACTACTGAAAACACGGTTTCAAAGAGATTATTGATTTGCCCGGCAAGCATTCCTGTTGCCGCTTCTATAAATGTACCGGGGAGGTTTCCAGCAAGTTCCCCGGCACCGGCTGACGCGAAGATGCGATCCAGCTTTTCGTGCAGCGCATCCGACCTCTTTTTGGAAAAGCCATTTGCCTTTAGCCAGGAAGTCATCCGCCTGTTAGCGGGCCAGTGGTCCTCCGCTGGAGAAAGGTAATGCCCCATGGTATAATAGGTATTGCCGGCATCATTGTGATGCGCCCTTACCACCAGGCCCTTCTTCGCCCAGCCCGCCATGACGGTAACAAAACCCTGATTGAACTCTGTCACCCGCCACTGCTGCCTGGCGAATTTCTCATTCAGCACCCTGGCAGGTGTTACCGTTCCATCGGACAGCCTTGCCACAATTTCCTTAGCGCTGTAGCGTTTGCCGATGGCACTTCCATTTAGTACGCAACAGCCGATATTATCCACGTAAGTAATTCCGTATATGCGGCCGGCCTCATTTTCCCTGAAAACCACATGTATTCCATGCTTATGCATTGTAGTAATAAAATACTCTCTTGTCATGCCGTCACGCAGCGTATCATCAATAACCCGTGCTATTCTCCCCTTCTTTAATTTTAGGGCTGGTGCATCCCGGACAAATTTTTCCTCCAGTGCAGGCAGCGTTGGTTTGCCAAAAATGGAGCTTGCCTTGATGGGGACGCCCACTTTCTTCCCTCCCGCATCCACGAGGCTGTAAAGCAGCCCCTTTTTTTCAAATGTCAGGGTGCCCTCCTCTCCCCTGTCGGCCACCACGTTAAATTGCCGGAGGATGGTGTTATATTCCGCCAGGCTGGTAAATTTATAATGCTTTACAACGGACCTGACGATGTTAGCAATCGCCGCTTTGGTTTCGGTTTTGCCATACAAGGCCCTTGTAAGGTCTGCCGGTTTTAACGGGTAGAGCTCCTTCTTGCCCCTGCCCCTCGCAGCAACAAGCCCGTATTTTTTCTCCAGTTCCTCCCTTGCAGGTTCTGATTTGTCCCTGCCAATATTATGCAGGGCTATCCTGCCCCCGTCTAATTTAATACAGGTCGTCAGTATATGCAGGTGCTGGTGTGCCGCATCGAAATGTTCATATACAAGCCAGGGTTGTGCGCCGAACCCTATTTTCTCCATGTATTCTTCCGCGATTTCCAGCAATGTCTCTTTGCTCAGTTGCTCGGAAGGATCAAAATTTAAAGAGATGTGCACACAATTTATCTGCACGTCCGGGCGCAATTTGGTGAGCCGGTCCAGCCGCTGAAATCTTTCCCGTACAGAAAGTTGGTCCGTATCCTTGTGATAGAGATGCGCTTCATGCAACATTGCGGCGCCGGTCTTCAGCTTATTTTCATTGTAATGAAAAGCTTTCCTCAACTGCGGGAACTCAATTACCGCGACCATACTTCAGAAAATGCATCAATCCGCGACTGTATCTCCCCCACCTTCTCCAGCAAAATCTCCTGGTGTGCCTGCGCCACATCCAGCCAGGTTTCCAGCTTATAAAGCTCTTTGACACTGTTTACTTTCCGGACGACCTGGTTGAAATTGTTGCCCAGCGCGTTAAGCTCAGTCCGCAGACGGATAAGTTCCTCCATAAATTCATCCAGGGACTGATCGCGATGGTTCACCGTAACAGGGCTGTTAAACAGCACCTTTCGCATATAGTCACTGATCTTACGGCAGGTCGTCTCCCTGAATCGTCCCAGCAACAGGTTGTATTCTTCTTCTTTCAGGCGGATGGTTTTCCTTATCGTCCGGTTGTTTCCCATAGCGCACACATTTCTACACTGTCAAAAAATCACTGAGTTCCGAAAGTGATTTCACCTCCCGGACGCGACTTTGGAGCCCGACCGCAAGATCCCGTTGTCCGACAACGGTACATCTTGCCGGGCACGCAAAGATGTGCCCATAGGATCCCTTAAAAATCCTTTAGCTGTTTTCAGAGGATCCTTGTAGATGGTCCAGCCATCTGATCGATGCCGGAATGGCCTCCTGCGAAAACAGGCAACCGCACGGTGTTAAGCTGGCCTAAGGAATTGAGTTTTCCGGAGTCATAGGCATGAGGATTGATTCTACAGGCCCATGGCTAAAACTTATTCTTTGGGACGCTGCCCTGCTATTTCTGCGCTTATCCTTTCCGTTGACACCCCATACCAGGTACTATCCAGCTCACTACCGACATATTTCCTTTGTTCCTGCAGGCACGCAACAGCGGTGGTCCCGGAACCGGCATAGCCATCGAAGACAGTTTCCCCTGCGTTGGAATAAGTCCTGATGAGCCACCTGATCAGGGCGATTGGCTTCTGGGTAGGATGCAGGGCGGATTTTTGTTTATCGGTCGCAAACTGGAGGACACTTTTTGGAAAACGTTCCGTACTGTCGTAATTGTTACCATCATAGTCACCATAATTACTGGTCTTCTTACTGTGACGTTTGTGCAGGGCGCTTGACACTTTCCGTGCATGGCCAACCGTTTTTTGCGGATGGTAAACAGGGAGACGCCGGTAAAAACCAGGATATGTTCATGGTTCCTGAGCGGCATCCGCCCCGCATTAAGAAAACCGGTGGGTAACGTTTTTTCCCAGATAAGATCATACCTGAACAGTTTCGGCGCAGACAACACAAGCTCGCTGGCAAAGGGTTGTTGTGCAAAAAAAAGCATGGCCGCACGCTCTTTTGTAACGCGCATCCACTCGGGCCACATCAGTGCAAGGGCTGGTTTTATGTCCCACCTGTTCCTGGTCACGCCATAAGGGGGATCCTGTAACATCAGGTCGATGGTACCGTCGGCTATCCTGCCTAACGTTATCCGGCAATCTTCATTATAAAACAGGACATCCTTATTGTTCTGTAGTTCCGTCATGATCAAAAGTTTGTCGTTACAATATTCAATTTTTCCTCCACCCTGCATTATTCACCCTGCCGATTATTCTCTTTCCTTTGTTCATCAGGCGCTGTAAAAAATTTGTGCCCTTATCAAAGGTGAGTTGTCTATCGGGTGGTTTCATCTCAAAGGTCTTACCGGTGGCAGATATATTCATCTCATCGCAACCGTGGTTATTGCTGATTTCACCAGCCAGCGGTTTAGCCTGTTCAATGATCTCCAATGGTGCGTTCAGCATGTAAAAAGCTGCTACCGATCTGAGTGTTTGGCGTGGATCAATCAAATTAAGATGGTCATCATAAAAGAGAAGCCGGCGCTGCCCCGGGTCGAACCTTACAAATAAATCCTGTTGTAGCACAAGCTCCTTATCAATGCTGTTTCTGAACTTTATGACCAGTTTACCATCCTCTCCGTAACTGGCAGTAGCAATGGTTACTCCGGTGTTGCACATCGGCTGGCCTTCCATATCCAGCAACAATGGCTGATTTCGGAACTGTCCGGCCAGGATTATTTCATTGTAATGTCTTTGAAAATTGGGGCTGAGCTTCCTGCTTTGGACATCCAGTTGACGGAAAGCCTCTTCATACGATCCGGTAGACAGTACTGTTTCATGTGAATGGCCAATTTCATAAATCGTCGGATGAAATCCATGTTCATGCAATACCAGGTGATACTGCCCGATCTCCGCAGAAGGGATAACACGTTTTGTTATTATGACATGGCTAAGTTCCATGAGACTCAGGTCAAGCACCAGATCTTCCGCAGCGCGTAAAAAAGCCGGTTTAGCCTGCCAGTCATTCAACAATTCCCTGACCACCTTTTCATAATCACCAATATAAGCAACGGGCTTATCCATATCCCTCATCGCCTTAAGCGCCATTTCAATCGACATAAAACTCCGGTCGCCTGCGGAAAATTCATTGGCAATAACATGACTGATGTTAATGTCTTCGCAATGCCGGTTGGCCTCGAAAGCGGAAGCAAAACATTGTACCGAATGAACAGCAACAGTTTCGCCGGCAACCGGGTAAGCCACCCAGTTGTCCCCCGCCGCAATGCGTTCCTCCAAATAGGCGATCAGTTGCGGCGCTTCAGATGCGATGATTTTCATTAAAAATGGTTTTGTTGTTGTTGGTGAGGGGCGTTTCGTTCATGTGCATTTGCACCGGCTTGTTGCCGTTGCAGGTCAGCAAGCCTGCAAAAAAAATCATGGATGCTGCCGGGATTTGTTGCAGCCACCAGCCGGCACTCTTCCGCAAAATGCACTTCATCGCCACTTGCCGGGTCCACTTCCAGGGCAAGCGTCCTGCCATTTCCGACCGGGTAAGTATGTTTTTGGTTTACCATCATAGCCAAAATTTGTGTAGCAAAACTCGATTTACGTGCAGGTCATTATTCACTCTTTTACGTAGTAGGAAAAAAATTAGTGGCTGGAAAATGCGTTAATGGTGTGGCTCATTTGCAGGAGAAAAGTGCATTGGTCCGTACCTGGGGGCGTACTTTATCCGTGCAGGAATGGTGAAGCGTATTAAAGAAGGCCCTTCGAAGTTTCTGCTTTAATATACAAAGACAATATATTCAGGATAGAAATTTACAGGAAATGGCCCGCGCCTATTTGCCATAATAAAATTCATCGTAGGAATAACGGTGAATAGAGGAGCCTTACGGATTTTATTTTTGGTCTTCATTGTTGTGCCCCAATTTGATTACCTGGCAAGCCAGGTCATGTTGCAGGCGACATCCTGAATAAATTATGCAAACAGTGGACAGGCCTATGCGGGACGATGTTACCTTGTTATTATTGATAAAAAAAGGAGACCATACTGCCTTTGCTGAGTTATACCAACGCTGGAAAGGACAATTATTCGGCATGGCAGTCAAGCTACTGCACCAACCCGACGATGCCAATGATCTTGTTCAGGAAATGTTCAGCAAACTTTGGCTTGTCAGGGAGAGTATCTCAGATAACCCGAGTATAGGATACATCAAAACATTTCTTTACCGTGCTTGTTATGACCTGATGGAAAGACGCCAACTTGAACGAAAATATAAAGTGAAATATTTAAACCAACCGCACGGTGAATTTACCTCCAATACCTTTGAGAATAAGGAACTCAAAGAAATTGTCGTTGAAGCGCTTCAATTGCTCCCGGAGAAGATGCGCGTTATCTGCGAGATGGCCTTTATTCATCACCTTTCTGCAAAAGAAACGGCTGAACGCCTGCATGTTTCCGTTCAATATATAAGGAACCAGCTTGTCATTGGCAGGGCTAAGCTACAAACCCATATTCTCCGCCGGCTGAATTTTGAGGCGGTTCCATCACTGCCTCAGCCGACATCGAATGCAAAGTTTGCGGCAGCTCCCCCACCGCCGCAACCGACATGGAATGTAAGGACGGACAAGAAGGTCAGAAAGGAAATTTCCACTTTTATCGACAGCCTTCCCCCGAAGATGCAAAAAGCACTGAAAATGTGGATGAGTGATAATATAGATACAAAGGAAATAGCCCGCGAGTTGCATGTATCTGAGGTTACTATCCGCCAGTATATTTCGAGAGGCAAGAGTGGGATACGAAAACAATTGACCGGGGGAAAAAAGAAGAGATTTTGAGGGGGTAGTGATCCATGATGATGGGTGTTGGTTCGCAGGAGGCACCCTATTTCATTGGTACGCATAGACCGATAGAGTTAAAAAAGGCCACCTTGAAAGGTGACCAAATATTTCCAGTATGTTTCAAAGTAGCGCTTTAGATGCGCAATTTTAAGAGTAATAAAACGATGGAGCATGATTATGAAGATGCGAAGGTACTCATTGAAAGTTCCTATATTGTTAACGGCTGGTGAATGATTTAAGGCCAATCATTTTGAAAAGAAGGAACGCAAAGTTGCTGCTTAAAGGGATCTTCGCTTTTGTAAAATGTTTTGTATTTTGGCAACCGATGTGATCATACAGACAAACAAATAGTCATAATGAAAAATTTTGATGCAGAAGTGAAAGGCCTTCAATTTGAATTCAGGACCATGAATGTTAAGGAGTGGAAACTATTCCAGGTATATGTAACCATTGAAGGTGAAAAGAAACGTTTTCACATGCATAGCGAAAATGGCGTTTTCAGGATCGCTGACCCCTTCGATGCCATTAAAGACCTGGAAAGTCAACTGGCTGACATCATTGAGCAACAAAAATAATCCGATAAGGTCCCGGACGCCGATGAGGGTTTGTGATCAAACCCAATAAAACACAAATCAGCCTTTTTGAGAAATTGTGAGCGATGGTATTTTAAAAGTTTCTACTGAAATTCAACAAATCAAATAATGCTCGACCAAACCCTAAATAACCTTATTTGATGACATCCCAAGATACATTAGCTCAATATTTTAGTGTTTGCAAAGACCCAAACGCGGCCTTCTGGAAGATGGAGATGGATTGGAATTCTGATGATTTTATAGGACATTTCCTTCTCTTTATAGCAGATGAGACAAAGTTGTCTGCAGAAGATGAAAGCGATTATGAAGAATTTAAACAGCGAACAAGAGCGCTGATAAATGATTTACTTGAATTGAAACGCCGCGGGTTAATAGGCGCAAAGTTGTGCCACCTGTTGCAGTTTTTCTTTTGCAACCTGGTATTAAACTATGCCAGTGTACTAAAACAAAACAACGACTGTTTTAATTGGATATGCAATTCTATCGGGGATGAGTTAAATGACAATCACTACAGAGAATATGATGTTTCCCGTCTGAAAGAATTCTTACTGGACCCTGACGATAAGCGTCAATATATTTTCTGGAAAGGATTTCCTGCGTGGATAGCGAACCTGTTCACCTACGCAAGGAGAGCCGGCGTCCTGCACAATTTGTGCAAAGCCATAGTCAATGACTTACTTCCTCCCCTGCTGAAGCGCGCTATAGATAAACCCTCGGAAGAACTGACGTTGGCACTTGTTCAGCTATCAGCATGGTGCGGTTTTTATGCAACAGAACGACAGGAAGAAGTCAATAAGGCGCTGTTAGAGCTGTTTAATTCATCACAAAACAGGGATATAGAGAAAATTGTTGCTTTCCAGTTTGCTGTCGGCAACAAAGGGTATGGAGGAAAGTCTAAAAGAGAATGGGGACTGCTTACGCTTGATAAATACCAGGATAAATTGTACCAGCATGACAGGTTTCAACTTTTGGTCACCCTCTACCATGGAGATTCGCAAAGCCTCCTGCAACACCTGGATGAAATAAAGGCAGCAATCAGCGATTTTGTAAATAAGATGGATTATCCATCATTTCTGTCATCAAACTACCATATTGGCTGGATCTTCGGCATATTGAGCCCGGCAATCAATACCTTAGTGATGAACGGGCACACAGCTGAAGCAACAGAACTGATCGGTTCTTACTTTTCCATCCCTGATGACCAGCTAATCGGTCACAATATTTTATATCTCATACCTAACTACGTCACAGGTATTAAGTATTGCTTGCATCAGCAGGTGATTACACTGCAGGAATCCGCAGAGGCATTTAAAGAAATACTCCGGGTCCAGAACAGGTTTTTAAGAATTGCTATGGCATTGAGGGATGACCCTGAATTCCTCGACAACTTTCCTGACAGGTATGGGCAACCAGATTACACTTTAGGCCCCGTCTTACAAGAACACCTGGAAAATTATTTTAAATTTGACAGGCTTCTTGAATATCCGGACATTCAGAACTGTAAAGGCATTTGCATCCTCTTTGATGCCTTTCTTCCTGTCCAGAACATAATCAGCGTGTCCATCGGCAGAACGCTGCCCTTGCTCAGGAATTTCTCCGCTCCCCTACCTGCAAGAAAAATTACAAAGGTCTTTATCTGGCAGGGTGAGACATTCACTACTGAATTAGAGCGCTTAGGATTGCAGGAAATCTTTGACGTTGCCGGAATAGAGGTTATTTATCGTATTGCGGCGCAATCTTCAAAAGAAGAATTTATTGAACATTTTCGGTCAAATGACTATGATATTTTCTGGATTCTGTCGCATGGGGAATATGAACATTTTGAACCACATGCCTCAACGATAGATCTGGGAAACGGAATCGCTGTGGGTATCGATGGGCTCAGGGAAAACAACTATCAGGGCAAGGAAAGAAGGTTACTGGTAATGGATATGTGTAATGGTGCCACAGCATTAATGAATAATCAGGCATCAATAGGTCTTGGTGCGTCCCTGACACACCCGGGGCAATCAATGATTGGCCACAGCTGGCCGGTGGAAAATATGCCAAGCTTAATCCTCGGATTGCTATTGGGCTCATACCTGGCTGAGGGATTAACCTATGAGGAGGCCCACCACTATACCATCGAAACCTTTATTGGAGGGAAAGATGAAATACTTTCCAGGCTGGCCCCATATATCTCCAACGGTGAAATTACAGATCGGATCAGTAATGTCGAATTTGATTTTACCAACTTTTGTTATTGGGGAATACTTAATTATATTCAATAGAGTCCGGCATCGTTAAATAGTGCCGCAAAACCGCTCAATAAGCATCCGTTGGGTCATAATAAGCAAATCCTTATCTGCCAACCACTCTTTTAGATAAGTTATTTCCTTTATGAGCTGTTCATTCTCCGCCAGCAGGTCTATAAACGCGGGCATATCGCCCACGCCAACTTTAGTTCTTCGGACTTCATCATCCGCCTCACTCCAAAGCTTTGCCACAAAACTATCCGCCTGCAAACGATGTTCCACAGGAAAATTCCGACGCTTTGCAAGTATATGGCTAAGATAACTGGAGCTTACGCCGACCTGACCCGCGAAATATTTAAACGATTGTATTTTATGAACCGACGTTAACATTTGGACGGAAGCGCAAAATTGCCTGGCCCAATCGTCCTGGATAAATCCTACCGGATTTTTTTTGACATTTTGCATTTCAACATGGATACGACAAACCAACAATGCTATCTATATATTTCCTGTTGGGCCAAATATACCTAAAACCTGTCGGTTCTCCTACCCACGAAAGAACTTTCCCAACATCTTTTTTTCGCAAATACTTCGTCAGTTATTCGTAAATGATGCTGATGATCGCTACTACAGCAAGATTGAAGAGGAACGTCATTTAAGAAAATTGAGCGAAAAGAGCCAGTAGCTTTGTGTCTTCAGGCCCTGCATCGGGTCGGAGCCGGTATTATAGGATACGCCCAGGGAGACTTTAATATTTCCTCTCACGATGAACCAATCTGCAGAAGTTTTTAGCAGTTGAGTGTAATCTTCCTTATTGTCTGATGTATTTACCACATCATATCGGCCAGTATATAATACCGCAAACTTAACGATGGGAGGATGGGCGGGCGATGCTGGATCTGTAAAAGCGTAAGATATGTTTGCCGTATAAAGTGGCCTCAATATAAAACCTTTAATCTCTGACTTATCCGATTTGAAAATATCCTGATACTGGGTTCCACCATATAGGGAAAGAAACAAAGAACGCGTATTTCCGGAATAAAAATTATTGGTATTCCAGTTAAAAGAACTGCTATTCCTGAACCATGTAAATAAAATATTACCACCTATGGAATGCGCAGAATCAACACGGTCATAAATGTATTTTAAATCTCCTGCGCTAAAGACGTCCGTAGTACCGATTGTTCCTAAGTTCAAGGTATAGCCGTAGCCTGCTGAAAGATTATTTTGTTCTTTGTCAAGAGCTGTGTTCCGGTGATACTCAACCGTCGCTTTGGACAAAAAACCCGGTGCGGATGAACTGTTGATCCGATAGGATAATCCACCGTTAAATAAAAAAACTGGCCTTTTCTCCTACCGGTGCAGTTACCTGGAACTGGGCCGGTTCTTCCCGCAATTCAGCGGTCTCCATAGATTGCCTGACTTTAAGCCGTTGACCGTTTGCGGAAAGGGACACAAAAAGAACGATAAAAAACAAAAAGGTTCTCATAATTGACACTTGTTTTGGAAGATTCAAATGAATGTTAAGAAGCCTTCACCGTAACGTCGATAACATCGTCCACTTTCTCACAATCTTCCACATCGCCCGGTGTTACTTTTCCGGCAGGGTTCGTGGCCCTCGCGATCTTTGTCAAACGCTTGGCGAGCTCTATGTTTTGAATATCACCGAAATTAAAGTCGGACATTTTGGTGTCATCAGGAAGCGTAGAAGGATCCGGGTTGTTCTCACCATTGACTTGTAAAATGGCGATCTTTACCCGGACGGAAATGGATACTGCAGACGTCTCAATATCAGAAATCGAATTGATAAAAGCGCTAACCGGCATGCCGTTAATGCTCATTGCCCCGTTATCCTTTTCCAGGCCCCTGAAATGAGCCATTAGTTTATGCAGACCCACCGGGTCCACCTTGAGTGTCTTTTTACTTTTAGCCATTGTATGTCGTTTTTTAATGTTAATGTCTGTGTGAACCCTCCATCTGGCGCAGGAGCATATGAGCGTCTGAGAAACATTTCTCCAGCGGTTGACAAGCCTCCCAACCATTCTGCTCCTTTAGTTCCTCAAAATGCGCCTTTGCCTTATTCCGGACAGCTTGCAAATCATTGGAACGAGGTATAAAAGAATCTGTATAAGCCACCGTTTTATCCACTTTAATGATGAAATCTGTTCCCCATACCGGTCCCAGCTCATCGACGAGCACCACCTTCTCCTCGTAGGCCACACGATTCCTTCCCACGGTATCCCCGGCTTTAATGGCAGCAGCAGACCTGGAGAGCAGATCATTGATCTCCTCTTTGACCAGGGCTTTGATTTCCGGCGCAGGTCGTCTGTAAAGACAAAAACTGGCTGTCCTGAGTGGGATAAGGGTACAGGCAAGCGTATTATAGGCATGAAGATAAGCCACCGGCGTACGGTCATCATCCAGCCAGGCAAGTATCTTTCTTTTGGTTTGCGCCGAATCAGTGACAATATTATCCAGGATGCCGGATGATAAAATCCGGTGATATTCTTCCAGTGATTCTTTGATCCCCAGCACCTCACCAAAACGTTCCTTTAAAACCATATCATCGAGTTTGGCTTCAATAGACTGTTTTAACTCAGCGATTTGCTGACTGAGCTCGTCCAGCTTCCGGAATAGCCGCTCAAAAGCCGCCGCCTGTCCATCTGAAAAAAAAGAAATGGCCTGTAAAACGAATGATCCTACTGTTGCGAAAGGGGATGCAAATTTTGCAAGTTCATACCAGTAAAGGGCTCCTTCAGAAGGCTTTATGACGTTGAAATCACTCATATACGGGGTTTTTATGTATAGGGAATTATTATTTCAAGTTATCCTTAACAACCGACAGTGTAAATATCAAAAGCGTACGTGGGAATAACAACGGGAAAAACACGGTATAAAAAACGGGGTTACGCAGATACGTCATCCAGAAAAATACCCGGCAATGATATAAAATAATGCAAGCCCGGATAGTTAACCGCTCGTTAATGAAGCGGAGGCATTTCTTCTATAAAGATAGCCTCCCCTATTCCATGTGGTAGTGCGCCTCAATGGCCATCCCTACTTCCTGGGCCAGCAGCAGGTCTGCTTCAGCTGCATCAGAGGCTTCGTCATCCGGTTCGGGGAACTGGTCCATAAATTTCCAGCCCCATTCAGTCTGCTGTATATGTCTTGTTTCGCCATCCTGAAAAATCACTTCATACCACGGCGTTGTGCCGTCCGCCTTAAGCGGCGTCACGCTTATTTTTTCATTGCATCCGTCAAAACAAATCGTTTCATCAAAAGATGCGCCTGCTGTGAACAGTTCATCATTTAATACAATCATACCAGCCATGTCTTTCCTTTTTTAATATACAATACAGGCTGCGAAGATAAGAAATTAACCCGCATAATACTAAATATATTAGTAAATAATATGCTAATATAATTAGTATTCCTCCTACCTTAGCATCAGAATTTGGGGAGGAATTATGTATCTAAACTGTAAAACTTTTTTCAGTTTCAGATTCGGCACATACAGTACAGCAGAATTGGTGGAAGCGGGCGTCAATGCCGGCGCGGCAGCGCTTGCCCTTACCAATATCAACTGTACCGCCGATACCTGGGACTTTGTCCGCTTATGCCAGGCACGCGGCATAAAACCGGTTTGCGGCGCGGAGATCCGCAACGGGGATAAACTTTTATATATCCTGCTTGCTGCGGGCAACAGAGGTTTTAGCTGGATAAACGCTTTTATTTCCAGGCACCTGCAGACCAATACCCCTTTCCCGCAGCAGAGTGCCGAAGAACCCTTCTTTGCAGACACCTGGGATGGATATGTCATCTATCCCTGGGGCACCAAGCCTTTACAACACTTGCACATCAATGAATTTATAGGCATTCTGCCTTCAGAAGTGACAAAGCTCTATAGCCTTACAGGTTATCTCCGCGATAAAATTGTCCTGCGGCAGCCCGTTACCGTGCAGGACAAGACGTACCATAACGTCCATAAGCTGCTGCGGGCCATCGACCATAACGTCGTCTACACCAAGATGCCGCCCGGTTCCATCTGCAGCCCGGATGAGCTATTCATGCCGCTGGCGCAACTGATGGAAAAGTTCCAGCAATACCCCTATGTGTTAACCAACACTTTCAGGCTCATCGACACCTGTGAAATGAAGTTCGATGAAAAAACATCCAAGAACAGGCAGGTGATCTCTGACGGGTACCAGGATGACGTGGAATTTCTTACGAAGCTTGCCTATGAAGGTTTGGCAGTGCGCTATGGAAATAATGCGGTCGCCAGGCAAAGGTTAGAAAAGGAGCTGAAGATCATTGCGGACCTGGGTTTCACGGCTTATTTTCTCATCGCCTGGGACATTATCCGCTATGCACAAAGCAGGCGTTTTTTCCATGTGGGCAGGGGCAGCGGCGCCAACAGCATTGTCGCTTATTGCCTTAAGATTACAGATGTCGATCCGATAGAGCTCAACCTCTTTTTTGAACGGTTCTTAAACCCGGAGCGCACGTCACCTCCCGACTTTGACATCGACTTTTCCCATACCGACCGGGATGAGATCTTTGACTATATTTTCAAGCGCTATGGAAGAAGATATGTGGCGCTGATGGGCAACTACAGCACATTCCAGTACAATGCAGTCGTGCACGAGCTGAGCAAGGTATTCGGCCTGCCAGCAGAGGAGGCTGAAAGACTCAAAGCAACCGGACATTATTATAAAGAAAGCCGGGAAAAGCATTTCCTGATGCAGACCAAACTTGACCAGTACCAGGAATGGATATTGCGGTACGGCCTGCTGATAAATAATTTTCCGAACTATCCCTCCGTCCATGCCTGCGGCATCGTCATTACGCAGGCCCCCATCCATGACTACTGTGTTACCTGGCTGCCGCCCAAAGGTTTTCCCACCATGCTGATGGACATGTACCTGGCTGAATCGATAGGCATCGATAAGATCGATATCTTAAGCCAGCGGGGGCTCTCCCACATGAAAACGACGATTGAACTGGTGAGGGAGAATCGCAATGAAACCATCCACATCGAACAGGTCGAAAAGTTCAAAAAGGACGAAGGGGTTAAAAAGAGCCTGCGGGAAGTCAACACCATCGGCTGTTTCTATATAGAGAGCCCCGCCATGCGGCAACTGCTGGGCAAACTCAAATGCGACCTCTATGAAACGCTTGTGGTGGCCAGCTCGATTATACGGCCGGGGGTCGCCAGCAGCGGGATGATGCGTGAGTATATTACCCGTTACCACAACCGGGAGGCGGTAAGTTACTTACACCCGAAAATGGAGGAACTTTTAGGAGAAACGTTTGGCGTGATGGTGTTCCAGGAAGATGTGATGCGCGTTGGTCATGAAGTGGGCCAGCTTACCATGGGGGAAGCCGATACCCTGCGACGCGCCATGAGCGGCAAATATAAAGGTAACAACCGCTTTGAGCTTATGAAGGAACGCTTTTTTGCCAACTGCAAAAGTTCCGGTATCGCAGATGATGTGGCGGCTGAGATCTGGCGGCAAATGGAAAGCTTCGCGGGATATTCCTTTTGCAAGGCGCATTCGGCCAGTTACGCGGTGATGAGCTTCCAGGACATTTACCTGAAAACCTACTACCCTTCCGAATTCATGGTCGGGGTGATTAATAATTTCGGTGGCTTTTATTCAACGGAGCTTTATTTTATTGAACTTCGCAAAACCGGTGTCACACTGCATCTCCCCTGTATTAATGAAAGCGAATACTATACCCGGATAGCGGGCAGGGAGGTCTATGCGGGCCTTGTTCACCTTAAGGGCCTGGAGGAAAAAATTGCGCTGACCATTCTCGCTGAACGCCGTGCAAACGGCCCTTATCTTCATGTACAGGACTTCATTGAACGGACAGCTATCACTCCTGAACAACTTAACCTCCTTATCTCGGTCGGCGCCTTACGTTTTACGGGCAAAAGCAAAAAGCGGCTTTTATGGGAGGCCAACTTCCTGCAACGCAACATTGCCCTGCATGATGCGAGGAATACCCTGTTTAAAGAAGAACCCTTAAATATTGTATTACCGGAATTGACCGATGATCCTATTGATGATTGCTACGATGAAATGGAAATTTTGGGTTTCCCGTTCCGCGACCCCTTTGCGCTCTGCGATGAGGATCCGGGTGCGTACCTGTGTGCCAGGGATTTGAAGAACCACCTGGGCAAAAGTATAAAACTGTTGCTGTATTTTATCGACTACAAGGCGGTTACCACCAAACACCTGGCCAGTATGTCTTTTGGGACCTTCCTGGACATCAACATGGACTGGGTGGACACGGTGCATTTTCCGCAGAGTCTCGAAAGATACCCCTTACGCGGGCGTGGTTTTTATCATGTGCATGGAAAAGTGGTGGAGGACTTTGGCGTTTACAGCGTGGAGGTACACTACCAGGAAAAGATAGGTTACAAACAAAGAAAATATGCCAACCTGTAAGCTATGCTGTTAGATAACCGTCATATTGCCCATTTTGACTTAGACACTTTCTTTGTTTCAGTCGAAGTATTGAAGGATAGCCGGCTGCAAGGTAAACCCGTGGCCGTAGGTGGCGGCTCCGACCGGGGCGTCATTGCATCCTGCTCTTACGAAGCCAGGCGGTTTGGCGTTCATTCAGCCATGCCCGTTAAACAGGCCCGTTATCTATGCCCGGACCTTATCATCCGGCAGGGGGACTTCGAATCCTACAGCCAGTACTCCCACCTGGTAACCGACGTGATCGCAGACAGTGTTCCTGTCTTTGAAAAATCCTCCATAGATGAATTTTATATCGACCTGACAGGCATGGACCGGTACTTCGGTTCCCTGCAATACACCCATGAGCTCCAGCAGCGGGTCACTCGCGAAACTGGCCTGCCGATTTCTTTCGCCCTGGCGGGCAACAAGCTGGTTTCGAAAGTGGCGACCAATGAAGGCAAACCGAAAGCGAAGATGCATGTCCCCAATGGTGATGAAAAACTTTTCCTCAGCCCACTGAACATTGTGAAGTTGCCGGGTGTCGGGAAAGAAACGGCGCTCCTTTTGTTCAAAATGGGTATTGAGACCGTCCGGACACTTGGCAGCCTGCCGGTAGAAGCATTGCAAAACCTGCTGGGTAAGAGCGGCACGGATCTCTGGCGTAAGGCCAATGGTATCGACGACTCCCCTGTCGAACCCTTCCACGAACAGAAGAGTATTTCGACAGAGCGCACCTTTGATAAAGATACTGTGAATATCGACTTCCTTCACAGCGCCCTGGTACGCATGACGGAGCAGGTAGCCTACCAGCTCCGCTCGCAGAATAAGCTGACCGGCTGTGTCACCGTAAAGCTAAGGTATTCCAATTTCGATACGGTCACCAGGCAAAAGACGATTCGCTATACCGCGCAGGATCACCTGCTGTTAAAGACGGCCAGGGAGTTGTTTGACAAACTTTTTGAACGGCGCATGCTGGTTCGGCTGCTGGGTATTCGCTTTACCAATCTTGTGCCGGGAAATTACCAGATCAACCTGTTTGAGGATACGCAGGAGATGATAAGGCTGTATCAGTCGATAGATAGTATAAAAGCAAAATACGGAGAACACCTGCTAAGAAGAGCACGTGGCATATAAGCCATTTTCTTACCTTGTTTGCTGGTGTTAATTGAAATTTTTGTAATATGCGTAAACGAATTCTGTTAATCATTCCATAATGAATATTCTAACACTCGACGGAGGCGGTTCCAAGGGGATTTACACCATTGGTATATTAAAAGAACTGGAACTGATGTTGCAAAAGCCGCTGTATACCCAATTCGAATTTATCTATGGCACAAGCACGGGCTCCATCATTGCGGCCCTTATCGCCCTGGGATACCCGATGGGTGACATCGAAAGTCTTTACCTGGACATTATTCCGAAAATAATGTCGAAGGGAACGGCCAGGAAAAGGTCCGTTGCGTTATATGAGCATTTGGAAAAGGAACTTAAGGAATTCGAAGTCGGGATGTTCAAAACCGGTATTGGCATCGTGGCGATGAATTACGACAGGGAACGGCCGCTGGTCTTCAAAAATGATGTCAAGCGTGCGTTTGGTATGCAAAACAGCTTCACGCCATTCTTTGGCTGTACCATTACTGAGGCGCTAATGGCCTCTTCTGCCGCTTACCCCATCTTCAAACCATTCAAAGTAAAAACCGACAACCAGGGAGATATAAAGACGATTGACGGCGGATACGTCGGGAATAATCCTGTTTTATATGCTATTGCCGATGCGTTAGGCGCGATGAAAGAAGATATTCAAAATGTAAGATTCCTTAGCCTTGGAACGGGTAACTTTGTTGAAAAACCTATAGGTTTCAAAGGGGTCTGTCTGCAAAGGCTTTGGTTTATGCGGCTCTTTGAAAGAATACTGAAGTCAAATGCAAACACGACTGCTATTTTATCAAAATTCCTTTTCCCGGACTTGAAGCTAGTCAGGATAAACGACACTTTCAACCAACCTCAGTATGGCACCAATATGGTGGAACGGAAACCTGAGAAATTAAGGAACATGCTCAAACTTGGGAGAGATTCATTCGCAACGCATGAGGATACGCTGAAAGCACTATTTGCCTAAGCAGTTACCATTAAAACTCTACATATTGCCAAAGCTGTTCCATAAATTCATGGACGTTTTCGATAGACCACTTTCTTTCGGCATGAAAGAGATAAAGATATTCTGAGACTTCCCCCCATTCTTTACAGGGTTGTTGATTTTGCGACTGTTCATAAATATAAATTATCGATTCCTTGAGTCTGCCAGTCCAAGTGAGTTCATTATTGTAAATATTGTTGGGTACGTTCCACAATAAACCTTCTATTAGGAATGAAGTGATGTTTGAATTAACCGGGGCCTGATCGGCAATCATCCTGTACCTTATCCGTTTTAAAATCCTTACCAGTCTTTTGAACCTTTTACCCGTCGCAAGATTTTTTGCCTTTCCATTCTCAATATGCTGTTTGGCATAGTTATAGTGAACATTACCTGAATCGCTTATAAATTTGGAACCTTCACGGCGCGAATTGTTTTCTGTGAAAAGAATGTACTTAAAGGTTGGCACAATGTCCGCCTGTACACGATAAGAATTTCCAATTACTTCTACGCACTTGTCCCTGTGACGCACATTCCCTGCTCCGAAATGATTTACTAGTGCATTCGCAACATCTGTTTTATATTCCCGAAAAGAATAGGCAGATGATTCAAAACCATAATCACTGTCTGATTTGCCATTTTGGTAACCTGTAAAAAAAGTGCTGTTGAGCCGAATGTTGATATCTATATCACTATTTAGCCGGACATTGGTATCGTTCGCATAAGAACCTTGTCCAAATATCTCGTATGAAAGCTTATTCAATTTTGGATCTGCTGCGATGGCCTCCCGGATCATCCGTTCTGCATTTGCCAGTTTCGCTTCTTCGCTATCACTGGGGGCATCCTCCAGTTGTTTAGAGTCTCTTCAGTAAATTTTGCCATGATGACTGATTTGTCCTTTTTATTAATCCTCAGGTAAATAAAAGCTGTCGTTCATTTCAGGATTGGTAAGCAAATCTTCATGCTTTATCCACATGGAATGCAAGCCGGAAGTACTGTCGAGCTGTTCCAGGTCGTTTTTTAATTGGTTAATATGGCGGCATTCACCCGGAGTGAGATAAAACTCCCGGTTTTGGATATATCTCATCGTATCATAAAATGTCTCCCGGATAAAAGTTCCCGCGCTATTAAGACTTTCCAAAATCGCAATTGCCAAGGTTATTTCAGAATGTTTAATCTGCGGTTTTAATACCGGGATCACATCTACCATTCCGTCGTCTGATACAACCACAACCATCGTCGGTTTTCCAGTTCCGCGATACTCCTGATAGGTGATCGCTGAATTATATCTTGAACCTCGCGAAGGGTTGCCGCGCAAGCCGACAATCCCGTCCATGATCACACCTTTAGCATGACATATCCCGTCCAGGTCTATCAACAATGCCCCATCAATTGCAGTCAATACATTCAATATTTCGGCATTTATTCTGACAGGGTTAATCGGTATGCATTGCTTTTTCAGCCGTTCCGCCTCACTGGCAGCATCGGGCAGGAATACAAGCATACAGCCGCGTAACAAGGTTGTTGCCAACATGGCTACATCATAAAGATTCTCCACCTGGCTTTCTGATATTTTACTGAATATCCGCCTGGCATCGCTCCAGAACTTAGATTTCACTATCAATTCTCCAGGATGGTCTGGTACGCCATACCTCATACGAAGGATGGTATTTTCGTGATGTACGACATCGTAGGAATTTTTTCCACGGAAATGCACTTCGAAAAGATCCTCGGTTTCAGGATCATACACAGGTGATTTTGTTCCGATCCCATAGACATTTTCTCCATCTGTTATCACACTTAAGCGCTCATCACTTAATTGCAGTTCCTTTCGCAACTTGCGGTAGTCTGTTATTGGGAAAGGCTCTTTTATCTCTATCTGCATCTGAATAGCCGGATGATCCTTCCTTGCGATGATCAGGTGACCAAAATTTTCTTTCTTCTCATAGGACGTAATGCAGACGCTGTCACAGGCGGTCTTAAATCTATGGAAGCCAGCTCCTGTCCGGCCAGTAAAGGCAACGGACATAAGTAGCAAATTGGCAGCGGCCCGTAAGAATTCGTCAGTGTCCCTCCGTGGTCCATATTCCCTCCCTGCCAAAGGATGGGTCATGCGAAATGCCTGATCTTCCAAAAAGACATCCGTGGCCGCCTCAATAAAAGAAAGCCATTTTTTTACCCTTTCCTCAGGATCAACCCTGTTTAAGAAAATATGGGCCAAATACACACTTTTATTTAGCTGTAAGATAATATAAACCTTATACCCATCCCTGGAGACACCTTGTGATACAAAATGTATTCTATCACTAAAATGCTGCGATTGATCAAGGACTAGCTGAATGGCCAACCTAAAATTCTTTTTATTTCTGCGGTCAGCCATTTCTTCATTCATTCCCGGCCCGGTATAAAACAGAATACGGTCAGGATCTTCTGCGTCCAATTGATCGGCAAGCTCGTTTACCCTTGAAAGGTCCTCTTGCAGGAAATCATAGTCTTCAGGTTCATAACATATTACAGGGCCTGCTTCACCATCGCCATTAAAACCAAGGAGGAAAGTCCTTGGTTGCAATCTTGTGTCAATTTTATCGAATAAGCTTTCTGCGGTGGTTTCAACGGAGATTCTAAAATATACCTGCCAGCCCCAGATGTAATACATGAGTCTTTGGGGATAACCGGAGTTGGGTTTAGCCATTGTTAAAATAAAATTGTTTAACTATAAACTTTAATACATTCCTGTAAAGTATCGTACCATCCTGTTCCTGGATAAAACCGAATGTGAAACATACAGAACCAGGCAGTCAGTCGGGGTTTAATATAATTCATTCGACTGAACACGCAAAAAAAGGTACATTTTTTACTCGGTCAATCGCCATAAAAATCGAAAAAGGTATTAGGATTTAAGCTAAGTAAGGAATGTCGAATTAAAACAGGGTTCCCTGGCTTCCTCCTGACTCGAGCATCTGCACTTCTTCATAGGTCAGCGGCCTGTCGTCCCCTATCTCCGGTAAAAACGTATAGTCTGCCTTTGCCCGCGGATCAGGCGCTTCCTTAAACTTCTTGTCGACCGTCCATGCGTCCATCTGGCTTGCCGGGAACTGTCTCCTTGCCAGGTCGATTACATCATCTTTACCGAGCTTTCCATATAACCATTCAAAAGCTTCGTCTTCGGTAAGGATCGTGGGCATTCTTCTTTTTTTGTTGTGCACCCAATTCATCAGCTCATTGCCACCGGTTGTCGGAATAGAGAATGTTTCGAACAGCTCACCGGTGCTTTCATCTGTCCACGTGTTATAAATACCGGCCATATAGTATGGTTCATCAATTTTTCCCTTAACCACCACATGATAAGGGAACGCGATGGTCGCCTTTAATTCCTTACCACTTTTGCCAATTTGCCTGTAATGCCGCCATTCCCAAAAACCGGTGGATGGCACAAGGCAACGGCCATTTTCCGCGGCGTCAGCGAACATGGAAACTTTCCCTTTCTCATTAACAAACAGTGTGTCCGCAATAGCGTTAAGTGTAGTAAGGCCCGGATGGTAACCTTTTTCGTCTGTATAGCCCATGCGCCATTTCGTTACCTGCTCCCTGTTGCGCAGGAATGGCCATTTATTCTGGTTAGGGATGAGTCCCCATTCCATTCTTACAATATCAATAGATCCCTCGCTGTTCGACTTAATAACAGGATAAGGCTGGTTGTACAGTGGCCCCTCGTTTAAGCTGCAATTAAGAATGTCCCCGTTTTGCGCAATAAACTTTTCTATCTGTTTTAATCGAATAAGCTCAGCTTTGTCACTGACTTTGACGCCGTTGAAGTAACACATGAAGTGTGATTGTTGGTGTTTTTAAAATATTCGTCTATCAGCGGACCAATGTCTTCCGCCTCCTGCTGCCGCCCTTCCGGCATGGATGTCCAGAACTTCCCACCCCCATGCGCCATGGCTAAAGTAAGACCTAAAGGTGGCATGTCCTCACCGGACACAACATATAATTTGTCCTTTCCCATCAGCACCTCTTTAACTTTAAGCACTTTGCCATTAAAGTTAATATCAAAATGAGAAGTAGCCTCTTTCATCGTAAAAAATTTGGGTAACAATAAAATTTTCAATACTAAAATAATTAGTATTTTATTACTAAACAAATTATTTTTTTGAGGGAAGAGACGATTGAGGCTGCTTATCTTCTGTCATATCGCCGGGGGATTACAGCTACTGCCGGTGAAGGTAAATTAGACATTCAGGCCATTGTCTTAAAGATGTATCCTCCAATCGCTTACCTTTATAACAGGTCAAAAAAAATTGATTGTTAACGAGTATCAACCCCGCCGGTCGCGGCAGGGTTGTTCTATTATATCGAAAGCTGGTCAGCTCGATATTACCCCAAGAAAAATGGTGGTTAGAAAACCACCGTCATAACCCCCAAGGATTAGACTGAGATGTCTATCTCAATACTTACTTCAAAGCAGATGCCATATTATTAAAACAAATAATATTAAATACTGTCACAGCTCCGGAAGAAACATAACCGAATACTACTGAGGCGGTTTGATTCTACAAAATGGAAATTCCTATTAGGAGAACCAGTGAGATAACTGCACCACGAACCTACAGCTTTGTTGCAAATTCATACTTATGCAACTCGAACTCGAAACGCTGGGAAGAACAAGAGATTTCCTGAAGGAAAAAATGACAAACGGTTCCCGCTGGGTTGGTTATCCAGGTATTAACCGTCCGCTAACTGCCGAAAACCTGTTATGCTTTCATTCTGCGTCTGAGGCAAGTAACTGGTGCCAGCTTCCGGAAACAGAACACGGCTCCGGGCAGATGACACAAGAGATCCGCCATTTCAAACCTATCACCGACATCCTTATTTCCATTGAATTAAAATTAACAGGACAGGAACCGCTCAATTATCCACCGGAGGATATACCGGAAATCCTGCAGAAGTACGAGGTATCCCCTATTTTCAGGCACACTTATGACAGTCTGTGTCTGCAGCTTTCAACAGGTGAAATCGCGGTTGCCAATCACACCAGGCTACTGATACCAGCCGAACAAATAGAGCGTTACCACCTTGTCAGTCACCACCACCAGTTGCACCAGAACTTCCAGGTGGGGCATTCTGTACGGCTAATCGAATCGTTCACCCATTTCAGCGAAGGTCACCGGAAGTTTCTCGAGCTTGCCCCGGAACTAACCCATGACCGTGCAGAATCCATCGCTGACCTTATCCTCGTGGGGCAATTCCGCAATAGCGACTTGTTGCTGGATATAGAAGGCAGGCCCGACATCAATACAGGAATAACAATTGCAACCGCCTATGAGTATATGGGCGTTCTTAAGCTTGAAGCCAACGCCAACCTCCATCTGCCGCAAACCATTGATCAGCGGCTCTTTGTTAAACTGGATGCAGGTGTCAAAGGGCTGTTATTTCTGAATGATAACCTGGAACCAGCCAATACCATCACATCTTTTCAATCCGTTCATCACTTCTGGTTCTATGACCAACCGGTTAAGATCAGTTCCTCCAGGCAGGTAAAGCAAAGATATTTCTACCATGACAAGGGGGACAACGGGTTGCATGTCAGCCGGTGATGCAAGGATGAAAGTATTCTTGGTCCATAAACGGACACCCGCTGCATCAAAAGCGTACACCTGTATTATTTCTACAACTTTAACTGGTTGATTTACACTGGTTGCATTCGTGGACTTTTTTTAGCGGCCCGTTGTGTCATCAATCACTTCAAACACTGTTTATGACTAAAAATTTACAACAGGGATAGCCCCCTTTTAAAATGGCAATGAAGCCCCATTCAATTATGTGAAACACTCTATATCCAATACTTCAATGCATTCCTAAACCTGCTTCCCATGAAAGGATCCCGGTTTGCAACCTTGATACTACTGGCTTGCTTCTCTTATCCCCGTTATGCCCAGGAGCCTCCCGCCGGGGCGACTGAAACGATTACACTTCCTGCCAAATTCTTTCGTTTAGAATTACAAAGATGCCTAATTCTCATATTGGTTCAATGACCCGCATTTGCATGTGGGTAATCATTTATACCTTCATAACCTCTCTGTTCAATTTCGGTTTACCAATTGTTTTTGTATAAATATTACAAGAATTGCAGCTCAGACCATGTCAAATTTTTGCAATTGGCTAGGACCATATTTAACAAAATTTGTCCACAGACTTTTTTAAATTGAAAAATATCCTAATAACGAATTTTGCTCAAGACCCGATTTTCTTTAGATTTGTTAGGAACCTAACCCTCTGGTATAATGCCTCCACTTTCGGACCATACTGCACCTGGGCAGGCCCTTGGCTATTTTTTTCAACTGGAGAGAGCCCTTTCCTGGTTGGCGAAAGCCCCATCCGATTCTATTATTGGAATAGAAGCAGAAGATGACGTGGTAGTTAAGCTTTTAAACGGAGAATCAATTTACGAACAAGACAAAAGCTCCATCAGCACGCACCCATTTTTACCGTCAAGAAAGGATTTGTGGAAGACTTTATTGATCTGGGTAGAAGCTATTGAAAACAATGAAATAGATTTAAATAACTCCTTCTTTTTTCTTGTAACCAATAAACCTGGTCAAAAGTCTCTTGCCGCCATACTTTCTTCTGCAAAGAACGAGGCGCAAATTGTTCAAGCCTTGTCAATTCTCAAAGAAAAGGGTGCAAAAACAACAGGAGAAGTGAAAGTCCTTGTTGAAAAGTTATTGTCTTATCCTGACACTATGCTTAAAGACCTGATAAAAAGGATTAGTTTCCAATCAGGAACTAATGTATATGGAGAAGGACTAAGAACTAAACTGGAAAGCGATTTACAGTTAGATATGGAAACAAAAGAACAAAACACTTCCATAATTCGCGAACTATTCGGTTGGGTGTTTGACCAAACTGTCAAAGCTTGGCGAGACAAAAAACCGGCATTTATTGACAGGAATTCGTTTCACAGGGAAAAAATTAATATTATAACCAACTACCGTCAAACGGTTATAAATGAAATGATGATTACATTGGGTGAGATTCCATCCAATGAACAACGCGCTCAATGGAAAAATAGATATGTACAACAATTGAAGTTGATCAATTGTGAACAAGACGATATTTACACAGCTATTCATCACTACATCAACTCCGTTGCCCAGAGAACAACTTTGGCAAGAAGAGGTTACCTTACAATCAAACAACTCGAAGAATTAGATAGAAACCTTGAAGAACATTGGCGCAACATTTTCCGTTCACGACTGAAAAGCCATCAGTCTTTACCTCCTGAAGACATCGGCCAGATTATTTATTTCGATACGACCAATTATGATACTATGGTAGGACGGTATGTACTAAAAAGCCATTTTATTACCAAAGGAAGCTTCCATTCCCTTGCCGATAAAATGAAAGTAGGTTGGCATCCGGATTTCCAAACACGCTTTAGCGAAAATAGTCATAAGGCAAAGACCCCAAAAAAGGAAGAAAAAAATGCATGAATTCCAGATCATTCAAAATCCCGCATTAGGGGCAATGGCAATTCATGCTTTTGCAAAAGCATATGCGAAGCAGTCAAGTGATGGAGACGGTCCTTTGTTGCCTTTGATAATGCCGATATTACCCATTGTTTTCAACGAGAGGGCAACCTCAGTCTTATGGCAAGTCAAACGAACTACAAATTCCCGTTTTCTGACTACACTTGCCGATTACAGGGACTTGCCAGCGGGGTTACAGGAACGGATGGTTGATATGGCAGACCAAACACTGAAGTCGTTGAATCTTGCATTTGCTTTAAACCTTGTTAACTATGACCAGGACAACAGCAAGTTAATTCCAACCAAGTATCTTAAAAAGATTCCAAAAATCCATTACCGGGATAACCAAATGATTATTCATGGAGCAAAGATGCTGGGTACTTGGTTTGCTAACTATTCTATTGAAGAACTCTGTATTTCACTTAATATTTACTTCTAATGGATTTTAAGATAAAACGCATTATACTTTGGCCCAAAAATGACAAATTTTACAGGAAAGAAATAGAATTTGAGCTTGAATTAGTGAATGTGATAGTTGGCGACAGTCAAACAGGGAAATCTGCTATTATTCCTATTATTGATTACTGCCTTGGTAGCTCAAAGTGTACTATTCCGGTTGGACCTATCCGAAAAACGACTGATTGGTTTGGTATAGTCGTTGTCTCAGGTGAATTAGAATTGCTATTGGCAAGGCAGGAGCCGGGTGTTCTCAAGGCAACAAACCAGATGTACTACGAGGAAGGGAAAAAGGTGCAAATCCCTGAAAGAATTCTTGAATCTAATCGTTCTTCATCACAGGTTGTAAACCGATTGAACCAGTTATGCAGGTTACCATCATTGGGGTTTGCATCAAACCTTGAGGAAGCCAAAGCTTACGAGGCAGCGCCAAGCTTCAAGGATTTTACGGCATTTTGTTTCCAGCCCCAGCATATTATCGCTAATCCATTCACGCTGTTTTATGAGGCCGACACAATCGAACATAAACTTAAGCTTAGGACAATTTTTCCATTGGCGCTTGGGTTAATACAAGCAAATACTTTAGAATTACAACGGAGGCTCAGCGGCTTAATGGAATTATTAAAAGAGAAAAAAGGTGTCTTGTCAGACAAGAATAAAATCAGAGACGCCTGGGATGCGGAAATTAGGGGCAATTATATTAGAGCACTTGAACTTGGGATATTAAAAGATAGCCCCTTCCCCGATGAATCATGGAAACTTGAAGACTATGTCATATACCTCCAACAAGTGCCTGAACTGACAAAACAAATCAAATTTCCTGGGTTATCTGATGGCATCACCAGCCGTGTACTGAACTATATAACAAAGATTCAAAAGAATGAAAACGATATTCTTAATGTTTTAGAAGAAAAAACTTACCGGTTAAGTTTACTAAAGTCATTTAAGGAAGGATCAACCCAATATGAGCTGGCAATAAAAAATCAACAATCAAGGCTTGAGCCAGTTACTAACGGCTGGTTATATGCGAAACTGAAAGAGAACAACAATTGCCCCGTTTGCGGGTCCCGGGAAACAACTTCGAATGATAGCCTTCAACAATTAGTTGAAGTAGCGAATTCAATTAAAGAAAAAATACTACAAATCAACGATTCAAAAGACATCCTGGACAAGGAAGTGTCTGAAATAGAAAAGGAAATTCAAGAGCTTGAAAAACAATTGAATAGTACGCGGACGCAACTGGAAGCATTGGGCCGGCAAAATGAACAAATTGAGCGTCAACGGAGATCTTTAGAAGAACTTTATCGATATGTCGGACGAATTGAACAAAATTTAAAGAATCTTGAGGAGACGCGGATTGAAAGTAACCTTTCACAAACTATTGCAGATATAGAAAATCAAATAGCACATTTACAATCTGAATTGGCAAAGACCACCAATTTGAAAATGAGGGATAATGTAATGAAGAGAATTGGTCTGGTCATAAACCACTACAAAAAAATACTCCGTGTTGAAGATGCAGAGAACCCAACAGAAATCGACGAAAAACAACTTACACTCAAAATAACTTCCGGCGATAACAGGGATGATTATTTGTGGGAAATAGGAAGCGGATCTAACTGGATGGGCTATCACATCTCAGCGCTTCTTGCATTGCATGAGCACTTTTTATCGCTTAAAGAGAAAAACCACATACCTTCTTTTATAATATTTGATCAGCCAAGCCAAGCTTATTTCCCCGACCCGACGAAGCTTCATACGAAGGAGCCAATCAAGGAATCGGACGATTTAGACAGGGTCAAGGGGATATTTAAAGCTTTTTCTACATTTCTCAAACGCTCCCAAAAAAAATGCCAGATCATCGTACTGGAACATGCCGGGAAAGCCTATTGGGAAGATATTGAATTGATAAAGCAAGTTGGTGGTAGACGATGGATAAAGGGGGATGCACTTATCCCACAAGAATGGTTATCTTAAGTAATATTTTATGCTGGAAGTTATTAATCGTTTCGCCAAATTAAATTTAGAACTGAAGGATTTTGTCGCAATTATCCGTGGACTGAATGAAATAGGTTATCAGTCCGTCATATGGCAATCAAAAATAAATATGCTGGCAACAGCTGGTATTACTAAATTGGATAACGACATACTGGAATGGATTGGTTATTACAACCTTCGCGAGAGCAATTCTTTTATTTATCGAGGAGATTTGTTTGTAGATAACAAAGATGTTATTTATCTAATTAATCAGTCAAATAATTTCTTAAATACTGAACGAAAAATCGAAATAGGAATCATCACAGAGGATCCGCAGTCTGCTAACGCCAAGCTAGGAAAATTTGCCAAGGCATTCATAAAAGTATTAACAACTAAGATAGACGGTCGTCGTACAAGGCATATGGATTTAAAGTGGTATATTTTTAACAGTAATGACCAATTAGATGCACAAGTTTCTTTTTATAAAAGTTTCACATACCCAATTCTTAGCGATATAGAATCCGAGGCCTCGCTGTGCTTAATTGATCAGGATAAACGACAGGTGATGCGTAGGCTTTCCGAGGCGGGGTCTATGAAGCAGCTTGACATAGAAAATAAAAACGCCAAAGGGCACCTTGATACAATTCAGGGGCTTATTACGCAAAATCTTGTAATTACCAAGTATATCGTTACATGCCGTAAAAAATCGTTACCTATAGGGGTTATCGAGTCACCAAATGAGTTAATCAATCAAAGCAATCACGGATTGAGCTGTCCTCATTGCGGACAATCCTTTGGGAAAGAATTATTAAATAAGAGCTACGCGCTAAGTGAACTGGGAAAAAAGATGCTTCAGTCCAGTCATTGGATGACTCTTCTTGTTACTAAGATATTAATTGAACAAGGCATACCAGAGAAATGTATCATATGGAATTTAACTGATGCAGCTGAAGAAGTGGATTGTGCCGTTCAGTTCAAAGATAAAGTATGGATATTTGAACTTAAGGACAGGGACTTTGAAGCAGGAGACGCACATCCATTACTTTACAGGGCGATCAAATTTAAAGCGAATAAGACAGTCATTATTACTACCGGACGTGTCAGCAAGGATGCCCGCAAAATTTTCGAAGATCTATCTTTGCAAAAAAGTTCGGGATTTAGAAACGGACATCCTCTTTACATTGAAGGTCTGTCGACACTTAAAACAGCCATTTCCACACTGATCAAAAATGAAACATTGCTTCATGTGCTTAATAAATCAAAGGAAATTAGTCACGCATCTATGACAGACTTTTCAATTATTTTTTCCAAACTTTTTGGCAAATATATCATCGAACACAAGGGAAAATTTACTAATGATACAATTAGCAGGCATTTCTAATGCGAACAAAACCACATCATTTCCAGGATTTGAGGGTATTCAGTAATAATTTGACATTAACCCGTACCATTTAAATATTCTTCCATTTAGAAGGGAATTCAAAAGCTCTTTTAAAGACATTTTTAATATTCTAAACCCTAGACAGATCATTTCTTACTCTCTTGAATAAAATATAGTTGTGTAATGCAAGCAAGGTCAAGAAATAAATTACTAGCTGCGGGATTTGATACCGAATTAATTGCAAAAGTAGATGACAAGCATCTTACGTTCTCAGGCTTACAGAACCAAAACATGCAAGCCTTGCTACATGCAGGTTTTACAACAGCCGAAGCTGAACTAATCATCAAAAAAACAAAAAGAGCGGCAATTGATGAAAGCGTCATCGAAAAGCTACTGGAAGATAGCGGCCAGGTGTGCGCTTTTTGCGCTAATGGCAATAACAGTCAGCCTTATCAAATTCACCATATTGAAGAATATCACGTCACCCAGAATAATGAGGAAAGCAATCTTTTGCTTGTTTGCCCAACCCACCATGTCCGCATCCACCAGGAGGGTATCACCCAGGAAATCCAGCTTTCTGCGAAGCGTAAATGGCTTCAGACCTGGCGAATTGCAAGGAGCTACCATGCAAAAGGATTATCATTCCCTTTCAAAGGCTTTGAAGCACTGGATTACCGGTTTGCTTCGCCCGTTACAGACATTTTTTCGTTCTCATCGCCTGCCCCTGGCCTTTGCCGAGACTTACTATCGGATGCAACCCGGCAGGAAGCGAGTGCTATTCTTGAGAAACATCATAAAGTACTTCTCGCAGGCGCGTCAGGTAACGGAAAAAGTACCCTTGCCAAAGGAATTGCTGGCTCGGATGAAAGCTTCCAGGTTTTCAATTACGTGTTTCCTAAAGACGGTTCCAACTCTTTGCAGGAAATGCTTCAGTTTCTCCAACTAAATGTAAAGCCAGTTATTTTGATAGTTGATGATGTGAACAGATACCTATCCATGGCACAGGTAGAAATCTTATTGAAAGCCGCTAGCCCACGCGCGAGAGTGATCCTTATTAAAACCGGTCTGGACAAGGAAGACATCGCCATTGAAGCGCATTTTGTCGATGTGCTGCTGGACGTTAACTGGAAAATGCTTCAGGCAGGCGTTGTTGATACCATTAGGCGCCATGAAAATGAAATCGTCACTTATCTGACCAGGCACACGGATACATTCTTAGATGTTGGCCTGGGGCAATTGGATCAGCACCTTTTGTCTATGGTCAGTCAGTTTAAGGATGCGGTTCAAAGTGTATGGGAGTTTGTATACATCCTTTCAAACGGTCAGGAGCGGTGCCACGATTTGTTCCGGCGGCTACGGGCTGATGAAGACCTTCATCTGGTGGTTTTGTTTATTGGCGTCAGGCAGATAGCTGATGCGGAGAAAGGTGTTACCGTGGAAGAAATAGAGCAGCAATTTATGAGGCATCCGGTTTTGAATAAGCAGCCACCACCGACAAAAAAATGGCTGGAAGAAAAGATGGATCTATTGATCAACAAACACCGGGTCATCAAAGTGAGCCGGGGCCGCTTTAATACGGTGCACCGGCAGTTCGCCGCGCATTTTATAGACCATCTGTTATTCGTCGAAGAAAAGGACACAGAACCCTACCTGCTTCATTATTTGAGAGATCCAACCAAGCTGGAAGAAATTCTCAGACTATGGTCATGGCTGGAAGATAAAGCTGCTGGTCGTGCTTACCTGCAAAAGTGGCGAAACACCCTTGTGATCTCAGATTGGCAACAAATGATAAACCAGGCAGCTATTGTAAACCTTTTCATCCTTAGTCAACTGGCTTATAAACTTTCTCTGCTTGCGCCTCTTGAGTCACCGATTATAAAAGCATGCTTTCCCTTGGTAAAGGAAAAAATTATACATCTGATCATCGTAAGCCCTGAGTATACCATTTATGACTGTCGCTATTTATTCGCTGCACTGCAAAGAAACTGCAAGGGTTTGGTAAGGGAAATACTGGATGGCGTCGGTATAGACAGGATGTCTCACATTATGGAAGGAATCAAAGCAGATGAATTTGGGGAATTGAGGTGGTATTTGAGTGCAGTCAAAGCCGATTATCCCGAGTGGATCGAACAAATAAGAACAGTTTTTACGGTTGATTTTTTTGAACGGAAGGCCGATCTCGTTACAAAAGGAGAGATTAACAATTTAGCCACGATCATTTTATTTGAGCGGGAATTCCTTCCTCAATTCAATTTGAGCCGCCAACAACAATACGTGAAAAAAATGGCAGCGCTTTTAAAAGACTGCCCTCTGGATAAAATAAAAGCAGATTCATTTGACTTTTCTCGCGTATTTTCCCAATCCCAATATATAGAAAGTCATGTAGCTATCTTATGTTCCAGCCTGAATGTATCCGTACTTGCTAAGGAAATGGAAAGTGCTACACCCAGGCATTGGGCCAATTTGCTCTCTATTTCTGAATTCGCGATACACAGTAGTAGTCATTCGGTGATAGAGCAGTTGTTGGATGCGATAGATTTTCGAGTCCTTCTACAAAACATGGAGCGTTACGGCCCTTCGAATACATATGAATTAAGAGTGTGTATTTTCCAACTCTGTCATGCAAGACCCGCAAGACAAAAAGAATTTGCCAACAAGTTATATTCGCTCATGGTCTCCCTTGTACCGCTGATTAAATCAGGTCAAAGTAATGAAGTGCTAAATGCTTATACAAGGTTAAGCTATGCCTGTGCCGAAAAGCTGGCTGCACACTACCAGGTTAGCGCGCTACCATATATTGGCGACAAAGAAGACCGCGACGACGAGGAAACGCCAGAAAGGATTGCCCAATACAGAGCATACTTTAAGAGCGTTGAAGAAGCCGGGGATGATATTGACCTCAACAACCTTCCGTGAAACTCTAACAAAAAAGGCAATCAATCAGGACATTTTTTAACCGCCTCCCCGTAGGTGAACAATAATTTTAATTTTGCGCGGTCTTTTTGATCTGTGGTGTCCGTTACCTGGTGGATAATCGAGTCGAGGCTCTTATCCAACCGGTCCACTGCGGTATTGCTCACAACCCAGTTCAAGGGAAATTTTGAGGTGGTGGCCTGGAGGTAAAGGTCGATGAACTCACTGCCCAGTGTATCCACGTACCTGCGAAGGTAATGGGCGGTGCATAATAGTAAGGTGTTGGTGAAATTTAACTACTGACTATTCCAGACAAAAGACGAAATTCAGATTCTTCTCGCAGTAATGAATACGTTCATACTGCTGAATTCTCGGAAGGAAATTTTTTTTACATAGGCGATGGCGATTACGTACCATTTCGTTTGATTTCTCCGAGCTTATAATTCGTCCTCAAACAGCGTTGGACAGTAGAGCCTAATTTGAAGTTCTGTCAAATTTTCAGCGTGAACGATCATATCTTCTACCACCTCCTTTTTTAAACAGGTCAAATTGGTGCCTATGTTCCTGATTATCTTCAGACGCTCACCGGGTAATGACCTCGCTAAAATTTCATTGAATCTACATTTGTGCTCCAAATACGCCTTGATATCATTTTCATAAACTTCGGGGCTGTTAATCCATAACTGTGGCAACTTATGCGCAATCAATACTTGATCGGATATGTTCCTATCCTTCAGATTATTGTAGAAACCAGGAATGCAGTCATTGAGATCCCAACCGAGAGACTGATAAGCGACTTCTCTCCCGTAATGATTTTCATAAATATTTTGGATCATCTGGAAGTGTTTAATACGTACCATGAATACATTAACTGTTCTCAATAGTAAGGTAAATGTATTATGATAAGCTTCACGAAAAGGCAGCCTATTTCCTGCATCGCTGACTATTATAATATCACATGCGTAAGAGCTGTTTTTCTGGGTCAATTTATGTATTCCCTGATTATCATAAACTCCCCCATCTACTAATGCCGGCTCTACCGTGTCAAACATGCTCTGATCTTTAAAATATAGCTTATCGATAAAAACAGGACTGAAAGCGAACGGCACACATGAGGAAGCGGTAACAGCTCTCGCAATTGGAAAATCTCTATTATCAAAAAGGACCGGCTGCTTATACCGGGCATAAGCTGAGTCTTCCATTTTCCTTTTGGAAAAGGTAAAAGGTCGCATTGTCTGCAGGTTTGTTGCACCAATCGCCAACTCAGGAACTGTACGCATTTGTGATAGCGCAGCTCCCTTAAAAAATAAGTCATCATATGCTTTCTCAATGATCGCACTTATAGGCAGCAACTGAAACTGAAATTTGAGTATCAAGAAAATCAATACAAACAGAGGTATGAATGAAAAAAAAGCCCATGCAGTAAATGGAAGTATTATCGATACCAAAAGCAACAGAAATGCTGGAATAGCCGCAAGTAGGAAACGTCGCGACCTTAAAGTATATTTGATAACATTACCGGTACTTAATGCAAAGATCATTTGCTCCTCAAATTCTTTAAAGCTACCTTGATGCAGGCAATACTTAGCCCCTGTGATCGAACCGCCGGAAATTGTAGATAGCACGTCGAGCCGGTCAAGCAGCTGGAGCTCATTAAGCTTCTTTAATGCTCCAATGTGAAATGCTGCTGCGCGGTATCCTCCACCGGATAAAGCAAGGCCAAATCTCTTATTTTTAACCATAGGTTATTCTCAATTATTCATAAACATAAACCAGCAGCTCATCCGGTGTCACTATCAGAGCGCAGGTTGGTATAGGAATAGTGCTATTCATTACGATAAGTTCTGAAATAGTCTCTTTATCCCTTGTACTTAATTTTTTCAGGTTCATGGGATGCGTATGCCATTCGCCAATATAACCAATCACATCACCAGTTACTCTTTTAATATCTTCAATTTCCGCAGGCAAGCTCTTGGCACCGCGAATAAATCCGTTACACGTTCCTTTGCTACCTTGAGGCTCAGATATAATATCAAAAACATGGATCGTTCGGGTTTTATAATTGGCTATTCCTATCAATACGCCACCTGTTTCATTAGGTGCATGCCTTTCGCAATTCCTCAGAAGCATTTCTTTGATCCCCCCTGCCAGCCGGACCTCCCATCCGCTTCCACATTGACATAACAATACTTCAAAGGCTTTCACTTCAACATATTCTGTACTTACATTTGGAAGGCCTTTACTTTCATCCAGACTTGAAAGACCCAAAATTCCGGTCAAACCGGAGCCGTTTTCTGTAGTCTCTTTCGATAACATTCTTGAAAACAGGCCTGCGTGAAAACTGACGATATCGTCAGACATCACAGTCGTTGTTGAACTACAGCCTAAGCCCACGTTTAATGACGTAGTCTGCCTTCGTGCATCGTTCATTCTCCAATTCCGGATCCGCTGATTTTTGGTAGCATAAAAACAGGCGAGGTTTACCAAATCGTCCATCCTGGGGTTACGATTAAACCCTTCAGCATAAAATAAACCCAGGGCACCTTCGTCAGCGATCTCAGCTTTATAATATCTTATGTTTTGTGGTAGCTCCTTTGAAATCAGGAAGTTCATTACCTGCACACTCGCTGTTGTATCTATTATGCGGTCATACTGCCGAAACTCATCTTCCAAATAAATTGCATTGGAATCAATGGCTACAATTTTATCGGTGTTATCAGCAGAATAAAATTTCTTAAGCACAGCAGCAATAGCGTGTGCTTTGTTCTCTCCAACATGTTCAGAAAACAACTCATGGCGCGTAAGATTATGGAGCAGCATTTTGTCGTCATCACAGATTCCCATATTGATATTCCCGCCTCTTCCATCGTGAAGTATCAGCTTCGATCCCAATGACCCCGCACCAATATAAAGCGAAGCAGGAACATGGTTTCTACCGGAAAGATAATTCGACATGTCTTTGCTGAATGGCTCAATATGTCCCTGGATCATCACCTCCGTGCTATCATTCGCAGCAGAAACTCCTCCAGACGGTAATGAGATCAAGAAATTCACAAACTCATAATTACTATTATAGCCAATCACCTTACGAGGACGCTTAACCGCAAAAATAATTGGTTGCCCCCCTCGAAGGACTGCTCCGATTTTTTCCAGTTTTAGTAACGCATTATGCAAATCGATTCCACGCAGTTTGAAAAAAGTCTTGAGCTGGCCATAATTTTCCGG